>Ga0070683_100005419_pt1 | contig 10655 bp, 12 predicted proteins | sample KBSC713LmetaG_FD_64662 | JGI IMG/M metagenome (GOLD analysis project Ga0070683, IMG submission 64662) | Corn rhizosphere microbial communities from Kellogg Biological Station, Michigan, USA - KBS C7.1-3L metaG | ecosystem: Host-associated > Plants > Roots > Rhizosphere ...
ATGGGCGGGATCGGGCCGATGTTCGGCCAGGTCGGCTTCTTCAACAAATTCGCCGGCAAGGAGTACGAGGACAAGCGGCCGCTGCAGCGCTATGTCAGCGAGGCGAAGCGTCTGCTCGGCGTGATGGAGGTGCACCTGAAGGGGCGGCAGTGGTTCATGGATGATGAGTACACCATTGCCGACATCTCGATGCTCGGCTGGGTGCGCAACATCATCGGCTTCTACGAGGCGCGCGAGCTCGTCGATTTCGACCGTCTGAAACACGTCCCGGCCTGGCTCGAGTGCGGCCTGGCGCGGCCCGCCGTGCAGCGCGGGCTGAATATTCCGAAGCGGCCGTGAAGACGCCGTCGCGCATTTTGCAATGCGTGGCCTGATTTGGTCGGCCGGTCTTTACAACTTTAGATATTCATGGTTTGTTCTATCAAAGGATGCATTCCAGCGCAAGTCAAACCAGTCGGCTGTTTCTGGCCGTTCTTCCCGATGCTGATACGTCGGCAGAGATCTATCGGAAGGCAACGATCATGAAGCGTGCTCGTCAATTCCGGGGCGAACTGACAGCTCCCGATCATCTGCATGTGACGTTGTTCTCGCTCGGTGGTCTGCCCCAGCCGCTTATCGCAACGGCATGCGAGGCAGTCGCCGAGATCAAGGCCGAGCCGTTCGATGTTTCATTCGATCGCACCGTGAGCTTTCGCGGCCGGGTCGGTAGCCGGCCCTTTGTGCTCGCGGGGGAATCGGGCCTTCGCCGCTTGAAATCGTTCAGGCGATCGCTCGCCTCCGCCATGATGAGAAAGGGATTGCAGTTGATGGCACACCGGGATTTCACGCCGCATGTGACGCTCCTGTTTGACGATCGCGCGGTGGAGGAGAATCCATTCGGGCCGATCGACTGGACCGTCCGTGACATCGTGCTCATTCGCAGCCTGCGCGGGCATGCGCATCTCGCGCGGTGGCGGCTGTTGCAGGTATGATGCCGCATTGCGAATTCGCACGGCGTAAGCGTTATCGGGCGTGATGCAATGGAATTTCGGTTGTCGGCGCCGCGGCTCTATTCCATGATGGCTGCCATTCCTTCAGCCGCCGCGAGCGCATCATGACCTCGGAAATGGTTTCGCAAGCCGCCCATCATCGCCAGCCCTGGTACAAGATTCTCTACATCCAGGTCCTGATCGCGATCTTTCTCGGCGTGCTGATCGGCTGGCTCAAGCCCGGCCTCGGCAAGGAGCTGAAGCCCCTCGGCGACGCTTTCATCGCGCTGATCAAGATGATGATCGCGCCGGTGATCTTCTGCACCGTGGTGCACGGCATCTCCTCGATGGGGGACCTCAAGCGCGTCGGCCGGGTCGGGCTGAAGGCGCTGATCTATTTCGAGGTGGTCTCCACGGTGGCGCTCGCCGTCGGCCTGATCGTCGGCGAAGTCCTCAAGCCCGGAGTGGGCTTCAACATCGATCCGGCCACGATCGATCCGAAGTCGGTCGTCACCTATGTGACCAAGGCGAAGGAAGAGGGCATCATCGCGCATCTGATGGCGATCATCCCCGACAGCTATTTCGGCGCACTCGCCCGCGGCGATCTCCTGCAGGTGCTGCTGGTCTCGATCCTGTCCGGCTTTGCCATCGCCTTCATGGGCAAGGCCGGCGAGCCGATCTCGCATGCCGTCGACCAGGCGGCCAAGATGTTCTTCGGCATCATTCGCATGATTGTGCGCGTGGCGCCGATCGGCGCCTTTGGCGCGATGGCGTTCACGGTCGGCGCCTACGGTCTCGGCTCGTTGTGGAACCTGGTCGCGCTGATCGGGACCTTCTATCTCACCAGCCTCCTCTTCGTCCTGGTCGTGCTCGGTGCCATCGCGCGCTTGGCGGGATTCTCGATCATCCGTTTCATCGCCTATATCAAGGACGAGCTCCTGATCGTGTTGGGCACGTCGTCATCCGAGACGGTGCTGCCGCAGATGATCCAGAAGATGGAGCATCTCGGCGCCTCGCGGCCGGTGGTCGGCCTCGTCATCCCCACGGGCTACAGCTTCAATCTCGACGGCACCAACATCTACATGACTCTGGCGACCCTGTTCCTGGCGCAGGCGACCAACACGAATCTGACGATCTGGCAGGAACTGGGCATCCTCGGCATCGCCATCATCACCTCGAAGGGCGCGTCGGGAGTGACCGGCGCCGGCTTCATCACGCTCGCAGCGACGCTTGCGATCGTGCCCGACATCCCGATCCAGTCGATTGCCATCCTGGTCGGCATCGACAAGTTCATGAGCGAATGCCGCGCGCTGACCAATTTGATCGGCAACGGCGTCGCCTGCGTCGTGATCAGCCTGTCCGAGGGCGAGCTTGACAAGGAGGCGCTGCACGAGACCATGGCTCATCCGATCCAGCTCGGCGAGGCGCTCGAGCCGGGCGCGGCATGACTGGAAAAGAGAGCGAGACGGACAAAGCCAGCACATGAGCAAGACCATTACCATCTACGGCATCAAGAACTGCGATACCATGAAGAAGGCGCGGGCCTGGCTCGACGGCCACGGCGTGAAGTATCACTTCCACGACTACAAGAGCGAAGGCATCGGCAAGGATGTGCTGAAGGGCTGGAGCGGGGAATTGGGCTGGGAGACGCTGCTCAACCGCGCCGGCACCACCTTCAGGAAGCTGCCCGACGCCGACCGGGAAGGGCTGAACGAGAAGAAGGCGCTTGCGTTGATGCTGGAGCAGCCTTCGATGATCAAGCGGCCCGTGCTCGACCTCGGCAAGAAGCGGCTGGTCGGCTTCAGGCCGGATGTCTATGCCAAGGAAGTCAAGGCGTAAGCTGGGGCGTGGACCGACGCGATTGACCCGAAGCTGAAACCAAACCAAACGAGCTTGTACTCGTTGGCTGTTGGCCGCTATCTTCGGATCATGACTTGCTCCGTTCTTCTGGACCTCGACGGCACCTTGATCGATTCCTACCCCGGCATTTTGGCAAGCTGCCTTGCGGCACTGCGCGCGCTTGGACATGAACCGGATGAAATCCTCGATATAAGACGTGCCATCGGGCCCCCGCTCGAAGATTTGATGCAAATCCTGCTGCAGTCATACGGAGACGACAGAGTCGGTGAAGCAGTCGCCGCCTATCGTCAACATTACGGTGAAAGTGGGCTTCTCGGAAGCGTGCCTTATCCGGGAATTGGCCAATCCCTTGAAGAGATGAAGCGGACCGGATTGCGAATCTATCTCGCGACATCAAAAAGGGCGATTTTCGCAAGCCGCATTCTGGACCATCTGAAGTTTGCCACATACTTCGATGGCATCCATGGCTCAGTGCCGAGCGGCGAGCTGGATCACAAGCCTGAACTGCTCGCCCATGTTCTGTCCAAACATGGTCTTTCGCCGTCTCACAGTCTGATGGTCGGGGATCGCCGACATGATATTTCCGGCGCCCATGCGGTCGGAATGCGCGGTCTTGGCGTGCTCTGGGGTTATGGTACCCGAGACGAACTTGAAACTGCTGGCGCGGATCAACTGGTGGAATCGACTGCTGATCTCGCTCGGACGGTTCTTTCGATGGTCAGTCGGAAGCAATCTGCGAGCTAGGCCCGAACAGGTGCCACGTTCGCTGTTGGCCCTTCTGCGACTCCCGACTATATCCGCCATTGCGCTGCTATCGGCGGAACGCGCCCTACTTCGCCTCGATGATGTCTTCGGAGGCGCGGACGCCGGGAGGCCGGCGCGCCGCTTCGCGGTCGATCACGGCATGAATGACCACAGTCGGCGCGGCCATCGGGCGGAGGCCCATGAGGTTCTGGACCTTGAAGCCGCCCTCGATGCTGATCGCCTTGTAGGAGCCGACAATCTGCGTGACCGTGCCGGCATTGCCGAACGGCAGCAGCAGCCGCTCATAGGAGACCTCCTTGCCGTCGGCATCCTGCACCAGCGTGACCGAATAGGTCGGCCGCCGGCGTGCCACGCATTCGCGATAGCAGGCCACGACGCGTGCATAGCGGTCCGGCCCGATGGCCTCGTCGAGATAGCGGTTGGTGCGCTTGTCGAGCGCGACATGGCCGCTGCCGTAGGTCGCGGTCAGCCGCGCGCCCTCATGCGTGATCACGAAGCGCGCCGCCGCGTGATCGCCTTCGACGTCGAAGCCCATCATGTCGGCGAGTTCATCGCTGCCGGCATCGGGATCGAAATCGGCGAGCGACGGCAGGGCGTTCGGCCTGCGCAGCGCGCGCAGCCATGCGTTCAGCAGCACGCGCTGCCTGATCGACTTGACCACCGACGGGTCGGCACTTGCATATTCCATATTTCAATCGAACCCGATGACGTCGCCGGCCGCAATGCGGCCCGGTGCGCGGTGAAACAGGTCGCGGTCGATGACGCTGCGCAGTTTGGGCGTCGGCAGTGAATCATTGCCCCGCATCAGGTTCTTGATCTCGAAGCCGCCGTCCTCGCTGATGGTCTTCAGCGACGCGAGGATGTGGGTGACTTCGCCGCCATCCGAAAACGGCAGCAGCAGGCGCTCGTAGGCCACGAGCCGCCCGTAGATGTCGTCGATGGTGGCGATGGTATAGACCGGAAGCCAGCGCGCGATGCATTCGTAGTAGACCGGCATCACGATCGGCGCGAGGCGCGGACCGAGATAGTCGTCGAGCAGCTTGCCCTTGCCAGTGTGTCCATAGGCGTTCGACATCCGCGTGCCGTCGCTCTGGATGATCAGGCGAGGCGGGTTTGACGAGGCATCGACGGTGTAGAAGACGAGGTCGGGCAGTTCGTCCTCGATCCGCTCCGGCTGATACTCCGCCATGCGCGGCATCGATTGCGTGCGGGCATAAAGACGAAGCCACGTGTTGAGGAGGTCACGCTGCTTGATCGACTTCACGACCGATGGTTTGGCGCTCTCGAATTCCAAGGCGGCAATCCCCCGTTTCCCGTAAACCGGCAAAACATCGGCCGGGAAGGAAAATTATTGATGAAGGCGCAAGGTACAGGCCCCCGACAGCGTTAACGGAAGCTTTCGGCGCGGCCTGCCCGCGCCCCTGAGAGAGCGGGTGAAGCGGGCAGGGCAGGCCGTTGCAATGCTTCGACTAACGGCCAATGCGGCAAGTCGTGCGAGGGTGCGATTGCCCAAGCTTTCCGCCTTGCCTAATGCAGTGCAATGACGGCATATTCCGCCCCCGGAGGCGGCAGTCCGGGGTGGTCTTACGGCCGTTCTGGAGGGGCCGAATGTTTTAGAACGCCAGCGGCGCAAGGCTCGCGTAGCCGGCAGGGGGAAGTTTTTTGGCCGATGAGTTTATTCTCGAAACCCACGGATTGACCAAGGAATTCGCGGGGTTTTTCGCTGTTCGCGATGTAGCGCTCAAGGTCCGCCGTGGCAGCATTCACGCGTTGATCGGTCCGAACGGGGCCGGGAAAACGACGTGCTTCAACCTGCTGACCAAATTCCTGCAGCCGTCCGCGGGAACCATTCACTACAAGGGCCGGGACATCACGGCGATGGCGCCGGCCGACGTCGCGCGGCTTGGCCTCGTCCGTTCCTTCCAGATCTCGGCGGTGTTCCCGCACCTGACCGCGCTGGAGAACGTGCGCGTCGCGCTGCAGCGCCAGCACGGCTCTTCCTTCGATTTCTGGCGCTCCAAGACGGTGCTGAACCGCTTCAACAACCGCGCCTTCGAGCTTCTGAACGATGTGGGATTGAGTGAGCTTGCCAATACGCCCGCGGTCGAGATGCCCTATGGGCGCAAGCGCGCGCTGGAGATCGCAACCACGCTGGCGCTCGACCCCGAGATGATGCTGCTGGACGAGCCGATGGCCGGCATGGGCCACGAGGACATCGACAAGATCCAGGCGCTGATCAAGCGCATCTCGGCGAAATACACCATCCTGATGGTCGAGCATAATCTGAGCGTGGTCGCCAATCTCTCCGACATCATCACCGTGCTGACGCGCGGACAGGTGCTGGCCCAGGGAAATTATGCGGAGCTGTCGAAGGACGAGCGGGTCAAGGAAGCCTATCTGGGGGCCGGTCATGCCTGAAGCGAAAATGGCCGGAGCGCCCGCAGCCAACGCCGTGCCGAGCGCCGCAGAGGTGCTCAGCGTCCAGAATCTCGAAGCCTGGTACGGCGAATCCCACATCCTCCACGGCGTCAATTTCAACGTGAATGCCGGCGAGGTGGTGACCCTGCTCGGACGCAACGGCGCCGGCAAGACCACGACGCTGAAGTCGGTCATGGGCATCATCGGCAAGCGCTCGGGCTCGATCCGCTTCAACAATTCCGAGATCGTCCGCGCGTCCTCCGACCGGATCGCGCGGATGGGCGTGGCGTTCTGCCCGGAGGAGCGCGGCATCTTCGCAAGCCTTGACGTCCGCGAGAACCTGCTGCTGCCGCCGACGGTGAAGCAGGGCGGCCTGTCGATGGAGCAGATCTTCGACCTGTTCCCCAACCTCAAGGAGCGGCTGAAGAGCCAGGGCACCAAGCTTTCCGGCGGCGAGCAGCAGATGCTGGCGATCGCGCGCATCCTGCGCACCGGCGCCAATTTCCTGATGCTGGATGAGCCGACCGAGGGCCTTGCGCCCGTCATCATCCAGCAGATCGGCGAGACCATCGCGCGGCTCAAGAAGCAGGGCTTCACCATCCTTTTGGTCGAGCAGAATTTCCGCTTCGCCTCGACGGTGGCCGACCGTTTCTACATCGTCGAGCACGGCAAGATCATCGACGGCTTTGCCAACTCCGAGCTGCAAGCCAACATGGACAAGCTTCACACCTATCTCGGTGTCTGAGGCGGACTTAGGAACGAGCACGAGAGACCAACGATGCAAGCCCTTTACGCCCAGTTGCTGGTGGGACTGATCAACGGCTCGTTCTACGCGCTGCTCAGCTTAGGCCTCGCCGTCATCTTCGGCATGCTCAACATCATCAACTTCGCGCATGGCGCGCTCTACATGATGGGCGCGTTCTGCGCCTATTTCCTCCTCAGCCTGACTGGGTTGGGCTATTGGTGGGCGCTGCTCGTCGCGCCGATCATCGTCGGCATTTTCGGCATGGTCCTCGAACGTACCATGCTGCAATGGCTGGCGGGTCTCGACCATCTCTACGGGCTGTTGCTGACCTTTGGGCTGGCCTTGATCATCCAGGGCGTCTTCCAGAATTATTTCGGTTCCTCCGGCCTGCCTTACGCCATCCCCGACGAACTGAAGGGCGGCATGAATCTCGGTTTCATGTACCTGCCGATCTATCGCGGCTGGGTGGTCGTCTTCTCGCTGGTGGTCTGTCTGTCCACCTGGTTCCTGATCGAGAAGACGCGGCTTGGGGCCTACCTGCGTGCCGCTACCGAAAACCCGACGCTGGTTCGTGCGTTCGGCATCAATGTGCCGAGGATGATCACGCTCACTTACGGGCTCGGCGTGGGGCTTGCGGCGCTTGCCGGCGTGCTGTCGGCGCCGATCAACCAGGTGCGGCCGCTGATGGGGGAAAACGTCATTATCGTGGTTTTCGCGGTGGTCGTGATCGGCGGCATGGGCTCGATCATGGGCTCGATCATCACCGGCTTTGCGCTCGGCGTGATCGAGGGATTGACCAAATATTTCTATCCCGAGGCTTCCAACACCGTGGTGTTCGTGCTGATGGTGCTGGTGCTGCTGGTGAAGCCGACGGGACTGACGGGAAGGGCGGCCTGACATGACAGCACTGACCGACGATACCTTGCCTGTGACGCCGCGCGCGATGCGCGACGAGATGATCGTGTTCGCCATCATGGCCGTGTTGCTGGCGGTCGTGCCTTTCACGGACATCTATCCGTTCTTCGTGATGCAGGCGTTGTGCTTTGCGCTGCTCGCCTGCGCGTTCAACCTCTTGATCGGCTATGGCGGCCTGCTCTCGTTCGGTCACGCCATGTTCCTGGGAACCGCCGGCTACGTCTCGGGCCATGCGTTGAAGGTCTGGGGACTGCCGCCCGAGCTCGGCATTATCGCAGGTACCGCAGCCTCGGCAGCGCTGGCTGTGATCACCGGCGTCATTGCTATCCGCCGGCAGGGCATCTATTTCGCGATGATTACGCTCGCGCTGTCGCAACTGCTGTATTTCATCTATTTGCAGGTGCCGTTCACCCATGGCGAGGACGGCATCCAGGGCATTCCGCAGGGGAAAATGCTGGGCTTCATCGATCTCTCGAAGCCGACCATCCTGTACTACGTGGTGCTGGCCGGCTTCCTGGCTGGCTTCCTCCTGATCTTCCGCACCATCAATTCGCCGTTCGGCGAAGTGCTGAAAGCGATTCGCGAGAATGAGCCGCGCGCGATATCGCTGGGCTACAAGACCGATCAGTACAAGCTGCTCGCATATATCCTGTCGGGAACGCTGGCGGGCCTTGCCGGCGCGCTGAAGGTCTTTGTTGCGCAAAATGCTTCGTTGACGGACGTTGAAGTGGGGATGTCGGGGCTGATCGTGCTGATGACGCTGGTCGGCGGCCTCGGCACCATCTTCGGCCCCGTGGTGGGCGCCTTCATCATCATCGCCATGCAGCAATATCTGGCGGGTTATGGCCAGTGGGTCACGGTGATCCAGGGTGTGGTTTTCGTCTCCTGCGTGCTCCTGTTCCGCCGGGGTCTCGTCGGCGAGATCGCGCATCTTCTCAAGCGTTCGCTGTAAATCGCGGATTTTTCAGGCCGATTTTGCCTTCCACAAAGCGGTGGATGATCGGGATTTGGCTGCCCGGTCCACGGGTCTTTCCAGCCAATTCCGTCTATGACAGTTTCATGACGGGCCGCCGGGGGCGGCCGTTCCAGACACGGTGGATGCTCCATGTTCCGTTGGTTTCGCGCCTTTCTCCCGCGGGAGGAACGGTTTTTCGACCTGTTCGCCCGCCACTCCGTCGTGGTCGGCCAGGGCGCCCGGGCCTTGCAGGACATGCTGCAGGGTGGCGAAGAGACGACGGTCTACTGCCAGCGCGTCAACCAGTTCGAGAATGACGCCGACGGCATCACCCGCGAGGTGCTGACCGCGGTGAGGCGCACCTTCATCACCCCGTTCGACCGCGGCGACATCAAGAACCTGATCACCGCGATGGACGATGCGATCGACCAGATGCAGCAGACCGCGAAGGCGGTGCTGCTGTTCGAGGTTCGCAGTTTCGAGCCGTTGATGCGCGAGATCGGAACGCTCCTGGTCGAGTGCTCCGATCTGGTCGGCCGCGTGCTGCCGCTGATGCAGTCGATTGGCCAGAACGTCGCGACGATTACGGCCATCACGGAGGAATTGACCAAGCTCGAGGGGCGCGTCGACGACCTCCACGATATCGGCTTGCGCGAGCTCTTCCTCAAGCACCGCAACGCTAACGCGATGGACTTCATCGTCGGCGCGGAAATCTACGATCACCTCGAGAAAGTCGCGGACCGTTTCGACGACGTCGCCAACGAGATCAATTCGATCATGATCGAGCAGGTCTAGCGCAGTGGAAACCACGCTTGGCCTTCCGGTGCTGACAGGCTTGATCGCGGTCGCGCTGCTGTTCGATTTCCTCAACGGGCTGCATGATGCGGCCAATTCGATCGCGACCATCGTCTCGACCCGGGTGCTGCGCCCGCAATATGCAGTGTTCTGGGCGGCCTTCTTCAATTTCGTCGCCTTCCTGGTGTTCGGCCTCAACGTGGCCCACACCATCGGCACCGGCATCATCGAGCCGTCGGTCATCGACACCCAGGTCATCTTTGCCGCGCTGGTCGGCGCGATCGTCTGGAATCTCGTGACCTGGGGGCTCGGCATCCCGTCGTCAAGTTCGCACGCGCTGATCGGCGGGCTGGTCGGGGGCGGCATGGCCAAGGCCGGCATTTCGGCGGCGGTCTGGAGCGGCTTGTCGAAGACTTTGGCCGCGATCGTGCTGTCGCCGCTGGTCGGGTTCGTGCTCGCCATGGTCCTTGTCGCCATCGTCTCGTGGATCTCGGTGCGCTCGACGCCGTTCACCGTCGATCGCGCGTTCCGCATCCTGCAATTCGTCTCGGCCTCGCTCTATTCGCTCGGCCATGGCGGCAACGACGCGCAGAAGACCATGGGCATCATCGCGGTGCTGCTCTATTCGCAGGGCATGCTCGGCACCGAGTTCTCCGTGCCGTTCTGGGTGGTGCTCGCCTGTCAGGCGTCGATGGCGCTGGGCACCTTGATGGGCGGCTGGCGGATCGTGCGCACCATGGGCTTGCGCCTCACCAAATTGACCCCGATGCAGGGATTTTGCGCCGAGACCGGCGGCGCCATCACGCTGTTCATGGCGACCGCGCTCGGGGTTCCCGTATCGACCACGCACACCATCACCGGCGCCATTGTCGGTGTCGGCGCCGCGCGGCGTGCCTCGGCGGTGCGCTGGAATGTGGCGAGTTCGATCGTCTACGCGTGGGTCATCACCATTCCGGCTTCCGGAATCGTGGCGGCGCTGACTTACTGGGCGGTGACGCTGCTGCGCTGATCAGGTGACCAGTTTCAGGCCGACAATGCCGGCCACGATCAGTCCGATGCTGGCGAGGCGGGCCGCGGTAGCAGGTTCGCCGAACAATGCGATGCCAAGAACCGCCGTTCCAACCGCGCCGATACCGGTCCATACCGCGTAGGCCGTTCCGATCGGCAGTGATTTCAGTGCCAGTCCGAGCAAAATGATGCTCGCGACCATCGCCGCGAGCGTCAGTACCGACGG
>Ga0070683_100005420_pt1 | contig 10655 bp, 8 predicted proteins | sample KBSC713LmetaG_FD_64662 | JGI IMG/M metagenome (GOLD analysis project Ga0070683, IMG submission 64662) | Corn rhizosphere microbial communities from Kellogg Biological Station, Michigan, USA - KBS C7.1-3L metaG | ecosystem: Host-associated > Plants > Roots > Rhizosphere ...
GACGCGACGGCCAAGTGGGCCTGGACCACGCGGGCGATCCGGTCGACCCCGTTTGTGGTCCCGGAGGTTGCCGATCTGGACGCCGAGGACCTGCTTCGGCCGGTTGTGCGCAGCGCCGCCGCCTCCCGCGGGCCGGCCGTCCAGGCGCTGCTCGACCGGCCGGCCGAAGCGGTCGCCGAGTTCCGATGGTTCCGGCGTGGACGGTACGTCCAGTACCGGCTCGACACGACCGCGGTTGAACGCCTGGGCAGCGATCTTGTGCGGCTGCTGGTGCGCTGACGGATTTCGTCAGTCCTTGGCCTTTCGCGGCCGCGCCTGGTTTCTTGGGGTCGATGAACGTACTCGCATTGGCCGAGGCCGCTGCGCGCCTCCGCACCGACCACGACATCCTGCTGACCAACGTTCGGGCCCAGCCCGACATCTCGATCACGGCCGGACCGCTGGGCGACTTCTGTGAATCGCTGCACGACCTCGTTGCCGGTGTACTGGCGCAAGCCCGCTCCGGCCGTACACATTGGAGCCTCGACGAACGGTGCGAGACCGCGGAGATCGGTCGGCGGCTCAACCGCGGCGGCGTCCTCGCCGGCCGAGAGGTGCCGTCCGACCTGCTGCTGCACCGCTACGGCGCGGTGCGTTTCTGGCCGAGCTCGAGGGGTGCGACGACGAGACGTGGCAGGCCGGCGTCGGCGCGCTCGCCCAGCGGGTCTGCACGGTGCCCGGCCAACCGTCCTACTGGCACGCCGCGTTGCACCTCAAGGCCGTACCCGGCTACGTGTCGGCATAGCGCAGCACACGCAACGCCCGGAGGGTGTTCCAGCGGCTGGGTCGCCCGTCGCCGTCCTCGAGGTCGAAGTGGACGGCGCCCGGGTGCGTGTTTTCCAGCAGCCAGGTGCCGTCGGGCTGTTGCTTGGCGCGGACCAGTTCGACCGCCTCGGCGAGCCGCTCGTCCGGCGGCCCGCCGACCGCACGGAAGTACTCCAGTGCGCGCAAGATGTCGTAGTGCCAGCGTGGCGGGTACGAGAACTGCAGGAACGCCGGATCGGCGGGTTGGCCGGTGCTCTTGCGGCGGAACAGGTGCCGCTCGAGGAGGTACTCCTCGGCCTGCCGTCTCTGCGCCGCCGTGCTCTTTCCCGTGGCGCGCTCGTATTCGAGCAGTCCCTCGAGGACGTTGATCGTGGACGCGAACGAGGAGACCTTCGCGCCGTCCTGGGCCCAGCAGTTCCAGCCACCGTCCGGGAGCCGGTCGGCGAGCAACCGCTCGACGATGCCGTCGACGTTCTGCCCGAAGTACGCGCCGATGGCGACGGCCGTACCGTTGATGCACGGTTCGACCTCACCGGCGAAGTACGGCTGGTCGCCCTCTTCCCAGGTGCAGTTGTCGCGGACGAGCGCGATCGTCTCCCGCATGACCGGCGTATCCGGGTCGATCCCGAACGCGAGCAGCAGCGCAAGGCTCGGCGTCGTGGCCGTCCAGGGCTGGCTCGGGTCGCCTTCGGGCGGCGGCTCGGCGTCGGCCGGGAAGTAGGCGCCGCCGGCCCACTGGCCGTCCGGATCACGTGCGGCCAGCAGTCGAGCGCCCCAACCTTCGGTGGCCACGCGGGCGCGCTCGGCTCGGATCACGTCATCCGGAGCATCGGCGAGGTCGCGCAGCACCTGCCAGCGAATCGCCGGGTCGCCGTCGAGCAGCCAGTCGAGCGTCATCGGCCCAGCGTAGTTCCTTACCCAATTCTTATGGTTTGCGGTGATGACGTTTAGGCGGGCGACGCAGCGTTGGTGGCATTCCGACGCCACTTGGAGTCCACGATATGTCCGAGCCGATCCCGGCCGAGCCCACCCGCGGCGAGCCGACCGACCCGACCCGACCCGAGTCGACCCGCCCTGAGTCGACGCTGGGCGAGCACCCGACGACGCCGCCCGACGAGTCGCCGACCGCGCCCGCCTGGTCCGACACGGCGGACGCGCATGCCACGCCGCCACCGCCCTCCACCGTGCCGCCCGCCACCGTGCCGCCCGCCACCGTGCCGCGGGCCGCCGAAACCCGTCCGCCGACGGGTTGGCGACGCCGCAACGTCCCCATCGTTGTCGCCGTGATTGTCGCGCTGGCGGCCTGCATGCTCGGTGCCGGCATCGCCGCCGTCGGGGCCATCGCGGTGGGCGCCATACGACACGGCGGGCCTGGGCACGTCCGCCAGTTCGACGGGCCGGACCGCGGCCACCCGAACGGTCCGTTCGGCAACCGCCGCGACGGCGGCCCGCGCCAGCGGCAGTTCCCACCTCCCGGCCCGAGCCAGCCCGCCACCCCCTCGCCATCAGCAACCTAGCCGGCGCCACCCCAGCACGTCGGCGCATCGACCACCGTCTGGGTCGGCGCATGGACGTTGCCCAACCAAGCCGAATAAGTGTTGAGAAATCTGCGATTTCGGAGCCCAGAAATCGCAGATTTCTCAATATGTTTCGGTGTTCAACGATATTTGTCCCAATATGCGGATCGCCTGTCCAACCGTTGAGACGGGCCACGCACCGCAGAGCAATCGTGCGCCCATTCCAGCGATCTGGGCTCTCCGGTCGCGGTTGTTGTGGTCGCGCGCCCCGTCATCGCTCGACGCTAGAGATTCGACGCTAGAGATTCGACGCCAGAGATTCGACGCCAGAGATTCGACGCCAGAGATTCGACGCTAAAGGTTGGTCCAGCCGGTCGTCACCGTGGGGCGATCGGGATCCTCCAGATGGAGCCGGAAAAGCCCCCTCGGCAGTTCGACATCAAACCGGCCGAGGTCGTCGACCGCGATCAGCTGCTCGGCGTCGGGCAGCTCCACCCGTACCATCGAAAATTGATAGCCGATCACCTGGCCCAGCGCCGAAGAGCGGCCGTCGCTGCGGATCACGTGCAGTTCGACGCCGACGTCGGCGCCCTGGTAGAAGAGCATCCGCACGTTTGACTCGCCGCGCACGCCGGCCAGTGCGTCCTCGTGCAACGCGGAGTCGTCGACCAGCACCGCGAGCTCATGGTCGACGGTACGCAGGGAAAACGCCGCGTAGCCGAGCTCGTAGGTCAGCTGCGGCGGCGGGTCGGCCAGCAGCGCGACGCGGCCAAGGTCGGCGAGCAGCTCATCGTTTGTCATCATGACCTCTCCAGACCGATCTGGGCATCGGTGGGCGCAAGACCGGCCGGCGCGGCGAGCTCGCGCAGGCGGTCCAGGCAGCGGCCGCGCGTCGGGCCGATACTGCCGACGGGAAGTTCGAGAGCCGAGGAGACCTCGGCGTAGCTCGGTGGCGGGCTCGCCATCAGCGCGCGCAGCACCTGCTGGCAGCGCTCGTTGAGCTGGCCGAAGCAGTGCCACAGCAAGGAGTCGCGCTCGTCCAGCAGCAGACCGGTGTCGACCGGGTTGTCGCGCTCGTCGGGCATGTTGGCGGCCAGGTCATCGGCGCCGCCGACGTCTTCGCGCCGGGCCAGGCCGACGACCCGCAGGCTCTCCCGCCGGGCGGTGGTGATCAGCCAGGCGGTGAGCCGCTCGGGCTCGCGGATGTCGTCCAGGTGCTCGACCAGCCGCAGCCATGTCGTCTGCACGACGTCGGCGGCGTCGGCCGTGCCGAGCCGGTGGCCGCGCGCGACGGACCAGAGCAGGTTGGTGAAGCGGTCGACGATCGCGTTCCACGCCTGCTGGTCGCCATCGTTGGCCCGCAGGAGCAGGACGGCCACGTCGTCCTGGATCGACGGAGCGTTACGCGGCATGCATCATCACCTACGTCCGGCCCGAGCAGTCAGCGGTGCACTAGGAAGGATGCACCGCTTGCCCGATCAGATACATGGCCAGGGATATCAGACACCCAAAGACACGAACGAAAGGGCAGTCGCCACCGTCACTGGATCGTCACTGATCGTAGCTCTCGCCCGTACCAATGCGGCTGGTAAATCGGCGCCGGCGTCGAGCGCGGCGTGCAGGTCCAGCATGAGCGGGACGGCCGCCGGGTCGTTGACCGGCACGACGCTGGCCAGGATGCCGGCCGCGCCGAGGGGGACGAGGCCGGTGATCAGCCCGAGCAGTTCGTCGGCGCCGACCGGCTGGGCGACGCCCGACTCGCAGCTGGACAGGACGAGGCGGTAGGGCGCGCGGCCGAGCCGCTCGAAGTCGTGGACGGTGAGCGGGCCGTCGTCCAGGCGCAGCGCCGAGAAGAGCGGGCTGTCCGACCGGAAGGTGCCGTGCGCGGCGACGTGCGCGAGCCACGCCCCGTCGAGGGCGGCGAGGACGCGCTCGGCGGTCGCGGTGCCCCCGCCCAGGATCGTCGCATCGGGATACCGCTGCGCCAGCTGTGGCACCTCGGCCCCGCCGCTGCCGAGGTCGGGCCCGTAGACCAACGCGATGCGGTGCCCGGCCGGCGGAGGCAGCCGCCGCGCCCGCAGCCACGTCGCCGCCGACGGCGCCACGCTGACCGGCCGCTCCGCCAGGCTTGGCAAAAGCGCCCATGGTACGGCGTGCAGCCGCCCCGGCGGCACGATCACGAGCGGGTCGTCGCCGAGCCGGCTCGCGACCGGGCCGAGCAGTGCCGCCTCGAGCCGGCCGCCGATCTGCTCGAGGCTGCCCCCGGCGCGGGCCGACGGCCGGTCGTGCGCGAGCTGGCGGAGCCGGAAGCGGGCCAGCTCGACCTCGCGCTCGGCGTCGCGGATCGGGCCGACCAGGTGCCGGCGCAGCTGCCCGGCGTCGGGGCCGTCGGTGACGATCACCGCGTGCAGCTGCCCGTCGATGTCGACCAGCTCGACGAGCCGGTGGTCGCCGAGGGACTCGCGCAACTGCACGAGGTCGAACCGGTCCTGCTGCTCGACCCGGCCGCGCGTGCGCAGGATCCGGCTCCGGACGGCGGTCTCCAGCCGCCGTCGCTCCCGCTCGAGCGCGAGCGTCTGGCTGCGGTCGGGGTCGCCGCCCCGGACCGCGACGGTCCCGGTCCGGACCTGGTCGAGCCGGCGGACCACGTCCCGCAGCGCGGCGAGCTCGGCGACCAGCGCCTCGTCATCCGGCGGGCGCACCGGCGGCACGGCGAGCAGCGTCGCCCGCCACCGTTCGCTCCAGGCCAGCAGCCGGCGCGGGCCGCCCCGGCGCAACGCGTCGCGCTGGGCCAGCCGGGCCAGCTCGGCGCCGTGCGCCGTGGCGTGCGCGCGCAGTTCGGTCGCGCCGAGGGCCATGCGGTGCTCGTCGAGCGCGTCCAGCCCGCGGGCGCACGCGGCGAGCGTGGCGCGCACCTGGCCCCGGGCCTCGGTCCGCAGGGCCTGGGCGAGCCAGGCGGCGCTGCGGGCGAGCGGCGGTCCGCTGCGCCGCGAGTTGGCGGCCCGGGCCAGGTGGTGCTCGGCCTGCTCGGACCGGCGCCGGTGCAGGGCGAGCCGGCCGGCCAGCAGGTGAGCGCTGGAGGCCTCGGCGGCGCGCAGGTCGGTGAGCCGCGCGGCCAGCCGCTCGCTGCGGCGCAGCAGGGCGGCGCTCGTGTCGCCGGCCGCGTAGCGGGCCTCGGCCGCCACCAGCTCGGCCCGCGCCGCCCACCACTCACGGTGCTGATGGCCGAACAGCCGGCGAGCCTGCTCGGCGCGCTCCCCGGCCGACGTGAGGTCACCGGCCGCGAGGGCCGCCCGCGCGGCGACGAACAGCAGCTCGGCCCGTTTGGTCGCCTGCCCGCCGTACGCGGCGATCCGCTCGGCCGCCCGGTCCGCCTCGAGGACGGCGTCACGGGCCAGCCCGGCGGCCAGCAGGACCCAGCACCGGTCGATGTGGACACTCGGCTCGAGGGTGCCGAGCTGGTCGTACCGGTGACTCGCCTCGTCGAGGTAGCTCAACGCGGCCGGTAGGTCACCGCGTGCGAACGCGACGAGGCCGCGGTTGTTGACTGCCTGCGCGTACTCGAATTCCTGCCCGCTGCGCTCGTACAGCTCTTCGGCGACCGCGAAATCCGCGTCGGCCCGCCGCACGTCGCCGAGCGTGAGCAGCACGAACCCCCGGTACGCGCGGGAGCGCGCCTCCCACACGTCGTCGCCGGCCCGCCGCAGCCGGGTGACCGCGCCGCGCAGATCTTCGAGGGCTTCGTCGTGCCGGCCGAGCACGATCAGGACGTCGGCCCGGCGCAGCAGCGCGCGACCCCTCGTGGCACTGGTGCCGGCCCGGTCGACCGCCTCGTTGAGCGCGGCCAGCCCGGCCGTGGCCCGCCCCGCCCGCCCGAGCGTCGCTCCGAGGCTGGCCAGCACGTCGGTCTCGCGATCCGGATCGCCGGCCGCCCGCGCCAGCCGCAGCGCCGCGCGCAGGTGCCGCAGGCCGGCGTTGACCTCGCCGGTCTCGCGCAAGGCGATGCCGGCCGCCTGCCGCGCGATCGACGCCTCGCCGGCCGGCAGCCGGGTGGCCAGCATTGACCGGGCCCGCACGATCGCCTCGCGCGGACGCGACAGCGCGAGCGTCAGCAATGACGTCGGGAAGGACGTCGGGTCCGGCACGCGCAGATGGTATCTGTGACACTTCTGCCCATCTCTGTTAGGCGGACGTCCATGAAGGGAGCGAGATGACGGAGCCTCAGCAGTCGCGTGAACAGGCGCAGATCCAATTGATCCTCGACGAGTTCGGCGATATCTGCGAGGTGTACCCGCCGGACTGGCGATCCGCCGAGGGCGGCGCCCAGTTCATCAGCCGGGCCAACTACTTACTGGTACGCGACCGTGACCTGGAACGCGTCAGGGCCCTGTTCGGGGACGAGCGGCGGACCCCGCCGGACGACGGCACGATCAACGGGCTCACCCGCTACGAACTGCCCGCCGACTTCGCGTTCGGGGACGACGAGCCACGCGCCAACAGTGACCTTCCGCGCACGATGCGCCACATCGCCTACGTGGACGCCAAACTCGGTGCCGGGGTGGTCAGTCCCGACCATCTGGTTTTCGTGGTACCGGTGAGCCCGTGCCCGGCCGACGAGCCGCACCCGGTGCCCGAGTCGACGCCGCCGACGCCACACGTGCCGCGGTCGCACTTCGACGGCCGGGGCGTCAAGGTCGCCGTGGTCGACGTCGGCTGGTCGCCGCATCCGGCGCCGTGGCTGGCCGGGGTGACCGGCGACGTCGAGCAGGCGTACGACGCCAACGGCAACATCAAGAGCTACGCCGGGCACGGCACGTTCATCGCCGGCGTCCTGCGGATGGTCGCGCCGAAGGCCGAGGTCGTGGTCAAGGGCGTGTTCACGCGGACCGGCGCGACCTGGGAGTCCGACCTGGTCAAGAAGCTCGACGAGGCGCTCGCCGAGTCTCCGGACCTGATCAGCCTCTCGGCCGGCACGTTTACCCGGAACCTGCTCTCGTCGATCGGCTTCGACGTGTTCTTCGAGGAGCGGCTCAGCAAGGTCAAGGGCCTGCTGATGGTCTGCGCGGCGGGCAACGAACACACACGGGCGCCGTTCTTCCCGGCCGCCTCGCCGGGCACGCTGTCGGTCGGCGCCCTGTCGCCCGATCGGCACCACCGCGCCGACTACAGCAACTTCGGTGGCTGGGTCGACGTGTACGCGCCCGGCACCGACCTGATCAACGCGTACCTGAACGGCGTCTTCGTCTGCGAGGAGCCGCCGAACGTCGGCGAGCAGCGCAAGTTCGAGGGCATGGCCCGTTGGAGCGGCACGTCGTTCGCGACCCCGCTGGTCGCCGGCCTGGTCGCCGCGCGCATGTCGGGGACCGGCCAGAACGCCCAGGAGGCGGCGGCCGACCTGGTCAAGTTTGCTCAGTCGCAAGCCATCCACGGGGTGGGGGCGGTGCTCCTGCCTGACCAGGCCGGCGGCTGATCGCCTATTGGTAGGTGATGTCCGAGTTGTTCCAGAAGCAGTGACCGTCGTTCTGGCCGTCGCCCAGATAGGTCGGCTCGCTGCCCTTCGGCACGCCGTTGTACTCGGCGCAGATGTGGGTGCTCGAACCGTTGATCAACGTCACCCGGGACAGCGTGGCCGTGTCGCCCCAGTTGATGTTGATGCCGACGATGTACTTCGCGCTGTCGAGGATCACGTTGTCGACGGTGACGTGCCGCTCGTGCGAGGTGGTGCAGTTGCCACACCCGCGGTAGAGCTTGCCGATCGTCTTGGCGTAGAAGCCCGAGATGTGGACCGTGCCCGAGCCGTTGTGCTGGAAGACCTTGTCCGAGGCCGACCGGGCCCCGCCGCCGATGACGTAGGAGTCGCCGTTGGTGGCCAGGAACGTGGCGGCGTCCTCGCCCACGTCCTCCCACCACACGTTCTGGATGGTGCAGCGGCCGAGGCAGTGCACGCCGTCGCCGGCCGGTGAGCCGATGATGACGTTCTTGAGCGTGGCGCCGTCGGCCAGCTCGAACATCGGGTCCTGGGACTCGCTTTGGCTGCCGTCACCGATGCAGCAGTAGCGCTTCATGCCGCCGTCGAGGGTGCCGGAAACGCTGACGGTGCCCGAGACCGCGACGTCGCCGGTCTTGGTCGGCCAGGTCACGCCCGGCGTGGTTCCGGTTGGCGTCGGTGTGGGGGTCGGCGATGCGGTCCGGGTGGGCGTGGGTGTGGGTGTGGTGGTGCCGCCCCCGTCCGTCGTCACCGAGACGTCGTCGAAGTTCGCCGTGGAGAACGAGGTCTGCAGGCCGATCCGGCCCGACGAGATGAGTGAGCTGGTGGCCGAGCCGATCGAGGAGCCGTTGACCGAGCCGCTGATCGAGCTGCCGCTGGCGGTGATCGACAGCGTGTACCAGGTGCCGGTCGAGACGGTGCGGGACGAGCTGGCCAGCACGGTCACCGAACCGCTGTTGACCGCCTGCAGCTGCGCCTGGTTGCCGGGCAGCAATGCGAGCCGATAGAAGCTCGTCGAGCCCTTGGCCCGGGCCAGCAGGCCGACGAAGCCGTTGCTGCCCAGGCTCAGCGGCTTGACCCGCGCCTGCACGGTCTGGTTGGTCCAGCCGGTGTCTCCGGCGAAGATGCGGGCGTTGTCGGTGGTTGCCTTGGACTGCTGGGCGACCTTGGAACCATCGGTGACGACCGACCAGGTGCCACCGGACTTGGACCAGCCGTTCGTGGTGCCGTCTTCGAAGTTCGCGGTGAACGCGGTGGCGGCGAACGCGTTCGTCACGCCGATCAGGCCGAGGGTGATAGCAGCGGCACTTCCCACGATCCCGGCCGTTCGCCAGGTCTTCGTTGCCATGGTGGGCCTTTCGAGAAGCCGAAGTAGGTTAGGAAAGCGCATTCCTGGCTCGAAAGTTAGACGACTCGATGACCCCCGTCAATGCCGTCTGAAACTTTCAGCGTCGCGGCTCCCTCTCGGCCCGGCAGGGTCCCAGGCGTGAACTGGTTGACATGCAAGCCGTGTCCCTGCCGGACGACGCCGGCGAGGGCGGTCGACCTGCAACTCTTCGCCGCCTCGCCGGGCGCTCCGGTCGCCCGGTGGCGCGGCGAGGGTTCCTTCGGCGACACGCATGTACGGCAGCACCACCGTCGTCAGTTGATCACCCTCGCCGCTACGGGCGCACCACCATCAAGATCGTGATGACAACGAACAGCACGAGCACGATCGCGGACGAGCCGACCACCCGCCCGGCGAGGCCGCCGAGGTCGCCCTGCTCGACCTTGTCGGCCGCGCGGCGGAGCGAGGGAACCGTCAATCCGGTCGCCACACCCATCGCGACCAGCCAAAGCACCACCGAGACAAGCACCCACGGGGTCCCGAACGTGTATCGGTCGGAGAGCCCAAGCGTCGCCGCCCCCAGCACGGCCACGACGGCCGAGCCGATCGCGAAGCGGGCCATGTATCGCGCGCCGCGGCGGATCTCCTCGGCGTCGGCCCGGCGGATCGCCCGGTCGCCCAGGAAGCCCAGCAGGACAAACGGCCCGATCAGGAGCACCGCGCCCAACACGTGCAAGCTCAGCAGGAATTTGTACACAGCGTGCACTCTACGACCCGGGGTTCGTATCAAGGTCCCGGCCCGCACTCCGACCCACTCGTGCCAAGATGGGGTCGTCTGGGACTTTTCGTTGAAGGAGCGGCAATGGCCGTAGGGGCGACCGGCAGCAGCGAATGGCAGGCGCTGCAGCTGCACGCGGACAAGATCCGGGACCGGCACCTCCGGGACCTCTTCGCCGACGATCCGCAGCGTGGCTCACGGCTGACCGCGCAGGCGGCGGACCTGTTCGTCGACTACAGCAAGCACCGGGTGACCGACGAGACGCTCGGCCTGCTGGTCGCGCTGGCCGAGCGGGCCGGGCTGAGACAGCGCATCGACGCGATGTTCTCCGGCCAGCACATCAACACCAGCGAGAACCGCGCCGTGCTGCACATCGCGCTGCGGCTGCCCCGCGACGCCCAGCTCGTCGTCGACGGCCAGGACGTGGTCGCCGACGTGCACGGCGTCCTCGACCGCATGTCGGCGTTCGCCGAGCGGGTCCGCTCGGGCGCCTGGGTCGGGCACACCGGCCAGCGGATCAGCACCGTGGTCAACATCGGCATCGGCGGCTCCGACCTCGGCCCGGTGATGGCCTACGAGACGCTCAAGTCCTACAGCGACGCGGGCATCACCTGCCGGTTCGTCTCCAACATCGACCCGACCGACCTCTACCAGCGCACGCACGACCTGGACCCGGCGACCACGCTGTTCATCGTGGTCTCCAAGACGTTCTCCACGCAGGAGACGCTGACCAACGCGACC
>Ga0070683_100005421_pt1 | contig 10655 bp, 4 predicted proteins | sample KBSC713LmetaG_FD_64662 | JGI IMG/M metagenome (GOLD analysis project Ga0070683, IMG submission 64662) | Corn rhizosphere microbial communities from Kellogg Biological Station, Michigan, USA - KBS C7.1-3L metaG | ecosystem: Host-associated > Plants > Roots > Rhizosphere ...
CAAACCGTGACAGCGACCGGTATCGTGATCGGTCAAGTCACGATTGGAGGCCAAACATGGCAGGCGTCTGGCGGCGCAGGCAGCTCGGGCAGCGTGACGGTGTCAACGGCGACGGCGACTCATCTCGTCGGCACGTTCAGCTTCACCGCGCCGGCGCTCACGACCGGCGCGACGCCGGCAACCCGTCAAGTAACTGCCGGCGTCTTCGACGTGACGTTCTGATCGCGGATTGTGCGGCGACTACGAGCCGCGGCGCCCCGACTTCGACGATGTCGAGTGCGGCTTGACGATGGGCGCCGGCGGTGCGGCGCGAACGTGCGTCGGCTGTTGCTGATTGGCCGGGACGGTCGGTGAGCTCGGACGTTTTCGCGAAAAATCCGGGATCGAGCGGTTGCCTTTCTTCTTCATTTGGACCTCCTGGGTCTCCCCGGCGCGGTGACGACTAATGCATGACGCCTCGGCGAGTGACGCGCAAGCGGTCACCCGCTGACGGACTTTCGTAACCACCGTCGGCTCGACACATTGATCGACTCCCATTCCTCCCGCCATCGGAGTCGCTCGTCGTGCATATCGCTCTCCGCTTTGCCGTCGCCGCACTGATCCCCACCGCTGCACTCGCCCAATCGCCGTTCGATTCACTCCATTTCCGTTCGATTGGCCCGGCCGCTACCGGCGGACGTGTTCACGACATCGAAGTCGATCCCAAGGATCCCTCCACCATATATGTAGCGGCGGCCTCGGGCGGCATCTGGAAGACGACGAATCACGGAACGTTCTGGGCGCCGATCTTCGAGGGCCAGCCCGACAACACCTTCGGCGACCTCGCGATCTTCGCCGCCAACTCGCGGATCATCTGGGCGGGGACCGGTGAACAAAACAACCGACAGAGCACCTCGTGGGGCGGCGGCGTGTATCGCTCGACGGATGCGGGCGCCACGTGGCAGCACGTTGGCCTCGAAGAGACGCGGCACATCGGTCGTGTCGTCCTCCACCCGACTGACGCCAACGTCGCGTATGTCGCGGCGATCGGAAACCTGTGGAAGCCCAACGCCGAGCGCGGCGTGTACAAGACGACTGACGCGGGCAAGACGTGGACGAAGATCCTCTACGTCGACACGTTGACCGGCGCGACGGACCTCGCGATGGATCCGCGCGATCCGAATGTGCTGTACGCCGCGATGTATCAACGTCTGCGCAGTACGTTCGGGTATAACGGCGGCGGCCCGGGCAGCGCGATCTACAAGACGATCGACGGCGGCACGACGTGGAAGAAACTCGAGAATGGAATTCCCGCCGGCGACAAAGGACGCATCGCGCTCGCGATCGCACAGTCGAACCCCAACGTGTTGATCGCGCTCGTCGAGCACGCGACGGAATCGGGCACGTATCGTAGCGAAGATGCCGGCGCGACATGGAAAAAGATGAGCCGCTCCAACCCGCGGCCAATGTACTTCAGCGCGCCATACATCGACCCCACCAACGACAAACGCATTTGGGAGCTCGGCGTCACGATCTTCAAGAGCGAAGACGGCGGCGCGACGTTCGAGAACATGCCCAACTCACCCACGTACGATGTGGGCCTCAAGACCGATCACCACACGATGTGGATCGATCCGCGCGACACGCGCCACACGCTGGTCGGAGGCGACGGCGGCATGCACGAGAGCTGGGACTCGGGTCTCACGTACGTGCGCATGAACAACATTCCAATTGGACAATTCTACAAGATCGCCGTCGACGATCGCGATCCGTACTGGATTTACGGTGGTCTGCAGGACACGCACTCATGGATGGGGCCGAGTGCAACGCGTCACTGGTTGGGCATTCTGAACCAGGATTGGAAACAGATTGGCTTCAGCGACGGGACCGGGCAGGCAGTAGACAAAGCCGGCTATCGAGTCGTCTACACGTCGTCGGACGGCGGCAACGTCCAGCGCTTCGATCCGGAAACGGGCGATCGACTCGACATCAAACCACAGCCGCCCAAGGGCGATTCCGCGTACCGTTGGGATTGGGACGCGCCCCTCGTCGCGTCGCGACACACCGCCGGCACCGTCTACCTCGGCGGCAATCGTCTCTTCATCTCGAAAGACTTCGGCTCGACGTGGACGCGCACCGACGATCTCACGCGCAAGATCAATCGCGACACGCTGACGCTCATGGGCGTGCGCGACAAGGACATCAAGATCGCCAAGAACGACGGCGAGTCGAGCTTCAGCCAACTCACCGCGATCGCCGAGTCACCGATCGACGCCAAGGTGTTGTGGGTTGGGACGGATGACGGCAACGTCCAGCTGTCGACGGATGGCGGAAAGACCTGGCACGAGCTGAGCGCCGGCATCATGGCAGCCGGAGTTCACGACGGCAGCTACGTGAGCCGCATTGTGGCGTCGTCGGCATCCCGCGGCACAGCGTACGTCTCGTTCGATCAGCATCGCGTTGGTGATTTTGCGCCATACATCGTTCGCACCACCGACTTCGGCAAAACGTGGAAGTCGATCACGACGGGCCTGCCGACCGACGGATCGGTGCGCAGCATTCAGGAATATCCCGGAAAGGGAAACGTCGTGTTCGCCGGAACTGAACGTTACTTGTTCGTGAGCAACGACAGTGGCGCGCACTGGACGAGGCTGGCCGCCAATCTTCCGACGACGCGTTACGACGACATCGTCGTCCACCCGCGCACGAAAGATCTCGTTCTTGGCACGCATGGGCGCAGCGTTTGGATACTCGACGACGCGTCGCCCATCGCCGACTGGTCGGCGACCATCGCGGCCAAACCGACGCATCTCTTCCCAGTCCCTCGCGCGACGTTGCTGCAATACTGGGAAGACATTTCTAATACGGCACACAGCATGTACGCGGCCGAGAATCCTGCGGAAGGAGCGACGTTCACGTATCATCTCGCCAAGCCGGCGCAGAAGGTTCAGCTGATCGTGCGCAGCGGCGGCAAAGTGATTCGCGAAATCAGTGGCTCGACTTCGGCCGGCGTGTTGCATCGTGTCTCGTGGGATCTTCGTCACGAGCCACCGCCGGCGTCGGCCGCCGCCGGCGGGTTCGGCGGCGAAGAAGGGGGCGGTCCGGCGCCCGAGGCGGGAGCGGGTGGCGGACGCGGCGGACGCGCGCGTGAGACGGTCGTGCAGTTGCCCATTCCAACCCACGACATTGGACTTCGCGGTCCGTACGTCGCGCCCGGAACGTTCACCGTCACGCTCAACGTCGACGGTGATACCGCGTCGCGTACGTTCGAGGTGCGCGCCGATCCGGCGGGCAACGTCACGCTCGCGCAGCAGAAAGCACGCGAAGCATTTCTCGTCGACGTGCAGGCACTACAGGTGCGTACCGAGCAGCGTGCTGTCGATCTTCGGTCGCGTCGAGCGGACCTGACTGGCGCCGATGCCGCTCGTATCGTGGCACTCGAGCGTCGACTGACCGGCGGCCGCGACGGCGTTCGCGCCAAGCTCGGCGGCGTCGCGCGATTCTTCAACGGAACAGGCGCGCAGCAAGGAAGCTTCCTCCCGCCGACCACGACTCAGCGCCAAGTCGTCGCCGAAGCGAAGGCGGAGCTCGTCGCGGTGGAAAAGGAGCTCAAGTCCGTCGCGACGGCCAAGTGAGATGAAACCATCTCGCCTTTTCTTCGCGTTGATCGTTTCGACCGCGCTGCATGCGCAGTCGGCCGCGCCGGCGCGAAAAGATATCGTGTACGAGGCGAGCATCACCGAGCTGCAATCGGCGATGCAGGCGGGCCGCATCCACGCCGTCGATTTGGTGGACGCATACCTCGCGCGCATCAATGCGTATGATCACGCCGGGCCCGCGCTCAACGCGATCATTCGACTCAATCCGAACGCGCGCGCCGAGGCCGCGGCTCTCGATGCCGAGCGGCGGTCGGGTAGGGTGCGCGGTCCACTGCATGGAATTCCCGTCATTCTCAAAGACAACTACGGCACGCGCGATCTCATTACATCGGCGGGCACGATCGCACTCGCCGGAATGCGAACGCCCGACGATGCATTCGAGGTGCGCAAGCTGCGCGACGCCGGCGCCGTCATCCTCGGCAAATCCAACATGCACGAGCTGGCGAGCGGCATCACGACGATCAGCTCGATCGGCGGGCAGACGTGCAACCCGTACGACCCCGATCGCAATCCCGGCGGCTCGAGCGGCGGAAGCGGCGCCGCCGTCGCGGCAAGCTTCGCTGCCGTGGCGTGGGGGTCGGACACGTGTGGCTCGATTCGCATTCCGTCGGCGGTGAACAACTTGTTCGGGCTGCGTCCGACAAAGGGTCTCACGAGCATTACCGGCATCGTTCCGCTGTCGCACACGCAGGATGTCGCGGGCCCGTTGGCGCGCTCGGTGATGGATCTCGCGATCGCGCTCGATGCCACGGTCGGCCCTGACAGCGCGGACGCGGCGACGCACATCCTCGACAACCAACCGCTGCCGCGCTTCGTCGCTTCGCTCGACACAACATCGCTGCGCGGCGCGCGGATCGGCGTCTTCACCGAGTATTTCGGCACCGAGGCCGACGACCAGGAAGGCGCGCGCATCGTCCACGCGGCGCTCGACAAGCTGAAGGCGCGCGGCGCCACGCTCGTCGATGTCGCGATTCCAAAGCTCGACAGCATCGTCGGCGCTGCCGCCGTGATCAACTACGAGTTCAAGTACGACCTCATCGACTACCTCGCGAAGATTCCCAACGCGCCGGTCAAATCACTCGGCGACGCCTTGGACAATGGGCTGTACGACGTCGCGCTCGATCAGCCGCTGCATCTGCGCGAAGCGAATGGAACGCGCGACAACGACCTGTATCGTGGCGCGATCGCGCGTCGTACGATCGCCCGCGACATGGTGGTCGCCTTTCTCGATTCAGCAAAGCTCGATGCGATCGCATACCCCACCGTTCGTCGCAAGGCGGCGCACATCGGCGAGCCGCAACGCGGGGCGAATTGCCAGCTCAGCGCCGGCACCGGCCTTCCGGCGTTGAGCATGCCCGCCGGCTTCACGCCCGACGGCCTCCCGATCGGCGTGGAGCTGCTCGGCAGGCCGTTGTCCGATGCACGGCTCGTGTCATTCGCGTACGACTACGAGCAGTCGGCGCATCCACGTCGCGCGCCGAGCACGACTCCGCCGCTCGTCGGTGGCCATGCGCCGAAACCCATCGCGTTTACCACGACGGCCGGCGTCGGTTCCGTGACCGCGCGCGGCACGTTCACATTCGATCCGACGCGCCGTCTCCTGGAGTACTCCGTGCGCGTCGCTGGCGCTCCCTCCGCCGACGTTTACGGAATTAGCATCGATCGTGTCGGCGCCGCGAAGAAAGGGCCGGTGATCCGCGTCCTCGGCAAGCCGGGCGCGACGAACGCGACAGGCCACCTCGCGCTGGGCGAAACCGAACGCCGAGATCTGGTGGACGGCAAGCTCGCACTCGTCGTCTACACGGCCGGCCAGCCGCGCGGGACGATCAGAGCGGCGATGGTTGTGCCGACCGCTGATCGCCCACGCTGAGCGGGTTCACATCGTCGAGCAATTCGGAATCGCCAACGCCGCGGACGGCGCCGGAATCGGCTTCAGGTTGTTCTTTGTCAGCAGCGCGTTCAACGCCGGGAGATCCTGTGCGTTGAGCGCCTTCCACGTCGAGACTGCCGACTTGAGATCGGCGCACGCCGACGCGTACGTCTTGAGCATCGGTTCGTTCGGCGCCATGTCGCCGGCGTCGAGCGTGTTGAGCTGACGACCCATCACACCATTCACCGCGGCGAAGTTGGGTGCGGGCGGCGGGCCCGGAGGCCCACCACGTCCACCGCCCGCGCCCCCTCGACCGCCGCCCGCACGCCCGCCAACCGACAATAGCTTGGCATCGAGCGCGGCAGCCGCGGCGGCGACATCGGACGGCGGGTTCGAGCGCGCGAGATCCGCGATGGCGGCACGCGCCGCCGCAACCTGATTGTATCCGTCCCACGCTTCCTTCGCCCCATCAAAGACCTTTAATTGCAGATCGTGCTGTGCGCGCAGATCGGCGGCCGCGGCCGGAGAACGGGGATCGTTCTTCACCGTCACCGTCTGCGTGTAGACCTTGCCGTTGACCGTGAGCTTGATGGTGTACACACCGGGCAACGCCAGCGGGCCCTCGGGCGACACCGGAGTTTCTCCAACGTTCGCGTTGATCTCGTAGCTGTGGTTGAACGCCGGCGGGTTGTCGTAGCGGAGATCCCAGTTGATGCGATTGGTCCCGACGTCCGTCGGCAACGGCTGAGGTTTCGCGAGCCAGTAATCCGGCACTGCCGGCGGCGGCTCGTTCAATGGCGGAATCGGCGCACTCGACATGTGACGCACAGCCTTTCCGCTCGCATCGACCACGTCGAGCGTGATGTCGCCACTCGGTTTCGCGGCAAGGTGATAGTAAATGATCGCACCGACCGGCGGGTTCAGCGCGTGTGGAACTTCGGGCGGGAAAGGCGTGTCCCCGTTCACGTTTCGCCGCACACGAATCGCGTCGCCCGGCTTGAACAAATGCGCCGGCTCCGACGCGATCGCCGGCGTCATCTGCCGCAGCGGAGAGAAATCGTCGAGGATCCAGAACCCCCGGCCGTACGTGCCGACGACAAGGTCGTTGTCCTTGATCACCATGTCGCGATACGACGTGTTCGGCAGATTCAGCATCAGTGATTGCCAACTGTCGCCGTCGTCGAACGAGACGTATACCGAGCTCTCCGTTCCGGCAAACAGCAACCCCGCTCTCTTCGTATCCGCGCGGATGACGCGCGCGAAGCTCCCGCTCGGCTGATCCGTGCGCAGGCCGTTGACGATCTTCGTCCACGTCTTGCCGTAGTCGTGTGTTCGATAGAAGTAGGGCGCGTAGTCGCCGGTCGTGTGGTAATCGACCGCTGCGTACGCCGTGCCCGCGTCGTGATGCGAGGCTTCGATCGTCGAGATGTCGGCGCGTGTCGGGTTCGGCAGGTCGGGAATCGTCACGTCCTGCCACGTTGCGCCGTGATCTTTCGTCAACTTGATCAACCCGTTGTTCGTCCCGACCCAGATCACGCCGCCGGCGACGCTCGACGCCGAGAATGATTCGATCGATCCGCCTGCTGGGGGCGCGCCTGGACCACCTGCGCCGCGCCCTGCGGGTGCGGCACTTCTCGGCGGCGGCGTTACGCCTTTGGGATAGCCGAGGTCGGGGCTGAGCTTCTTCCAATGCATTCCGCCGTCGACTGTCGACATGAGATACTGAAAGCCGACCATCAACTCGTGCGGGTTGGTCGGCGACCATCCGAGCGGTTGGTTGCCGACTTTGCGTAAGGCCAAGCTCGTATCCATGTTCGGACTGATGTTGATCCACTGTCCGCTCGGATACGTGATCTTCACGATGCCGGCGGCGGGTCCGCCCGCGTACACGATTTTCGGATTGAGCGGATCGGCGACGATGTACCCGAACTCATAGCCGGGTGTCGGTTGCCAGTCGAGCGGCGTGATCGCGCCCAAATCGCCGCGGCTTCGGGTCGCGATCGAGCCCGCGTCCTGCTGCGTCGCGTAGACCCAGTACGGATACGAGTTGTCGACGGAGATGTGATAGGCCTGCACCGTCGACTGGTTGTACCACGGGCTCCACGTCTTTCCACCGTCGAGCGACACGGTCGCTCCCTGGTCGACGCCCAAGAACATACGCTGGCCATCGGTCGGATCGATCCACATCTGCTGCGGATCGTCGCCGCCTGGTGCTCCCTTGAACGCGGCGAATGTGTTGCCGCCGTCGGTCGACTTGTAGCTCGACGTGGCCAGCGTGTAGACGACATCTGGATTCTTCGAATCGACATACACGCCCGACGTGTAATTCCCTTGGCCATTCGCAATCCGTCGATCGTTTGCCGCCATCTGCCGCCACGTCGTCCCACCATCATCGGATCGGTAGAGACCGAATGTGCCGATCAAGAACATTCGTTGGCCGTTCGTGTTCATCGCAACCGCCGCGCAGGTACGGCCAACGAGAGGTGGCAGTCCGCCGCCCGTGATTTCCTTCCACGTGAGCCCTTCATCAGTCGACTTGTACAGCGCCGTTCCACTCGGCCCCGCGGGAGCACCGCCGAAGCCGGCGCCGCCGCGTCCGGCGTTCGGCGGAGTGTAGTGTCGAACGGTCGTGAGCAACATCACGCTCGGATGATCGTACGCCGCCGCGATATTCTGGATGCCGGTCTGGTTGTCGACGAACAACGTCTTCGTCCACGTCTTGCCGCCATCCGAGCTGCGGAACAAGCCGCGCGAGTCCGACGGTTTGTGGATGTCTCCTTGGCCGGCGACCATCACGAGGTTTGGATCGCGCGGGTCGACGAAGATCGAGGGGATCTGCTTCGTCTCGTCGAGCCCCAGGTGCTGCCAGGTCTTCCCCGCGTCCGTGGACTTGTAGACGCCGTTGCCTTCGTTGATGCCGCCGCCGGTCACGAGATCGCCAGTGCCCGCATAGATGACGTTGGGATCCGACGGCGCGACGGCCACCGAACCGATCGATGAGACTTCTTTAACATCGTCGAAAATCGGGAACCACGTGATGCCGGCGCTCGTCGTCTTCCACACGCCGCCAAGGGGCAGCCCGGCGTAAAACACCCCAGGTTGGCCAACGGCGCCGCTCACGGCGGAGATTCGCCCGCCGCGGAACGGACCGATGTTCCGCCAGACCAATCCGGTGATCATGCCCGGATCGAGCGGCGGCGCCGCGCCGAGCGTGAGCGATCCAATCACGAGGACACAACTTCGGGATAACCAACGGGAGGACGATCGGCGGGCTGGCATCATGATCTCGCTCTGAGAGGGCAGGGGCGGTGGGCGTTGGCGAACGCGACGAGCACGCTGGGGAATACCGCGGCTCCAAATCTGAGTCTAGCTCCACGCAGCCACAATCGCGATGCGGCGTCGGCTCGAGCGGTTGCCAACCTCACAGGATTGCCCATGTCCCGACGACCTGCCCATCGTGGCGCACGACCGCGACTCGCGGTCGGCACCTTGCTTGCCGCCGCAACGCTTTCCGTTGCGTGCATCGAACAGTCGACCAAGCCAACACGACAGGCCCCAAGGATTTACGACCGTGTTGTCCGGCGTCCACTATCGGTTCGAACCGCCGCGAAGGCGATGACAGTTCTCACATCCAGAATGCCCAGTTGCGCGTCGAGATCACGAAGAACGACAGCGCGAGATTGGTCACGGCGTGTACGAGGATGAGATCGCCCAGCGATCGCGTGCGCCGCATCCACCAGTTGTACACGATGCCCGTCAGCAATCCGACTTCCCAGAATGGTCCGTGTTCCGCCGCGAAGAGCAGCGCCGTGGCCCAAAACGCGAGGGGCGTGTACTGGCCGAGCGGAACACGGTCGATTCGCGAGTCCTGAATCCAGCGCGGCAGCCAACCGCGCCAGAATAATTCCTCGAGAACCGGCACGAGCAGCGCAGCGCGCGCGGTTCGCAGCGTGAGCATGAGCGGCGTCAAACTGGCCGGTGGAATCGATGTCGTCACGTGCCCGGTGATCGCGTTCTGAAACAACCAGTGGCTTCGCCAGCCGGGGATCAACGTGTCGGGCGCGACCCACAGCGCGCACACGCCGATTCCGAGCACGATGCTGGGGAGCCAGTTGGGTGCGCGCCTCGGGAGAATGCCGCGGGAGAATACCAGAATCGCCGCGACGAGCACGGCGTCGCGGACCAATTCTTTGGCGGGGTTGACCAACGGGACGAACTTGTCCACCGCAAGCCAGAGCATGAAAACGGCGAACGGCCCAACCCACGCGACGGTGCGCGCGCGCGGCGGCGCGGCGTCAGTCGTCTCGGTCATGGCAAGGCAGCATAGCAGGATCGCGGGTTCAGCTCACGGCTGCACGCGCGTCTTCTTCCCCGGCTCGAGCCAATGCAGCCTGGTCTCCAAACCCGCCTCGGCGAACTCTCGACGAATGTCGTCGCGGCCGTCGGAGAAATGCTCCCATCCCTCGAAGTGCAGTGGGACGATCACCGCATTAGAGAATGCTCGTGCCGCCTCGACCCCTTCATCCGCCGTCATCGTCAAATGGGCTGGACCAACGGCGGCAACGCGCGCCGCTCCCATGAACAGCACCGCCACCCTCACGTCGAATCGCCGCGCGACTTCCGACACACCATCGTACCACACGGTGTCGCCCGAGAGGTAAACCGCGCGTTCCGGGGCGTCGTCGAACGAGAGCGCGAATCCGATGACTGGACCACGATCACCGTCGGCGGGTCCGTGCCGTGCCGGTGTCGCCGTCACGATCAGCGACCGACCATCCGCACACGGTAGGCGGAGCGACTGCCACGCCGTCATTCCCGTGGCCGAACCGCCCAACCGTTCCGCTCCCACGATCGTCGTGAGCACACGCTTCGCACCGCCGAGCAAGGCGCGGCCTGAAAGGTCGAGATTGTCCGAATGGTGGTCGTGGCTGAGCAGCACGACATCGATTGGTCCGACGGCATTCGAATCGAGTGCCGGGCCCTGACCTTTCCGCAATACGTACAGCTTCGTTGGGTATTCGGTGCCCGCCGGATCGAACGTCGGATCCGTGATGAGACGCAATCCTCCAATTTCCAATACAACGGTCGGACCGCCGATGTAGATGAGGTCGAGCTCCCGCTCGATCATCGATGAACTCATGTCAAAG
>Ga0070683_100005423_pt1 | contig 10653 bp, 8 predicted proteins | sample KBSC713LmetaG_FD_64662 | JGI IMG/M metagenome (GOLD analysis project Ga0070683, IMG submission 64662) | Corn rhizosphere microbial communities from Kellogg Biological Station, Michigan, USA - KBS C7.1-3L metaG | ecosystem: Host-associated > Plants > Roots > Rhizosphere ...
AAGGTTCCGTCCCAACCCCGACCGGCGAACTCTTGCCAGTTATTTACGGCCGCAGCATCCGTCATCTGATCATTGTCTGGATCGTCGCCCTCGCGTGTCTCGCGCTGCTGCATTTTTTCGAGACCTCGGCTCCGGCGTTTCACGAGCTGCTCATCCCCTTCTATTGGATTACCGTCGCGGTCGCTGCGGTTCTCACCGGGCGCTGGCTGCGGTCGCGAAGCGCTACGGATCGCCGCCGCACCGACCGCCGTCGTGCGCCGCGCCGCGGCGATCACGCTTCATCTCAAGCCGCGGATCCGGATCTGAGCGACACTGAATAGGCGATCGGTCCCGCCAGCGCTGCCCCGAGCGCGCCGAGAACCGCGGGGAGGCCGTACTCGCCGTCGCGTATTTCCAGCGCCACCACCGCAAGCAGGATCACCAGCGGAACGGCCGCAAGAAGACACACCCCAGCCAATCCGGCGGGAATCCTGAACGTGCCGCGCAGGTCGGGCTCTTTTCTGCGCAGCGCGATGAGAGCGCCGAACTCGAGGAAAAGAGCGAACGCGTACAACAGCACGTCGGCAACGACGAGACGCCCGAAGGCGAGCAGCGCGAACAGCGAATAGAAAACCGCCGAGAATAGAATCGCGTTGCGTGGCGTTCCGTGATTATCCGTTTTCGCGAACGCTCTTGGCAGGAATCCGTCTTCGGCCATAACCAGCGGGATTCGGGAATACGACATCAGGAGGGCGTTGAAAAGCGCGAGCGCGCTCACCATCCCGGCGACCGCGAGCAGAATCGCGATCGGCTCGCCGAATGACGCCGCCGACATGCGCGCAATGTCCGGCCATCCGCCTTCCCTCCACTTCGTCCAGTCACTAGCGCCTGCGGTGGCCGCAAGCGGAACCAGGTAGCCGAGGCATACCAGCGGGAGCGTGATGGCGAGAGCGCGCGGATAGCTGCGGCCGGCATCGACAACTTCGCCCTCGACCGTGGACGGATTGTCCCAGCCGATGTAGTTCCAGAGCGCGATCGAGATCCCGACGCCGACACCGCCAAGCGTAGTTTGGCCGGGCAAGTTGAACGGACGCCACGGAGCGTGATCGATGCGCGGAACGGCAGCGATCGAGAGCAGCGCAAAAACTCCGAGGACGAAGACACCGCTCGCAATCGAAGAGATGCCGACACGGGATGCGCCCCGCAGATTGATGGCGGTCGCACCCCAGATCACCGCCAGCGAGATGACCCACCGCGTCTCAGTGGAAAGCGCGGGCGTGAAGAAGGAGAGATATTCGTTGAAAAGCACCGGATATATCGCCATGTCCACGAGGGAGTACATCCAGGTGCACCAGCCGTTCTGGAAAGCCCAGAACTTTCCGAACGCGCGGTCGACCCACTTGTAATAGCCGCCCTCCTCCGGAAGCGAGCTCGCCAGCTCCCCGATGATGAGCGTTTCCGGCAGCGACCAGAAAAGCGGAACGAGAATGAGGAGAAGAAGAGCGAGGCCGGGACCGACGCTGACGACCAGCGCCTCCGTTGTGAATGCGCCGCCGGACACGTTGAAAAACATCACGAACACAAGCGCAACCGTGCCAAGCGCTCGGCGAAGCGTCATTTAGTTCGAATCACCGTGACGCTGAAAGTCGACGGAAGGGCGGCGCCGCTCGTGATTATCGCGCCGCCGATTTTCCCGGCGGGAACAGCGAACCGCAAATACGCCGCGCCTCCGTCAGCCAGAGTGAGGACCGTCCTCGCGCCAAAATCCGTCATTTTTAGCGGATAATAGCCGTTATTCATGTACGACTCGACCGACCTCGTATTCCAGCTCGGGTGCTGATAATCCGCAACCCCGGAGGTCAGCGAAGCGTCATCGAAGTAGTTCGCGATCGCCCAGTCGCGCATCTGCGAAAGAAAGCCCGCGCCGAAGACCGCCTTGAGATTGTTCAGGCCCTGGACATCCGAAGTCGGATTTACGAGCGAGAACCACGTTTGTGCATCCGGCACGGAGCTCGACCTTCGGTCCGTCGAATAGCGCAGCAACGACCAGATGCCGCCGCGTACCGCGAGCGACGTGTCGGCAATCACGGCATACGGCGGATATTTGTCGGGATTCTTCAAGTATTCGCCGAAGCGCAAAGCGTTCTGACGGCCGAACGCCAGATACTGCTCGGCCGGGGTGACTAGCGCGCTCGAATCGATGTTCGTCCGTGGCCTGCGCCCGGTGGCCGCATAGTAGTTCAGCTCCTCGGCAACGTGAGCGAGTCCCTCGTCGAGAAAAGTCTCCTCGAACGCCGAGAAGAGCACGGGGTTGATCCACAGATGCCGGCCGAAGTTGATGAGGTGCTGAAACTCGTGCGCCACTGTCCCGGCGGTGATGCTTCGCACGAACGACGTCGTGCGCACGTGCTGGTTGATTTGCCCGGTGGGATCCGGAGCCAGAAGATAGAACATCTCGGCGAAGTTGCTTCCGACCACCTTCAGGCCGCCGCCGCAATCGGTGCCCGGTGGATACAGATCCCGCCCGAAGAAGAACCCGCCGATAAACGACGTCGTATTTGTAGCGGGAGTGAGCTCGTTCACCGCGCGCGTGAAGAAGAGAATGACGTGTCCGCTGCTGTCGACGTCGGTGGGCGCCCCGAAGTTCGTGCTGTCCACCGGCCAGATCTGCGTGTCGAACTGGTTCGCGATCGCTTGATAGTCGTCCGCCGAGAGTCCGCCCGCAGGGTTTCGATCGTCTTCGGCCACGATGGCGTGCGCTGAGACCGCTTTCACTGTCGCTGAGACGAACTGGGGGTTGGCGCAGCTCTCCTTTACGTTGACGTTCAGTGAGAGATGATTGGCATCGACCGCGGAGGAAACCCCGGTTCCTTTTCTCAGCGCGGGGCGCGGCCATCTCGTCGCGCGCGCCTTCGCTATGAGCGGTCCGAACTTCGTCCGCACCCCTTGGCGGAATTTCGCTTCCCACGCAGCATCACGCACCAGCCCGAAATTTCCCGTCGTACTAACCGACGTTCTCGCCGCCGCGGCTGCGGGTCCGACCGTAGGCAGCGGGGAGAGCAGCCCGATCGCGAGAGGCGTCAGTGTGACTTGCAGGACCGGGGCAGCCGTATAAGCGCTTTGTCCGCTGCCGGTGCCGCCCCATCCCGTAGCATAAAACGGCACCGCGACGTACTCGGACCCGCTTAGCCCGTCGATGCAAAGTTGATTGGCTTGCGCGCCAGCAAAGGTTTGAGATTCGCCGACGGCAAGCATTTTCGTTACGCCTGAGCAGGGATTCGTGACTATCACTGTCGCGCTCGCCGTCGCGGTGCCCTGACTGGCGCGAACATGGGTTGTCCCGGTATCCACGGCTGTGACGGCCATCGCGGCGTTGCCGGCGTAGGCCACCGTGGCGACGCTCGGGTTGTCGGACGTCACCGTCGTAGCCAGGTTCGAAATCGCGTTCCCAAACGCATCGGCGCCGTTGATACCGATGGTTGTTACCTGCGTTAGAATGCTCAGTAGTCGCACCGTGTCGACGTTGAGCTTTAGAGTCGCGAGCGCTGCCGGAGTCACCGTTACGGTGAAACTCGCGGAACCAGCGCCTGTCACTGACGCGGTCGCCGTCTGTGCTCCCGCCGTTGTTCCCGGCGTCCACTGAGCTGTTGATTGACCGTTCGGATCGGTCGAGCCGTTCCCGGGCGTGATCGTGCCCGACGCAGTGGTCCAATTCACCTGCGCGCCCGTCACCTTCATCCCGCCCGCGTCGGCAACTTGCACGGTCAACGGAATCGGCGTCGTCGCCCCCGCGGCAACCGGTGCGATCGCGCCGTTCACCGCCGAAATAACCGCCGGGGGGCCGACCTTTGGGCCTTCGGTGCTGCCGCCGCACGCGATGACGAGCGCGGAAACAGAGACGGCGGCAACAACTGATCGCGTACGCGCCAGATACATGTCGAGACCGGAAAAGTGGAGGAACAAGTGTATTCTAGCTCCACTTCATTGCGCCACAGAATTCACGGAGCGCGCGCGTTACCCTTTTCCTGCGCGGCTTAACGAGGCGGATGTACCCGAAGGTGGCGCGAGTACGCGTCCCAATGTCCGTCGCGCCCCGCCGCGTACTCCGTCGCCCGATGTCCGTCGTTCTCCGCCATCGCGACGATCTCCTCGCACTCGCGGACATTGTCGACGAAGAGCTGGGTGAGGCTGTCCGCTCTGTCGCGCACGAGACTGTCGCCGGATCGGGATCTCTCCGCAGCATGCAGGGTGACGCGATCGATGGCTGCGCGGACGTCACGCACGTCGTGCGTCAGCGACAGCATTCGCACGATCGCGACCGCCGGCGAGAGCTCGCCGTTCAAACATTGCACGAGAATTGCGCGGCTCTCCTGCGGTTCCACGCCATCGGTGAGTCTCGCGACTGCTTCTGCTTCGACGCCGGCGCGATTTGTCACGCGATGTGCGCTCCATCAACCACACGGAGGAGTGTCATGGCAGCAAAAAAATCTTCACGCGGAAGAAAATACGGTAAAGCCGCCTCGAAGCGCGTCGAAAGTGCGATGAAGCGCAAGAAGAAGGGGACGCTCAAGTCGGGGCGCAGCGGGAAGAAGGTCACGAGCCGCAAGCAGGCGATCGCCATCGGGTTGTCCGAAGCCCGCAAGAAGGGGGCGAAGGTGCCCCGGAAGTCCTCCGGAGGCAAAAAATCCTCGTCGAGAAGAAAGTCGGGCGGCAGGAAGTCGAGCAGAAAATCCGGAGGAAAAAAGCGCTCGCGATAACCGGAAGATCGCTAACCGAACACGTTCCGGGCTTCCGGTTGCCGTAAGCAATGTTGCCCGTTTCACGCGAACGTTTTGCGCGGAACGGGCAACGTTCGTTGCCGGCAACTCGGAACGCGTTCCGTTTGCAGTTGCAGTTTCCGTTGCAGTTGCAGTTCCCGTCAGTACTTCGCCAGGTAATTATCGAGCTCCCACTGGCTCACCTGGCTGATGTACTCCTGCCACTCCATCCTCTTCGCCGCAAGAAAGTGCTGCGTGACGTGCTCGCCGAGCGCCTCGGTGATCACGTCGTCCTTCTCGAGCTCATCGCACGCCTCCTCGAGATTCTTCGGCAAATCGTCGATCCGGAGGCGCCGCTTTTCACGATGTGACATCTCCCAGATGTTCGTATTTACCGGCTCGCGCGCGTCGGCCCTCGTCGAGATGCCGTCGAGACCGGCGGCGAGCTGAACGGCGAGCGCGAGATACGGATTTGCCGCCGGATCCGGAATGCGAAGCTCGATGCGCGTGCCTGTTCCGCGACGATCGGGAATTCGGATCATCGGCGAGCGGTTCTTCATCGACCAGGCGACGTTCACAGGCGCCTCGAATCCGGGGACGAGCCGCTTGTAGGAATTGACGAGCGGATTCGTGATGGCGGTGTAGCCGCGCGCGTGCTGCAGCAGCCCGCCTATATAATGAAGGGCTGTCTTTGAGAGCTGCCATTCCGCTTTCTCGTCCCAGAAGGCGTTGTCCTTTCCCTTGAAGAGCGACTGGTGCGTGTGCATGCCGCTCCCGTTCTGCCCGAAAATCGGCTTCGGCATGAACGAAGCGACGAGGCCGAATTTCTGCGCAACGTATTTCACGACGAACCTGAACGTCGCGATGTTGTCCGCGGTACGAAGCGCGTCGGCGTACCGGAAGTCTATCTCGTGCTGCCCAAAGGCGACCTCGTGGTGCGCCGCTTCGACTTCGAAGCCCATCTGCTCGAGTACTCCCACGATCGCCCGTCGCGCATCTTCTCCGAGATCCGCCGGCGCAAGATCGAAATAGCTGCCGACGTCGTGCGTCACGGTTGACGGCGCGTCGTCGGCGCCCGGCTTGAACATGAAGAACTCGGCTTCCATCCCGGCGTTCATCGTATAGCCAAGCTTGTCGGCGCGGCCGAGGATTCTCCTGAGAACCCCGCGCGGATCGCCCGGAAACGGACTGCCGTCGGTCATGTTGATGTCGCAGATGACGCGCGCGACGCGGTTGCTCTCCTCTCCCCAGGGGAAGATCTGGAACGTGCCGAGGTCGGGCGAAAGCAGCATGTCCGACTCCTCGATTCGGACGAAGCCTTCGATCGACGATCCGTCGAACATGATGTCCCCGGCGAGGGCTTTCTCGAACTGTGACGTGGGGATCTCGACGTTCTTGTTGATGCCGAGAATGTCGGTGAATTGAAGACGGAGAAAGCGGACGTCGTTCTTGGCAGCGAGCTCGAGGATGTCCTTGCTCGAAGCGCCGCTGGTATCGCCTATGCGAGTATTGCGTGACATAGGCGTACTATACCTCTGATGTGCCATTTGTGCAATTTCTGCACGAAATGCGTGTCAGTGGCTTGCTTTCTGCCTGTAATTTTGGCAAGTTGACACCAAGAATGTGCTGTTTTTGCAAATCTTAACTCCAAAGGTGCTTTGATGACCGGTACGTCCCTCTCTTCGCGGAAAGCCGCCCTCCGGGAAATCACTTCCCGGATGCCCATCGAGCCTCCGACTTTCTCAAAGGATGGGGTGCCGATTCCCACATCGGAGTACTTCGGCATCAACACCTTCGGCGCCCGTCAGATGCGCGACAAGCTTCCGCGCGACGTGTACGCCAGCCTCGCCGCTTCCATCCGGCAGGGGAAAAAGCTCGACCTGAGCGTCGCTCCCATCGTCGCCCAGGTGATAAAGGAATGGGCGATTTCCCGCGGAGTCACGCACTTCACGCACTGGTTCCAGCCGCAGACGGGGCTCACCGCCGAGAAGCACGACGCCTTTTTTTCCTTCGATGACGACCGACAGCCGATGGAATCTTTCACCGGCTCCCAGCTCATTCAGAGCGAGCCGGACGCGTCCAGTTTTCCATCCGGCGGCCTTCGCGCCACCTGGGAGGCTCGCGGCTATACCGCGTGGAATCCGGCAAGCCCTGTATTCATCGTCGAATCGGCCGGCGCGCGCACGCTCTGCATCCCATCCGTGTTCATCGGATACAATGGAGAGGCCCTCGACGAGATGACGCCGCTCCTCCGCAGTTCCGACACTCTCTCGGAGAAATGCATCGAGCTCCTCGAGCTCATCGGCGACAAGGGCATTCAACGCGTCTTCACCACTCTCGGCGCCGAGCAGGAATACTTCCTCATCGATCGCGCGCTCTTTGGCATGCGCCCGGACCTGGTGATGAGCGGGCGCACTCTCATCGGCGCTCCGCCGCCCAGGGGTCAGCAGCTCGAAGATCACTATTTCGGCGGCATCCCCGAGCGCGTCCAAGCCTGCATCTCGGAAGTCGAGTTCGAGCTCTACAAGCTGGGCGTCCCCATCACGACGCGGCATAACGAGGTCGCGCCCTGCCAGTTCGAGATGGCGCCGCACTTCGAGGAGACCGACATCGCCGTCGATCACAATCAGCTGGTGATGGCGACGCTGCGGCGTGTCGCGCTTCGTCACGGCCTGCAGGCGCTCATCGCTGAAAAACCCTTCGCGGGAATCAACGGATCGGGAAAGCACTGTAACTGGTCGATGTCCATCGCCGCCGATTCCGGCGAGCTCGACGGGTTGAATCTCCTCAAGCCCGGCAAGACGCCGCACCAGAACATCCGCTTCCTTCTTTTCCTTGCTGCGATCCTCCGCGCCGTCCACAAGCACTCCGCGCTTCTGCGCGCGGGCATCGCCTCCACCGGCAACGAGCACCGGCTTGGCGCCAACGAAGCCCCGCCCGCGATCATCTCCGTATTCATGGGCGACATGCTCACCCGCATGATCGAGGAAATCATCAGCGGGAAGAAGTCGGCGAGCGCAGAGCTGGAGATGATACAGCTGGGCGTCGAAAAACTGCCCCAGGTCCAGCGCGACAACACCGACCGCAACCGCACTTCGCCATTCGCCTTCACCGGAGCGAAGTTCGAATTCCGCGCCGTCGGATCTTCCGCCTCGATCGCCTTTCCCATAGCCCTCCTCAACACCGCCGTCGCCGAGGCGGTGAGCGAGATCAGCAAGGAGCTGCGCGCGGAAATGAAGAAGACGAAGAAGCTGGACGAGGCGGCCCTCAAGGTAGTGCGGACCGCGTTCAAGGAGAGCTCGCCCATTCGCTTCGAGGGGAACAACTACTCCGAAGAGTGGGTGAAGGATGCGAAGAAGCGGGGCCTGCCCAACATCCGGCGCACCCCGGAGGCGCTCAAGCAGCTCGTCACGAAGGATTCGCGAAAAGTTCTCACCGGTCTCGGCGTCCTCTCCGACGTCGAGCTCGAATCGCGCTATCACGTCCGCGTTGAGCGCTACGTGAAGGACATGCTCATCGAGCTTCACACGCTGCGCGAGATGGTGGAGACGATGGTGCTCCCCGCCGCATTCTCGTACCTGGGCGAGCTCTCCGACTCGGCATCGCAGGCAAAAAGCGCTGGTGTCCGCGTCATTCCCCAGCTCGACGCCGCGAACGAGCTCGGCGCTCTGGTCCAGCAGCTTCAGAAAAAGACCGCCGGCCTCGTGAAGACCATTGATCGCGCGGAAGGAATGCACGACGACCCGCCGGCGCAGGCAGAGCTGCTCACCGCCGACGGCGCCGAGCGGATGGCCGAGGTGCGCGAGATCTGCGACCGCCTCGAGCTGAGCATCGCCGACGACTTGTGGCCGCTTCCCAAATACCGGGAGATGCTCTTCCCGGTGTAAGTCGGGATGATGGGCGGCGCGTTCGGTGCCGCCCGTTTTCGCCCCCGCCTCGGTCTGTACTGGAAGTTGCACAGATGTAACTTGGGGGCATGAATTCGCTTCCCCCGAATGCTTCTCCTGAAGCACCGTCTTCCGTCTGCGCGTCCTGCGGCGCGGCGGCATCCGGCCGCTTCTGCGCAAATTGCGGCGCGCCCCTCGCCGGCGCGACGTGTTCCGTCTGCAAAGGCGATCTCAGCGCCGGATCCAAATTCTGTCACCACTGCGGGTCCGCCGCCGGCGCCGCGCAGAACGCCGTCGCCGGAAAGTCGAGTCCGCTTCCGTGGATGGTGGCCGCGCTCGCTCTCCTCACGATGTTCGCCATGCTCGCCGGACGCGGATTCAATTCCAGACGCGGGTCCACTCTCGACGCGCCGCAGAACGCTCTTCCACAGGCGGGCCTCGACGATCGCGCCCCGGCGACGGAGGATCCGTCGGCGCCGGTTCGCGCGCCCGACATATCTTCGATGTCTCCGCAGGAGCGCGCCGATCGCCTCTTCAACAAAGTGATGATGCTTTACAGCCAGGGAAAAACCGACAGCGTGCAGTTCTTCGCGCCGATGGCGCTCACTTCATACCAGATGCTCTCGCCGATGAACAACGACCAGCGCTACGACATGGGACGCATCGGCGAAGTCGCCGGCGCGATTCCTCTCGCCAAAGCGCAGGCTGATACCATACTCCGGAAAAGTCCGACGCATCTCCTCGGCCTCATTCTCGCCGCGCGCGTCGCCACCATCGAAGGCGACACCGCCGCCGTTCGCGGATTCGAGAAGCGGCTCGTCGCCGCGGAAAAAACCGAGCTCGCAAAAAAGCTCGATGAATACGACCGCCATCAGGACGACATCGCCAACGGCATCGCCCAGGCGAGGAAGGACGTAGGAGCGGCACGATGACCGGAGCGACGACGATTCATCTCGCGCACAGCCCCGACTCCGATGATGCGTTCATGTTCTACGCTCTCGCCGACGGGCGCATCGACACCGAAGGCCTCACCTATGTGCACGAGCTTCAGGACATAGAGACTCTCAACAAGCGCGCGCTGAACGCCGAGCTCGAGGTGACCGCCGTTTCCATCCACGCCTATGCCTACCTGTCGGAGCGTTACGCATTGCTCCCGCACGGCGCCTCGATGGGGGACGGATACGGCCCGCGCGTGGTGGCGAAATCAGCCCGCACGCTTGACAGTCTCGCCGGAAAGCGCATCGCCGTTCCCGGAATGATGACGAGCGCCTATCTCGCGCTTCGCTTGTATCTGCCCGAGTTCGAGCCTGTAGTGACGCCATTCGACGAGATCGAACAGATCGTCGTCAGCGGCGACGTCGACGCCGGCCTGCTCATCCACGAAGGCCAGCTCACGTACAAGGACGAAGGACTTCACCTCATCGCCGACACCGGCAAGCTGTGGCGCGACGAAACGTCCTTGCCGCTCCCCCTCGGCGGGAACGTCATCCGGAAGGACATACCGGATGACATCAAGCGAAAGATCTCCAAGCATCTTCGCGCGAGCATCGCCTACGCGCTCGAGCACCGAAAGTCGGCGCTCGACCACGCCATGCGATACGCACGGGGACTGGACCGCTCCAAAGCCGACGAGTTCGTCGGGATGTACGTGAATGACTGGACGCTCGACTACGGCGCGCGCGGGCGCGATGCCATTCGTCTCTTTCTCAAGCGTGGAGTGGAATCCGGCATCGTGCGCGGCCCGGTGACCGTGGAGTTCGTTGACGACTGATCTGATCGAAGAGCTCGAGCGGCGCGCCGCAAGGTTCGCCGCCGTTGCCACCGTTCAGCAGGCCATATCCGCGGCGGTATCCGTGGAAGATGCGTACAAGGAGATCTACCGGGCGGTCGCGTCCGTAGTCGACGCGCCTTGCTTCACGTTGATGCTCGTCGATCCGGTGAATGAGACATTCCATCCTCAATACGTGGTCGTTGACGGAAGAGAGCTTCCCACTGCCGAGGCGCTCGAGGTGGATCTCGACGCGCACGCG
>Ga0070683_100005425_pt1 | contig 10652 bp, 11 predicted proteins | sample KBSC713LmetaG_FD_64662 | JGI IMG/M metagenome (GOLD analysis project Ga0070683, IMG submission 64662) | Corn rhizosphere microbial communities from Kellogg Biological Station, Michigan, USA - KBS C7.1-3L metaG | ecosystem: Host-associated > Plants > Roots > Rhizosphere ...
CGCCGTACGCCTCGATGAGCTGGGCGAAATCACTGCGGTCGATGATGGCTGCCGTTTTCGGTGCGCCTTGCTCGGCGACGTCACGGGAAAGGCCGATCTCGAATCCGGTGCCACCGACCGAGACCCGTTCCAGTCGATCGATCACAAACGGCGCGATGATCAATAGCGCCCCTGCCACGACGAGAATTGCGCCAGCGGTGCCGCTCTGGCTCGTCACTGCCTTCCACACACCCGCGCCAAGGGTCAGCACACCCACAGCGCCGAGCAGCCACTTCAGCATCTGAGGATCGTAGTGCGGAGGCCGCGCGTAACGTCCGGCATCAACCCGCCGCCGAACGCTCGCCACGCGGCAGTTGCGGATGCGTACTGCACGCGATGAGGCCTGGTTAGCCTGTCGCTATTGCGCTCCCGGCCAGTCCGCGGGTTGCATAGTCGTGTGGTCGAATTCGAGGTCGTTCTGCGGGGGTACGACAGGTTCACCGTCGATGCGTTGGTGCAGGCGGTTGAGGCGGCTGCGGGTGACCAGCGCCAAATCGCTGCAGCGATCAAGGAGGTGACTCCGCTGCCGGTGGTCATGCGGGGCTATGATCGAGCGCAAGTCGACGCCTGGCTCACCCGCTGCCAAACCGGAAACCGTGGGGCCGGGCCGGACCAAGAGCCCAATGCCGAGCCCGTGGAGTTCTCAATCGTCCTGCGTGGCTATCGCGTTGCCGAAACCGATGCGCTACTCGCGACAGTCCAAGCTGCGCTGGTCAGCGGCGACGCTGCTCGCCGTAATGAGGCAGTACACATGATCACCGAAGCGCGGCTTCCGATTGGGTTCCGCGGGTACGACCGGGGCCAAGTAGACAGGTGCCTGGAACGGGTTGCGGATCAGTTGCGCGCTTTGTAGCGCACCGGATAGCGGCATGACCGGACACCAGTTGTGACATCAAGTCATGCTTCGATGGAGAAACAGACGGTTGCAGCGCATGCCATCGTTCGGTATGACCCAGGGCCGCACGACGTGGCCCTCGCTGTCACGGTCGTGGCGGGCCTGCCCATTGTCAAGCCCTGGGTATTAGTAAAAGTCCGACTATCTACCGCAGCCGTCTCGGGGTCGGGTGCAGGATCCTACTACTGGCTTTGACCGGATCCGGGTCGTGCAGGACGCACCCGCGGTCGCCGGGGCGGACATCGATGGGGCGCACCCGCTAAAGTGCGCTGGTGCAGATGGCGTTCCAGGTCGGCGTGGCCGAGCAGCATCAGGTGGTCGTCTCGTTCACCAAGGGCTGGGGATACCTGTCGATCGCGGTCGACGGCAGGAAGGTCGTCAGCACCATACGGGTTGGTTCGGTCGGCCTCGTCAAGACGTATGACTTCATGGTCGGGGTCAACGAGCCGCATCAGGTGCGCGTCGAGAAGCACCGCGAGCAACTGTTCGGTGCCTTCCGACCGCAGAAGATCTTCGCCTTTGTCGACGGACAATTGGTTGCGCAGGGCGTGGTCTGACGGATTGTGCGCGCTGGTGACGTCGCGGCGCTTAGGCCCGACAACGGCACACGCATATCGACCGAGCCGCTCGCTCCTGTCACGTAAAGCGTACTCATCTCGGAAGCGGAAACCGTGGTTTGCATTCGACCGCACCCAGCGTTACCGACGCGGCTGTGGTGACGGCACGTCATCGCGACCGTCGTTGCCCCCGTCGCCGATCTCAGTTCCGCTACGAGCTTTGTCGCTGCCGGCGCCGCGACCGAGTGGCTCGCCGCCCGCCATGGCGGCATTTCGGCGGGCGTAGTCGCAGTCAAGCCGGCGACTCCCCCACGCCCGACGCATCAGAAGCTAGACAGCCAGTCCACCGCCAGAGGCAGCCCGACCCCGTGGCCCGCCACTCGCGGCAGCCGGCATGGCCGCCCACTGACCGCAGCAGACAGTCAGCTGCCCGATACGTACACGGGCTAGACCAGCGCATAGCGGAGGGCGGCCGGCGCCGACCGAGGACCTTCCGCCTTGCCCCGGGCGAATGGCGCCCGCCGACCGCCACCCAGCCGTTGATTGCGGTACCGGCGGGTCGCCGACCTGTGGTAGGCATCAACAACACCCAGGTCGGCCAGGATCCGGCGACCCTTGTCGGCAGTGCTACGTGGGCGAGCGACCCGACGCGCGGCACGGTACTGGGCGTCAACGGCACCAATGCCGGCGCCGACACGGCCGGCCCGGTCCTCGACACGAGTGGCAGCTACACCGTTTCGGCCTGGGTCAACATGTCCGACAGCGCCACGTACCACACCGTCGTGAGTCAGCTCGGACCCGGACAGTCGACACCGGCCTTCTACCTGCAGTACAGCGCCAGCCGATCGTGGGCGTTCGCGGTCAACAACACGAGTAGTGGCGGCGGCCAGACCGGCGCTTGGGCAACCGGCACGCCGACCCTCAACACCTGGACCCACCTCGTCGGCGAATACAACGCCGCCAGCCACACGCTCATCCTGTTCGTCAACGGCGTCCAAGCCGGAACCGCGACGTACACCACCCCGTGGAACGCAACCGGCCCGCTGAACATTGGACACGCCGCCGCCGGCGACTGGTTCCCCGGCAAGATCAGCCGCGTCCAGGCGTGGAACTACGCCCTTGCCCCCACCCAAGTCACCGCCCTGTTCCAGCAGATTTCGTAGTCGACAAACGCGCGTTCGTCGGGCCCTCCCAATCGAACGTGCAATCAAGACAATCGGCTCCAGTCAGGGCGCGGCGTGCCGAACGGCCAGGTCGAACTCATCGCCGCCCCCGCCATCGACGCCGCGATCGTGCTGGCCAGCGGGGTCGCAGTAAGCCCAGCTACTCCCCCCGTAGCCTCGACGCATCAAAATCCCCGCAGTACGTCACGCCAAACTCAGGCGCCCTCGCAGTCCGCCACCCGCGGTAACCGGCACGGGCCGCCGGCCAACAGAACCGGAGCGATCAACTCAAGACTCCTTGACTCGGCCACTTTATGCTGAAGGCGACCTGGGCAAACGTGGCCGAGCATGCCGCTGACCCACCTGACAACTGGGGGTCAAGGGCAGCGCGATCGGCAAACTCCACGCTCGGACATGCGGGCGTTGGACCAGCTCAATGCATGCCGCGGTATGTGAAGAACTGGCTCGCCAGCCTCGTGTTAGGCGTGCATGCCGCTCAAAGATTCCTTTACTCAGTCGGCGTCGCCGACCGTACACTTGACGCCGCGTCAACGGACCGCGGGTTCGAATCCAGCTGTCCCGACCAAATCAAGGCCCTGACCAGCCCATCGCCTCAGATCAACTGGGCGCCTGATATGTACCGTCGCCGTCTAACTCGAGCCCAAGTGTTTCTCCTGCCGGGGCCTCGCGCGGACCGTGGGGAACATCCGCACGGCCATGATCAGCGACCCTGACGGCAACCGGGTCATTTGGCTGAGAAGCTGTCTGACTAGGACGTGCAGACACGACTTGCGGAGAGGTGCCGATGTGTTGCGGATCGGATGAGGTGCTGGACCTGCCCGCGGCGGTCATCGAGATGCTCGCGCGTTATCAGGGACTGCTCGTGGAGCGTGGGTGGGACTGGGGTGACGACCGGGTGGAGATGTTCCGGTGGGCGCGCTTCGGCCGTCTCGGCGATGTGTTCGCCGCGTACGCCGCGCACGGTGACTGGGCCCGCGCGGTACGTTCGGTCGTCGGGGACGACCCGCCCGCCGGCGTCATCGTCGTTCGCGCCGGCGCGGACAGCGTCAGCGTGGTCTGCGGTCGGGCCCGTCCGCTGATCGTGGGCTGCGCCGTTGCCCTCGACGTCGTACTGGACTCGGCGCTCGACCGCGACGTTGAGGCGACCGTGGCGGGTCACGCTGTCCGCGTACCGGCGGGCGGCGCCGGCGTAGTGACGATCGACGCCCACACCGCGACGGATCTCACGGTGACGGTCGAGGGCCGCTCAGCCTCGTTCGCCTCGGCCGTGCGGCCGGTCGCCGCAGCCCGACTGCGGCTGCGATCGCCGCGCTGCTCGCGCTGGTCGGTCACCGACAGCTCAGGTGGAGCGTGGTTCCCGGCCGGAACGCTGCGCAAGTGGGACGTCGAGGACCGGCCGTTCTTCCACACCGACGAAGTGGAGTTGGACGTGCCGGCCGAGGAGCTGACCGTTGTATGCGCCCGCGGCATGGAGTACGACGTGGTTGAGACCCGGGTCCACCCCGAGCCGGGCGCCGTAACTGCGGTGGACCGTGATCCGCCCCGGCTGTTCGACCCGGCGGCGGCCGGCTGGTACGGCGGCGACCTGCACATCCACATGAACTACAGCGGCGACCTGGTGTGCACACCGGACGATGTGGCCCGCATGCAACGCGGAGAAGGCCTGCACCTGGCCAACCTGGTCGCCGGCAACCTCCAGACCTCCCTCGTGTACGACCGCGAGATGCTCGAGGAGTTCGCCGGTACCGACCTTCCATGGTCCGGGGGCCAGACGGTTGCGCGGATGGGCGTCGAGTACCGTAACGACCTCCTCGGCCACGTGCACGCCCTTGGACCCGACGGACCGCCGCGCCGGTACGCGACGGGCCATGAACGCTCCGAGCACCCGGAGGACTGGCCACCCAACAGCGTGGCCTGCGCCGAACTGCGTGCCCTGCACGCGACGGTAGGCTATCCGCACCCGGTGTTCGCCCCGTTCGACGCTGACGGATCCGTCGAGGGGTTCTTCGCCAACCCGCGCTCCGTCGAGGCCAGGGAACTGGTCGTCGATGCCGCCCTGGGCCTGGTCGACTCGGTGGACGTGCTCTCCCCGTTCGACGATGAGGGCGCGGTGCACCTCTACCATCAACTGCTCTCATGTGGCATCCGGCTGGCCGCCACCGCCGGGACGGACACGTTCCTGTCCTTCTCGCACGGCCCCGGTGTGGCATCCAACCCGCCCGGCTGGGCGCGCGTCTACGCGCATCTGGGTGACCGGCCGCTGTCGGTCGAGTCGTTCAAGGCCGCCATTCGCGACGGCCATACGATGGTCACCAACGGGCCCTGGCTGACCTTCAGCGTCGCCGGTCACGGTCCGGGTGAGCTGATCAGCGCACGCCTCGGCGAGCGGCTCGAGATCACCGCCGAGGTGCGCGGAGCGGGCATCGACCAGCTGTGCGTCGTGGGTCCCGACGGAGTTGTCGCGCAGGCCGCCGAGGGCCCCCTGACGTGCACGGTCGAGGTGGACGGGCCCACCTGGCTGGCCGCCGCAGCTCGGGGTCCCGGTGGCCGTACCACCCTCGACCGGGCCGCCCTCGCGCACTGCACGCCGGTGTACATCGACGTCGATGGAGCGCCGGTCGCCCGCCGCGCCGCCGCGCAGTGGTGCCTCACGTTGATCGACGGCCTGCAGCAGCTCATCACCGAACACGGCACGTTCCGGCCAGACAACCGCGAGCGCAGTCTGGCCGGCTTCGCCGACCTGCTCGAGGAGGGCCGCCGCTACTACCGGGCCGTCCGGGACACCGCACCCCGCTGACCGGCGTGGGTTGAGCATCGGAGGGAACAGGGCAATACATGGACCTTGACGGACGGGTCGCTCTAGTGACCGGTGGAGCTTCTGGTATTGGACAGGCGACCGCCCTGGCGCTGGCCAGCCGCGGTGCGTCGGTGGCCGTGGTCGACCGGGACCACGAAGGCGCACGGGCCACGGTCGAGCTGGCCGGACACCCCGACCGGCTGTGCGCCTGCATTGCGACGTGACGGACGGTGCCGAGCTGGCCGCCGCGTTCCGCACGACCGTCGACCGGTACGGACGCCTCGACATCGTCGCGAACGTGGCCGGCATCGGTGACGGTGACCTGTTCGCCGACGAACCGGCCGGCTGGCGGCGGGTCATCGACATCGATCTCACCGCGGTCATCGACGGCACCCGGCTCGCCGTACGGGAGATGCGTCGCGCGCGCACGCCCTGACCTCCCGAGTCGGCCGTGTCCCCAAGACACGGCCAGCTCGGCCGACTCGGCCGGATAGCCGCGCGCTACATCGAGGCTTCACCTGGCCGCGTCGGTGGTCCCGAGGCGTTCGCCGTTGCAAATGCATCATGATGTGAAGAAGACGATGCATCTTGGGCTGCTGAGGCTCTCAGCTAGCCGCGCTGCGGCTGGCAGGCGACCGGCATTCCTGGGAACCGACGACACGGCTGCGACGCACCGATCCGCTTACGTCAGGGTGTCGATCCAGCGTTCGAGGAGCCGTATCTGGCTGGTCACCAGCTGCGGGTCGCGGAACGCGCTGGCCAGCAGTGCGGCTCCTTGGACGCCGGCGAACAGGTGGATCGCGAGGTCCCGAGCGTCACGGCGGGCAAGCTGGCGGAATTGGTCTTCCGCCCAGCCGATGATCAGGCCGATCGGTTTGGCCGCCTCACGGTCGAGTCCGTCGTCGCGGCGGTCGAGCTCGGCGGTGAGCGTGCCGAAAGGGCAGCCGTAGCGGGCGACCAGCTCTGCCATTTGCACCCACTGCTGCAGGAGTGCCTTGAGCCGGGCGGCGGGGCTGCGGCGGGACTGGAGTGAGTCGAGCATCGTGCGGACTTGCTCAGACTGTGCGTCGATGACTGCGCGGACCAGGTCGTCCTTGGTCTTGAAGTAGTAGTAGACGTTGCCGGCCGGGATGTCGGCAGCCTGTGCGACCTGCGCGAGCGTCGTGGCGGGCACGCCTTGGCGGTGGAGCAGGTCGGCGGCGTTGGCCACCAGCCGCGCCCGCTTGCCCAGCGCTGGAACGGTCGAGTCAGTCATCTCACTCAGTCTAGCGGCGAGGCTCCCATGCCTGCTAGCGTCCCGGGTCAGTCAGTCAACTCACTTAGTCGGGAGGGCTTGCCATGGCCGTGGCCACCGGTGAACGCTCTGTTCTGTCGACCCGCCGCGGCGTGCTGACGCTGCTGCTGCTGTGCGCGATCCAGTTCATCGACATCATCGATTCATCGATCATGAACGTGGCGCTGCCGTCGATCCGCGCCGAGCTGGGGTTCACCCAGCAGAACCTGCAGTGGGTGCTCAGCGGCTACCTGGTCACCTACGGCGGCTTCCTGCTGCTCGGCGGACGCGCGGGCGACCTGGTAGGGCGGCGTCGCCTGCTCGTAGCCGGAACGACCCTGTTCGCGGCGTGCTCCCTGGTTGGTGGGTTGGCCACCAACGCGGGCACGCTGGTCGGCGCCCGCGTTGCCCAGGGCATCGGCGCAGCCCTGATGGCACCCGCCGGGCTGTCCATCCTGACCACGACCTTTACGGAGGGCCGTGACCGGACCCGGGCGCTTGGTGTGTGGGGTGCCATCAGCGGGGTCGCGGCTGCGACCGGTGTGTTCCTCGGCGGTGTCCTGTCCGAGGGGCCCGGCTGGCGGTGGGTGCTGTTCGTCAACATCCCGGTCTGCGTGCTCATCGTCGCTGCCGCGTTCCGCCTCGTCCCGGGCGATCCGCGCCGCGCCCGATCGGCCAGCTTCGACATCCCGGGCGCCGTGCTGGTCACCGCCGCGATGCTGCTGCTTATCTACGCCCTGGTGAAAGCACCCGACGAAGGCTGGGGCACCCGCCAGACGATCGGTGAACTGGGCACCGCCGCTGTCTTGTTCGTCGCGTTCGTGATCGTCGAGCGACGCAGCCGTAACCCGCTGTTCCCGTTCAGTATCCTGCGCATCAAGGGTCTGGCCGCGGCCGACGCTACCCAGCTGATCGCCTTCGCCGGCTTCCTGTCCGCCTTCTTCTTCCTCACGCTCTACATGCAAAACGTGCTCGGCTACACGCCGATCCAGAGCGGATCGGCGTACCTGCCCGTCACCGCTGGGATCGTGCTGGCGGCCGGAGTATCGACCCAGCTCGTCCCTCGCATCGGCACCCGGACGATCATCGTGACCGGTGCGCTGGTCGCCGCGGCCGGCATGTATCTGCTGTCCCGCGTGCCGGTGCACGGCACGTACGTCAGCAACCTGCTCCCCGGTCTGGCGGTCATGTCGATCGGCCTCGGCGCCGTGTTCGTCACGGTCACCGCCGCCGCCAACGCCGGCGTTCCCGCCGACAAGGCCGGCCTCGCAGCCGGGCTGCTCAACACGTCATTGCAACTGGGATCCGCACTCGGGCTGGCCGTGTACTCCGCCATCGCCACCGCCCGCACGGACCACCTCCTCGCCCACCACGCCTCCCCGCCGCAGGCGCTCACGTCCGGCTTCGGATGGGCCATCCTCTCCGCCGCCATCGGCGTCCTCGCCGCCGCCGGGATCGCGCTACGCGCGGCCAACACCCGCGGCAACCGGCCGCCGCCTCCTGCACCAGTTGTGCAACCTGTCCCCTTCCCGGAAAGCGCGTAAGGAGCACCCAACCCGATGTCCGAACTTCCCATCCCACGTCACGGAATCCTGCTCACCCACTTCATCGTCGCCACCGACATCGAACGATCCCGCCGCTTCTACACCGACGTCCTCGGCGGTGACACCGTGCTGGACGGCCGGCCCGCGATCGTCGCTCTCGCCAATAGCTGGATCATCATCAACACCGGCGGCGGACCGACCGACGACAAACCGGCAGTCACGCTCCCGGCGCCGACCGAGCCCGACCGCGTGTCGGCCTTCCTCAACATCCGCGTCGCGGACATCCACACGATCTACCGGCAATGGACCGGCCGAGGCGCGACCTTCCCCACCCCGCCGGTCGCACACAGCCGCGAGATCCGCTGCTACCTCCGCGACCCCGACGGCCACCTCATCGAGATCGGCCAGCCAATCACCGCCCCCTCGCCGGAAGCGAGCACCACACCGTGAAATACCTTCTGCAGGTCTATTTCAACGGCGCCCAGGACCGCCTCGCCCGGCTGCCCGACACCGAACGCGAAGCAATCATCCAGGAGTACGTCGCCTTCTTCCACAGCCCCGAGATCACCGACGGCAACCAGCTCCAACCACCCGCGACGGCCACCACGATCCGCATCAACAGCGGCCAGCTGACCCGAGTCAGCGAGCCGTGCAACCCGGCTGCCGAACCGCTCGGCGGCTACTACCTCGTCGAAGCCGCCACCATCGACGACGCCATCAATGTCGCCACCCGGATCCCCGCCCTGCGTCTGGGCGGCGCCGTCGAAGTTAGACCAGTAGTCGACAGATAACGCCGGATCGGGGCGTCGTCGCGCACATCGCGGGTTACGGCGGTGCCGACGACTCGACTGTGCCGCTCGAACGAACGCCGGTCGTCCGTACACTCGGCCGGATCGCTCGACCGATCGAAATTCCGCACGGCTGGCGGTCACAACCCGTGCGGTGGGTCGTCTAACTCCGGTGAACGGGAAGCAACCTTGATTGGAGTAAACGACGATGACCACCATCGAGTTGGCGACCAGCCCGGAACACCTGATGTCACTGTTCGCCCAGCGGGCCGCCGCCGGCGATGTCGACGGCCTGCTCGCGCTGTACGAGTCCGGGGCGGTGTTCGAGCCACAGCTAGGCACCGTGTTGCGCGGTGCCGATCAGCTCCGGGCCGCGCTGACCGCGTTCGCCGCGATGCGGCCAAGGATCCAGTACACGGGCGAGGCCGACTGCGTCATCGTCGACGGCATCGCCATCGTGGCGAACACCTGGACCGTGACCGGAGACCTGCCCGACGGCGGGATCCACCGGGAGGCGGGGCTGAGCGCAGACGTGCTGCGCCGCCAGCCGGATGGATCATGGTTGATCCTGATCGACCAGCCGCGCGGTACCGTCGACAACGGATGAAGCCGATCGACGAGTCCGAGGAGGAGCCGCTCGAGCAGCTCGCCGCCGCCGCGAACCGCGGCGATGGGCGGGCGCTGGAGCGGCTTGTCCGCGCCGTCCATGACCGGATTTACCGGCTGGCCTTGCGGATGACCGCCCGACCCCCGGATGCCGAGGACGCCACCCAGGAGATCCTGATCCGGGTCATCACCCGCCTGTCGACCTACCGCGGGGAGGCAGCGTTCACGACGTGGGTACACCGGGTCGCGGTCAACTACCTGATGGACCGGTCGAAGACCAGCGTGGAGCGGCTGGAGATGACCTTCGACCGGTTCGCGGCCGACCTACTCGACGGCCTGTCGGCCGGCCCGAGCGCGGACCCGGATGCCGCCTTGCTGGAACGCGAGGTGCAGCTGGCCTGTACGCATGCCCTGTTGACCTGCCTGGACCGTGAGCATCGCATTGCCTACATCCTGGGTGAGATCCTCGGCGTGGATTCCGACGACGGTGGCTACATCTGCGACGTCCCACCGGCCACGTACCGCAAACGACTGTCCAGAGCCCGCCAGCGCGTGCGCGACCACCTCAACGCGCACTGCGGTCTGGTCAGCGAAACGGCGATGTGCCGCTGCCCGCGGCGGATCGATGTTGCCGTGCGGCTGGGGCGTATCGACCGCGGCCGGTTGGAGTTCGTGAACCCGTCAGGCGAAGCGGCTGACCGACTTGCCGCGGCCAACGCCCGCATCGCCGGTCTCCACGACTCGGGGCTGTTGTTGCGAGCGCTGCCCGCAGCGGTTCCGGCCGACTCCCGTGAACGAGTCACGAGACTGCTGGCCGCGTCCGGCCTCGACATTTGACTCTCACATCGTGTGAGCTCGTACCGTCGGCAGACACCAGTGATGGAGGTGGTGTGATGTCGAGGATCTACCAGTTGGTTCTGCTGTGGCTGCGGGACCCGGATCTGTTCGGGCAGTACCAGGTGGCGGCGG
>Ga0070683_100005427_pt1 | contig 10650 bp, 11 predicted proteins | sample KBSC713LmetaG_FD_64662 | JGI IMG/M metagenome (GOLD analysis project Ga0070683, IMG submission 64662) | Corn rhizosphere microbial communities from Kellogg Biological Station, Michigan, USA - KBS C7.1-3L metaG | ecosystem: Host-associated > Plants > Roots > Rhizosphere ...
TTCCTTCCCCTTCTTCGCCCCCTGGGCGAAGGCCGGGGACGCGGCCACCATCAGGGCAACCGCCAGCATCAGAACCTTCTTCATACCCACATCCTCCTCGTCAACCGGATATACGAATGACCGCCTCGAAGTGCCCCGGCATTCTAGCCCAGCCCGGCCGTTCCTGCCGCAGAAAGGTACCGATGTGGCCGATGCGCGAAGCCAGCCTGGAGGCCGGACCTCTCAGGTCCGGCTCGCCATCGGCTCACTGCGGGCTCAAGACCCACGTGTGGCCATTGTTGGTGCAGCTGGTGCCGCCCGCGGTGACGGTTCCGTCAAGGGTGCCCGATACGGTGGACGGTCCGAACGTGCCAGTGGCCGCAGCGCTGCCCGCGCCGCCGCCGACCGTCATGGTGGTCCCGCTGCCCTGATACTGGCCGGCCGCGGTGCCCGCGAGCGCAAGGCCGGAGACCTGCAGGTCCATCCGGAACGTCGCCGTGGGGTCGTCGGGCGTAACGATGACGATGCTGCCGTCGTGAACGACGTGCACGGACGCCGAAACGGGAGCAGTTACGGGCGTCGGAGTCGCTCCCCCGATGGTGATGGACACACACGTGCTGAAACCGCCGCTCCCGCTGGTCGCCATCGAGACGGACAGGAGATAGGGCCCGCTGGGCAGGGCGGAGAAGACGGGGGGGTTCGCGGGTCCGCCGGTGCCAGAGGGCCCCACTGGCGTGCTGCCGCCGCACGAAGCCATGAACAGCGCCGCCGCAACTACCGCGCGCCGCATCCCGTCGATTCTAGCAGGGCGGGTCACCTCAGGCGCCGATCACTGCGCCGCGCGCAGCTTCCCATCCTCGAGACGCAGCACGCGGTCGCACGCCGCCGCCAGACGCGGATTGTGCGTGGCGATCACCGAGGTGAGGCCGCGCTCGCGGTGCATCTCGCGCAGCAGCTCGTGCAGCGTCTCGGCGGTGTGCTCGTCGAGGTCGCCGGTCGGCTCGTCGGCCAGCAGGAGCGACGGCTCCATCACCAGCGCGCGCGCGATCGCCACGCGCTGCTGCTCGCCTCCCGACAGCATGCCCGGGTTGTGGCTGACGCGGTCGGCAAGCCCCACGCGCTCGAGCATCGCCGCGGCGCGCGCCTCGCGCTCCGCGGCGGGCCGCCGCGCAATCCGCATCGGCATGCCGGCGTTCTCGAGCGCCGTGAACTCCGGCAGGAGATGGTGGAACTGGAAGACGAAGCCGACGTGGCGGTTGCGAAACGCCGTCAGCGCGTCGGGCTTCATCCGCGCCAGCTCCTCGTCGCCGATGCGGATGACGCCACGATCGACGGCATCGAGTCCGCCGAGCACGTGCAGCAGCGTGCTCTTGCCGACGCCGGACGCGCCGACGATGGCGACCATCTCCCCCTTCTCGACGGAGAGATCGAGCCCGCGCAGCACCTGCAGGCGCGCATGTCCTGCGACGTATGTTTTTTCGACCGCCGTTGCTTCCAGCAGGCTCATTGGTAGCGCAAGGCCTGTGCGGGATCCAGTTTCGAGGCCTGGCGCGATGGATAGATCGTCGCCAGGAAGCTGACCAGCACGGCGGCGGCGACGACGGTGAGGAAATCAAGCGGCTGAAGGACGAACGGGACGTAGGAGATCTGATACACGTCGAGCGGGACCTGAATCAGCCTGAAGCGGTCGAGCACGTAGATGACGAGGCAGCCGAACACCGACCCGGAAATCGTGCCGGCGACGCCGATGATCAACCCCTGCAGCATGAAGATCCGGCGCACGCTGCCCATCGTCGCGCCCATGGTCTTGAGGATGGCGATGTCGCGCGTCTTTTCCATCACCAGCAGCACCAGGGAGGCGACGATGTTGACCGCGGCGACGGTCATGATCAGGCCGATGGCGATCCCGATCGCCATTTTCTCCAGCCACAGGGCCGAAAAGAGCGACTTGTTCATCGTCTTCCAGTCCGAGGTGTAGTAGTTGTCGCCGAGGCGCCTGGTGATGTCGGCGGCGACCTCCGTCGACGCGAACATGTCGTCGACGCGGACCTCGAGAAAATCCGGCTTGTCGCGCCCGAACATGCGCTCCGCCACCGGCAGATCGACGAGGGCGTACTCGCTGTCGAACTCGTAGAGGCCGAGGCTGAAGATGCCGACGACCTTGAACGCGCGGTGGTGCGGCATGGCGCCGAGCGGCGTGAGGATCTGGTCCGGGGTGATCATCCGGACCGTATCGCCGATCTTGACCTCGAGCGTCTGGGCGAGCTCGGTGCCGAGCACGATGCCGTCCATCTGGTCGGCGGGCTGGCGGATCGCGTCGAGGCTGCCGTGGGTCATCGCCTTGCGCACGTCGGTGACCGTCGGCTCGAGCGCCGGGTCGATGCCCTTCAGCGATACGGGCGCCTGCCGGTCTGGACCGGACGTCAGCAGCCCCTTGCCGAGCACCGCCGGCGCCACGCCGACGACGCGCGGCACCTCTTTCAGCTTTCCGATCTCGGCCGCGGTATCGGCAATCCCTTGCTCGGCCGGCAGCTTGAACACGTAGACGTGCGCCGAGGCGCCGACGATGCGATCGCGCAGCTCCCCCTGGAGGCCGGTCATCAGCGCCAGCGCGATGAGGACCGCCATGACGCCGACCATCAGGCCGAGGACGGAGATGAACGAGATGAGGGAGATGAACGCCTGCTTGCGCCGCGCCAGCAGGTAGCGGATGGCGACGAACAGCTCGAACGGCAGATCGCGCATCAGCTCCGCGGCCGCATCAGCGGGAACAGGATCACGTCGCGGATCGAGGGGCTGTTGGTCAGCAGCATGACCAGGCGGTCGATGCCGACGCCTTCGCCGCCGGTCGGCGGCAGGCCGTAGTCGAGAGCGCGGATGTAGTCCTCGTCCATCGCGTGCGCTTCCTGGTCGCCGGCGGCGCGGTCCTTGAGCTGTGCCTCGAAGCGGCGGCGCTGCTCCGCCGGATCGTTGAGCTCGCTGAAGGCGTTGGCGACCTCGAAGCCGCCGATGTAGAGCTCGAAGCGCTCGACCGTGTCGGGATCGTCGGCGCGCTGCTTCGACAGCGGCGAGACCTCGGTCGGGAAATCGTAGACGAACGTCGGCTGGACGAGCGCGTCCTCGTTCAGGCGCTCGAAGATCTCGGTGGCGATCTTGCCCGCGCCCCACGACGGCTGCAGCTCGAGGTGGAGCTGCTGCGCGATCGCGGCCGCCGACTCGCGGTTGCGGAGATCCGCGTCGGTCACGTCGAGGCCGAGCCTCTTCGACGCGCTCTCGCGCGCGCCCTCGCGCAAGGACACGCGGCGGTACGGCGGCGCCAGCGAGATCTGGTGCTCGCCGAACGCGATCTGATCCGTGCCGATCGCCTCGCGCGCGACGGTCGAGAGCATCTCCTCGGTCATCGCCATCAGCTCGCGATACTCGCTGTAGGCCTGGTAGAACTCGAGCATCGTGAACTCGGGGTTGTGCTGCGTGGAGATCCCCTCGTTCCTGAAGTTGCGGTTGATCTCGTAGACGCGCTCGATGCCGCCGACGGTCAGGCGCTTGAGGTAGAGCTCGGGCGCGATGCGCATGTAGAGCTGCATGTCGAGCGCGTTGTGATGCGTGACGAAGGGGCGCGCCAGCGCGCCGCCGGCGATCGGCTGCATCATCGGCGTTTCGACTTCGAGATAGCCGCGCGCGTTGAGGAAGCCGCGGATGCTCGCCAGCACCTTGCTGCGGACCTCGAACACCTTGCGCGAGTCGGGATTGACGATCAGATCGAGGTAGCGCTGGCGGTAGCGGGTCTCGACGTCCTGCAGCCCGTGCCACTTCTCCGGCAGCGGGATGAAGCACTTGGCGAGGAACTCCAGCTTCGTCGCCCAGATCGTCAGCTCGTTGGTCTTGGTCCGGAAGAGGTGCCCCTCGACGCCGACGAAATCGCCGAAGTCGAGCAGCTTGAAGATGGCGAAGTCGCGCTCGCTGAGCGCGTCCTTGCGGACGTAGACCTGGATCCGGGACTTGCCGTCGGAGATGGCGAGGAAGTTCGCCTTGCCGAAGCTGCGGATCGCCAGCACCCGCCCGGCGGTGCGGGTCTGGATCTTCGCCCCGTCGAGCTCCTCGCCCGTCTTCGCCGCGTGCGCGTCGACGAGCGCCGACACCGTGTCGGTGCGCTCGAACTGGTGCGGGTACACCGCCACGCCCAGCTTCTGCAGCTCCTCGAAGTTGGCGCGCCGCTGGCGCAACTGATCGTTCAATTCGTCGGTCATTCGCTGTCCATGCGAGACGAGCCGACGGCAGCGGCCACAAAGTCCACCAAGGCCACAAAGATCACCAAGAAATTCTATTAGGTATTCGTGATCTTTGTGATCTTTGTGATCTTCGTGGCCGCTGCCGTCGGCGCGTGGTCCGCCGTTACTCCCGGTTGAGGGTCCTTCGCACGGCGTCGAGCACGCCGTTGATGAGCGGCACCGGTTCCTCGCCGCTGAACGTGCGCGCCAGCTCGATCGCCTCGTTGATGACCACCTTCGCCGGCGTGGCCGGCTCGCTGAGCATCTCGTAAATCGCCAGGCGCAGGACCATCCGGTCGATCACCGCCATCCGCTCCACGCGCCAGTTCTTGGTGTGCGCGGCGATCAGCTCGTCGGCGTCCTTGATCTTGTCGATGGTCCCCGAGACCAGGGCGTTGGCCCAGATGCGGTTGTTCTCGTCGACCATCGCGTCGGGCGTCGGGTCGGCCCGCTCGTCTTCCGGCGACGGCGCGGCGTCGCGCCCCGGCCAGTAGGTGCGCACCGCCTCGTGCGGCGACACGCGCCCGACCTCCCACTGGTAGAGCATCTGCAGCGCCGCCTCGCGCGCCCGGTGCCGCGCCGGCCCGTCCACGGGCGTCACCGCTCGCTCCTTCCTGCGCGTCCTGTCCTTCGTCTCCCTCGTTCTCCTTCGATCCTTCGGTACAGCCCGGCCATCTCGATCGCCGCCGCCGCCGCTTCGCGTCCCTTGTTGTCGCTGCCGGCGCCGGCGCGTGCCTGCGCCTGCGCCAGCGTGTCGACGGTGAGGACGCCGAACGCCATCGGCACGCCGGTCTCTCCGGCCGCCTCCATGATGCCGTGCGCTACGGCCGACGAGATGTAGTCGAAGTGCGGCGTCTCGCCGCGGATCACGCAGCCCAGGCAGACGATGGCGTCGACTCGTCCGGTCTCGGCCGCGGCGCGCGCCGCCTGCGGAATCTCGTAGGCGCCGGGCACGTCGTACACCTCCACGCCGGCGGCACCCGCCTCGCGCAGCGCCTCGAGCGCGGCGGCGCGCAGGCTGCCGGTGATCTCCGTGTTGAAGCGCGACACGATGACGGCAAAGTGGAAGGGCGAAGCGTCGCCGAGCGGCGCGGGTGCTTCTTCGGGACGTCCCACGGCTCAGCGCCCCTTGAACTCGGCCGCGCGTTTCTCGAGAAACGCCTTCGTGCCCTCGCGCATGTCCTCGGTGCTGGCGGCCAGGCCGAAGAGCGTGGCCTCGAACACCTGCGCCTGCGCGAACGGCATCTCCATGCCCTTGTGCACGGCGTCGAGGATGTACCGCGCCGCCACGGGGGCCTTGGCGGCGAGCGTCGCCGCCAGCGCGCGGGCGGTGGCCATCAGCTCCGCCGCCGGAACGACCCTGTTCACCAGGCCGATGCGGTAGGCGTCCTCGGCGGAGACGTGGTCGCCGGTCAGCAGCAGCTCCAGCGCGCGCCCCTTGCCGACCAGCCGCGCCAGCCGCTGCGTGCCGGCATAGCCTGGAACCAGCCCGAGGTTGATCTCCGGCTGTCCGAGCTTCGCCGTCGCCGCCGCCACGCGGATCGAGCAGGCCATCGCCAGCTCGCAGCCGCCGCCGAGCGCGAAACCGTTGATCGCGGCGACGACAGGCTTGCCCATCTGCTCGATCAGATCGAAGACGTGCTGTCCGCGCAGGGCGTGGTCGCGGCCGGCGTCGGGCGAGAGCGTCGCCAGCTCGTTGATGTCGGCGCCGGCGGCGAACGCCTTCTCGCCGGCTCCGGTCACGATCACGGCACGGATGGCGGCGTCGTGCTTCAACTCCAGCGCCGCGCGGCGCAGCTCGTCGAGCGTCTCGCTGTTCAGCGCGTTGAGGACCTTCGGCCGGTTGATGGTGACGGTCGCGACCGCGCCGTCGCGATCCAGCAGGAGGTTGTCGAAACTCATAGCGGGAACGGGAACATCAGCCAGCCGATCGCCAGGGCGGCGACGACGAAGCCGGCGAACATCATGCCGCCCGTCTTCAGCTGCTCGCGACGCTCGTCCTTCATCAGCAGGGCGAACACGATCGAGACCAGGAGCGCGTAAGCGACCATGTAGAGAAAATGGCTCGCCGGCAGGTGCGGCACTACTTCCTCCCCTTGCCGATGTCGAACGCGTCGAGCACGACCAGGAAGTTGAGCAGGCCCGCGGTCATCAGAAAGGTGTTGCCGTACTCGTACGACGCGGCCGTGACCGTGCCGGCCCCGGCGTCAGCAAAATATGCCAGCGCGTACGGCACGCCGACACCGCGATCGGCGATCGCGCCGAGGAAGACGAGCGGGTCCGACCACTCCAGCGGAAACAGCCGCCCTTGCAGCCACAGGCCGATGCCGAACATCAGCGACAGGACGATCAGGAACGCCAGCCCCTTGTCGCGCCGTCCCTGCATCAGATGTCCCGCGCCGGGGATGAGCCACGACAGGACGCACACGAGCGTGAGCCGGCCGGGGTCGGCCGTCACCGGCCGCGCTGCGGTCTTGGTGGAGCCGGACGGACGTTCGGCTGCGGTGGTTTTCGAGGCCATGCGATCCGGCTAATTGTAGCCGATGCAGGAGCGCGGGGCGCGAGGTGCGGGACGCGGTCAGCGGCGCTCGGCCACTGGTCGGACCGACGCCGGTTCAGCGAGGGCGCTGAACACGAGCCAGGCGGCTGCGAATCCCAGCGGCAGGGCCGCGGCGAAACGCGACCAGTTCGAGAAGGGGATCAGCCCGGCAAACTCGAGCGTCCACGTCAGGAGCGTCGGCAGCGCCGCCACGCCGAGCACGACGCGCGACCTGCGGCTGCTCACCCCCACCGCCAGCGCACACGCCAGTGGCGCCGCGAGCGCCGCCCCCACATACAGCCCGGTGCAGCGCGCGCACACGCCCAGCTGGTGTCCGTGAAAGAAGAACGATCGCTCAGGTCGCTGGTGGCAGATGAAGTGGCCGATCGGAAACACGGCGCCCGGAGCGAATACGACCGCGAGGACCCACAACCAGACACTCGCCGCGAGAACCACCCTGGCCAGCCGCTCTTCGTTCACACGGCAATCTTAGCCCCCGCCTCGCACTTCGCGCCCCGCGCCCCGCGCTATCGCCCCCCCAGCGCCCGCACCAGCGGCACCGGCGACACCGCGGCGGCGATGTAGCCGAGGCGCGTGCGCGAGAAGAGCTGCGGCCGCGCCACCACCTGCACGCTGACGTGATGGAAACCGCCGTCGGCGGACGTATTCTGCGGGATGTACCCAAGCGAGTACTGGCTGGCCAGCTCGTTGGCGATCGCCGTGTAGACGCCTTTCAGCGAGGCGGGCTGCGGGAAGAACGCCTGCGCGCCCGTTTCCTTCGCCAGCGTCTTCATCGTGTACTGGGCGTCTTCGTCGGCGCGGCGGTTGAACGCCGCCATGCTGCGTCGCGCTTCGAGCGGCGACTGCAGCATCACGGTGTAGATGCTGACACCCATCCGCCGCGCCAGGTCCAGCACATCGTCGAAGCCCAGGCCGCTCGCCGTGTCGGCGCCGTCGGACAGCAGCACGATCGCCTGCCGGCGCACCTCGCCGGCGCTCTGGGCGGCGTTGCCGAACTGCTTGAGCGCGACGTAGACGGCGGTGTTGAGACAGGTGTTGCCGTGCGCGGCGGTGGTGCTGACGGCCTTCTGCAGCAGCGCCTGATCGCCGGTGAGCGGCTGCGCCACGGTGATCGCATTGGCGAAGGTGACGACGGCGCCGCGATCGTCGGGCCGCAGCGTCTTCAGGAATCCCGACGCGGCTTCGTGCACCACGTCCACCTTGTCGGTCATGCTCGAACTGGTGTCGATGAGCAGGATCAGATCGACGGGAACGCGAGTGGACTCGAAGAAGGTGACGTTCTGCCTGACGCCCTCGTCGTAGACCACGAAATCCCCCGGCTGGAGATCGCGGACGAACTTGGCCGAATGGTCCTGGACGGTGACGTTGAGCGCGACGAGCGCGGCGCTGCTATGGAACGTCGGCGTGGCCGGGGCCGGCTGTTGCGCGCGCGCGGCGGTGGCACTCAGAACGGCGACAGCGGCGAAAGCGGCGGCGACTTTCACGACGACCTCCGGCCGCCGCGTGTGCAAAGGGTGTTCCTCGCGGGATCCGCGAATTCAGGCGGAAAACCGCACGGCGCCAGCCGACTCAGCCCATCAGCTATGTAGAACACCACGCCGCAGCCCGGCCGGCTACCGCGCGGTGAGTCACTGGATGGTTACCGTCCGGGTCCGCACCACCGCGAAGGTACCCGTCACCGTACTGTGCGCGAACACGGCGAGCGCATAAGTGCCCGAGGCCATCGCCGGGCGAAGCTCCCAGCCGCTGGCGGTGAAGCTCGCTCCGAAAATCCCGCCAATGTCGGGACGGCTCACGCCGTAAGTGGCGGCGCCGAGAAAGACTGGCGGCCCGCCTGCCGCCGGATAGGCCCACACGTGCACGGCGTCGACACCGGTGCCGCTGGCGGCGCCGCGATCGATCGCCCAGCCGCCGATGTACGGGGGCGACGTCACCGTCGCCCCTTCGGTCGGCACGTCGATGCTCAGCATGGGTTGCGAGTTGACGACCACGGTGACCAGGCGCGTCTGCAGGACGTCGAACGTCCCGGTCAACGAGCTGCGCGCGAACACCGCCAGCAAGTACGGTCCCGGGCTCAGGCCGGTGACCTGCAGCAGCCAGCCGGAGCTGGCGAACTGCGATCCGTAGGCGGCGCCGACGTCAGGCCGCGCGAAACCGAGCGGCGAGACGCCCAGAAAGATCGGCGCCGCGCCGGAACCCGGATTCGGATAGGCGTAGACGTGGACGGCATCGATGCCCGAATTCGCGCTGGCGCCTTCGTCGATCGCCCACCCGCCGATCTCGAACGACGGATTGACGTTGCCGGCGGCCGGGATGTCGATCGACAGCATCGGCGTCGGCAGTGCGAACGCCGTCAGGAACCCGACCGGAATGCCCGCATTACCGATGTAGTGCAGTCCAGTGCGCCGGTAGGCATCCGCCGTCGTCGGAAAGGTGTCGGTCCCGGTCGTTCCCGCGACCCATATCGCCGCGCCGCCCGTCCCCGTCAGGATGATCTGCCGCGGCTCGTCGCCGGCCAGGGTGAAACCGCTGCTCTCCTGAACGGTCTCGTCGCCGCCGAGATAGGTGGAGAATTCCAGGGTGCCGCCCGATGGATCGAAGCGCGCGACGAAACCGTCCTCGTCGCCGGCCAGCGACGCCTGGAACGGATTGACGACAGGAAAGTCCTCCGCGGTCGTCGAGCCGGTCACGTAGGCGCGGCCCTGCCCATCGAGCACGATGCCGTTCACGGATTGTCCCGCGAGGGACGGCGCCGTTCGAACGCCGCCGCTCAGGAAGGTCGAGTAGATCAGAGAGCTGCCGTCGGCGCTGAAATGCATGACGAATCCGTCGCCGACAGGAGCGCCGGGCGTGGTCTCGGCGTTTGCCTTGTCGTCGACACACACCTTGCACTGCGTCTGGTACGCGCCAGGCGTGACTGGAAAGCCGTCGCCACTCTGCGTGCTGCCGGCGACGAACGCCTCGCCGGCGGGATTCACGGCAATGGCGTCGATCGTGTCGTCTCCGCTCTTGAACTCGGTCCCATGCAGGTAGGTCAGATACTTCAGGCGGCTCAGGTCCGGCGCGATGCGCGCCAGGAAACTCTCGTGGCATCCGAACGAGATGCAGTGACCGCCCGACGGCTGAAACGCGCCTGATGTGGTCTGGAGATCCGTCGATCGGGTCGTGCCAGCGACGTAGATGTCCCCGTCGGCGCCAATCGCCAGCGACGTGGCTTGTTCTTCCAGATTGCCACCCAGGTACGAGGCGGCCATCAGCGCACCCGATGGGGTGAACGTGGCCACGAACGCGTCGGCCAAACCTCGTGCCACGGGCTGGAACACGCCGGGCGTGGATGGCACCGTTCCGGAAAAACCGTAGCCAACCAGCACAATCCGGCTGTCGGTGGCGGCAACGGCCACTGCCTGACTGAAAAGCGGGGACGCGAATACGGTCGAGAACAGGAGTGTCTGGAGGTCCGGGGCCAGGTGCACGAGAAACGTCGCCCCGCCGTCGGGACTGACTGGACCGGTGAGTACCGGGTTGACGAGCGGGAAATCGGACGAGAACGTGTGGCCCGCGATCCAGACGGAGCCGTCGCCGGCAACCGCGATGGATTGCGCCGCGTCAGCCTTCGATCCGCCAAAGGTGACGGGGAACGTGACGACGTGAGTCCCGGCCGCGACACGAACGATCCTGACATCGTCGCCAGAAAAGGACGCACCGACGATCGATCCGTCGGACCGCGCGGCGACGACCGTGGCGGTGCCGGTCAACGGCGCGTCGTCGAGCAGCGTGGAATACGAGAGGGTCTGCTGCGCCGCGGCGGGCGCCGCGGCGAGCGCGGCGGCGGGCGCCGCGGCG
>Ga0070683_100005428_pt1 | contig 10649 bp, 11 predicted proteins | sample KBSC713LmetaG_FD_64662 | JGI IMG/M metagenome (GOLD analysis project Ga0070683, IMG submission 64662) | Corn rhizosphere microbial communities from Kellogg Biological Station, Michigan, USA - KBS C7.1-3L metaG | ecosystem: Host-associated > Plants > Roots > Rhizosphere ...
GACTCCGCAGCGATCCAGACGCGATCACCTTCCTTGAGCGCGATGTCCGAGCTCTGGCCAAGGAGCAGCGAAGGGATCGCGCACAGCGCAAGGAGCCAGCGCACGGCCGAACGCATGGGCGTGGTCAGAAGGAGTACGACAGCGCGAGCACGCCGTCGCCGCGCACGACCGCGCTCAACCGCGGCGGGAGCGGGACGCGCTCCCATCGCTCGCCGTGGTCGATGAGGCCACTCGCGACCCCGCCGCCGAACCCGATGAGGGCGAACGCCCCGCCGACGTTTCGGGCGAATGCCATCCTGTCCCCGTGGGTGGCCATTGGATCGCTGTCGCTGCTCTCCATGTACGCGACCAGCCCGCCGGCCAGGCCGGCCCCGATCGCGGCGATCACGCCACGTTGCAGCGCCTGCACGTGCATTTCCGTCGGCGCGCCCCTGACCTCGACTTTCCGCAGCGACGAGAACGGGAAGTACAGGAGGGCCTGCGACGGCGGCAGCTGGGCAACGAGCGTGTCGCCACTCACCGCACGGACGATGTAGATGCCCGTGTCGGCCGCCGCCGTGATCCGGACGCTATCACCGGCGTGGATCGTCCTCGGTTCCTGGCCGAGGAGCATCGAAGGGACCGCGCACAGCGTGAGAAGCCACCGACCGACTGCCCGCAAGACCAGCCTCGCGTGAAGGAGGAGCGGCTAATCTTGCTCCTGCCAGCCGAGGCCGCCAGCGAGAGTCTACCCGCGGGACAGGATGTCCCTTCGGATCACGTCGTCGCGCGGTCGAGCCACTTGGGCATCGCGGGCGGTGGCGCGTGGTCCATCGCCTCGAGCAATGCCTCCGCGTCTTGCGCCACACTCACCATCGCACGATGCTCCGGCCGCATGAACCCTTCGGCGACGGCGTGATCGAGGAACGCGAGCAGCGACGTCCAGTAGCCGGACACGTCGAGCAGCCCGTACGGCTTCCGGTGCAGGCCGAGCTGTCCCCACGTCCAGATCTCGGCGAACTCCTCGAGCGTGCCAAGGCCACCCGGCAGCGCGACGAATCCGTCGGCCATCTCGGCGAGCTTCGCCTTCCGCTCGTGCATCGAGGCGACGACGTCGAGCCGCGTGAGCCCGCGATGCGCCACCTCGCGCTCCACGAGATGCGCCGGCATGACACCGATGATCTCGCCCCCCGCGGCGAGCGCCCCGTCGGCGAGCGCGCCCATCAAGCCGGTATTCCCGCCACCGTACACGATGCGTCGTCCCGAGCGGGCGAGCAGCTCGCCGAACGTGCGCGCCGCCGCGACGTAGCGCGCGTCGCTCCCGCGACTGGACGCACAGAAGACACAGAGAGTGGTCAGCATGAGCACGGAATCTAGTCCCATCGACCGGCTCGCGACGCGCCGCCCCCTCGGCCGGACGGGCTTCATGGCCAGCGCGCTCGGGATCGGCGACGTCGCCGACCGCAACGTGCCGATCGAGCAGTGCGCGGCGACGATCCGTCGCGCCGTCGACGCGGGCCTCAACGTGATCGACACCGCGCCGAACTACGAGGACGGCTACTCGGAGCAGATCGTCGGCCACGCGCTGCGCGGCATCCGCGACCGCCTGTTCGTCGTGTCCAAGATCGACGAGCTGACGTCGCTCGTCGAGCCGCAGATCGAAGGCTCGCTCGCGCGGCTGGCCATGCGCCACACCGACGCCTTCGTCTTCCACAACCTGTCCAACCTCGACGTCTTCCACGCGCTGATGCAGCCGGGCGGCGGCTTCGCCCAGCTCGACGACTGCGTGGGGCGCGGGCTCACGCGCTTCCGCGGGCTCTCGTCGCACAATCCCGACGTGCTGCGCGCCGCGCTCGACGCCGACGTGTGCGACGTCGTGATGTTCCCCGTCGGCCCGTTCGTCGATCCGCGCTACGTCGCCGAGATCCTCCCGCTCGCGCGCGCACGCGGCGTCGCGACGATCTGCTTCAAGACCTTCGGCGCCGGCAAGCTGCTCGGCGACGTGAGCGGCTACAACCAGCCGCTCCAGCTCCGGCCGCGCGGCAAGCTCTCCTCCGGCGGCGCCGGCGGCGTGCAGGCCGTGTTGCCGCGGCTGAGCGTCGAGGAATGCGTGCACTACACGCTGACGCTCGATCCCGACGTCGCGCTGCTCGGCCTCAGCTTCCCGAACGAGCAGGACGAAGCGTTCGCCGCGGCGCGCGCCTTCGTGCCGCTCTCCGCCGAACGCATGGCCGACGTCGCGCAGCGTGCGGTGGACGCGCGGCGCGAGAAGGGGCCGTGCTGGTGGAACCCCGACCCCGAGGCGTGAGCCGCCGACTCAGCGCGTGCCCGGCGCCTTGCCCGCGTCGGCGAGCCGGCGGCTGCCGAGCGCGACGCGGATCCGGTCGTTCACGCCCGTGGTGTCGAGCGGGAGCGGCTTCGCTTCCGCGCCGCCGTACTGCGTGTTCAGCCGCTGGCGGTGTCCCATGCTGAGCAGCATGCGGTCGTAGCTGCGCGACACGAGCCACAGCGCCGTCGTGTCGCCAAGGGCGATGGCGGCGATCGAGAGCTCGTGGGCGAGGCGGTAGTCGTCCGGCGTGTCGCCGTGCTGCAGCACCGTCGCCGCGTTGTGCATGTCGCGTCCCGTCTTCGCCGCGCCCTCTTCGAGCAGCTCGAGCGTGCGCGTCTTGTGGACCGAGTCGTCCGCGTCCATGCGCGCCATCTTGGCCTGATCGATCGGGTCCTCGCGATCCTTCTGGTCCTCGTCGCGCATCTTCTGCAGCTCGGCGTTGTTCGTCGCCTCCGCCGCTCGCGCGCGCGCCGCCGACGGGTTCTTGAACAGCTCGCGGATCACCGCGGGCGCCGGTACGGGGTCCATGTTGTTCGCCACGCCGTTGCGCATGTACGTCCCGATCCGCTGCCCGCGCCCCATGCTCCAGTTGAGCCCATCCCATGTGAGCCCGAGGCGTTTCAGCGCCTCGGGCTGTCCCATCACGAGCGCGACGAGCGCCAGCTCGTGCTCGAGCCGGCGGCTCTCGTAGAAGCCACTCGGATCGGTGGCGAGCGTCGAGGCGACGAGGAAGTCGTCGGGGGTTCGCAGCGCGTCGAGCGCGATCAGCTCGAGCACTTTGCGCCGGCTCGTCTCGGTCAGCTTCGAGTACGCGGTGAAGTCGATCGGCTGCTTGTGCATCACGGAGTCGAGCGCGGCCTGCAGCTCGGCGAGCGCCGGATTCGATGGATGCGGCGCCGGTCGTTGCGCGAAGCTGCGCACCGGCGCGAGCGCCGCGACGAGCGAGGACAGCGCGATGACGGACGCAGCGCGCCGGGTGCACCGCTGGATCGGAGGGATGGGCATGAGGCTGGGCTGGAACGACGTGCGTCGCCGATCGACGACGCGGTGATACGACACGCACGATCGCGACATGAGTTTACTCGCCGCGGCGCAATTCCGTTCTAGGCGCGCCTGAGCGTGCAGCGCGAGTTTGTGCGACGGCTCGGCTCGCCGACTCTCTCGCAGACTCCCGTGATCCTCCACGCATTCTCTCGGCCAGCGCCCATCGTTCGGGGCGTGATGCTCGTCACTGCATTCTCCTGCACTGCGCGCACGCCCGCATCGGGTCAGCCTGCGAACGCGCATCCGCGCACGGCCGCCGAGTATCCGTCGATCCTGAGCTTCCGGACGGAGCGCATCGCCGATGGCGTCTACGCGTTCATCACGCCCGAGGAGCGGAGCAGCTTCCAGGCGGGCAACTCGATCGCCATCGTCGGCGACGACGGCGTGCTCGTGTTCGACACCGGCAACATCCCGTCGATGACGCGGCGGCAGATCGCCGAGATCCGTCGCATCACGAACAATCCCGTGCGCTTCGTCGTGAACTCGCACTGGCATCCCGACCACACGCTCGGCAACGCGATATACCGCGCGGCCTTTCCCGGTGTCACGATCATCGGCACCAGCGCCACGCGCGACGGCATTCGTGACCGCGTGCCGACGTACGTCGATCAGATGAAGAGCTTCGCCCCGATCGACTCCGTCATGCGGCTCCGGCTCGCGACGGGACGGATGCGCGACGGCACCCCGATGCCCGACGCGGTGCGCCTCACCTGGGGGCTGACGACGCGCGACTACGCCGAGTTCATGCCGGAGGTGGTGCGCACGACGCCGTCGGCGCCCGACCGCATCGTCGACGACAGCCTCACCATCATGCTCGGCAGGCGTCGCGTGCAGATCGTCAGTCCCGGGCGCGGGAACACGGCGGGCGACGCGTTCGTCTTCCTCCCCGACGAGCGCGTACTGCTCACGGGCGATCTCGTCACGGTGCCCTGCCCCTTTCCCGGCACGGCATACTTCGCCGACTGGGTGCACTCGCTCGACGCGCTCCTCGCGAGACGTCCGGCGGTGATCGTCCCGGGCCACGGCGACGTCCAGCACGACGACGCGTACGTGCGCCTGGTGCGCGAGCTCGTCGCGTTCACCCTGGATCGCGCCCGCGACGCGGTGCAGCGCGGCATTCCCGTCGATTCGCTGCAGCGGCAGATCGACTTCGCGCCGTTCGTGCAGCGCTTCGCCGGCGACGATCCGGTGCGCATCGCCGCGTTCGAGAACTTCTACGCCCAGCCCGCCATGCCGCGCGCGTACGAGGAGGCGAAGGCGGCGCCGGCGCGGTCGAGTAGCGCGTCACCTCCACCCTGGCAGCGCGGCCTCCAGCGCGGCCTCCATCCGCCGCACGTGCGACCCGCGCCAGTACGCGCGCCCGCACGTCGGGCATCGCCGCATCGGGCCCGCCAGATCGCGCGAGCGGGGCGGCACCTGCGCGATGATCTCCGCCGCCGTCATCGCCACCAGCGGCGTGTTGTCGAGCAGACAGCGCGTCATCAGCTCCTCCGGCCGCGGCAGCGCGAACGCGCGCACCACTTCGCCGAGCTGCACGAGCGGGACCTGCGATCGGATGGCGAGCTCGCGGTGCGGACGCAGCTCGCGCAGCAGATGCCGGTCCCGCGTGAGCAGCACGCGCCCGTCGTCGCGCGCCCGGGCGACGAGTGCGACGTCCGGCGCGTCGGTCGGTAGCTGGAGCGTGTCGATGCCCACGACGCGCAACCATCGTGCGAGCCGGCCGAGCATCGCGTCGGCCAGGAAGCTGGTCGGCCCGTCGGGCGCGGGCGAGGCCCCACTCACGCGCTGCGCAGCTCCGTGCGCAGCCAGCGCTCCAGCGTCGCGATCACGTGGGCCGTCTGCTCGTCGGTGAGCGCCGCTCCACGCGGGATGTCGTGCCACTTGGCGAGACATCCTCGGCAGCAGGTCGCCGTCGCGTGCTGCGCGACGAAGACCGGATGCCCGCGCCAGGGCGTCTGCTTACCGTCGTTCGGTGGCGCCGCCGGCGCGAGCCGCCGCGCGATCAGCTCCTCGGCCTGGACGAGAATCGCGTCGAGCCCGTGCGTCGCCAGATAGCGACGCTCATCCGCTCCCAGATGAAAGCTTCGACGGAATGCGGACTGACCCAGTGCGACAAAGAGCTCGTTCAGCGCCCGCATCCCCTCATCCCCGCATCACCTCATCCCCGCACCCGGGCATTCCGCCTGAGCATCCACGAATACAGCCACACGATCACCGCGACGAAACCCAGCACGCCGAGGATCTTCGCCGGCGGGAAATCCTCCGGCACGATCCCGATCGGCGCGTCCTTCGAGAAGGCGACGATGAGCCCCGCATTGAACACGCCCCACAGACTCTCGCCGACGATCAGCCCCGAGGCGACGAGGGTGCCGAGTCGCTCGGCGCGCTCGCGGTTCGGCGCGTTGCGGATCTTCACTTCGTACCACTTGGCGACGACCGTCCCGACGACCACGGCGAACGTCGCCGACATCGGGAGATAGATCCCCAGCCCGACGGCGAGGGGCGGAAGGCGCAGCTTGTTCATCGCGCGGAGCGCCTCGTCCAGGAGGATGAGCCCGACGCCGATCAGCGCGCCGATGCCGATCATCCGCCAGTCGAGGTTCCCGCCGATCTCCCCCACTGCGAGCGCGGAGATGAGCGTCGCCTGCGGCGCGGGGAGCGGGTTCGGCGCGACGACGCCGACGTTCGCCGCACCGGCGAAGCCGTACGCCTTGGCGAGCAGGTTGAGCACCGACGGGATGACCGACGCTCCCGCCGCGACGCCGACGATGAGCGCGATCTGCTGGCGCATCGGCGACGCGCCGACGAGCTGCCCCGTCTTGAGGTCCTGCAGGTTGTCGTTCGAGATCGTCGCACAGGCGAAGACGATCGACGTGATGAACAGCGCGAAGGCGACGAGCGCCGTCTGGTTCGACGCGACGACCGGCACGGCGACGATGAGGATCGACGAGCAGAGCACGATCGAGATGATGCCGACGCCGGAGATCGGGCTGTTCGACGCGCCGATCAGCCCCGCCATGTAGCCGCAGATGCCGGCGATGAGGAAGCCGCCGAGCAGGACGAACGGCACCGCGATGATGGTCAGCCTGGTCGTGTACGGCGCGAGCACCGTCGGCTGGGCGAAGGTGTACGCCAGGTAGCCGGCGATGACCAGGCAGACCGCGGTGAGCGCGTAGATCCACGGCGGCGAGATGTCGCGATCGAGATCGTCGTGGTGCTCCACCGTGCGGGCGCGCAGCGTCGTCATCAGTCCGCGAGCGACTGGCCCTGCCAGTCGCGCAAGTGTATAGATCGCCGCCACGGCGATCGCCCCCGCGCCGATGAACCGCACCTGCGTTCGCCAGATCGTCGTCGTGTGCGCGGCGAGATCGGCACTCGCGACGGCCGGTGCGAGCGACGTCAGCCACGGCACCGCGACACCCCAGGCGATGACGAGGCCGAGCAGCATCGCCATCCCGACCGAGAGCCCGACGAGCTGGCCGACGCCGAACAGCGCGAGCGACCAGGCGATGTTGTAACCGCTCGACGCGTTCGCGCCGAGCCGGAAGAAGCCCGTCAGCTCACCGGCGAAGATCCGCGTCGCCGTCAGGATCGCGAGCCCCGCCGACGCGACGGAGCCGAGGATCACCGCGACGAGTCCTTCGCGCGCCTCGCCCGTCTCGTCCTTGGTCTCACCGCGCGTGCCCGCGCCGACCTTGAGCACCTCCGCCGCCGCGACGCCTTCGGGATAGGGCAGATCGGAGTCCGTGACGAGCGCTCGGCGCAGCGGGATCGTGAACAGCACACCGAGAATCCCGCCGCTCAGGCAGATGAGGAACGACTGCCAGAAGGGGAAGGTCGTCCACCAGCCGACGATGACGAGCCCCGGCAGGATGAAGATGATCGCCGAGAGCGTCCCCGCGGCCGAAGCGACCGTCTGGACGATGTTGTTCTCCTGGATCGTCGAGTCCTTCACCGCGCTCAGGATCGCCATCGAGATCACCGCGGCGGGGATCGACGACGCGAAGGTGAGCCCGACCTTGAGACCGAGGTAGATGTTCGCCGCGGTGAAGATCGTCGTGAGCAGGGCGCCGAGGATCAGCGCACGCAGCGTGAGCTCCTTGGGCTTCAGCGGGCGAACGTCACGCTGGACGCGTGCGGTGGCCGGGGGCGAGGAAGTACTCATTATGTCGTCGGTCCCATTGTGTTGGGGTCAGACACTGGGGTCAGACACTGGGGTCAGACACTGGGGGCGTAGCCCGAGGGCTCTGACCCCTTGGCTGACAGGAGCCTGCAGTCATCCCGAGCGAGCGAAGCAAAGTCGAGGGATCTGCACCTGGACGGGCTAGGTGGTCGGTCCCATCACGAAGATCGTATTGCCGAACGGATCGATCACGTCGAAGGTCCTCGCACCCCAGTACTCGTTCTTCGGCGGACGCCGGATCTCGACGCGGGTGCGCCATTCGTCGTAGTACGCGTCGGCGTCGTCCACCATCAGGGAGACGCACGCCTCGCGCCCGTGCCCCGACATCGGACAGTCCAGCGTCAGCCAGATCGCGCCGCGCTCGACGCCGAGCAGCCCGTCCCTCCCCTCACCCCTGTGCTCGAAACGGACGCCGAAGCCGAGGCGTTGGACGTAAAACTCTTTCGCGATGTCGAGATCCTCGACGGGGAGGAGGGGGATGGCGCGTTCCATGGTTCCACCCTTCAGATGACGCCTGATGCTACCGACCGTGCCACGGCCTCGATAGCCCTCCTCAGCGTGGCAGGAGCTCGAGCGTGTGCGCCTCGCGCTCCGGCTCGGCGAAGCCGCGCACCCACCTGACTGATCCCTTGGTTGGGTACTTCTCGGCGTACGCCTCACTCACCGCGCGACGAAGCCTCGCGCTCCGCACCGGTGCCGCGCGCGCGCGGACCTCCGTGTCGCCAAGGGTGACAGAGCCACGCGGCTCGTCGAGGAAGGCGCGGTACCATCCCGTCGGCTTGTCGTTCCACGACCGGACGAACACCCGGTCCTCGACCACCACGACCCACACGCTGGTGTAGCGATGCTTCGTGCCGGAGCGGACGCCGAGGATGCCGGCATCGGCGAACGCCGCGATGCGGCGGGCGGAGAATCGTGCCGGGGCTGGAGACATCATGGGTGAGCGAAGATGGGCGCGCGCGTCGATCTCAGTGCGCGCCCGGTGTCACCTTCAGATCGGCGAAGTCCCCGCGCGAGTTGTTCCCCACCCAGAGCGCTACCGGCCCCGGCTTCGGTTCGCCCAATCGCTGCACGACGAGATCGGGCTCGGTGCCGCCGTTCGCGTGGATGATCACCTGCTTCGGCGTGACGACGAGCCTCAGCGGAACCCAACCGTTGGGGTCAGGAATCGGTGCCACGGGCTTCTCGTACTTTCCCGGCGTCTCGGCGCGCAGTCGTGGCCAGTCCCACGTTGGTGGCGACGCGTATTGCACGGCGCGCTTCGCTCTCGCCGTGTCCGGCGTGCGGAAGTTGAACGGCCGCAGATACACCACCTCGAACGTGCTGTCGTTCTGGATCGCGAACGCAACGCCGACGAAGCTCCGTTGCGCCGCGTCCTCGCCGCGCACGAGGAGGTCGATCGTCCCCTCGGAGAACGCCGGGCCCTGCACGATCGCGAGGCCGTCGCCCTCCTTCGCGTCGAGGCGGATGATGGAGCGTCCGTTCTCCTGCGCGACGGTCTGGGTGCGGTTGACCGTACGCGCGATCGTCGGCGTACCCTGCGCGATGGCACTGGCAGGGTCCGCGCCCAACAGGGCGACGGCGAGTGAAGCGACTCGTGTGTTCATGATTCTCCTCACTTTCATGGGGTCATCATCACCGAGTGGCTGCCGAGGTCAGGCGAGCTCGCTCTCCAGCGCGGCGATCAGCCGGTCGATGTCCTGCTCCGTGTTGAACAGGTGCGTCGACGCCCGGATCCCGTTCATCCAGACCTTTGGCACCATCTTGAGCTCGACGTCGTGCTTCTCCCGCATCATCTGCTGGAAGGCGCGGCTGTCGCGGTCGTCCGGCAGCGTGAACGTGACGAGCCCCGAGGCGAGCGGACCGCCGGGCGCGCTCACTACGCGGATCCTCGGGACCTCCTGCAGCGCGGCGAACAGTCGATTCCGGAGTGCGAGGTTGTGCGCCTCGATGCGATCCATCCCGATCGCCGACAGGTACTCCACCGCCGCGCCCAGCCCGAGCACGCTCGGGATGCTGGTGACTCCGGTGCCGTCGCCGTACGCCGCATGGTTCGGCGCGGTCGACGCGATGTCGACGCGATCGCCGAGCTCCTCGCCCAGATAGAGCAGCCCCGTCCCCTTCGGTGCGAGCAGCCACTTGTGGCCGCTCGTCGCGTAGGCGTGGCACCCGAGCGCCTTCACGTCCACCGGGATCCCACCGGCGGCCTGTGCCCCGTCGACAATCGCGAGACAGCCGCGCGCTCGCGCGAGCGCCGAGAGTTGCGCCACCGGCATGCGCAGCCCGGTGGAGCTGAGCAGGTGCGAGAACGACAGCACCCGCGTGCGCGGCGTGATCGCCTTCGCGAACCGGTCGACGATCGCTGCCGCGTCGTTCTCTCCGGGCGGGACCGGCACGACGTCGATCGCCACGCCGTACCGCTTCGCCACGTAGTCCCAGCAGTGTCGCCCGCCCGGGTGCTCCTGGTCCGTCGTGAGCACGCGATCGCCCCCCGCGAAGGTGAGCCCCTGCGCCACCTGGTTCATCCCGTCGGTGGTGCAGCGCGTCAACATGACCTCCTCCGTCTTGCAGCCGAGGAAGCGCGCCGCGCCGGCACGGACGTCGTCCATCGCGTGCTCGTGCGCGCCGTAGCCGTAGAAGCTCGGGTTGAGCTCGAGCTCCTTCCACGCCGCGATCGTCCGCTCCATCACGGGCTTCGGCGTCGGCCCGAGTGAGCCCGTCTGCAGGTAGACGAGCTCCGGCGCGAACAGGAAATCCCCCGGCGGCGCCAGCCCGCGTGCCACCCGCGCCGCACGCGTGTCCGTCCCGTGCGCCACGATCGTCGCCCACCGCTCGTCGGCGACGAGCCGCATGGCGGACATCGCGCCGATGGCGGCGAGGAAGTCGCGACGGGTCTGCGAAAAGGCGTCGGTCATGTCGCGTGGCGTGAGGCTGGGGTCAGACCCTAGAGGTGTCTGACCCCTTCGCGCGCGGAGCATTCCCGGTGAGCCGCAAATGCGCGAAGGCGCCTTGAGTATGCAACACGCGCGTCGGAAATACAGCGGCGGCGTCCGCTTCCCTCCTGGCGTGCCACGTTCCCATATTCGCGGTCGCCAACCGCATGCCCTTAGGCCT
>Ga0070683_100005431_pt1 | contig 10647 bp, 9 predicted proteins | sample KBSC713LmetaG_FD_64662 | JGI IMG/M metagenome (GOLD analysis project Ga0070683, IMG submission 64662) | Corn rhizosphere microbial communities from Kellogg Biological Station, Michigan, USA - KBS C7.1-3L metaG | ecosystem: Host-associated > Plants > Roots > Rhizosphere ...
CTTCACATGCCGGACGGAGAGGACCGGACGGAGAGGGAACTGCATGCGGACCTAGCCATATGGCGCGGGTTTGGGAGGTTCTCGACCTATACGCAACCCGTGTCTGCGTGACAGCCGACTCCGCAGTAGATTCAACGATTGCGACTACCCGAGTAAGCTCCTCGGATCGCTCGCGTCTTCTCGACGGCGGGGCTTTCCGCCATGCCTTCGGGGGGTCCTGAGTGAGCATTCCACAGACGGTGTGCCAGACGGGCGGAATTACGATGCAGCCACGCGATGCGACTCCCTATTCGAGCGATCCGCCAGCTAGCCCTCAGATGTCGCACATCGACGAAGTCTTGCAAAGTGAGATAGCTGCAGTGGAGACCCAACTTGGCCGTACCGACGGAAAGACCGGAATACTTCTGGGTCTGTCGAGCGCAGGAGCGACCGCGGGACCCCTACTGATTGTCGGGGGCGACCTATCTATTCCCGCCGCCGTGCCGGCTTGGATAGCGGTCGGCCTGTTTGTAGTTGCGGCCGCATTCCTCAGCGTCGCCATCCGCCCGAGAATCGCACCGAACGAAAAGTTGGATCACGGATTCCTTCGGTACGCGAACGTGCCTGCCGATCAGATTGTCCAAATGGCCGCTCAGCCCCGAACGCCGCTGCTGGCGACTCGTTTGTGCGATCTTGCGAGCTTGACGCTGGCCAAATACCGGCAGATACGGCTAGCCGTAGACTTCATGCTGGCCGGCATCGTGGCGACTGCGATGACTGGCGTAATTGATCTGTTCCGTCACTAGAGCCAATGGTCCATGGCCAAACACGCCGAGCGGCGCGAAACCTACGTGAACGGGATGTTCATCAGTTCATGGCGGTGTTTGGGCAGCTCAGTGCAAGGTTTGACGACTGGTCACAGGCTAGGAACCGCGACGGCCGATAACAGAAGGTTCGGGGTTCGAGTGCCTCCGGGCGCGCCCGATTAAAGGCCGCTAACCTGCGGAAACGCGGGTCAGCCGCCTTGTTTGGACTGACCACCGGGTCGCGGGCGGTCGCCGAGCTAAGGTTCGGCATCCGGCGAGCGATGGGTGCACGCGATGCCGCCCGGGCACAGCACGAAGGTGACGCGCTGGATCGTGTAGCGGGCCGCGCCCGTGGGCTGGTACAGATCACGGGAACCGGAGCGCATCAGCCGGGCCAGCAGTGTGGCGCCGAGCGGGCCGCCGCCGCGGGTACGAACGCCCTCCCGGGTGAGCCCGCGCAGGTCCTGGGGGATGTCGGCGAAGATGGCGAGGACGGTTTCGTGTCGCTCAACGGTGGTCGGCACCCCGGGTGGCCACCGCAGCGGCAGCCCCGGTGCGTTGCCGCCCGGCTGCTCGCCGATCGCGCGCCGCTCGCCGGCGTCAAGGGTGATCCCCGCCGGTTCGGCTTGGTTGAGCACCGAGATCCGGCCGGCCACGCCGAGGTCCAGGACGTTGGCGTACACGGTCGCGGTCCCGGCGCCGGTGCTGGCGACCGCGATCCATAAGCGGTCGCCGACATGCAGGCAATCGCCGTCGTGCACCGGCATGGCCGGTGGATCGCCTGGGCCGGCCGCCGCCGAGACCACGAGGGTCACCGTGGTCGCCAGCGCGTCGGCGCCTAGCGTGCCGTTGCTTACACCACGCAGGCGCAGGCTGACCGCCAGGTCCTGAAGGTGCCTGCGCAATTCGAGGAGCACGCGCGGGTCGGCCGGGCGTTCCGTCTCGTAGAGGGCGTTGCCAGAAGGATCGCGCAGCAGGACACCCCGTTCGGTGACGGCCACCGTTGCGACCTCGGCCATCTGCTGGTCGGCATGGCTTTTGCCGGGCCCGATGCGGGTACGAATGCCCGGTAGGCGGGAGAGCGCGGCGATCAACGGTTCCGGCGCACCGCCTTCGACGGCGATCGGCACGCTGAGGTCGTCGGCGGCCCGGCGCCACGTGTGCGCGGCCACCCCGGGTGGGATCGGTTGGCCGGTGATGTCCTCCAGTTGAGCCGCACCGGCTGTCACGGACGTGACCCGCCCGATCGGTGCGGACAGTGGCGGCGCTGACCCGGCCGGCGCCAACAGGAACTCGTCTCCCACGCTGATTCCGTGCAGGGCGGCGCCGTCGATCCAGGCCGTGCCGGTGGCGGGCACACTGCGTACCGGCAGGGCGGGCTGCCCGCCGCGGACGTCGAGGGAGAACTGCACGCGATCGATCGGGCCCTCACCGTCGGGACGCTGCTGCGGCATGACAGCCAGCACTCGGTCCCGGACCCGATCCGCGACCGTCTGCCAGGTGGCGTCGGGATCGGCCGACAGGGCCGAGCACAGGGCGGCGGTGAGGTAGCCGTGGACCTGGCCGTGCTCGATCGAGTAGCCCTCGTAGGCCCTCTCGTGCGAGCCGCATGCGACCAGGCGTACGGCGAGGGGGTTGGCGTCCGGCCAAGCGGCGTCGGCATGGTCGGCACGCAGGCGCCGGAATTGTGCTCCGGCCTCGTTCCACCTTCGGGTTACCGCGGCGATGGGCCAGTGCTGCTCCCATCCGCGGACTCTGGTGCCACCGGGTCCGCGCGACATCCGCGATGAGAAACAGCAGTCCAAGATCGTCGTCACGTTCGGCGTACGCAGGGTCAGTCGCCATTGCAGGATGCTCAGTTCCTCGGCGAGTATGCCCTGGAATCCGCCGGCGTCGATGTCGGTGGGCAGGATGAGCCGGAGCTCGTCCGGCGCTCCGGCGGAAGTGGTTGTCCCGCGGCTGCCGTGGCCGGTGTAGTAGAAGACGACGGCATCGTCAGGACCGGTGGCCGCGATGAGGTCCTCGTATGCTCCAAGGATGCCGGCGCGTCCGGCCGCCTGTCGCTCGAGCCGGTGGACGTCGAAGCCGCGTTCTCGCAGCACAGCCTCCATCAGCCGGGCGTCGTTGTGGCACCCGGTGAGGCCGCGTGTCTGGCTGGCCACGACCAGCGCCCGCCGGGCGCCGGCGGCCGGGTCGGCTTGATTCATGCCGAGCTCCTCGGGTCGATGAGATGCTCCCGTACCGTCGCGAGTTCGTGACTCAACTCGCCCGGCTCGGCGCGGGCGAGCCACTGGACGCGGGCGGCGGCGAGTTCGGCGGCCTCGTCGGCGCGACCGGCGATGAGCAACAGGCGGGTGGCATGGATGGCGGCCAGCGCGCTGACCGGGTGGCGGGTACCCAGGTGCTCCTCCGCCTCGTCGGAGGTGTCGAGGGCAAGGTCGGCAGCCAGGTCGACGCGGTCGAGGGCCAACAGGGTCAGGCAGAGGTTGGTCTGGATCAGGTAGACCACCGGATGGTGTGGGCCGAGGCGGCGACGGGTGGCCCGGATCAGCGCTCGCAGTCCGGTTTCGGCGGCTGCCGGATCGGTCCGCGCCGTGTCCAGCAGCCGGCTGGCCTCGTCGAGTGCGGGCTCGCCGCCGGCTGGTTCTGGGTCGGAGGCGATGGCCGGCTCAGCCGGTTGCTCCGCTGCGGTCACGTAGTCGTTGAGGATGGCCAGTGGAGTTTGGCCGCCGTACGTCATGCCGATCGCCCCGAATACGGCGTCCGCATACTCGCGGGCCCGGCCGGACCAGGCTGCGGAGCCACCGTCCCAAGCTTCGAGGTGTGCCCGCAGATGCTCGACCCGCCGTCGCAGGGCCAGCGGGGCCGCGGCCCATTGCGGTGTCGTCTGTGCCGCCGTCAAGGCGATGTCCAGCGACGGTGCGACGCGGGTGAGCTCCCGGCGGTAAATGCGGCCCCAGTCGGCGCCGAGCCGGTCCGGAGGGCGTTGCACAATCGAGGCACATAAATGAAAGCGGGCCAGGAAGACGCCGACGTCGAACCAGTTGCCGGCCGGACCCGTCAGCGCCTGCCGTACGTCGCGCATGAACAGGTCAAAGTCGCGCTCCAGGCGCCCGTGCTCGGTGATCTTCTCGTCGCGATAGGTTTCGGGGTGCTCGGTCCGCAGCAAGCGGTCGCGCAGGTCATCGAAGCGCGCCACCAGGTCCGTTGCGCCCGCCAGGCCCCACAGCGCGGCCCGGACCTGGGTGGCCTTGTGTTCGTTGTGAAGCGGCCGAACGCCGAGGCCTTCCTGCGATGCGGCGGACCAGAGCCGGAAACCTTCGCCGATATCGAAGTACAGCTCCTCGAAATGGATGCCGAATACAAGCCCGTCCGGAATGGCCGGTGGCGAGCTGGGCGGGGCGGGTGGGTCGACGTCACGGCCGAGGTCGGGGCCGCTCATGGCAGCCCGAACAATTGGAAGGCGGCCCAGTAGTACGGGTGGGTGGTTGCGGAATCCGCTCGTACCGCCTCCTGCGCGCGCCTCAGCGCGACCGCCGGGCCGGCGGGCAATGCCGCGTAGAAGCGGTCCATGAGAGTGGCGGTGACGCGGTCATCGACCCGCCACAGTGGCCCGACGACCGTACGGGCGCCCGAGGTGAGGAAGGCGCCCGGTAGGCCGGCGTACTCGTTGCCGGGGAGTGCCGTGGACAGCCCGGCATGGCAGGCGGCCAGTACGACCAGCCGGGCCCGAAGCCATAGCCGGGCCACGTCGGGCGTCCACAGCAGGCGGCGCTTGCGGCCGGCGCCGCCAAGGTGCAAGGCCGCGAGGTCCGGATACTCGTCGAAGGCGATCCCGTGGCAGGCGAAATGGATCACGTCGGCATCCGGTAGATCGGCAAACAACGTGGCCTCGTCGATGTCGGCGCCGATGCGCACGGTCGGGTCATAGAAGCCGGTGGCGGCCCGGCGCAGCTCGGCGACCGCATGCGGCAGGCTCCCGTCCGGATCGCCGATCCCGGCGAACCGCTCGACCCGGCGAGGCCGCCACGGCTCGTCGAGCAGACCCACGAGCAAGGACAAGCTCGGCACATACGCCACGACGTGCGTTGAGGCGAGCGGCTGCGGACCCAGAACGGCCAGCGGCACCGTCCACAGCGCCCCGCACGGGACAATCATGACCCGCCGTTTGCCTGCCAGGTGGGACAGCACTGGTGCGACACAGGTCGTGGCGAGGTGGGCCGCCGCCCGTTCCAACGCCGCGCCGTCGCCGTCGCCGCCCTTCGTCGCGTATCGCCGGTAGTCGGCGCCGAACTGCTCCACCGCGTCGACCTCAAAGGCGGCGACATGCGCAACGCCATCGCGGGTGATGCGATAGATATGGCCGATGGGCGAGTAGACGAGCACGATGTCGTCGTCGGCCAGGCGGGTGGCCACGAGGGCCGTGGACACCGGCTCGAACGTTGGATGCGGCGGTGGCACCGTGCGGATCACGTCCTGGTCGTCGGAGGCGACGGACTCCCGCAGGCGTTGCAGCGACGTGAGTAGCTGCTGGCGGGTGCCGTCGGCCCAGGCGTGACCCTCGGCGTCGGTCAGGTAGCCGACGGCCTGCGCCTGATACATGCCGGACAGCGATCGCACCGGCGGGCTCGCGTTGACCCATAGCCGGTTGATGGCGCGGCGGGCAAGAAGGCTGCGATTGGTGTTGCGTTCCAGGATGTCCACCGCGTCATCCAGTCGTCCGGCCTGATGGGCGACCGAGGCGGCCAGGTTGTAGATGGGGCTGCGCGTCGCTGAGATGTCGCGTTGCACCACCTCGGAACGTACGCGGCTGCGCTGTTTCTCCACCAGCCGAAGCGCCTCAGCCAGGTAGGCCGCGGCGGCCGTTTCGTCGCCTTGCGTCTTCAACGTGAGCAACGCGGTGAGGAAGTGGTCGGTCGCGCTGCCCGCCGCCGGATCGGGCATCGGGGTACCGGGACTGACGAAGGTGAGCTTCCGGGCGCACTCGGACCGCCAGTGCTCCCGTATCTGCTGATCGGTGCCGAGCAGCGCCACTGAGTCGGCGCACCATCGCAGTTCCTCGGCCGCGGCGGCCGGGGCCGATCCGATCAGCCGGGTGGCTTGCACGTAGCGGCGGAACCACGAGCCGTATCCGGCATCAAGTTCGGTGAGGCGGTCGAGGTACGCGTTGGTCCGCTCCTCGACGCGCTGGATCGGCATATCCCCGTCCACGATCAGAATGATCAGCGCTTGCCGCCGGCCGTCCCGATAGCCGGCCCGGCGGTAGGCCGCCTCGGCGCGCTCCGCATGGCGTACCGCCGCGGCAAGGTCACCGGATGCCCGGTCGCCCCGGGCCAGTCTGCACAGTTCGAGCTCGACGTCGCCCTCCAGACGGTTCCCGCCCCGTTCGTGCAGCAGCCGCGCGGCGGCTTCCAGATGCGCTGTCGCTTCCTCGTTGCGCTCAAGCTCCAGCAGCAGCGAGGCCTCGCGCCAGTGCAACAGCGCCGGGTCGCGCCCGATGTCGGCAGCGTGCCCCAGGCCGGCCGCCTGCAACATCTCCTGCGTCGCCTCGGCGGTCAGTGGCTGACGGATCCGGCGGCGTACCGTCTCGACGCCGTTGACACGGCAGTCGCGCAGGGTACGCCGCAAGCGTTCCAAGTCGAGGCGGACCTGCGCGAACTGCGCGTCGGTTCGCGCCCGCTCGGTCGCGGTGGCGATGAGGTTGCCGAGCGTGTCGTCAACCTCGACGCTCAGCAGCGCCGGCCGCCGTTCGATGGCGGCAAGCACATCGTCCACGTCCTGATGGGCGTCGCTCAACAGCTCGCGGATGGCCTCGGCCCCAGCCGACATGCTGCGGGCCTGGTCGTCGTCCACGATCCACCCCAGGGTCAGAACGCCGGGGGAGCGGCAAAGCCAGTGCCTACGACCGTGCGCGATGCTCCGCCGATCTCCAGCGGTTCGGCCCGAGACCATTCGACCTGGTCGAGAGCGCCGATGCCGTCCAGCCGTTCGTAGGCTTCGTGGGTGACGACGATCGACTCCGGCGAGCGGGCCGCCTTGCACAGCTTGGCGGAACTGTTGACGCACCGACCCACCCACGCGATGTCACTGAACTCGCTGGTGCCGACCCGCGTGACCAGCACTATGCCGTCGTCGATCCCGCATCCCGCGTCGAAGTGCTCGACGTTGTTGAACGGTCGCCCATCGCGCTCGAAGTAGGCGGCGAACCGTGGCTTCAATACCTCGCGGGTGAACCAGGTGATGTTCGCCGCGGCGACAAAGCCGTTCTCCGTCCGCTGCGGGCCCGTGAACAGCACGATCATGCCGTCACCGTTGAAGTCGGCCACGACGCCGTTGCGTTCGGACAAGAGCATGACGGCACCTTCGAAGAACGCTCGGAGCATCTTGACCATCACCTGCCGGCCCAGCGCGTTGGTCATGCCGGTGAACTGCCGGATGTCGATCGAGAGGGAGGTCGCCTCCAACTGATCGATGGTGCCGCCGAGCGAGAAGTCCTCGCGACGTCCAACCGAGTCGGCCGGCTGGATGGCGCACGACAGACCGACATGATGATCAACGATGGATTCCAGTTTCGACGTCATTGCCGTGCCAAACCTCCGATAGGGCTGAGCTAATCCCACGTCATACCGCGGCCGGAGTTTGCTCGGCCGGCCGCACTTCGATGACTACTGACGGACGGGCTAGCCACCCGGACGTTTGGCTCACGGTTGACCTGGGCCGTCCGATGAGGGAGGTGACGTGTGGGCGGGGGGAATCATGGCTGAGCAGGTTCCGGATTCGGTCAAGCGGGGTGCCGGCCGTCGACCGCGCTCCGGCTTACGTCAATCGCTCGTTCTGCGGATCTGGCCACTGGGTTGCCGGCGATCGCCGGTTCGGCCGTTCTGCTCGGCGTCACGATGGCCGGACCGCACGCGCCGTAGCTGAGCTCTCTCGGCAGACCCGGGCAGATGGAAGTTCCACGCCGTCTGGCGCAACCAGCGAGGCGGAAGCCGAGGGCGCGGATATGCGGCAGCATCGGCACGGCCCGAGCAAAGATGGCGGCGGCATCACCGACCATGTCCGCGGCGAGCGCGAACACGGCTGCAGAGACCGGGCGGCAGAACTCGTCAACTCGGTCAGCGCCCCACCCAAACCAGTGATTCTTCCCGAACCACAAGCACCCGGGCCAAAGGTGTCCGGTGCTGGGTCAGGCATCGAGCAGCGCGGCCGTGAGGGCGTCGGCGATGAAATCGCCGAACTGCTGTGGTGACCAGCCGCGTCTGATCACGAGTAGCTCGTACAGGGTGGGCGAGGTGTAGGTCCACATCAGCTCGGCGGCCCGAACCACGTCGACGTCGGGGCGCAAGTGGCCGGCGGCGGCAAGGCGGCGGGCGTTGTCGGTCATCCGCGCCAGCCGTTCGTTGTCGATCGTTTCGACCAGATCGGCCACGGCCTTGTCGGTGACCGCGGCGTCACGCATGACCAGCATCACCGGCGCTCCCCGCGGTGCCAGCTCCGCCACGAACCGCCCCCAGCCCCGGACGATCTCTCGCGGGTCGGGTTCGTTGGCCTGGAGGGAGTCGGAACGCTGGTACGCCGGCACTGGCCCGTCCCCGGCCAGCGCGGCCGTGACGACGGCTCGCACCAGGCCGGGCTTGCCGCCAAAGGTCTTGTACACAGTCTCGGTGGACACGCCCGCTTCGGCGGCCACCGACGCGATGGTGGTCGCGACGTAGCCGTCCGACAGAAACCGGCGGTGCGCGACGGACACAATCCGGGACTGGGTCTGTTCGGCCCGAGCTCGTCGGCCACTGGCGTCGTACCTGCGAGAACGCTTGACGGTTGGCCTCCGCGGGGCGAGACTGAATTGAGTACAGCTAACTGTACCGAACCGGTCAAGCGCGAGGAGCCCGACCATGCTCAGTGACCCGGATCCGGCAGCGATACCCACCGCGGTCGTCGACCGTCTCTACCGGGCGGTCAACACCCACGACCTCGACGCGATCGTCACCTGCTTTGCGCCGGACTACCGCAATGAAACGCCGGCACACCCATCGCGCGGCTTCACCGGAAACGATCAGGTCCGCCGTAACTGGGCGCAGATCCTGTCCGCCGTACCGAACCTGCGTGCGACCGTGACCTGCACGACGACCTGCACGACGCCCGACGGTGACCAGGTCTGGATCGAGGCCGAGCACGCCGGCACCCGCGATGACGGCGCACCGCACCTGCTCCGCGGCGTGATCATCTTCGGCGTGTCCGGCGACATGATCACCTCGGCCCGGTTTTACCTGGAACCCGTCGAATCCGACAGTGGTGACATCGACACCGTCATCCACCATCAGCTCCATGGGCCGGTAACACCATGATCGTCATCGCCGGCGGCACCGGCCGGCTCGGGCGGCTGCTCGTCGGCCACCTCGGCGCCGAACACCGGGTACGGGTGCTCAGCCGCACCCCGGAAGGGGCCGCATCCCTGCAGCATCCCAGAGTCGAGGTCGTGCAGGGCGACGTCCGTGACCCGGCGAACCTGCACCGGGCCTGCCGCGGCGCCCGCGTCGTGGTGTCCGCGGTGCACGGCTTCACCGGTACCAGGGGGAACTCGCCGGCCACAGTGGACCGCGACGGCAACCGGCATCTGGTCGACGCCGCCGGGGCACACGGCGCACACGTCGTGCTGATGTCGATCGTGGGAGCCTCTCGGGACAGTCCCATGGAGTTGCTGCGGATGAAGCACGCCGCCGAGCGGTACCTCGTTGACAGCGGCGTGCCGGCCACGGTGGTCCGGGCCACCGCGTTCGGCGAACTGTGGGCTGAGATTCTGCGTACGACGGCCGGCCGATCCGGCCGGCCGATCGTGTTTGGGGCCGGCCGGCAGCCGATCGACTTCGTCTCGGTCGCCGACGTCGCCGCGCTGCTGCACCGTGTCGTGCTCGACCCCGCCACCCGCGGTCAGACGCTGGAGATCGGCGGCCCGGAGCAGTTGACCATGAACGAGTTGGCTGCGGCGGTCCAGGCAGCCGACGGACGTACCGCACCGGCGCGCCACATCCCGGTCGGCGCGTTGTGGCTCGCCGCGCAAACCATTGGCCGGATACGACCTGCGCTCGGCCGGCAGATGCGGGCCGCCATCGCGATGGATCGCGTCGCCCTGCCCGCCGCCGACTTGGCCGGCCGGCGACAGTTCTCCGATCTGCCCTGCACGGTGGCGAACCAGTTCGTGAGGTAACCGCGTGGGCCACGCTCACAAGAGCGGGGTGACCGTCTTCCCGCCGCCGCTGGCAAGCGCCTGGAATGCACGCCCAGGGCGAGCGCGCTGTCGTGCAGGACGCTGAACCGCGGCTAGGCCACCAGATTGTGCGTGACGAGGACCAGAGTTGAACCGATGGGATGATCTGGCGGACCGGTCCTCGTCAGCCTGCACCAGCCGGGCGATCGCCGCCACGGTGTTCCCACCGGCCGAGGCCAGACCACCATCGCCCGACGCAGCCGAATCGCCGAGCCAGTACCTCTTCGAGTGATCCGCAGCAACTGCTGACCCCTCCCGGTCAGACAGCCTCCGCGCACGCACAGGTTCTGCCATCCACACAGCGCGAACGTCGACACGCCGCCCGGCCGACAAGCCGAACAGCGTGTCAACCAACACTTTGAACGGTTGTGGTCAGGGCACTAGATTATACGGCGCCGTACCCGCCATACCACCACACCGATCAGGACCGCCGTGACGGCGACGAACAGGGCGGTCTCGATGAGCTGGAACGTCCAGAACCGGTCGGCTGGGTGGTAGATCTCGAACTGCTGGATGCCCCGCGCGTGCAGGAACTGGTTGAGGTTGGTGCCGGCCCGGTTGGCGGCGCCCTCCAGCTCGTAGTACTCGGTCAAG
>Ga0070683_100005433_pt1 | contig 10646 bp, 11 predicted proteins | sample KBSC713LmetaG_FD_64662 | JGI IMG/M metagenome (GOLD analysis project Ga0070683, IMG submission 64662) | Corn rhizosphere microbial communities from Kellogg Biological Station, Michigan, USA - KBS C7.1-3L metaG | ecosystem: Host-associated > Plants > Roots > Rhizosphere ...
GATGTTGACGGTCTGGTACGGCGACGCGGCGCTGGAGTTGATGCGCACCCACGGTCCGGCTGTCGGCATCGGGTTGGCGGTCATCATGGTTGCTGCCGCCATCGGCTGGTGGCTTTTCAATCGCGCGCGTGCTCAATCCTGAAATCTCCGTCGTCATTCCTCTTCGGGACGAGGAAGAGAACGTGGTGCCTCTGCATGCGGAGCTCACCGACGTCCTCGACCAGATGGGCATCTCCTACGAGGTCATTCTCGTTGACGATGGGAGTACGGATCGGACCTTCGAGCGACTGGCCGACATTCAGGCGCGCGACCAGACGGTCAGAATCATTCGGTTTACGCGGAACTTCGGTCAGACCGCGGCGTTTGCCGCAGGCTTCGCCGAAGCACGCGGTGAATACATCGTCACGCTCGACGGCGACCTGCAGAACGATCCGCGCGACATTCCCGGGATGCTGGCGCTTGCCCGGCGCAAGGACATCGTGTCCGGATGGCGTCGTCAGCGGAAGGACAACTTCTTCACGCGCTATCTGCCGTCCGCCATCGCGAACTGGCTGCTTGGCATCGTGACGGGCGTGCGGCTGCACGACAACGGCTGCTCGCTGAAAATCTATCGCGCGCAGGTGGTCAAGCCGCTCAAGCTGCGCCCCGGAATGCACCGTTATTTTCCAGCGCTGGCGAGTCAACTCGGCGGACGTGTCGCCGAGGTCGAGGTCAATCATCGTCCGCGGCAACACGGGCGATCGAAATACAACCTCAGTCGGACGTTCACCGTTATCTCCGACCTCGTGCAGATTCGGCGTCTGATGCGCGACGCGGTCGATAGTGACGCGCCTGTGCCGCGGCTGTACGAGATTGCAGAAATGAGAGGTACGTAAACGCCGCCCGGACGTAGGTGCGGACCTTTAGGTCCGCTTCAACGGTATGGATTGTGTTCTCCATGCCACGTGCATCTCACCTACGCACCGCGTCTACGCTCATTCGATTACCGTGGCTACTACCGATATTTCCTGACGATCTGTACATTCCGCCGCACCAGGGTCTTCACTGAGGATGCGGTCGCGCGCGAAGTGATTGCGCAGTTGTCGCACGCGGCCGGCGCTCACCAGTTCTGGGTTATTGCGTACTGCGCGATGCCCGATCACATCCATGCGCTCGTCGCTGGTGAACATGAGACGGCGGATTTACGTGAGTTCATTCGCATCTTCAAGCAACGGACGTCATTCGAATGGAGGCGGCGGAACGCGACCTGCCTATGGCAACGAGGATATTTTGAGCACGTGCTCAGAGACGACGAGGACACCATCGGCGTTGCCAGATACATCATTGAAAATCCCGTGCGGGCCGGACTCGTGACAAATCCGCTGGATTACCCGTACCTCGGATCGTTCACGACGACGGCGCGGGAGTTGTTGTATTCCGTGCAGATCGAGCGGACCTAAAGGTCGGCGCCTACGTCCCGCCACAAGCGGATCTAAAGGTCCGCGTCTACGGTCCGCGTCTACGTTCGCTCAGAGCGAGCGGGTCGTCCGTAGGCTAAACTCGTAGCAATGGGCTACCGATCCCCCCTCGAGGCGCGCATCGCCAAAAAGACGACGAAGGCGATCGCCGACTTCAACCTGATTGAAGATGGCGACCGCGTTATGGTCGGTCTCTCCGGAGGGAAAGACAGCTGGGCGCTGCTGCAGATTCTCGACGAGCTGCGCCAGCGCGCGCCCATCGAGTTCTCCCTGATCGCCGTCAATGTCGACTCGGGCTACAAGGAGTACAAGCACGACGTCATTGCGAAGACCTGCGAGCAGCGAGGGTGGGAGTACCGGATCGAGCACACGGCCATCGGCGAGGTGATGGACGACATCCTCGAGGCGAACGCGACGCCATGCTCACTGTGCGCGCGGCTGCGCCGCGGCGTCCTGTATCGCATCGCCACCGAGGTCGGTGCCACGAAGATCGCGCTCGGCCATCATCTCGACGATTTCATCGAGACGCTGCTGCTGAACCTGTTCTTTGCTGGCTCGCTGAAGGCAATGCCGGCCCGCCTCGTCTCCGACAACGGCGAGCATGTCGTCATTCGCCCCCTGGTCTACGTGGAAGAGGCCGAGGCGCGGCTCTATACGAAAGCGCGTGAGCTGCCCATCATCGGCTGCTGCTGTCCCGCCTGTGGCGACCTCAGCCTGCAGCGGCAGCGCGTCAAGCGATTGATTCTGGATCTCGAGCAGGAGCACGCCGGCGTGAAGCAATCGATGCTGAAGGCGCTCACCAATGTGATGCCTCGTCATCTCCTCGACACGCGGCTGAATCCGAGCGGTGAGCTGCGCGACAGTGCGGCGCTCCGCCTCGCCGACGAAACGGCCCCGACCCTCCTGCAAATCCGGCCCTGACGTGCGCGCGGTGGTGCAGCGCGTCAGCGAGGCGCGGGTCCACGTGAATGACCGCCTCCTCGGCGAGATTCGTCGTGGACTGGTCGTACTGCTCGGCGTCGGTCGCGACGATGGGCCGCAGGACGTTGCCTACGTGGTCGGGAAGATTCGCGACATCCGCATTTTCGAAGGCGAGGCCGGCCGGAACATGGATCGCTCGGTCGCGGACGTCGGCGGCAGCGTCCTGGTCGTGTCGCAGTTCACGTTGTACGCAGACGTTAGGAAGGGCAGGCGTCCGGCATTCGATGCCGCGGCGCCGCCGGAACAGGCGCGAGCGCTCTACGAAAGCGTCGTGAGAGAATTGCGTGCGGCACAACTGCCCGTTGCCACGGGTGAATTCCAAGCCATGATGCGCGTCGAGCTGGTCAACGATGGTCCCGTGACCATCCTGATCGACAGCAAGCGACAGTTCTGATCCTGATGCGAACACTTCTCATTGCCCTCATCGTCGCGGGTGCTGCGAGCGACGCCTTCGCCCAGCAGCGACCGCTCGTCACCGAAGATCCGGAAACGATCGGCGCCGGGCGGCTTCTTCTCGAAGGTGGCGTTGAGTACGACCACGACGCCGTGTATCCGGTGTCCGGATTGACGGGAAATCTGCTGCGCGTGCCCCTCGTCGGCATCAGCATTGGCGTCAGCTCGATCGCGGAGGTGCAAATCGATCAGGCGTCGTTTTCGCACCTGGATATCACCAGCCGGCGGCCGGCTCCGCTGTCCGGATTGATGAACGTGACGGGATCGTCGACGACCGATTCCGACGACTTAATCATTGGCACGAAGATTCGGATCGCGCCGGAAGGTGGCGTGCGTCCGGCATTTGGCTTTCGGTTCGCGACCAAGCTGCCAAACGCCAACAACGAGAGCGGCCTGGGCCTGGATACGACAGATTTCTTCGCGTCGATTCTGGCGGGGAAGACGACGCAATCCGTGCGCATCGTCGGCAATATCGGGTTCGCCATTCTCGGCGACCCGACCAACGGCAACCGGCAGAATGACGTGGTCACCTACGGCGCATCGTTCGCCCGCGCGCTCACCAACGCCGCCGAAGTCGTCGGCGAGGTAAACGGCCGCGCCAACACCCGATCCGGCGGCCCGCTGCCAGGCACCGAGTCGCGCAGCATCGTGCGCGTCGGCCTTCGTTACACGATTGATGGTTGGCGCGGGGATGCCGCGCTGCTGATCGGTGCGACCAACAACGATCCCTCCATCGGCTTCACGGCGGGATTTACCTGGGCCTTCGCCGCCTTTCAGGTGCCGTGACGACCGGCCTGCGCGTCGAGAAGGCGCACGCCTACGGCAATGACTTTCTGTTCGTCGAGGAGAGCGCAGCACGCCGCGGTGAGGTTCGCGACGCCGAGCTCGCGCGCCGCGTATGCGCGCGGCATACCGGCGTCGGAGGCGACGGGCTGATCATCTACGCCGCTCGCGATCGTGGCGCGACGATGACGCTGTTCAACGCAGACGGCAGTCCGTCCGAGCTGTCGGGCAACGGCGTGCGTTGCCTCGCCGCGCTCGTGGCACGGCGGCAGAATCTGAACGCCGGCGAGGTCGTCCATGTGGACACCAGCGCAGGGCCGAAGACGCTCGAGCTGCAGCGGATCGATGGCGCGCGTTATATGTTCCGGGCTGCGCTCGGGCCACCTGCGGATATCCGTCAGACGGAGATTGCCGTGCTGGGCGAGACGCTGACCGCGTCCGTTCTCTCCGTCGGCAATCCGCAGTGTGTGATTCTCGGATCACTGCCGGACGAGGAACGGTTTCGTCGATTTGGTCCCGCCCTGTCGACGCACGCCATGTTTCCGGCGGGCACCAACGTTGAGTTTGCCCATGTCGAAGCGCCCGATCGTGTGCGCATCCTGATCTGGGAGCGTGGTGTCGGGGCGACGACGTCATCCGGAACGGGATCGTCAGCATCCGCCGTCGCGGCCGCGGCACATGGCGGCGCCGCGCGCGAGGTCGACGTCATCGCCCCGGGTGGAACCCAGCGCGTGGAATGGCGCGAGGACGGGATCTATCTGACCGGCTGGGCGGAATTGGTGTTCGAGGGGACGACCCGCTTGTAGGCCGCGTTCCGAAATCTGCGACCTCTGCCTAGCGCGTGCGTCGCGAAGTTTGCGACGGTGGCGGCTCCAGTGCGCGCATTGCGGTCGCGATTCTTTCCTTAACTCCTTGCAACGCCGTGCGTGCCGCCAGATAGTCGTCGGCGCGCATTGCTGCGCCCGCCTTTTGCACGCTCGCATCCACGGCCGCCAGCTCTTTGCGTGCGCCTTCAAGGGCGCGGCGGGCGACGCGGGTGCGCGGTGCACCGCTCAAGCGCGTGTTGGCCTCGGCGATCAGGGCGGCAATCTGCGCCATGTCCCGCTCGACCTCGCCGCGCAGCTGCGCTCTGGTGTCCGCGGCTTCACGCGCCGAGTTCTGGGCGTGCTCGCGGCTGTCGAGCGCTTCGTTGAGCGCCTGACGGTAATCGCGCTGCGTCACGGCCTCCTGCGCGCGTTTGAGCGCATCGGTAGCCGCGGTGTACTCCGTCGCGGCATAGCGGTCGGCGCCGGCAGCACGCGCCGCGTCGATGGCACCCTGGGCCTGATCGATCTCTTTGTTGGGAGGTTCTGCGCAGGCAGCAACGAGGACCGCGGCAACGATGCACGCGGAAAACCGGGACGCGGACATGAGGATTTGAGTATATCGCCATGAAAGAACTCGCCAAGCACGATCGGCCGCGCGAAAAGCTGGAGCGGCTTGGCGCCGCGGCGCTCGGAGACAACGAGCTGGTGGCGATCGTCCTCGGTAACGGCTCGCGCGAATGTGATGTGCTGGAGCTCGCCAACCGGTTGCTCGAGCGCGCTGGCGGGCTGCACGGCCTGCCGCGTTCGTCACTTGATCAATTGTGCGGACGCGGCGTGGGAGCCGCACGTGCCGCGCAAGTGGCTGCAGCGGTCGAGTTAGGGCGGCGGACCCTCGTGCGCACCGCGCTGGAACGCCCGCGTTACCACACTCCGCAGCAGCTCGCCTGCTACCTCCTGCCGCAATACGGCGCCGCGAACGTCGAGCAGTTCGGCATCGTCCTGCTCGATACCAGACATCGCGTCATTCGCATCAGGCTGGTATCGATCGGAGGCCTCGACGCGACGGTGGTGCAGCCGCGAGACGTGTTTCGCGAGGCCGCGGCGGTCGGGGCGTCCGCAGTTGTGCTGTTTCACAACCACCCCTCAGGCGATCCGTCGCCGAGCTCCGATGATTTCGCGCTGACGCAGCGCATGGTTGATGCCGGCGACATCATGGGCATCGACGTCCTCGATCACCTGATTCTCAGCGAGCAGCGCTACTACTCGATGGTCGAAGCCGGAAGGCTCGCCGGTCGTGTCGAGTAAGATTGACCAATTGTGAGGGTGCTCTACTTCGACTGCTTCTCGGGCGCATCGGGCGACATGATTGTCGGCGCCCTGATCGACGCAGGCGTGCCGTTGGAGGAGATTCGGTCGGCGCTGGGCAGCCTGTCCATCGATCGCGATGCGGTGTGGACCGAGCGCGTACAGCGTGCGGGCATACAGGCGACGAAGTTCCAGGTCCGCGGCGAAGATCCGGGGCACGGACATCACCACCACCATGCGACCGGTGGAGGAGTGGCGACGCAAGTCCATCAGCATCGGACGCTGCGCGAAATCTATTCGCTCATTGACGGCTCACGTTTGAGCGCTGCGGGTAAGGACCGCGCCAAGGCGCTGTTCGCGCGGCTCGGCGAAGTCGAAGGAGCCATTCACGGCACCCCCGCAGAAAGCGTGCACCTGCACGAGGTGGGAGCGCTCGATTCAATCGTCGACATCGTCAGCACGGTGCACGCGCTCGAGTTGCTCGGCGCAGACCGGATTGCAGCCTCGCCGCTCAACGTCGGCAGCGGCACCATTCGCTCGGCACATGGCCTGATGCCGGTGCCTGCGCCTGCCACGGCGCGACTGCTTGAAGGTGTTCCCGTTTACTCGGGCACGCAGCGGGCGGAGATGGTGACGCCGACCGGGGCGCTGCTCATTACCGACTACGCGACCGAGTTCGGCGGCATCCCGGCGATGAGGATCGGCAAGGTCGGTTACGGCGCCGGCGCGCGTAGCTTCGAGGACACGCCAAACGTCCTGCGCGTGCTCATCGGCGATGCCGACGTGACGGCGCCGACGCATACCGTTGTCGTCGTCGAAGCGGAAATCGACGACATGAACCCGCAGATCTTCGGCGTGGTCATGGACAAGTTGCTCGCCGGCGGCGCGCTGGATGTCTACTACACGCCCATCCAGATGAAGAAGAACCGTCCCGGCACGCTGCTGACCGTCATCGCACCGCCCGCGGTGCGCCAGACGTTGACAGCGTTGATCTTTCGCGAGACGACAACCATCGGCGTGCGCTACCGCGAGATGACGCGCGAGTGTCTCGACCGCGAGACGCAAACCGTGAAGACGCCGTTCGGCGACGTTCGATTCAAGATCGCGCGGCGTGACGGCGTTATTCTGAACGCCGCGCCGGAATTCGACGATTGCGTACGTCTTGCCGAAGCGTCTGGAAAGAGCGTGAAAGAAATGCAGGCAGCCGCCATCAAAGCGTGGCTGGATGCGCGCCGCACATGAATTCGTTTTACATCACCACGCCCATCTACTACATCAACGCGCAGCCGCACATCGGTCACGCCTACACCACGATGGTGGCGGACGCGATCGCGCGCTCGCGGCGCCTGCTCGGCGACGACGTGTTCTTCCTCACAGGAACCGACGAACACGGGCAGAAGGTGGAACGTGCGGCGCAGAAGGCCGGCCTGCCGACGCCAACCTTTGCCGACCAGGTGGCAGGCACGTTCAGGCAGATGTGCCGCGACCTGAACATCTCGAATGACGACTTCATCCGCACCACAGAGCCGCGGCATCATCGCGCGTCGCAGGAGCTCTGGAGGCGCGTCGCCGCGAATGACGACATCTACAAGGGCGACTACGAAGGGTGGTACTGCACCGTCGACGAGATCTTCGTTCCCGAGTCGCAGCTCGTGGACGGCAGGTGCCCGACCTGCGGCAACAAAGTCGAGCGGTTGAAAGAGGAGAGCTATTACTTCCGCCTCTCGAAGTACCAGCAGCCGCTGCTCGACTTCTACGCCGCCAATCCCGACTTTCTGCAGCCGGCCTTCCGGCTCAATGAGATCAAAACGTTCATCGAAGCGGGCCTGCAGGATCTCAGCATCAGCCGGACGTCATTTTCGTGGGGCATTCCGGTTCCAGACGATCCCAAGCACGTCATGTACGTCTGGTTCGACGCGCTGACGAACTATCTGACGGCACTGGGGTTCGGATCCGGGGAGGGCGGCGCCGACCCTGTGGGTGCGCGTGTACGCCAATACTGGCCACACGTCACGCACCTCGTGGGCAAGGAGATTATCCGGCAGCACGCGCTCTATTGGCCGGCGTTCCTGATGTCCGCGCGCATTACTCCACCGAAGCGCGTCATCGCGCACGGCTGGTGGCTGATGGGCGGCGCGAAGATGTCCAAGTCGATCGGCAACGTCGCGCGCTATCAGGACTACGCCGCCGCCTTCGGTGTTGATGCGTTGAGATATTTCGTCATGCGCGAAATGACGCTCGGTCAGGACGCGAATTTTTCGGACGACGCCATCCTCACGCGCTACAACGCGGACCTCGCCAACGATCTCGGCAACGTCGTCAGTCGCACCGCGACCATGATCGCGCGCTATTGCGACGGTGTTGTGCCGGCCGGCGGTCCGGCGGACGAGCTCGATCGTGTGCTCGAAGCGGATATTCAGAAGACGATCGACCTTGCGCGCAGTGGTTTCGAGAAGTTCGAGCTCAGCGTCGCGCTACAGGCGACATGGGATGTGCTCGTTCGCAGTGTGAATCAGTACATCGTCAAGCGCGAGCCGTGGAAGCTGGCAAAGAGTGCGGATAACCAGGCGCTGCTGGCGACGACCTTATACCGCTCGACGGATGCGATACGCGTCATCGCGGCGCTGATCGACCCCGTCATGCCGGAGGCGGCGGACCGTATCCGCCGAATGCTGGGTCTAAAGCAGGAGCAGTGGACGGAGCTGCGCGCGAACACGCTGGCCGCCGGGACGCGGCTGGGCGCGATCGAACCACTATTCCCGCGTATTGAGAAGACCGTAGAGGAGCTGCGTGCGATGGACGAACGACCGATTGGCGGCGCCGGAGAGCCCGCTGCCCCTGGCGCGACCCAAGCTGTGGGCGCGGGTACGACGCCAGCCGAGGACAACCGGATTTCGATCGACGACTTCATGAAAGTGGAGCTGCGGGTGGCGAAGGTACTCGCGGCCGAGCCTGTTCCAAAATCGAAGAAGCTGATGAAGCTGACCGTTGATGTCGGTACCGAACAGCGCACCATCGTCGCCGGGATCGCCGAGGCGTATCAGGCCGAGCAGCTGGTCGGGCGCACGATTGCGATCGTCTTCAACCTGAAGCCGGCCAAGCTGATGGGCATCGAGTCGAACGGCATGGTGCTGGCCGCCAGCGTCGGCGACGGACGTCCGATGCTGGTGGGTTTCGACCAGGAGGTGCCTCCAGGAGCGCGCGTGCGGTGAAATGATCGACTCTCACTGCCACATCGCGGGTCCTGAATTCGTCGAGGACCTCGAGTCGGTTGTCGCGCGTGCCCAGGCCGCAGGTCTCGTCCACGCGCTGGTCATCATTGCGGCTGACGACGAAGCGGAAATCGTGCAGAGCGCCGCCGTCGCAGCGGCGTGGAGCGCGGTGCGGTTTTCCACGGGCGTGCATCCGCACGCGGCGGGGAAATATGCGGACAGCGCCCAGAAGGCGGTGGACGCGGCGGAGCGGGTCATCGCCGCTCGGCCGCTGACGCGCGCGCTCGGCGAGATCGGCCTCGATTACCACTACGATTTCGCGCCGCGAGACGTTCAGCAACGGGTATTCCGCGATCAGATTGGCCTCGCGCGGCAGCGACGGCTGCCGATCGTCATCCACACGCGTGAAGCCGACGACGACACCCTTCGTATTCTCGAGGAGGAGAAGGCCACCGACGTTGGAGGTGTCCTGCACTGCTTCACCGGCGACCGAGCGATGGCACGGCGCGCGCTCGACATCGGTTTTCACATTTCGCTCGCCGGCATCGTGACGTTCCCACGCGCGCTGGAGTTGAAGGAAGTCGCGAAGATGGTGCCGCGCGAGCGGCTGCTCATCGAAACCGACAGCCCGTTTCTTGCGCCCGTACCGCACCGCGGCAAGCGCAACGAGCCTTCCCACGTCGTGCGTGTGGCCGAGACGATCGCGGAGCTGCGCGGGGTGAGCGCCGAGGAGATCGGGCAGACCGCGCGCGACAATTTCGAGCGGTTGTTCAAGCCTTGATATGATGGTCGGGCTTGAATCCGACCGCGCAGAAGCCCTCATCAGCCGTCCTCGCGCAGCTGTTCGAGCCGATTCGTGGAGACCTCGAGAAGGTCGAGATCGAATTCGTCCGCCACCTCGAGTCGCAGGTGGCGCTGATTCCGACGATCGGGCACTACATCCAGCAGGGTGGCGGCAAGCGCATTCGTCCGGCGGTGCTGCTGATGGCGGCGCGCATGAGCGGCTATACGGGCGAGCACGCCGCGCTGTTCGCATCGGTCATCGAATTCATTCACACCGCGACCCTCGTGCACGACGACATCATCGACGAGTCCGACATGCGGCGAGGTCGGCAGGCGGTGCACTCGCGCTGGGGCAACGACGTCACGGTGCTGCTCGGCGACTTCCTCTACATCAAGTCGATGTCGATGGCGCTGTCGCGCGACAGCCTCGATTTCATCCGCCTGCTCTGTGAAGTGACGCTGCGGATGATCGAAGGTGAGCTGTACCAGCTCACGAAAAACGGCATCGTCGATCTGTCAGAGGACGAGCACTTCGAGATCATCAGACGGAAGACGGCGTACCTGTTCGCCGGCAGCGCCCGCATCGGCGGCATGCTCGGGCCTGGCACCAATACCCAGCAGGAAGACGCGCTGTGGGACTACGGCCTGAACATCGGCATGGCGTTTCAGCTCGTCGACGATCTCCTCGACTTCACCGGCGAGGAGGACGCGCTGGGCAAGCCGGTCGGCGGCGACTTGCGGGAAGGCAAGATGACGCTGCCGGTGATTCATCTGCTCGCCAGCGGCGATGCGCGGGCGGAAATCCTCATCCGGAAGATCGTCACAGAGCGCGACGCGTCGATCGACGAATGGCGCGAGCTGCGGAA
>Ga0070683_100005443_pt1 | contig 10634 bp, 8 predicted proteins | sample KBSC713LmetaG_FD_64662 | JGI IMG/M metagenome (GOLD analysis project Ga0070683, IMG submission 64662) | Corn rhizosphere microbial communities from Kellogg Biological Station, Michigan, USA - KBS C7.1-3L metaG | ecosystem: Host-associated > Plants > Roots > Rhizosphere ...
TGGGCTTCTACAAGGGCAAGGAACTGTGTTTTTGCGGGAGCCGTGCGAGGCGGTTTCACTCCATCATTGCGACGCGAGGTGCACGGGAAGTTCAAGCATGTAGAAATCCCTTCTTGTCCGTTCGACAATCTTCCTGACAGCGGGGCCGGAGCCGGGGCCAGGGAACTACTAAAGAGTGATGTGCGGGCGAAGGGACTTGAACCCTCACGGGCTGGAGGTTTGATGTCACACCGGATACGCGTTCATCACGTTTTGGATCTCGGGTTGCCGCGGTCAATGCATCCTTCTGGTCGAATATCGAAACTAAGTGACTGACATTACCGGCGGACGGCCGGAGTGTTATCGGTGCGTGGATAAGGAGAACTCATGCTCGAAACGCTTCTTCTTCCAAAAAATCACGCGATCGCCATCTTGATAAAAGATCATGATCGCGTTAAGGAGTTGTTCGATCGGTTCAAGAAAACTGACGGCGCTGCCGAGAAGGAAAAGATCATTGGCGAAGCCTTGACCGAGCTCAAGATCCACGCTGCGATCGAGGAAGAGATCTTTTATCCGGCCGTGCGCAAGCAGGTGGGTCGGGACCTGATGAACGAGGCCGATGAAGAGCATCACGTTGCGCGCGTGCTAATCGCCGAGCTTGACCGCGGCGGCCGCCAGAACGATCACCGCGAGGCGAAGTTCACCGTGCTGGCCGAAAGCGTGCGACACCATATAAAGGAAGAGGAAGGCGAGATGCTGCCCAAGGTGAAGGGGCTGGAGATCGATTTTGAAGCTTTGGGCGAGCAGATGCTCGCGCGCAAGCAGCAGCTCAAGCGCAACGGCATACCTGATGACGCTGAACATGCGATGGTCGCCGCGGTGAACGGCAAGGACGATACGCCGGCCGCCGCGTCTCGCCGGACAAAACCGGCCAGCGAACCTGTTAGGCAAAGCTCCACTGCACGCAAGAAGACCGGGATCGCAAGATCGGCCTCATCAGTTCGTGCGCGCGGTGCGAAGAACGGAAGCGGCGCCCAGAAGTGATGACCGGCATTGGCCCCTCAGAGCCGCCATCCAGGGCCTGATCGAGCGCATCTTCAAGCGGTGCATCATGATCCATGTCGAATTCTCCTTGCATCAGACTCCAAAGTATCAGCAACGTTGGGAGTGCTCCCCTAGTCTCGACGATCGCATTCGCCTTTGCAACCACACAGAACTGCGTCGGAGCCACGATCACTCCTGAAAACAGTTGTTCAGAGACTGTTGTTTGATCACCCACAACTCTCGGATCCAGCGCAACACTGACCTTTACTGATACCAGCGGAGGCCACGTCTGCATGACTCAGCAGGTTTCGCTGAGTGGTGCAGTGGTGAAACCGAATCTATGGTTTTTCCGCATCCCGGTCCGGGCATAATCAAGTCCAGATCGGTACCCCGAAGTCGGCTATTGTTTAGGATGTGATCTTGAAAGTCATACAAATGAGCGACGTTTAGGCCGAAAGTTCGATCAAGGTACGCCGATTGAAGATTAGCGGACCGTCCATCTTAAGCTCGCCCAAGTTTGCAATCTGATTGCATAGAAATCCCATCCAGATCGGTAACGCCCTTCGCCTCAAACGGGTTACTCATCGGAGGCCCGTTTCCGAGGACTTGTCTTCGAAGTTTTTCAAAGGGTCGGTCATCGAGTGGATGTCCCCCGTTCACCCCCGATTTGGCCCGAGGTGTCGCGGTGTGCAGGCTACATGGCAGCTTTGACAAGCCGATGCTGATGCCGAGGAGAGGTGGGCTTTTCTGCTGGCAGCGGAAGCCGGGCGAGGCGCGAGCGCCGGGGTAGTCAGAAAGACACCCCTCCCTTTGATATGCAGGCGTGCTTACCTTCCGCAAAATTGCATTGCCTGCCGTCGCCGCAGCCGTTGCAATTGGTTCTTCAGCCCAATCCGCTAAACCTGGGACAGTCCAAGCGCCTCCCCGTGAGGATTACGTCCCCCGTACTGCTTAAGGATTCTTGAAGGTCGAATTATAGGGTCAAGGAGATGCATGTGACACCGCTCGCCAGCACAGGGAACTCGCATGCAGATTGTTCGTCGCAAGAGCACAAATGCAGCAAACTCGTCGCCTCCCTGCCAGCGCGGAATCGCATCCATGATGTGGGACGAACAAGCTTCCACTGGGACTCGATTTAGTCATCCCTTTGCTCAAGAGCGAACCTCTATACTTTTGGGAGCAGAGCAAGAATTCGAAGAAGGAAGCGTCCACTGCAGAGTTCACTGCCAAGGCAGCGCGCGTCCTATTTCGATTGTGACAACACGAATTAGCAGTTCCGAGCGGCGGTCTGAATCAGCACCGACTACCCGCTTGTGACAATCCAAATTAGCAGGGACAAGGGGAATTAGCAGGGGGACAGGAGGAAGGAAGCTTATGGCAAAGTCAGTAAATAAAGTGATTCTTCTTGGAAACGTGGGTAAGGATCCCGAGATTCGTTCGACTGGTGGCGGGACCATGGTGGCGAGCTTCACACTGGCAACCAGCGACCGCACGAAAGATGCACAGGGCAACTGGCAGGACCGAACCGAATGGCACAATTTGAAGGCCTTCGGCCGCACGGCGGAGATCGTGCGTGATTATGTAAAGAAGGGACACAAGCTCTTCGTTGAGGGCAGAATCTCGACGAGCAGTTGGGACGACAAAGAGTCAGGCCAGAAGCGCTATCGCACAGAGATCATCGTGAACGATCTTTCGCTTCTGTCGGGACGCGATGACGCTGGGTCGGGCTCAACCCCCTACAACCGTCAATCCGGCTCATCCGGCAATGTCGACCAGCGACAGCCTACCGGTCACGACGACTACGCGCAGTCCGCTGAGATTTCAGACGACGACATTCCGTTTTAGGCTGACACAAGTGGAAGGAAAATAGAACCGCCCCCCGGGGGCGGTTCGCTGTTTTAGAGGCGACTTTTTGGTGCAGTTCAAGGAGTGTCACGATGCTGGCATACGGCAGCGAGGCGAAATGCCACTATAATCATCGGAACCTAAACCGGTCACAACCATGTCAATAGCAGATTCTGAGGCTCTTCATTCACCCGTTGTCTCTGACGTTGCGCGCGGTGAACGCGGCTTCTGGGCACTGATCGCGACGCAATTTCAGGGTGCGTTCAGCGACAACATCCTTCGCAATCTCCTGCTGGCGATGGTCGTGGGCATTGGCTTGGGCAAGGACGAGCGCGACAGCTTCGTTTCCATCGTCACGTTTCTTTTCTCGATGCCGTTTGTGCTTTTCAGCATGACTGGCGGGTGGCTCGCGGACCACTTCAGCAAGCGCCAAGTCACTATCTGGACCAAGGTGATGGAGATCGGTGCGATGACGATCGCCACGGCAGGTCTGGGCCTGCACATGCGTACGCTCACGCTGGTAGCGCTCGGCCTGGTTGCCACGCAGGCTGCCTTGTTTGGGCCATCGAAGTATGGCTTGCTTCCGGAACTCCTCCCATCGAAGCGCCTCTCTTTTGGCAACGGGGTGATTGAACTCGGCACGTTTCTGGCAATCATTGTTGGCACCGTGACGGGAGCAGCGATGGCGGAGCGGTTCGCAGGCCGCGAGATCTACGCCGGCTATGCACTCATGGCGCTCGCCTGCATTGGACTTGCAACGAGCTTCGGCATTGACCCGGTTCCGGCGGCTGCCCCTGCAAAGAGATTCCGTGCGAACTTCATCGCCGATCTCTGGCAGCAGATCAGGCTGATGCGACAGGATCAACCACTGTTCCTCGCCGTCCTCGGCAATACGTATTTCTGGTTCCTCGGGTCGCTTCTCTTCTCCACCGTCGTCGTCTATGGACCCGACGTTCTGCATGTCGGCCAGACCAAAACTGGCTATTTGAATGCCGCTCTCGCAGTTGGAATCGGGATCGGCAGCCTGATCGCCGGTCTCATTAGCAGCAACAAAATCGAGTACGGCTTGATCCCGCTTGGTTCAATCGGCATGACGTGTACCGGCGTCGCGCTCGGCACATTGCACGTGGGCCTTGGCGGATCAGCAATTCTTCTCGCCACCCTGGGCTTCTGGGCGGGGTTCTTCGCTGTTCCTGTCAACGCCCTCATTCAACATCGCCCCGCTGAAGAAAACAAGGGCGGCATCATCGCCGCTGCCAACTTGCTCTCGTTCATTGGAATCGCGATCTCTTCGGGGGCATATTTCGTCTTCACGAAGTTCGTCCACCTCGATCCGCGTGGAGTGATGCTGGCTGCTTCTGTGATCACAGGGGCGGGCACGGTTTACGTACTCATTCTGCTGCCGGAATGGTTCGGGCGGCTCATTCTTTTCTTTTTGACCCACACCATCTACCGTGTCAAGGTGATCGGCCGTGACAACTTCCCGGACAAATCCGGCGCTCTCCTGGTCTGCAACCACATGTCGTTCGTCGATGCGGCACTGATGATCGCGTCGACCGATCGGCCTATCCGCTTCCTCGTGTACAAAGGCATCTACGAGAACCGCTTCGTATTTCCATTCGCACGAATGCTGAAAGCCATCCCCATCTCTGGCGAACAGCGTCCGCGCGAGATGATCCGCTCACTGCGCACGGCAAGCGATGCGCTGCGCAACAACGAGATTGTCTGCATCTTTGCTGAAGGACAGATAACGCGCACTGGCCAGATGCTTCCCTTCCGCCGCGGACTTGAGCGCATTATCAAAGGCATTGAAGTGCCAATCATTCCGGTCAACCTGGATGGAGTATGGGGCAGCATCTTCAGCTTCGAACGCGGGCGCTTTCTGTGGAAGGTGCCCCGGCGCATTCCCTACCCTGTCACGGTCAGCTTCGGTGTGCCCATGCCGCCAACATCTACTGCTCTCGAAGTGCGCTCGGCAGTGCAGGCACTTCAGGCCGAAGCGTTTCATCAGCGCAAGAGCCGCATGCGCACGCTTGATCGCGCTTTTGTTCGCACGGCGCGACGGTTTCCAATGCGCTTTATGATGGCGGACGGCAAAACACCCAGGGTGCGCTTTTTCTCTGCGCTCACGAAAACGATCTTTATCGCACGCCGCCTTCAACCGGCAATCGGCAATCAGCCAATGATCGGCCTGCTGCTCCCGCCATCAGTGGGTGGAGCGCTGACCAACTACGCGCTTTCGATGCTGGGCCGCGTTGCAGTGAACCTGAACTACACCGCATCGGGCGAGGTGATCGCATCGTGCGCGAAGCAGTGTGAAGTTGACGTAGTGATCACCTCCAAGACTTTCGTGGAACGCTTTCCAAAACTGGAGATCCCCGGACGAATCGTTTTTCTCGAAGACGTAGTGCAATCGCCCGGCATGTTTGAAAAGCTTTTCCTGTTCGTGCTCGCGTTGGCCGCGCCGCAGGCTCTGTTGCGCAGGGCCATCGGCGCCGCGCCGGCTCACCGCACCATCGATGATCTGGCCACGGTTATATTCTCCAGCGGCAGTACAGGTGACCCCAAGGGCGTGATGCTGACGCACTACAACATTGGCTCGAACATCGAGCAGGTGTCGCAGGTCTTCATGCTCGACGGCGGCGATCGCATCCTTGGAATTCTGCCCTTCTTTCATTCCTTCGGATACATGGCTGCACTCTGGATGCCCGCCGCGAATGGCATCGGAGTGGTCTATCATCCGAATCCGCTCGATTCCAAAGTCATCGGTGAACTCGTATCCCAGTATCGGGTCACGTTCCTCATCGCCACGCCCACGTTTTTGCAGGCGTACATGCGCCGGTGCTCGCCGGAGAGCTTTGGGAGCCTGCAATACGTTCTGGTGGGCGCGGAGAAGCTGCCCGATCGGATTGCGCTTGGCTTCGAAGACATCTTCGGCATCCGCCCGCTCGAGGGCTACGGCTGCACTGAGTGTTCTCCTGTGGTGACGGTGAATACGCGCGATTTCCGTGCCTCCGGTTTTCGACAGGTCGGCGGCCGCCGCGGCAAGATTGGCCATCCACTTCCCGGAATCACGGTCAGAGTCGTCGATCTCGACACGGGCGAACCTGTCAAACCGGGCACGCCAGGCATGCTCCTCGTGAAAGGGCCGAATGTGATGAAGGGGTATCTAGGCCGTCCCGAGAAGACCGCTGAAGTGCTCTGCGATGGATGGTATACGACGGGCGACGTCGCCTTGCTTGAGGAGGACGGCTTTCTTACCATTACCGATCGCTTGTCGCGCTTCAGCAAGATCGGCGGTGAGATGGTTCCCCACGTCCGCATCGAAGATAAGCTTCAGGAACTCGCTGGAGTTACGGAGCAGGTCTTTGCTGTTACATCTCTGCCCGACGACAAGAAGGGCGAGCGCATCGTTGTCATCTCCACTCTTTCAGACGAGAAGCTTGCTCCGGTGGTGGAGAAGTTCGCGCAGTGTGATCTGCCAGCGCTCTGGAAACCTCGTGCGAATCAGTACTTCCATGTTGACGCGCTTCCCGTTCTCGGGACCGGTAAGATCGACCTGCGCGGAGTGAAGGCGCTCGCATCGTCGATGGCGTAAGCAAAAATCAGGCCTCACTCCGCGGCCCCTGCCAAGTGGCGCACGCTGTGTGAGGCCCTTCGGTGAAAACGGTATATCTTTCTTACCAGCGAGTAATCGTCAGCTTGTCGATGTACGCATTCACGGTGCCGTAACCGCCGAGGCCGTCGATCTGGAAATTGGTCAGCAGAGTCGGTCCCCATCCAAGCGCAAAAGCTGAAGGAACCTTCTCATTGATACTCTTCTGCACACCATCCATCGTCACGTATTTGTAGGTCACGTTGCCACTGTCGTCACGCGAGTATGCGATCTGGATGTGGTGCCACGTATTCCTCGTCCAGTTCCGCGGATTGCACGGGACGGAAGAGTGCAGCCAATGGTCCTCGGGATTCGCAGGCGAACCGGCATTGGTGGTGTAGTCCCACGTATTGGTGTAGCCGTCGCATTGAAATCCATAGATGATCGTCTGCCCGTTGCCGATCACCTGGTTCATGTCCATCTCAATGTTTCCGATGTCGCTCGCCGTGGAATCGAGATAGATATGCACATCGTACAGAAAGTTGTGCGCCTTCGTATCGGATCCGAAAGACGTCCAGAAACGTTCGCCTCCGGAGTATCGGTAGGTGGTCACGAACTTGCGCGTGTAGCCGCTGATACTGGGAGAGGATGTCATACTCATGGTCCCGCTGGAGATGCCGTTGGTGCCGGAGTCCGCGATACCCTTCCAGTAAAAATTCTGCTTCTGCAATCCGGAGACAGTAGTTGCGGTGGACGGTGAGATCGAACCGGTCGAGGAGATCGAAGCGACGGATATGGCCACGTCGGTGACGCACGACGCGCCCTGGTTTCCCCACGCCTTTACGTGCAACACGTGCGAGCCGGTGGCGGATGAAACGGTCGCATTCACAGACGAGCTATAAACAATCGTTGTATTTGTGCTGTTATCGATCGAGTATCCCATTGACGCGGTCGACTGTCCCGAACACGCCGATGCCGCCGCGATCAAATTGAAAGGTGAAGATACCTGGGAACCGTTTGTAGGGGATGTAACCGTTACGCTTCCAAATGCGGGCGCTGCCAGAATAATCAGCGCAATGCTGGAGACTGCAAATAAATACTTCATTAGGAGCCCACTTCCCCGAGCGCAGAACGGCTTGCAAGATCCCCTTGCTCGAGAAAGCAGGCGCACAGCTCTATCGGTGCGCCCGGCACTCTCTGTCTAGATCTACTCGACCCGCAATCTCTGGATTGATGATTTGAAATTACGGGACTACAACTAGAGCGTCAATCCTAAAAGCCGCGTTCGGAGCGGCTCCGGTGACCATCGTCACTTGTAAGTAGAAGGTCGCTCAAGCGTTGAGCATCATCCAATCGTGCCCAGCAAGGATTGCACCCGCTGCACGCTCCAGGCGCCATCAATCCGTCGTGTAACGGATCTCGAGTCGACGCATTCTGAAGCAGCAATACACCAGCACGATCAGGATGAGCGCCAACAAGCCAATCACCGCAACCCACGCGGCCACCGGCTCAGTCTCAACGGTGAGTAGGGCGAAAATTCCTTCTGCCGGGACGCTCACGGGCATCAGGTGGCGCAGGTACGATGCCACACTGAACTTCTGCAGCAGCGAAGGCATGACGGGGTTGATAGCTTCCCATCCCCACAGCAGCAGCGCTCCCGGCATGGGGTTGCGAAACATCAAGCTCAGCATCAGAAAGATCGATCCGTAGCCGAGGCACGCCAGCGTCACAATCAGCAAATACGCCTGAAACTGTCCCAGGCCGGGTCCGTGCAGCATGAAGTCCTGCCCGGCGCCGCCGTAGCCAATGTACATGAGAACGAAGTCGAGCGTCGTAGCCAGCCCGAACAATACCACCGCGCTGACTGAACCTGCAAAGAACTTTGCCAGCAGAATCACTTCTCGCCGGACTGGCGAGAGCAGGTAGTAGTGCAAACTCCGCTCGATCATCTCGCCACGAATCAGGCGCGAGAAGATTCCCAGGCACCCGAAAAAGACGCCGAGACGGATGTAGTAAAGCTGCACAATCCCGGCGAGTACATTTGTGTCTTCGTTCATCGAAGATGGCTGGTGCCTGTCGACGAGCAGGTGGATCGCGATGATCACCGCCGGCACAAATGCGAGGAAGTATACCCACCACGCGCGCCGTGTGATCAGATTACGCCTGAGTTCGATTCGCGCGAAGCGACGAAACTGGATCCACCACAGAGACCATGGTTGTTGCTGAAGCGTGCCAAGCATCTTTCCCAATTCCGTCATAGCGCGCTCCCGTCTGAACCGATGAGGTACTGGTAGATGGCGTTGGCGTTATCATCAAAAGGCGCCACCGCCTCGATCTTCACAGCGCCTTCGATGGCAATCTCGTTGAGCACCCGATAGAACTGATCTACATCCCCGGTCCGCAGGAAAATTCCGCCGCCATCTGCGTGCAGCCGAGCCTCTACGCAGTGGTTCACCGCGAACATCTTGGACGCCAGCAGATCCGGCTTATCGCATCGAATCAGCAACTGCATCGGCTTGTCGCGAACTTCCTGACGAACGTCGTGGATGTTTCCCTGAGCAATCAGATATCCACCGGTGATCAGAACCACACGGTCCGAAACACGATCTACCTCATCCAGGATGTGGCTCGAGATCACGACATGCATGCCCTGGCGTCCCAGTTCCTGAAAGAGGGCCAGCGACTCTGCACGCGCCATTGGATCGAGGCCGTTCAGCGGTTCATCGAGGACCAGCACGCGGGGATGATGCGCGATGGCCTGCGCCAGCCGGATCTTCTGCCGCATGCCCTTGCTGTATCCGGCAATGTTGCGGTGTGCTGCCGCGGCATCTAGCTGCACTCGCTCCAAGGCCTCCACCGCAAGCCCGTGCGCGTCCTCATCGCTCATGCCGAAGAGCATCAGGCTGTCGAGCACGAATTGGAAACCCGTCAGTCCGCGAGGGAACGAATCGAATTGCGCGCAGTATCCCACGTTGCAGAAGAACTCTGTCGCATTCGAGGGCTCGAGTCCGAGCACGGATATAGTTCCGCGCGAAGGCTGTACCAGCCCCGTCATCAGGTTCATGAGCGTGGTCTTGCCCGAACCGTTTGGGCCGACAAGCGTCGTGATGCCTGGCGAGAGCGTAAGCGTGATTCGATTGACCCCAAGCACTTCGCCGTAGAACTTCGAGACATTTTCGAATCGAACTGTGTCAGCTGCCGCATTCATCCGCGCACCACCTCTCGCGCGCGGATACGCGCATTTAGAACTGCAACACATAGCAGGCTCGCCGCTATCAGCACTCCGGCGATCGCCGGCGTCGGGAGATCTACTTTTCCCCGGAAGATATCAGGCGCGCCGACCAGACGTTGCCAGAGCTCAGACATCACAACAGGGATGTTGAGGAGCAATCCCCATTTGGTGCGCAGAATTGCACTCGCAATGCCGCCGACCCCCGCCGGGACAAAAACGACCGCAAACATTGCTCCGGTTGCGATAACGCGCCACTTCACCCAGGACGAGACAGCCAGCCCAATTAGCGACAGCACGATAATCCATACCGATGCGCCCGCAAAGAGCCCGACTGCTATGCCAAGATGGCCGATCGCCCACGGCACTGGCGACGCATAGCACTGGTAAACAAACAGGATCAGCAGCGGCACCCAAGTCACATAGGACAGCGAAACTGCGAGCGCAATGAACTTGCCCAGCACATATCCGAAACGTGACACGGGATGGCTCAGCAGGATTGGAAGCGCGTTGTCTCCGAGATCGAACGAAACCAGCCGTGGCGCGATCCAAGCTGCCAGCACGAGCGCAAACCAGCACTGCGTCTCGAGAACTCCCAGGAAGAATCGTTCGTTGATCTCCAAGACCTTGCTGCCGCCTACAACCAGCATCTTCGCTACTGGGTTATCCGCCAAATACATCAGCACCAGATCGACGACACATGGCAGGAGCGCCAGGACAGCAAGGCCGACTGTGATCTTTGATCCCCAAGCCTCAGCCAGCCCGTAGCGCGCCAGTACCAGGGGCCGCTTCCACAATACGGTGGTTGGACCTTCGTAGGGGCGATAATCGTGCTGGAAGACTGACATGCTTTATCCCTTCACCCCGGCGGAAATGGACTCTTGTTGGGGATTCCGAGCCTGCGTTCCTTCGTATTCCATTGCGCGGAGAAAAATATCTTCC
>Ga0070683_100005448_pt1 | contig 10630 bp, 4 predicted proteins | sample KBSC713LmetaG_FD_64662 | JGI IMG/M metagenome (GOLD analysis project Ga0070683, IMG submission 64662) | Corn rhizosphere microbial communities from Kellogg Biological Station, Michigan, USA - KBS C7.1-3L metaG | ecosystem: Host-associated > Plants > Roots > Rhizosphere ...
TCCCGTCGGTCACCGTGATCGTCGACACGGCGGAGCACGTCGGGACGTCGTTCGAGCTCGTCAGCGCGCTCACCCCGGAGCGCGGTCTCGTTACGAGCGAGACCGTCCCGGTCATCCTTGAGTGATGCGCCGAAGCATGCTGCTTCCGCTCGCGGTCGCATTGGCTGCCTGCGGGTCGAGCAACCCGCCCGCGGCCGCCACGCCGTCGCCAACCGCGACGGCCACGGCACCCGACCCGGCCACGCCGACCGCGACGGCCACGGCACCGCGGCTGCGCACGATCGCGACCGGCCTGCACGTCCCGTGGGGGATCGCGTTCCTCCCAGATGGCGATGCGCTGGTCTCCGAGCGCACGACCGGCCGGATCCTGCGGATCCCGCACGGCGGCGGCAAGCCTCGCGTCGCGATGAAGGTCCCGGGCGTGAACCTCAACGCCGGCGAGGGCGGCCTGCTCGGCCTCGCCGTCTCACCGGACTACGCGAGCGACAAGCTCGTCTACGCCTACTTCACGAGCGACACCGACAACCGGATCGCCCGCTTCAAGCTCGGCGGGAAGCTCGACGTGATCCTCAAGGGCCTGAAGGCCGGCGGCATTCACAACGGCGGGCGGATCGCGTTCGGGCCCGACGGCAAGCTCTACGCGGGCGTGGGGGAGACCGGCGACACCGGCCTCGCCCAGGACCGCGACGCGCTCAACGGCAAGATCCTGCGCATGAACCCGGACGGGTCGACGCCGCCGGACAATCCGTTCGGCACGCTCGTCTGGACCTGGGGTCACCGCAATGTCCAGGGCCTCACCTGGGACCGGTCCGGACGCCTGTGGGCGACGGAGTTCGGCCAGAACACTTTTGACGAGATCAACCTGATCAAGAAGGGCCGCAACTACGGCTGGCCGGTCGTCGAGGGCAAGGGCGACACGCGCGGCGGGAAGTTCACGAACCCGCTGGTGACCTGGCCGACCTCGGCCGCCTCGCCGAGCGGAGACGCGATCATCGGGTCGACCTTGTACGTGGGCGCGCTGCAGGGGCAGTGCGTGTGGCGCGTTCCGCTGCATGGTGCGAGAGCGGGCACGCCGACGCGCATGCTCGCGGGGCGTTACGGGCGCATCCGCACCGTGGTCAGGGCCCCGGACGGGACGCTCTGGGTGGCGACGTCCAACCGCGACGGGCGCGGCCGGCCGCGGTCCGGAGACGACCGGATCGTCGCTGTTCGCGTTTCGACGTAAAGATCGTTGGAATTCGGCGGCCGCTTCCCGTATTTTCTCCTCGCCCGGTAGCAAGCCGTAGGGGAGGAGAGAGAGCATGGATCGCCGTCTGCAAGCGGCGGCCGCGGTCGCGGCTGCCATGTTGTGTGGTTGGGTGCCGACCGCGTCAGCGCAGACCGCGCCCGGGGCTCCCGGCGCGCTCTCGCATTTCGACCTCGCCCGCAAGGACTGCGTAGGGACCGCGCAGAACACGCGCTCGAAGGTCTGGTTCACGGTCGCCGGCGGCGTGCTGAGCGACGTCTATTACCCGACCAACGACAACACCAACAACGAGACGCTCCAGTACGTCGTGACCGACGGGTCGACGTTCACCGACCTGCAGACGCGCGACATGACCTACACGGTCTCCCAGACCGATGACCGCGCGCTCACCTGCCGCGTGACGGCGACCGACAAGGACGGCCGCTACCGGATCGTCACCGACTACCTGACCGACCCGGATCGCCAGACGGTGATCCTGCGCTCGCGCTTCGACGGGCCGCGCGGCTACAAGCTCTACGTCCGCTACGACCCGACGCTCAACGGCAACGGCGGCGGCGGGTCCGGCAACGGCGGGGCGGACACCGGGAGCGTCGTCGGCGGCAAGCTCGTCGGCAGCGACACGGTGACCGCGACCAACGCGGCCAACCGCGACTACGCCCAGCCGGTGTTCAGCGCACTCGACGGCCCGCTCGACCAGGTCTCCAACGGCTACGCGGGCAGCGCCAGCGACGGGCTGACCCAGCTCGACGCCTCGCACCGCCTGACCGCGACCTACACGGATGCGCCGGCCGGCAACCTCGTGCAGACCGCCCGCGTCGACCTCGGCCACCACGGCGACTTCACGCTCGCGCTCGGCTTCGGGAAGACCGCGAACGACGCGCTCGGCGCCGCCCGCGGCTCGCTGCGCGAGCCGCTGTTCCTGACGGCGCTGGAGTACTCGCTCGGCTGGCGCGTCTACAACGCGCACCTGGAGCGGCCGGACCGGCCGAAGGGCGTCTCCTCGCACGACTGGGACTCGTTGCTGGACGAGTACTACCTCAGCGCCGACTACGTGAAGGGCGCCGAGGACAAGACGTTCCCGGGCGCCACCGCGGCCGCCTGGGCTTCACCGTGGGGCCAGGCGATCTCCGCCGGCGACCCCGCGAACACGTACTTCGGCTCCTACCGCGAGGTGTTCGCTCGCGACCTCTATGAGGCATGGACGGCGATGTTCCTGGCCGGCGATCGCGAGACCGCGAAGGACATGACGCGCTTCCTGTTCGAGCGCCAGCAGCTGCCGGACGGCTCGATGCCGCGCAACAGCCTCACCAACGGCAAGCAGGCGCCGGACTCCTTCAACACGCAGCTCGACGAGTGCGCCTACCCGTTGGTGATGGCCCTCGCCGTCGGGCTCACGAGCAAGAGCTACTACGAGGATCACATCAAGCCGGCGGCGAACTTCGTGGCCACGCACGGGCCGAACTTCGGGCCTGAGCGCTGGGAGGAGCAGGACGGCTTCTCGCCCTCGACGATCTCGGCCGAGATCGCCGGCCTGCTGGCCGCGGCGGAGATCGCCGACCGCAACCACGACGCCGACTCCGCGGCGATCTGGCGCGGCGTGGCCGACGAGTTCCAGCGCAACCTGAAGACGTGGACGCTGAACACGAACCGGCGCTCCTCGCCGTACTTCATCCGCCTGTCCAAGACCGGCGATCCGAACGCGGCGATCTCCTACAACGTCGGCAACGGCGGGCCGACGCTCGATCAGCGCGACGTGATCGACCAGGGTTTCCTGGAGTTCGCGCGCCTTGGGCTGCTCAAGAAGGACGACGCCGACATCGTGCGGTCGCTCGCGGTCGTGGATTCCACGATCCGCAAGACGACCGACAGCGGCGACGGCTTCCTGCGCTACAACGGCGACGGCTACGGCGACGGGTCCGCTGACGGCCACCCTTGGGCGCCGTCGAACAAGGGCACCGGGCACGTCTGGCCGGTGCTGGCCGGCGAGCGCGGGCAGTGGGAGCTCGACAACGGCGACACCGTCGCGGCGGTCAAGCGGCTGAAGGCGATGGCGGCGATGTCCTCCGGCGTCGGCCTGATCCCCGAGCAGGCGTGGGACGCGCCCGATCTCGCCGCCTCGCCGCGCGGGACCGACCCGACGATCGCCTCGATCGGGTTCGAGAACGGCAAGCCGGCCGGGTCGGCGGCGGCGCTCACGTGGTCGGCCGGCCAGTTCGTGCGGCTGATGCTCGACGTGGGCGCGGGCAAGGTGCTCGACCGGCCCGACTACACGACCAACCGCTACGTCAAGCACAAGCAGGGTCAGACGACGCTGACGGTGACCGCGCCGGCCGACCGCTCGCCGGCCACCGGCAGCACGACCGTGGTGGGCACCACCGCGAAGGGCAACACGGTGATCGTCGGCGCGTCCAACCAGGACGACCACACGGCGATCACGCGGCGCGTGAAGGCCACCAACGGGTCGTTCTCGATCGACGTCCCGCTGACCGGCGGCACGACGGTCCTGAACGTCGTCGCGGTCGCCCCGAACGGCGATACGGCGCGGGCGGTCCGGACGGTCGTGTTCGACTTCGCGCCCGGCACGCTGCTGTTCTCCGCCGACGACCCGGACGGCGACGACAACGGGCCCGGCAACTACGCGTATCCGACGTCGGACAACTTCAAGCCCGGCGCCTACGACCTGGAGCGCTTCGAGGTCTATGACGCGGGCGACCGGATCATCTTCCGCGTCCGCACGCGCGACCTGACGCCGACGTTCGGCAGCCCGCTGGGCGCGCAGCTCGTCGACCTCTACATCAACACCGGCGGTTCGCCCGTCTCCAACGCCGCCGCGTTCCCGCAGCGCAACTACAGCGTCGCCGCGGGCTGGACCAAGCGGATCGAGGTCCAGGGCTTCGGCCAGCAGTACGTGGACGCCGCGAGCCCGCCGAACACGCTCGGCCAGGTGGACATCAAGGGCAACGACGTCTCCCGCTACATCACGTTCAGCGTCACCAAGGCGAGCCTCGGCACGCCGGCGGCGAGCTGGAAGTACACGGTCGTGCTGACGGGCCAGGACGGCTTCAGCCCCGACCAGGCGCGCGGCTTCCAGCCGACGCCGCAGGACTTCCAGTTCGGCGTGTGCGCGACGGCGAGCAGCGATCCGCACTGCACCTTCAACCCCGGGGCGGTGCCGAAGGCGGTCGACGTGATCGGCGGCCAGGCGCAGCTCGACTACACGCTCGGGCCGGTCTCGATCCAGCCGGTGCAGTGATGCGCAAGCTGTTGATCATCGGGGCGGCCGCCGTCGCGGCCGCCGTCCCGGCCCTCTCGCACGCGGAAGCGGCGCCGACGAACCTGGCACTCGGCTCCGTGGCGACCGCCAGCTCGATCGAGAGCGCGCAGTACCCGGGCTCCAACGCGGTCGACGGCGATCCGGCGACGCGCTGGTCCAGCGCGTTCTCGGACCCGCAGACGCTGCAGCTCGACCTCGGCGCGAGGTCCTCGATCAGCGAGATCAAGCTGACGTGGGAGGCCTCGTACGGCAAGGCGTACAAGCTCGAGGTCTCCAATGACGGGCAGGCGTGGACGCAGGTCGCCGCGACCGACACCTCCGACGGCGGCGTCGACGACTACCCGGGCCTGAGCGCCACGGGCCGCTACGTGAAGTTCACCGGCACGGCGCGCGCGCTCCAGTACGGCTACTCGCTGTACGAACTGGAGGTCGACGGCACGCCGCTGGAGACCACCGTGTCCGCGGCGGCCTCGTCGTACTCGATGCCGGAGAAAGACGGCACGGTCACCGTGCCGGTCAAGCTCAACCAGGCGTCGGCCACCCCGGTCACCGTCGACTACACGACGGCCGACGGCACCGCGACGGCCGGCAAGGACTACACGGCGGCGTCGGGCACGCTGACGTTCGCGCCGGGCGAGACCTCCAAGGACGTCACGCTGAAGTCGATCGACGACGGCGTCAACGAGCCGAGCGAGACGTTCTCGCTGAACCTCGCCAACCCGAGCGCGGGCGTCTCGCTCGGCAACCGGCCGTCGTCGACGGTCACGATCGTCGACGACGACGCCGCGACGTTCGACGGCGCGACGAAGACGATCGCGGACTTCGAGGGCACGCTGAACGTGCTGCCGGCTCCGCAGCCGCCGAACAACTCCGGCCTGTTCACGTTCTCCGACAGCGGCGCCGACGTGCCGCAGCTGACGGCGGTCACCACGCCGCGGCCGGGGAGCACGGGCACGCAGGCGATGAAGCTCGACGCGAACACCGCCAACGGCGGCTACGGCGGCTTCTCCTACAACCTGCCGGCCGCGCAGGACTGGAGCGCCTACGACGGGTTCTCGTTCTGGTTCAAGGGCACCGCCACCGGCCACAACCTCGAGTTCGAGATCAAGGACGGCGGCTCCGACGGCGAGCACTCCGAGCTGTGGAACTCCCACGTGCTCGACGACACGAGCAACTGGAAGTTCGTCTACGTGCCGTTCTCGAAGTTCACCAAGCGCACCGACTACCAGCCTCCCGGCGGCCCGACCGACGGCCATCTCGACCTCACGAGCATGTGGGGCTGGGCGATGAACCTGGTGCCGGGCGTCAACTCGTACGTGGTCGACGACGTCCAGGTCTACGAGCAGGCCCGCAACGTCGAGACGTTCGAGGGTCCGAACACGGTCGCCCAGCGCGGCATGTACACGTTCAACGGCAACAACGCGCCGCCGGCGCTGGCGATCGAGTCGCAGGCACGTGAAGGTGTCCCGACCAACCACGCGCTGAAGGTCGACTACAACACGCCGTCCGGGCAGTACGGCGGCTTCGGGCAGGACTTCTCCGACACCCAGGACTGGAGCCAGTTCAAGGGCCTGCGGTTCTGGTTCTACGGCCGCCCGCACGGCGCGGCGCCGGTCCCGATCAACATCGAGATCAAGGACGGCGGCAGCGGGCCGGGCGCCTCGGAGCTGTGGACGACGACGTTCCAGGACGACACCGTCGGCTGGAAGCTCGTCTCGATCCCGTTCTCGAAGTTCGTCTACCGCACCGACTACCAGCCGGTCGGCGGCATCAACCACGTGCTCGACCTCAACAAGATGTGGGGCTACGCGGTCACGCCGCCCACGAGCAGCGGCTCGTTCGACTTCGACGACGTGCAGACCTACGGCGTCGCCGGCGGCGCGGCGGAAGTCTCGTTCGCGACCGACAAGGCGCTCTACCTGGGGAAGATCGGCGAGACCGTCACCGTCGGCGTGAAGCTCACGACGATCGACGGCAAGCCGCTGGCCGCCGACCAGACGGTCGCCTACACGACCGGCGACGGCACCGCCACGGCCGGCACCGACTACACGACCGCCGCGGGGACGCTCACGTTCCCGGCCGGGACCGCCTCGGGCACCGTGAAGACGTTCCCCGTCACGCTGCTCTCGCCGAGCGGCGGGGCGGAGGCGAAGTCGATCACCCTCACGCTCACCAGCCAGGGCAACGGCGTGCCGGAGTCGCCGGCGACGATCATGATCGGCGCGCACGGGCTGCCGTACCTCGACGGCTCGCTGACCGTCGAGCAGCGCGTCGCCGACCTCCTGGGCCGGATGACGCTGGCCGAGAAAGTCGGCCAGATGACGCAGGCGGAGCGCCTCGCGCTGCCGTCCAGCAGCGACATCGCCAAGTACAACCTCGGCTCGATCCTGTCCGGCGGCGGCTCGACGCCGTCGCAGAACACGCCGGCCGGCTGGCAGGACATGATCGCCGGGTACCAGACCGCGGCCATGGGCACGCGCCTGCAGATCCCGATGATCTACGGCGCCGACGTCGTGCACGGCCACAACAACGTGACCGGCGCGGTGCTGTTCCCGCACAACGTCGGCATCGGCGCCGCGCATGACCCGTCGCTGGGCGTCTCGGAGGGCGCGGTGTCGGCCGCCGAGATGAAGGCGACCGGCGTGCCGTGGGCGTTCTCGCCGTGCCTGTGCGTCTCGCGCGACGAGCGCTGGGGCCGCGCGTACGAGAGCTACGGCGAGGATCCGGCCGTCGTGATCGCCAACGAGGACGTCATCGACGGGTTCCAGGACAACGGCACGCTGGCGACCGCGAAGCACTTCGTGGGCGACGGCGGCACGACCTACGGCTCCTCGACGACGGGCAACTACAAGATCGACCAGGGCGTCACGCCGCCGTCCGAGCTGGCGACGCTGCACCTGCCGCCGTTCGACGCGGCGGTCAAGCAGCACCACGTCGGCTCGGTCATGCCGTCGTACTCGAGCGTCGGATATCCCGGCGGGAACCTGAAGATGCACGCCAACCAGGACCTGATCACCGGCTGGCTGAAGCAGCAGGAGGGCTTCGACGGCTTCGTGATCTCCGACTACGCGGCGATCGACCAGATCAGCCCCGACTACAAGGCCGACGTCAAGACGTCGATCAACGCCGGGCTGGACATGATCATGGTCCCGAACAACTACCCGACGTTCGAGGCCGACCTGACGTCGCTGGTGGGCTCGGGCGACATCCCGCAGTCGCGCATCGACGACGCGGTCACGCGGATCCTGCGCGAGAAGTTCCGGCTCGGCCTCTTCGAGCATCCCTTCCCGGACAGCTCGAAGCTGTCGGACTTCGGGACCGCCGCGCACCGTGAGGCCGCGCGCAAGGCGGTCGTGGAGTCGCAGACGCTGCTCAAGAACGATGGCGTGCTGCCCCTGTCCAAGACGGCCAAGGTCTACGTGGCCGGCTCCAACGCCGACGACTTCGGCAACCAGTCCGGCGGCTGGACGATCACCTGGCAGGGCGGCTCGGGGAACAGCTCGACCGGCACCACCACGATCCTGCAGGGCATGAAGCAGGTCGCGCCGGGCGCGACGATCACGTACTCCAAGGACGCCTCGGCGTCGATGGAGGGCTCCTCCGTCGGCGTCGTGGTCGTCGGCGAGACGCCGTACGCCGAGGGTGTCGGCGACATCGGCAACGGCCGCCCGGACCTCTCGCTGTCGGCGGCCGACCGCACCGCGATCAGCCGCGTGTGCGGCGCGATGAAGTGCGCGGTGCTGGTCGTCTCCGGCCGGCCGATGATCGACGCGTCGCTGCAGAGCGCGAACGCGCTGGTGGCCTCGTGGCTGCCCGGCACCGAGGGCGCGGGCGTGGCCGACACGCTGTTCGGCGACAAGCCGTACACCGGCCGCACGACGATGACGTGGGCGAAGTCGATGGCGCAGCTGCCGATCAACGTCGGCGACGCGTCGTATGACCCGCAGTTCCCGTTCGGCTGGGGCCTGCGGACCGATTCGGCCAAGGCTCGCCTGATCGCCGCGCGCGACATGGGCACCACGGGGCTCGACGGCGTGATCGCCGCCGACGACTGGAACGCGGACGGCTCCGTCAAGTACGGCGCGGACGTGCTCAACCGGCTCAAGGGCGCCGGCACCGGCTCGTTCAGCGCCAACGACCTCGTCGCCTCGGTCGCGCGCGATCTCGCCCAGGCGGCGATGGTGCGCGACGGGATCAACTCGGCAAGCTCGAAGTTGACCTCGGACGCGGAGCATCTGCTCTACGTCGGCGATCTCCAGGGCGCGATCGCGAAGCTCTCGCAGGTCGCGCTGACCTCGGTGTCCACGCCGGGCGGCGTCGGCGGCACGGTGCCGGCGACGCTCTCGCTGACGCTCGGGCCGGCGGCCTCGTTCGGGCCGCTCACCGCGGGTGTCGCGAAGGACTACACCGCTCAGACCACGGCGAACGTGATCTCGACGGCGGGCGACGCGGCGCTCAGCGCCTCGGGTCCGGTGCATCTGGCCAACGGGACGTTCACGCTCCCGTCGGCGCTCGAGGTCGCGTTCTCGAAGGCGAGCTGGGCCGGGCCCGTCTCCAACGATCCGGTGACGGTGGCGTTCAAGCAGCACATCGGAGCGAACGACGCGCTGAGGACGGGCACCTACAGCGCGACGGTCACGTTCACGTTGTCCACAACGACGCCCTAACGGCCCTTGCTCTCGGCCACCGCCCGGCGTAGCGTCGGGCGGTGGCCGTAGATCACGAAGCACCCGTTCCCGTCGCAGCGCCGCCGGTTGCGGCTCCCGAGGTCGTCGCCGGCGCTCCGCTGGCGACCGATGCGGTGCTCTCGCTGCAGCGCACGGCAGGCAACCAGGCGGTCTGCCGCGGGATCGCGTCCGGCGTGATCGCGCGCGCGCCCGCGCCGGTCACGAGCGTCACCGTCTCGCCCTCGCGCTTCACCGTGCCGGTCGAATCGGGCACGACCGTGAAGGCCACGGCGAACGCGGCCGACGCGACGTGGGCGTTGAAGGATGGGACCGCGGCGGTGACGGGCTCCTCGATCGCGGCCGACGGGACGATCACGATCGGCGGCTCGCAGCCCGGCGGGACCCTGAACGCCGAGGCGACGTCCGCCGACGGCACGTCCTCGTACTCGAAGCCGTTCAACGTGGTCGAGAAGCCGACGACGCTCGCGTCGAGCTCGGGCTCGGCATCAGGGACCTACTCGGCCACGTTCCGTCACTCCTTCACGGGCGCGAGCGGCAAGGGCTCGGGCGTCGAGCGCGCGAACATCAACGAGAAGTTCGACTCCCTGAGCGTCGACACCGACTTCGGCAAGTTCACGCTCGAGGCGAACGCGGCGGGCTCGCAGGGCTGGGACCTCGATGCCGCGGGGAAGATGGCCGGCGACGACAACGTGTCGATCGGCAAGGCCGGGATCGACGCGAACAAGTTCGTCAAGACCGCCTCGAACCCGACGCCGGCGAAGACGATCCCGGTCGGCTTCTCGATGACGCAGCATCTGCACGCGAAGTCGCTCCCGTCGGGGAATCTCGACGCCGCGCCGTTCACGGACACCCAGCACGTCAGGACGCTGAAGGAGGACGGCGGCGCGCTGAAGGTGGTCCTGAGGGCGGGGACCAAGGACGTGGCGATCGACTACGCGGGTCCCGCGGTGTTCCGGAACGCCAAGGCGGACAAGACCACGGTCGAGGCGTCGGAGCCGAAGCCGAAGACCGGCACGTGGAAGCGCAACGAGGTCCAGGTCACGGTGGTCGCCGAGCCGTCGTCGGCGAAGGCCAAGTACTCGATCACGGGGACCGCGCTCGGGTGCACCGTGGACAGCTCCGGCAAGGTGCTGATCGGCGATCAGGCGGGCACGATCACCGTCCGTGCGGGCGACGGCGGCTCGCACTACGACGAGGTCGCGATCACGATCACCGCCCGTCCCGCGCCGGTCGCGACCCCGCCGGCGCCGAAGAGCACGGCGGAGGGCGGCGCGGAGGCCGAGCCCGCGGTTGTCCCGCCTGGCGACGACGCGGGCACTTAGTGTCGGGAGTCAGAAATACGTGGGCAGCCGGCGACGCCGGCCCGCGTCTGCCGGGTCCCGGCAGGCGCACACGTACCACCAGTATGCGAGCCGCCTGCCG
>Ga0070683_100005451_pt1 | contig 10629 bp, 10 predicted proteins | sample KBSC713LmetaG_FD_64662 | JGI IMG/M metagenome (GOLD analysis project Ga0070683, IMG submission 64662) | Corn rhizosphere microbial communities from Kellogg Biological Station, Michigan, USA - KBS C7.1-3L metaG | ecosystem: Host-associated > Plants > Roots > Rhizosphere ...
ATCAATCCGCCCGCCTTCTTGATCATGACGTTGACCATCTCGGGCGTGACCAACTGCGCCGCGCAGATCAAGTCTCCTTCATTCTCGCGATCTTCGTCGTCCGCGACGATGACGAACTTTCCATCGCGGATGTCGGCGATCGCCTGCTCTATCGTTCCGAAGACCATGTTGATTCCTTGAGCAAACGCTGAACGTATTTGCCGAGCATGTCGGCCTCGACGTGCACCCGATCGCCGCTCGCCAAATGCCCAAGCGTCGTATGCCGCAACGTGTATTCAATCAGCGATAGTTGCAGCGCCCCGGGCGCCGGCAATTCATTGACCGTCAAGCTGACCCCATCGATCGCGACGGAACCGTGCTGCACCATAAGCTCGGCCAGCCCCGGCGGCAGAGCAAGGTCGACCAACCGCGCGTCGCCCTGCTGTCGAACATCGTCGACCATCGCGACGCCGTCGACGTGGCCTTGCACGAAGTGACCGCCGAGTCGGTCCCCAACTTTGAGCGCGCGCTCGAGATTCACATGGCGCCCAACCTCCCAACTGCCCATCGTCGTGCGTCCAAGTGTCGTCTCGATCGCGCCGACGTTGAACCAGCCGTCGCCCCGCGCCAAGACGGTGAGGCACGCTCCGTTCACCGCGATGCTCTCGCCGACGGCGAGGTCGCGATAAGCGCATTCGATCCGAAGCTCACGTCCGATGCTGGACACGGCGACGTGCGTCACTTGTCCGACGTCGTCGACTAGTCCGGTAAACATGGGATCTCGCGAAGGGCGTAAATGGTCATCGTGTCATCGCCAATCGAGCGGCGCTCGACGATTTGACGCCGCCCGAGCGACTCGGCGAAGCCCGGCGGCGCATCGGCGAATGCATTGAGACCACCACTGCCGAGCTCGATCGGTGACTGAAAGATAATGAGGCGGTCGACCAATTCGTCGGCGATCAGGCTTCCCGCGAGTTTGGCGCCCCCTTCGACCAGCATCGATCGAATCTCGCGCTGCCGAAGCTGCACGAGGGCGTCGCGCGCAGTTGCCGCTGTAACGACGACGACGCCGGCGTCCTCGAGACGGCGCAGCTGCCCAAGGTCTGGCTTGCGCGCGACGAGGATCGTGGGCGTTTGGCGGGCGGTTCGAACCAGGACTGCGTCGAGCGGTGTACGAAGCGTCGAATCGAACACCACTCTGCGCGGAGCAACGCGAGGCGCATGGACGTCGCGGACCGTGAGCGCGGGATTGTCCGCCAGCACGGTGCCGGCGCCGACACCGATCGCGTCGACCCCAGCGCGCCGGTGGTGGACTTCGATGCGCGATGCGGGTCCCGTAATCCGCCGCGGTCGACGCGTCGCATCGGCGATCGCGCCATCCGCCGAGACGGCGAGTTTGAGCACGACCCACGGACGATCGCTTGCGAGTGCATTGAAGAACGGCGCGTTCAGCTCGAGGGCGGCATCACGCTCTACTCCGATTTCGACCTGAATTCCCGCGCCACGAAGTCGTTCGACGCCGCCGCCAGCAACGGGGCTTGGATCGCGAAGCGCTAGGACGACACGCGCAATGCCCGCCTCAATGATGGCCTCCGTGCACGGCGGCGTTTTGCCAAAGTGCGCGCACGGCTCGAGCGTCACGTAGAGCGTCGCACCACGTGTGTGCTCACCGGCACCGCGCAGCGCGATGACTTCGGCATGCGACTCACCGTACCGCGCGTGGTAACCTTCACCGACGATCGAGCCGTCGGCAACGACGACGGCGCCGACCATCGGGTTCGGCGCCGTCTGTCCCCATCCGAGTCGCGCGAGCGCGAGTGCCCGTCGCATATAAACCGAATCTGATTCGGCCGACTGCGAGTTGTTCGTCACGTCGCCATCGCCGTCGCTACCAGGCGAGACGGAGACCCAGCGAACCGTACACCAGCGATCGATCGGCCGACCCGCCAGAAAAGGAATTATACGTCTTTACCGTGCCGCCGCTCGCGGCGCCAAGCTCGCCAACAACCTTGAACAGGGGGAGATTGAGCGCGAGATCGACGAAATAGTTCGTGCGCGTGAGCGACTGCTTGGTGCCCGGCACCGATGCCCGGCCGGTGACTGGAATTCCGCTCACCGTCGTGTGAATCACACCTTCGATGTCCGCCTGCTGATCGTACGTGTCTTGACCGATGCCGCCGGCCAGACTGAACGCGATCAAATTCTTGCTTGCGACCAGACGCCATGCGGTGGTGTTGACCTTCGCGTTGGTGACGCGCAGCGAGTCCGATTGGACGGTGCCGATCATGCTCGTCCGAGGCAGATCGCGCTTGAGGTACGTGAATGCGACGCCCGGGGATATCAATGACTCCTGCAATAGTCCGACGCGCGCCCCGTAGCCGAACTGCCAGTTGTTGTCTGGCGTGACGCTGACGTTGTCGCCGCCCGAGCCATTGATCGTCGGCACGTACGACGCGCTGAGCAAGACGTCGATGCCGCCAACGTTCGTGAGCCCGAGCGGAACTCCCTTGAAAATCCCGATGCCGGCGTCGGCCGTCGGTAGTCCGACGACTTGACTCTTCGTCGGCAGCTCCTGTTGGCGCGCGCCCGTCGTGGTCCGCGTGAATTGTCCAACGTCGGGAAGCAGTCCACTGAAGACGTTGGCGCGGAGGCCGATGCTCGCGTGCCCGATACCGCCGAGCGTTCCACCCTGGCCCAACGTGGCATTTCCGCCGGCGAGCGCGAGCCCGAGCTGCGGCGCGAGGAATTGGTAGACGTCGAACGCTTGCGTGCAGACGTCCTGCGCGATGCGATTTTCATCGATCGAGCTCGTGCCCTGCGGGCACGGCGACGATGTCAGTCCACCGCCCTGCGCGAACGTCGTACTCGCGCACGCCACGAGCGACGCACCGGCAATCACCATGTATTTTTTCATTCGAGTATTCTCCTAATTGAGCACGACCTGCCCGGTCCCCCGCCGAACGACGCCGAGCCGCCATGCGTGCACGCCCTGGGCCTTGGCCGCCGATATCACGGCGTCAGCCTCCGACTCGGAGACGATCACCGTCATACCAACACCCATGTTGAACGTCCTGAACATTTCCTGCCGGTCGACGCCGCCCGCGACCTCCAACTGGACAAACAGATTCGGCACGTTCCAGCTCGTCGTGTCGACGACTGCATCGAGGGTTTTTGGCAGCGCCCGATTGAGATTCCCCGGAAGCCCGCCGCCGGTGATGTGCGCCATCGCGTGAACGCGCGACAGCATCGGCCTCAAGACAGATAAATACGAGCGATGGATCGAAAGCATCACATCAGCGACGGTCGCATCAGCGCCGGGGTAACGATCGTGGACGCTCAACTTCATGCGGTCGTTCACAATCCGTCGGGCAAGCGAGAAGCCGTTCGTGTGCAGACCGCTGCTTTCGATCCCGACGATGACGTCCCCCTCTCGTACTCGCTGCGGACCGAGAATCGCGTCCTCGTCGACATAGCCGACGATGAACCCCGCGAGATCGTAATCCGGAGGCGTGTACACGCCGGGCATTTCCGCCGTTTCCCCACCGAGCAGCGCGCACCCGTTTTCGCGACAACCCGCCGCGACACCAGCCACGACTTCTTCGACCGCGCGCGGGTCCAGCGCGCCAAACGCGACGTAGTCCAGAAAGAACAATGGACTCGCGCCCTGCACGAGGATGTCATTCACGCAATGATTCACCAGGTCGTGTCCGACCGTGTCGTACCGACCCGCTTCGATCGCGACTTTGACTTTTGTGCCGACGCCGTCCGCGCTCGCGACGAGCACCGGCTTGGGAACGTCAGTCGGGACACGAAACATTCCGCCGAACCCGCCGAACTCTCCGCGCGCGCCCGACGTCAGCGTCGAGAGGACGTGCGCGGTGATTCGACGCTTGGCTTCGTCAGCCGCATCGATATCGACGCCGGCCGTGCGATAGTCCAGCGAGTTGCTCACGCGAGATCCTGCTCGAACGTAATGAGCCGATGAAAATCCGCGACGCGCGATTTGATGTCGTCGGACGTGATCTCGAGGAGACGGTCAACGGAGAATTTCTCGACCGCAAATGAGCCCATGGCTGATCCGTACACCACGGCGCGCCGAAGGTTTGCCTCCGACATGTCGCCGGTTCGCGCGAGGTAGCCCATGAAGCCGCCGGCGAATGAGTCGCCCGCGCCAGTGGGATCGAACACTGCCTCGAGGGGATACGCCGGCGCGAAGAAGATGCTCGATGCGGTGAACATGAACGCACCATGCTCGCCTTTCTTGATGACGACGTGCTTCGGGCCGCGCGCCATGATCCATCGCGCCGCACGAATGAGATTGTATTCGTCCGTGAGCTGCCGCGCCTCGGCGTCGTTGAGCGTGATGAGGTCGACGTGCTCGAGCAGCTTGAGAATGTCGGCGCGACGACTCTCGATCCAAAAGTTCATTGTGTCGCACGCCACCAGCTTGGGCTTGGCGACTTGCGTCAACACGTCGAGCTGTAACCGCGGATCGATATTGCCGAGAAAGACGAACGGCGCGTTGCGGAACTGCTCGGGAATCTTTGGACGGAAGTTCGAGAACACGCCCAAGTGTGTCTCGAGTGTCTCGGCCATATTCAGGTCGTGGCGATATCGGCCGCGCCAGCGGAACGACGTGCCGTCCGCTCGCTCGAGCCCAGCGAGGTCGATCGGCCGCGAGGCGAATGCGCGCTCCAACTTGTCGATCGGATAGTCGGTTCCGATGACGCCGACGAGCTGCACGGGCGACAAATGGCTCGCCGACGCGGCAAAAAAATTCCCCGAGCCGCCAAGAACGTTATCGGCTTTTCCAAACGGTGTCTCGACGGAATCGAGCGCGACGGAACCGACGACGAGAACGGACATGAAGGTTGGTGGTGACTGGGTTTAGTGCGGTGTCACGTTCACATCCGCTCCGGCGCGGTGATCCCGAGCAGCTCGAGGCCATTTCGCAACACGAGTTGCGACGCTCGAGCAAGGACCAGCCGCGCGCGCATAAGCTCGTCGGGCTCGTTCAGAACGTGTGCCTTGTGATACCAGAGATGAATCTTGCCAGCCGTGTCGTGCAGATATGTGGCGACGCGATGCGGCTCGAGCGATTGCGCCGCGCCGGCAATCAGCGTTGGGTAATCGAGCAGCGCCTTGATAAGCTCTTGCTCTTCAGAGAGCGACAGCACCGAAAGATCGACATCGACCCCCGTGATCGACGCCGGATCGATCTCCCCGACTCGGAAGATGCCGGAGAGCCGCGCGTGCGCCATCTGGATGTAATAGACCGGGTTCTCGTCCGATTGCGAGCGCGCGACATCGACGTCGAACACGAGCTGAGAATCACCCTTTCGCATCAGGAAGAAATAGCGAACCGCGTCGCGTCCGACCTCGTCGATGAGATCGCGGACCGTGACGTAACTTCCGGCGCGCTTCGAGATCTTCACCTCCTCGCCGCTGCGCATCACCGTCACCATCTGGTGCAGCACGTACTCCGGATAGCCCTCGGGGATTCCAATATCGAGCGCTTGCAATCCGACGCGAACGCGCGTCACGGTGCTGTGATGATCGGCGCCTTGCACGTTGATCGCGCGCTTGAACCCGCGCTCCCACTTCGTGACGTGATAGGCGACATCGGGCACGAAATACGTGTACGTGCCGTCGCTCTTTCGCATGACGCGATCCTTGTCGTCGCCGAAGTCGGTCGTCTTGAGCCACAACGCGCCGTCCTTCTCGTACGTGTGACCGGCGGTGATCAGGCGATCGACGGTCTGGTCGACGCGCCCATCGGTATAGAGCGACGACTCCAAGAAATAGACGTCGAAGTGCACGCCGAACGCCTGCAGATCGAGGTCCTGCTCTTTGCGAAGCTCCCGGACGGCAAATCGCCGCAAGGCGTCGACGTCATCGGCGTTCGCATCGGATGAATGCTCGTCGATGTACCGTTGTGCGAGATCTCGAATGTACTCACCGTGATAGCCCCCTTCGGGCAGGTCAACCGTCTGGCCGCCAAGTTGTCGCACGCGTGCCTGCACGCTGAGCGCGAGGTTCACGATCTGAACGCCGCCGTCGTTGTAGTAGAACTCGCGCGTCACGCGCCAGCCCGTGGCGGCAAGCAGCGCGCAGATCGCATCGCCGAGCGCGGCTTGACGACCATGGCCGACATGCAGTGGCCCCGTCGGGTTTGCGGACACGAACTCGACGTTCACCGCGCACGCCTGGCCGACGTTCGAGTGACCGTATTGATCGGCTGCCGCGATCAGTGCGCGCAAACCCTCCGCGAACACGTCGCCCGCGACACGAAAATTGATGAATCCCGGCCCAGCGATCTCGGCACTGCTGATTCCCGCGCGCGCGAAGTCGAGGCGCTCGACGATCGCCTGCGCGAGCTCGCGCGGCTTGCGCCCGAGCGGCTTGGCCAACGTCATCGCGAGATTCGACGCCCAATCGCCGAATGACGGCTCGCGCGGGCGCTCGAGCTGTGGCTCGATGTCCGAGGACGCGCCGAGCGACTGCGCGGCGCGTGCGAGCTCCGCGCGCAGGAGTTCAGTGCCGTCCATTATTTGTCTGACTTCGTGCTCGACGACGGCTTCGTCTCGCTCGGCTTCGACTCGGCAGGCTTCGAGGGACCCGCGCCGGCTTGGCCTTTTGAGTCGCCGGCTTTGGAGTCGCTCTTCGAGTCGCCACTCTTGGCGTCCGACGGCTTCGATTCGCTCTTGGCTTCGCTACCGCCCTCGGCCTTCGCGTCACCCTTGCTCGCGTTCGCCGCGCCGTCGGTCTTGCGGTGCGCGTTCTTGCCGTAGTCGGTCAGGTAGAAACCAGAGCCCTTGAAGACCAACCCGGCGCCGCCGGAGAGCAGGCGAGACGCCAACTTTCCGCATTCCGGACAGGCAACCTCGGGCGTTGCATCGCTCATCTTGCGATAGAAGCGCTCGAACTCGTGGCCGTCGGGGCAGCGAAACTCGTAAGTTGGCATTTGGCTGAGACTTAGACCGGACAACGTGACTCTTTAAGCTAGCCCTCGCCGCAAGTGCCTTCAAGTGAGGTCGGTCAGCGCTGTCGCTCGTCAGCTTGGACGATACGTTCCCCACTCGTCGCGCAACGCATCCGCAATCTCACCGACACTTGCACGGGCGCGAACCGCGTCGATGATGAGCTCCATGAGCGGCACGCGCGATCCGCCGCGCGTCGCGTAGCCGCGCGCAGCGGATCGCAGCGAGGCGAGACGATCGTCGGCAACCGCGGCGTCACGTCGCACGCGAACGGCCCGTAACCGCTCGACCTGTTCGCGCTCCAGCGTCGAATAATCGGGCGTCGGGATCACCGGTGGCTCATTGTCGTCAGCATATTTGTTGACGCCGACGATCACCGTTTCGCCGCGCTCGACGCTCATCTGGTATTCGTATGCGCTGCGCGCGATTTCCTCCTGAAAGAAGGAGGCACCAATCGCGTCTGCCGCGCCGCCAAGCTCGTCGACCTTCGCCAGCAGGCCGGTCGCGTTCTGCTCGAGCTCATTCGTAAGATGCTCGACGTAATAGCTGCCGGCGAGCGGATCAGCCGTGAGCGCGGCGCCGGATTCGTTGGCGATGATCTGCTGCGTGCGAAGGGCGAGCGTCGCCGCTTCTTCGGTCGGCAACGCGAGCGCTTCGTCGTAACTGTTGGTGTGCAGTGACTGGGTTCCGCCGAGCACGGCCGACATCGCTTGAATGGCGACGCGCACGACGTTGTTCAGGGGCTGCTGCGCTTGCAGCGTTACGCCGCCGGTCTGTGTGTGGAATCGGAGGCGGCAGCTCGCGTCGCCGGCGTTGAAGCGGTCGCGCATGAGGCGCGCGTACATTCGTCGCGCGGCGCGGAACTTTGCCACTTCCTCGAAGAGATCGTTGTGCGCGGCGAAGAAGAACGACAGCCGCGGCGCGAACGTATCGACGCTCAGTCCGGCCTCGATCGCGCGCGTCACATACTCGATCGCGTTGGCGAACGTGAATGCGAGTTCCTGTACGGCGGTCGCACCCGCCTCCCGAATGTGGTAACCGGAAATAGAGATCGCATTCCAGTTCGGCACCTCCGCCGCGCAGAAGCGGAACATCTCGGCGACGAGCGCGAGACTCGGCTCCGGCGGATAGATGTACGTTCCGCGCGCGACGTATTCTTTGAGGATGTCGTTCTGCGTCGTGCCGCTCAGTTGGTCGCGTCCAATGCCACGCTCTTCCGCGACCACGATGTACATCGCCAAGAGCGTGGACGCCGTCGCGTTGATCGTCATCGATGTCGAAACTTTGTCGAGCGGAATGCTGTCGAAGAGCGTGTGCATGTCTTCGACGGTGTCGATCGCAACACCAACTCGGCCGACTTCTCCCGACGCGCGCGGCGAATCCGAATCGATGCCCATCTGTGTCGGCAAGTCGAACGCGACACTCAGTCCGGTTTGGCCGGCATCGAGCAACATCCGAAACCGGCGATTGGTCTCCGCCGCCGTTCCGAAGCCCGCGTACTGGCGCATGGTCCAAAGGCGTCCGCGGTACATGCTCGCTTGAACACCGCGTGTGTACGGAAACGCGCCGGGATCGCCCAAGTCGCGCGCGTACTCGACGCGCGCGTCGTCTGGACGATAGACAGCTTCGATCGGAAGGCCCGAGGGAGAGGTCTTCGACAACGCTATGCGACGACCAGCTCCGGCTGTCCCGACAGCACCCGTTGCGCGAGCTCGACGTCGGTCTTGCTGCCGATGTAGAGTGGCGTTCGCTGGTGCAGCTCGGTGGGCTGCACGTCGAGAACGCGCTGCGCGCCGTCGCATGCCAAGCCACCCGCTTGCTCGACGATGAACGCCAGCGGATTTGCCTCGTACAACAAACGGAGCTTGCCCTTCGGCGTCTTGCGATTCGCCGGATACGCGAAGATTCCGCCGCCGAGGAGGTTGCGATGGAAATCGGCAACGAGTGAGCCGACGTATCGCCTGCTGAGCGGACTGCGATCGCCCTCGAGCCCTTTGTACCTGCGCATCACCGAGCGGACCTTGTCGTCCCAGAGCTGCTCATACGAATCGTTGACCGACAGGTAGCGTCCGTTTTCCGGAATTCGAATGTTCGGGTGCGACAGCAGGAACTCGCCGATCGACGGGTCCAGCGTGAACCCATGCGCGCCTTGCCCCGTAGTGTAGACCATCATCGTGCTCGAGCCGTAGATGACATAGCCCGCCGCAACTTGACGTCGCCCCGGCTGCAGCATGTCCTCGAGCTCACCGTGGCGACCACGCGTGATCTTGCGCACGACGGAGAAGATCGTGCCGACGGGTACGTTCACATCGATGTTCGATGAGCCGTCGAGGGGATCGAACAACAAGCAGTACTTGCCACACTTGAAGGCTTCGGGGATCTGAATGATCCCGGGCTCCTCTTCCGACGCCATGGCGCAGAGTCGACCACCGTGATCCATCGCTTTGACGATGATCTCATTCGCCATGATGTCGAGCTTCTGCTGCACTTCGCCTTGCACGTTCTCGTTTTCAGTCGCGCCGAGGATGTCGGCCAGGCCCGCGCTGCGGACTTTGTTGGCGATCATCTTCGCGGCAAGCGCAAGATCGTACAGCACGCCGGAGAGCTCACCCGTCGCCTCAGGATGATTGCGCTCCTCTTCGATGATGAACCGGTCGATGGTGACGACCGACGTTGCGGTATGTTTGACCACGCTGCCGTCCTTTACGAATGGGATCCGTGCGGTTCGCGCAGCCGCGACGCTGCGTATCGACGCGCATCGACCTCGAAGCGATTCCCAACATAGCCGCGCGTCACCGACTCCCACAGGTACCGGAGTGGGAAGGTCGCGCTCGCCTCAAACTGATGGACGTGACGCAGCTCGTGCAAGAGCAATTCCGCTGACGGCGTCATATCGGGCGCCAGCCATATCGTGTGCCACAGGGTAATCGCCGATACAGTGGCTTGGCCCAGGCACCAGCCGCCGACGCGCACCGGCAGACCGCCACGTCGCCACCGAGCCGCTCGGAGCTCCGGATAGCGCGCGATCAGGTCCGCCGGCAATTCCGTCCTCTCGCCGGCAGCCGCACGCGCGGCGCGGCGCACAGCTCGCGTCAACGTCGCAGCAACTCCCATGTGTCTCCCGCGGCCTCCACGAACACGTGATGTCCATCGGTGCGGGCGACGATCGTGCCCAAACGGTCGGTGCGCAATACCTGCGCCCCGCCGGCCGCGAGTCGCTCCATGATCGCGGGCGTCGGCAAGCCGTACTTGTTGCCTGCGCCGACCGATACGAGTGCCAGACGCGGTTTGACCGCCGCGAGGAACGCTTCACCGCTGCTGGTCTGACTGCCGTGATGTCCGACCTTGAGAATGTCGGCCTGCAGCTCGCTCGCCTGATGCTCGAGCAGCCACTCTTCCTCCGGACGCTCGGCGTCGCCCATCATGAGCATCCGCACATCGCCGTATTGGACGATCGTGATGACGCTCGCAAGGTTCGGATCGTCGAGCGACGATGTCCACACCGAGTCAGGCGCCAGAAACTCGAGGGAAACGCCGTCGATCGTCATGCGGTCGCCGGGATGCGCGCGCACCCAACGCACGTGCGTTGCCCGCGCGACATCGAGGGACGCGCGATACGCCTCGGCTGGACCAGGAAACCCGGCGTCGACGTACGTCGTTGGATGCATGG
>Ga0070683_100005452_pt1 | contig 10629 bp, 10 predicted proteins | sample KBSC713LmetaG_FD_64662 | JGI IMG/M metagenome (GOLD analysis project Ga0070683, IMG submission 64662) | Corn rhizosphere microbial communities from Kellogg Biological Station, Michigan, USA - KBS C7.1-3L metaG | ecosystem: Host-associated > Plants > Roots > Rhizosphere ...
TGTGCAGCGTTTTCCAAACTTTGGGCGAAAGATTATGCAACCAGAAATCGTGACTGGTAATTGCCATTAAAAAGAAAATGCTGAGTGCAAAAAAACCGAGCGCCTGGAAGGGAAAATCTGCAAGCGAACCAAAATGTGTATTTGATGTAAACAAAGAAACGAAGGGATTCACATTTCCTAATGAATGAAATTGAAGAATACTGAATGCTCCATGCACGAGTATGATGCAAAACATTGTTACACCCAGATGACGGCGATTATACAAGAGCGGCAAAAATTTCTTATTGATGCGTGTTAGCGGACCAATACTTAAAATAACATGTAACAAGATGAGTGCTAATGTTGATGTAGAGCGAATGAGTACAGTTTCAAAAGTATAATCTGGATTGAAGGTCGCAGTAAGCACAATAAATGTTGTGAGATATACAACACAAAAAGAAAATATCAGCCAGTCATAAATTTTCTTTTGACGGTTCCAGTCAACTGTTTGATAAGATGCACCCATAAAAACCCTCCTAAATTCTCCCTAAAGGGAGGACTTTTTAGAACGTTATAGTTTCAATAACTTTTTTATGAATGAAGTCGTAAACGATAAAATGATAATCGTTGCGAACTAAATTTTTACTTAATGAAAACCGATATATTCCTCTTGCTTCAATTCGTCCGATCAATAAAGCATTTGAAATATTATTTGTGTTTGTTGTGTCTTCATAAATTGTTGCAGTTGGATACGTCAATGCTTTTTTGTTGATCCATTCCAATTGTAACATTGAAGTATCGCTGTTACCTCTTATGCTGATCGTGTAATCATCTTTATCAACTGATTTTAAAATAACCGGCAAAGCCGGTGTAGCAGCGGGCTGCAGCAATTTACTCTTTGGCAGTTGCGGTCTAACAATTACAGCACTGACAACTCCAATCGGAATCAGTATTGCAAGTGCAACCCAGATTTGTAAATGTCGTTTTCGTAAACCTCTAACCATATTTTGAAAATGAATTTTTGTTGAATAGTGAACAGAACGTACAAGAGTGCGACGCAACGAATGCATCATTCATGCACATTAGTTTGGCTCATAAAATTTCTTTTGATCTTTATCCATTTCTTTAACAACACCACCCAAAACACGATAACGCCCGGAATGATGATGATACGAAATCCAATACCGCTGCCACGCGCACCTTCATCAACTACATCTACACCTTTTATAATAAACGGGATCATGAACACGAATCCGCATGTTAAATAAAGTGCGACGAGGATGAGTAAAATTTGTAAGAGCATATTAATTATTTTGATTGACGATAAGCACACTATTGAAACCATTGAAGCCATCTGGCTCCCGAAAAGGATTATCAATGTCTTCCATCCAATGATGTTTATCTATTAAGAATTTATAATGATATTTTCCACGGCAACATAGGTATCTCTATTTTCCACAAACCATTATTTGCGGGCTCCATAAGCAACACATTCTGCGCAGCACAAGTATTCTCGGTATAAAACTCAATCGTTTTCTTTTCATCATTTATCAGTGGCGAGCTGTATGATTTTACGATCGTTTCTTTTTGTAAAACTTTCAGAATTGCTTTCCGCGGTTTGATGATGCCAAAACCTGTCGTTCGGGTAAAATATTTTCTATGCGTTTTGCTGTGCTGAATAAAATGTGACGGATCTCTTTCACGGTAAGATATGAATTTATTTCCAGCATCTGAGCTATAATACTACAGGCAATTGGCGCTGCGAATGAGGTGCCATCCACATGCATATAGTGCGGTGAAATGTATTTGCAAGTCTGTATATGTTTTATGATCGCACTTCTTTTTTCGGTTGTTGGTTGTTACAAAATATTTTTATCTAATTCTGTTTGATAAATCTGCTGAACTAATTTTTTATCAAGCTCATTGTCGTTTGAATTAAAAAGGTTATACAATACTTCAGCTTCTTTACATTCTTTTGTTGCCGGTAAAATAGGTGCAGCAATCCACATCGCATGTACAACAAGCTCCGGCTTCATCAAGTCATCAACAGTTGCGCCATAAGAAGAATGATATGTTTTGATGATTCCATTCTCAATATTGTTCTCGTCATCTACACCACCAATCGCAATTACGTTTAAAGCAATTTGCAGGCGGCTAAATTTTTCCATTTTCATCATTACCCACTGCTGCAATAACAACCATATTTTGCTCAATTAATTTTTCTGCAAGCACATCGACTTTATTTTCTTTATAAGAAGATAATTCGTCTCCTCCAAGAGAAATATTTACGATGCGAATGTTATATTCTTCATGATTTTGCAAAACCCATTCAAGGGCTTTCGTAATATTTTCTGTTGTGATTTTTCCTTCTTCGTTCTGCACTTTTATCAAAACAAGTTCTGCATCACTTGCAACGCCTTTGTATAAACTTTTACTTAAATAACCATCACCGGCACAAACAACAGTGGTCATTGTTCCATGCCAAGAAGCGTCGCTTACATTGTTGCGCGAATTTGTAACATCAATAATTTTTTTTATTCTGTTTTTATGTGTAACCAAATCAGGATGAGGATAAAATCCGCTATCGATAAAACAAATTGTAACACCTTTTCCCGTAAAACGCGGATGCGCATCCACCCGTAAAGGCGTTGGAAGTATAATAAAATCATATGCACTTTTTACAGGGAAATACGAACCGATCTCCGGTAATATCTTTTGTTCGCGGATAATTTCTACATGATAATAATCAACACACCGGCTGCAAATGCCATCTTCTTTTGCACACTGTGGATTCTTTATCTTGATTCGCTCAATTACTTTTTTTTCATCCTCAATATGAAATCGGTACAGCAATTTATCTACTGCATCATTACATAAAGGACAATTTATTTTTTCTCTGCTCTTCATTACCGATGATGTTATTGCAAATTGAAAGAAAAAAGAGAAATTTTATTGTCGTGAGGATGACAAAGAAATAAAAATCCGATTATTCAATTCTCGTTTCGTATGGCGTTATTCGTAGCTGAAAACTCGTTTGTACCATTGAGCTTTTCTAATTTTAATTTGTTGATGCTTATTTATTTTTACCGCAACTTCACTTCTATCATTTTCTTCTATCAACATTGCATGTCCATCAGGATCTCTTACAATAAAAGCTTCTATATGTTTACCATCTTTTGTTTGCAAATGCTTTAATTCTGTTGAAACAAACTTGAAGTCTGCAACTTGCAACTTGTTGTATAAGCTTTCCGTGTCATTAACATATAAAGTAGTTTGCCAAAACCAAACATCATTTGCTTTTGTATTGACAGGGTATGGCTTACCTGCTCCGGGTTTTAAATATTGTAGAAATTCTATTCCCGGTCCTTCAGGTGAGCGTAAACCTGTAATATGCAAGCTTGCGCCTGGCACGTTGTTCAAATGTTCCTGCTCTATGCCAAAGTTGAAGCTCTCACCTTTTCTTTCAATAAGTACTTGGCTTTAAAAAAATAAGCGATCAAGAATTTGCTGGTGATGATTATGAACAACTGGAAGGTGTATTTGGTTTGCACATTCGTGTTGTGCGCATGCAATTAGGTGATGAACAAATTGAATTGACTGACTATTTAACAAGCGGAGGAAGAAGCATTCCGGAAGATTCAAAGAGGAAAATAAGTATGAGCCGGGCATTAGTATTTCATGGCATTGGCTGTTACGATACTGTCGTCCCTCAGATTGTAGTGCAGCACATGCGCATCCTGCAACACGAAAACTTTAAGTGATAGGCTGTTCACCTGTTTGGAGATATTCTGATAAACAGTTGCCAGTTTTTTATCATGAAGAGTATCGTTTTTTTCTGTGAAATATTTCCAGTTGAGGTTCTTTGAAAGAAAGAATATTGAGATCGATGTTTGTTGCAGAAATGAAATCTTTTATATCAAGTCCGTCTATTACAAATTTGTCAAGACCAAGCTTGAATATATAGGAGGGCAATGTGCCGGTTCTTTTAAGCCTTCCGGCAATAATGGTGTCAGGCAATAAGCGAATGTTCCATATGGTGAGTTTCGATTCCAAAACGTCTGCGTCCAAAGAATCGAATTCAATTCTGTATAAACTATCCGACATATTGCGAACCAACGATTGCAGCTTGCTTTTTATCAACGATTCAAAATCATTCAATTTTCTATGGTGCAGGTAAACCAATATACCGATTATCGCAACGACAACAATTCCTGATATTAAAAGTATTCGCTTCATGTATACAGTATGTTTCGAAAGCTATACCAACAGGAACCAATGGCGAAAAAACAAGAGCATGCTCTGTTTGTTGTGCAAAGAGTATCGATACTTCGAAATAAATATCACCGACCGGATATCTTCTCCGGTAACTATGTGGCAAAAGGATAACTTAAATTAATGAGTGTGGAGTGTGTAGTCATTCTCTTCAATCAATCGCGACAAACAAAAAAGCAGCATCGGGGTACGGTGCTGCCGGCGATTAATCACAAATATTGGTTTTAGCCTTTATAATCGTTAATCCAATACTATACCAATTTTATTCAATCTTTACCTCCCTTCACAATTCCTCTTCGAAAAATTATTTATGAAAACTCTTTTTCAATCTTCGCCCAGTATTGCATGTCAACGATCTTTTCAAATTCTTTCATGGTAACAGAAGAATCTTTCGGCATTGGTTTTTCTTTCAGTAAATTTCCAAGCGCCTTTTGAACGGCGTATGTGTATTGAAACAAAACAGTTGTAGGATATAATATCATTGAGTATCCAAGCTCTCCAAATTCTTTGGGTGAAAGCCACGGCGTTTCGCCACCACGTTCCAACACACTTGTAGCAAGCGGCACACCTTTAAATGTTTCACCTATCTTTTTTATTTGCTTTTCATTTTCCACACCTTCAAGATAAACGCCATCTGCTCCAGCTTTTAAATATTTTTCTGCTCGTTCAAGCGCTTTATCTAATCCTTCGGGAGCAATTGCATCTGTTCTTGCGAGAATAAAAAAATCTTTATCATTTCTCACACTGTCTGCTGCTTTTATTTTATTCACCATTTCTTCCGGCGGTATTACTTTTTTGCCGCTCATGTGTCCACATTTCTTTGGTGGTTGCTGGTCTTCAATAAACAAAGCCGAGACACCCATACGCAGATATTCAAGTACTGTGCGCGTTACATTTTTTACATCACCGTAGCCATCATCTGCATCAATCATTACGGGCAATGAGGAAGCGCCGATAATGTCATACACCCTGTTGCTTTTTTCTCCAAAATGTTCAAGATCTACATCAGGCACCGCATGCATGGAAGCAACCATTGCAAAGCCGCCTACCTGGAATGCTTTAAAACCCGCAATTTCAATAAGCCTTGCAGTTAATGCATCGTGAGCAACAGGAAGTAGTAAAGGAGCGTTCTCTTTTAATGTTTCTTTCCATGAAGGTCTTTTCACATTAATAGCTTTCATAGACATATTTTTCATCCTCATAACAAAACATTGTGCCAGTGTACCGATAATTGTATTGCTTTTGAATAGGTATAAATTTTTTTTGGATCGGACTGCAGTTTATTATGGCATCGCCTCTTGTGTCACTCACTTTTACTAAGGATTTTCATAGTAACTTTTAAGATTTAAAAAAGATTCTAAAAGGGGTTTTAAAAGAGTGTGAAGAAAACATGGGTTTGGAACAAAAGTTTCTGAATTATAACAGGAGTGTAGAACAATTTTCTCAAAACCGATGTTAAGAAAAACGTTATTGCTATCATATAAATTGAAATAGAAAATATCAGAAAAATGTGCTAAAATTTTTTTTTAAGAAACCCTTTTTTTTCTCATTTAGTTTCACCACATTTGTACTGCTACCTTTAAGTATCTTGTTATTCTTCGCTTAAAGAGAATTATACAATTCCGTTACCATTTTCACAACATTTACAGATAAACTTTACTGAGTATGAAACAAGACTATTTTTATGCGCTATCGCGCAAGCTTAAATCTCAGTTGCAGGAAGAACAGGAGAATTATAAAAAGTCACTTGTCGAACAAAAAGAATTTCAGCATTTGAAAAATATCAAGCAAAGAATAAAATCACTGAACGACTCTCTGCGATTGATAGAAAGTGCAAACAAACATTGAGTAGTATTTAAATTACATAACAATCACCCACGGGCCTTGTTTCCACTTGGCCCTTTTTTTAAAATTTTTGTTGATTTAAAACAATTAGATGAGCATGGTAGAAACGCAATGTATGGTTAACGGAAAAACGTTTAAATTAAAATACCGCAGGCAATTGAAAAAGAAGTATCCAAAGGAATTATTTTATCAAAACCAGCTATTTGATTTTGTTTGAATCTGAATTTTAGATGACAATTTAAACTTGCAATTTTCAAAGCAATAATGAAAGACCAGTTAGTCTCAAAAACAAAGGACTGAAAAATCTTTCAGTCCTCTGTATCATACAAAGTTTAAAGATGAAGAGGATTTTGGGGGAATCTTATATTTCTCTCTCTCGCAAATAAGTGAACTCTCAACTCGCGAATAGAAATAAGTTGCTTTTCCACTTTATTAACGTTTGTATAATCAATATAAAAATCCTTCAGTGATTGTATCGCTGCAGTTTTTAGCAAAGAGATATAAAGACTTGCAACAACATAATTATCTACTTCTTTCATTTATATTTTTATACGGGTTCGTTATGACTGCGAGTTTATTGCTCAATTTGAGGAAAAATGAATTGAGGTTTTGGTTAAGGTTTTATATTAAAATTACTGGCACAATTTTTTTCTGAGCTAAATAATTAAGCCCGTAAATGATCTCAGGAAAAAAGATGCATCCGAATCAATCTTCAATATTAAAAATTATAAGATCAATTTCTGAACGTAAAAATTCCATATGAAAGTCATCAACGTAAAAGTTATGCGTGGACCTAACTACTGGTCAAACTACAGGCAAAAACTAATAGTGATGAAATTGGATCTTGAAGAACTGGAAGAATATCCAACCAACAAGATCGATGGTTTTGCAGAGCGGATAGAAAAATTGATGCCTTCATTATATAATCATCAATGTTCTGAAAAAGTGCCCGGTGGCTTTTTTACACGTGTACGTGAGGGCACATGGATGGGGCACGTTATTGAACATATTGCACTCGAGTTGCAATCTCTTGCAGGAATGGAATGCGGTTTTGGAAGAACACGCTCTGCAGGAGAAAAAGGAGTGTATCATGTGGTATTTGCTTACCTGGTAGAAAATGCAGGACTTTATGCCGGCAATGCCGCAATACGTATTGCAGAAGCTTTACAAAAAAATATTCCTTACGATATTTCAAATGACATTCAGGAACTGATCCGTATAAACAAAAGAGACGGTTTAGGTCCAAGCACCATCTCTCTTATTAATGAAGCAAGAAAAAGAAATATTCCTTACCGTCGGTTGGATGATAAAGCATTGATCATGTTCGGGCATGGAGTGCATCAGAAATTGATACAGGCGACAATAGCAAGTACTACCAGTTGTATAGCTGTAGATGCAGCATCAAACAAAGAAGAAACAAAACAACTTTTAGCAAGTGCATTTGTCCCGGTGCCGCAAGGAAAAAAAATACAAAGCAAAGAAGAACTTGATGCAGTGATAGAACTTACAGGATTTCCTTTGGTAATAAAACCACTCGACGGTAACCAGGGAAAAGGAATTACAACAAATATCACATCTAAGAAACAAGCGGAGAATGCGTTTCAACTTGCAAAAAATATTTCAGGAGAGGTGATAGTAGAAAGATATGTTTGCGGACAAGATTACCGTTTTCTTGTGATCAATTATAAATTGGCTGCAGTGGCAAAACGAACGCCGGCAATGGTTGCAGGCGATGGCATTTCAACTATACAGGAACTCATTGATAAAGCAAACAGTGATCCACGAAGAGGTGAGGGACACGAAAAAGTTTTAACAACAATAAAAGTTGATTCTGTAACAGAATCTATTCTTGCACAAAAAAACCTCACATTAAACTCTGTACTGCCGAACGGTGAAATTTTGATTTTAAAAGATACTGCTAACTTAAGCACGGGCGGTACTTCCAGGGATGTAACCGATCTTGTGCATCCGTATAATGCTTTTCTTGCTGAGCGAATTGCACGTTTGATGAATCTTAATATCTGCGGTATTGATATAGTTGCCCAGGATATTCAATCGCCCATTACCGAAAAGAATGGTGCAGTTGTAGAAGTAAATGCAGGTCCGGGTTTTCGGATGCATCTCTCTCCTTCAAAAGGGTTGGCACGCAACGTTGCAGAGCCGGTTATTAAAATGCTTTTTCCTGAAGGAACACCATCACGAATTCCTATTGTTGCGGTTACAGGAACAAATGGTAAAACAACTACAGTCCGTTTGATAGCACACATCGCAACAGTTGCAGGACATAACGTTGGTTATACAACAACCGATGGAATTTATATACAAGGCAAAGAAGTATTTCACGGAGATTGCAGCGGACCCGCAAGTGCAGAAGCCGTGCTGCGTGATCCGGTTGTTGATTTTGCTGTGCTTGAATGTGCGAGAGGCGGCATCCTTCGGGCAGGTTTGGGTTTTGATAAATGCAGCCTAAGTATTGTAACGAATGTAACAGAAGATCATTTGGGACTGGATGATATTAATACAATGGAACAACTTGCAAGAGTAAAATCAGTTGTACCACGAAGCACGATGGATGATGGTTATGCAATCCTTAATGCTGATGATGATCGTGTGTATAATATGAAAAATGATCTGGATTGCAACATTGCATTGTTCAGCATAAAAGATAACAACGAAAGAATAAAACAACATTGCGAAAACAAAGGCATTGCCGCATACATTGAGAAGGGATATTTTACAATAAGCAAAGGACAATGGCGAACAAGAATTGCAAAGGTGAAAGATGTTCCGCTCACTTTTGAAGGCAGAGCAGAAAGCATGATAAAAAATATTTTACCTGCGATTCTTGCAGCAACCATTCAGGATTTTCCAGTGGAAGTAATTCGCACAGCATTGAAAACATTTATTCCGTCTCCTGAACAAACGCCGGGTCGTCTTAATATTTTTCATTTCAAACATTGCGATGTAATGATCGATTATGCGCATAACACTGATGCTTTGAAAGAGTTGAAAAAATTTGTTGATCACACAACAGCCTCATCAAAGATTGGAATTATTGCAGGAGTGGGAGACAGGAGAAATGAAGATATACGAAACATAGGATTTTATGCGGGACAGATATTTGATGAGATAATTATAAGGCATGATAAAGATGGAAGAGGGAGAACAAATGAGGAGTTCACTAATTTACTTGCTAATGGAATTATGCAATCAAACCCGCAGGCTGTAATAAATGTTATCTCGGATGAATGTGAGGCTTTGCAATATGCGATCAACAATGCAAAGGAAGGTGCTTTTATAGTTGTATGCAGTGAGCATGTAAAAGAAACTCTTGAATTTGTACAGCAAATAAAAGAAAGTGAAGGATGCATAAGTGACAATGGTGTAAATGAAGTTAACTTCAACATACATCATGTACAACGATAAAGCCTGCAAAAAATTAACGTTGCAAATATGCAGTAGCGTACAGCTCAATTGAAAGAAGAATGATGAACGTAATGCGACGCAACAGGTGATGCCAAATGCACTACAGCTTGTAACAAAATAAAATAGTACAAAATAAAAAGCTGCTCAAGCAAAAAGAGCAGCTTTATTTTTTCACTCACTCATTTTATCATTCGTTATGAACAACAGTACCTATGCTTAGTGCTTCGGCGCCGGTGTCTCCTGTAAAACCTTTTGCGTAGAATGTATAAACTTTACCTCCGGTGACTGTTACAGATGTGGTATATAAAACGGTAGAAGTACCGGCCACACGCAATTCCACCGTATAGGTACCGGGTGTTAAATAAGTGAAATGTGCAGCAGTCGGATTCGCAGCAATATCATTATAACTTCTTCCTGAAAATGCAACATTGCCGTTAATTGCAAGATCGAGCGCAGGAGCATTAGGACTAAAATTGAGAAATCTTGCTTCAACAGAATCAGCAGAAGGGACAGCAGCACTGTCAGGAACAACAGCAGTCTGCAAGTGACTTACCGAATCAATTGCAAAAACAGAATAAGCAACACCGGGAGCAAAATTTACTTGTTGATCAAGCAAAGAAGTTGTGCCTGCTGAATCTGCAAACGATAATGTGTAGGTGCCGGGCACAACAGTAAAATAACCTGTATCAGCACCGGGAGCAAGATTGTAAACAAGTGGGTTTGCATTTAAATACACATCCAAACTTCCGGCATCAGGAGAGGCATTAACAACACCAAACGAAGTAGCAGGAGGTGTTGTGTTATTTTTGTCATTGTTACAACTAACAACAGCCGCAGCAGCAAACAATACAATCAAAGAAGCAAAAATTGTTTTTTTCATAGATAGCATTTTTTGAGCAAAGCACGCCCAATGATTATGCCATTCGTTTTAAAAATTTTATACAAAATGTTAAACGCATTTTATTTTTCATTCACACAATTTTCAAATACTAAAAGGAATTTTTTTTCGTTGACAAATTATTTATTGAGTGTGCAATAGAATTTTGAAGTGCTATAGAACCGACAGTTAAAAATTAGCTGTATCAAATGTTTCGCGGATTCTTCCAT
>Ga0070683_100005453_pt1 | contig 10628 bp, 9 predicted proteins | sample KBSC713LmetaG_FD_64662 | JGI IMG/M metagenome (GOLD analysis project Ga0070683, IMG submission 64662) | Corn rhizosphere microbial communities from Kellogg Biological Station, Michigan, USA - KBS C7.1-3L metaG | ecosystem: Host-associated > Plants > Roots > Rhizosphere ...
ATAATTGAAGGTTCCACTCGCCACTTGGCATTAACTACTTGCTATCTTTGCGAAAAATTAGGTTTTGGAACTAATTAACCCCCAGGTTCAGTTATATGCTGAGCAATATTCATCGCCGGAGGATGAATTGTTAAATGAAATAAATGTATTCACCCAAAAGCATCCGGAGTCCCAAATGCTCAGTGGTCATTTACAGGGTAAAGTGCTCGAGATGTTAAGCTGTATGATCAGGCCCCGGAGAATCTTGGAAATAGGAACATTTACTGGTTATAGTGCTCTTTGCCTGGCAAAAGGGCTGACAGAAGACGGCCAACTGCATACCATAGAAATAAGGGACAAGGAAGCGGCAAACGCAAAGGAATTTTTTTCCAGATCCGCCTATCGTTCTAAGATAATTTTACACCTCGGTTCTGCGTTAGATATTATTCCGGCGCTTAATGAGACCTGGGATCTCGTGTTTATTGATGCTGATAAGCCGGCATATATTGAATATTTTAACCTTGTTTTACCTAAACTGAGGAAAAACGGGTTTATTTTCGCAGACAACATATTTTTTCACGGGCAGGTGCTGGAAGAGGAGGTGAAAGGGAAGAATGCAAAAGCAATAAGGGAATTTAACGAATACGTTCAAAAGAGAACCGACATCGAAAAAGTGATCCTTACCCTGCGCGACGGCCTGTTCCTGATCAGAAAATTGTAATACTCCATGCAAAACAAAAAATTCGCCGTCCTTCTCGCGTTTGTGCTGAGTTTCACCTTTACAATTTCATACGGACAATCTACTAGCGCAATACTTGCATACATATCCAGGTATAAAGAGCTTGCGATTGCTGAAATGAAACGCACGGGAGTTCCCGCTGCGATTACTTTAGCGCAGGGTATTCATGAGACCGAAGCGGGCACCAGTGTTCTCGTCAAAAAATCAAATAATCATTTTGGAATCAAATGTAAAGACGAATGGAGAGGTCAGTCAGTCTCACATGACGATGACGCAAGGGGCGAATGTTTTCGTAAATACACGGCAGCCGAGGATTCCTATCGAGATCACTCTGATTTTTTAAAAAACCGTCCGAATTATTCTTCATTGTTTACGCTTGATCCCACCGATTACCAGGGGTGGGCCTATGGATTAAAAAAAGCCGGTTATGCTACCAATCCAAAATATGCACAGATATTGATCAAACTGATCCAGGATTACAACCTTGAGGATTACACATTGATCGCAATGGGTAAGATGAAGGAACAAGATGGTCTTGCAAAAAATAGTGAAGTAGCTACTGACAAAAACCCTTCTGTTGTGTTGGCAAAAAATAATGACAATGAAAAAGGCACAGAAAATGTTAGTACCGCTAATAAACTGGAGCAGGATGCACGCCCCGTTGTAAGCGAAGTAAATTATCCTTCGGGTGAATTCAAGATCAATGATACAAGGGTTATTTATGTAAAAACGGGCACATCATACCTGACGATCGCACAGCAATATGAAATTCCACTGTCAAGACTTTTTGAGTTCAATGATGTAAAACAGCAGGAAGTGACCGCCAGCGATCAATTGGTTTTTATTCAGCGTAAAAGAAAAACAGGTGAGCATGAATTTCATACTGTGCAGCCCGGTGAAACGGTAAATGACATTGCACAATCCGAAGCAATCCGCCTGGAAAGCCTCCTCGAATACAATAATATGACCGCTAATATGCAGCCAGCAGTCGGAGAAACCTTATATCTGCGTTCTAAATCGTCAGACACGCCAAAACTGGTCACCAAAAATTCGGTAGCCGAAAAATTCGACCCAAGCGTCTCATCGGTTGCTATGAATAATGATGGGAAAAAAGAAGTTCATCAAAAAAACAATTTTATCTTTCATACGGTACAAGCAAAAGAAACCGTGTATTCAATTGCAAAGAAGTACAATGTGCGTGCGGATGATCTTATCAGTTGGAACCAATTACAGGATTATGATCTGAAAATTGGTCAATCGCTGAAAATTTACAGATGATGTCCACCATCAGGATTCATGATAAAACCTTCGAAATTTATCTTTCTGAAACGGCCATACAAGAAAGGATAAAACATATCGCAGAATCAATTAACGAAGAGTACAGGGACAAACAGCCACTGTTTATTGCCATTTTGAACGGGTCATTCATGTTTGCCTCCGACCTTTTTAAATACCTTACAATTAAAACGGAGATATCCTTTATAAAACTTGCCTCCTATCGGGGAATGAAATCGACCGGGCATGTGATCACTTCGATCGGCCTGGACGTGGATCTTTACGGAAAAGATCTGATCGTGATAGAAGATATCGTAGACACAGGGAGAACCCTGTATAATTTTCTGCCTAAATTAAAAGACCACCATCCGTCATCCCTAAAAATAGCAGCCCTGCTGCATAAACCGGAGGCTACACGTTTCCCATTGAATCTTGACTATGTTGGTTTTTCCATTCCTGATAAATTTGTTGTAGGTTATGGTCTTGATTATGACGGGCTGGGGCGTAATCTTAAAGAAATTTACCAGGTTGTATAATCACCTGCAAAGCTGTTGCTTTGCATTTAATATCCAGGGAAAATCCATGAGAACTGCTACGTATATATTGTTCTTTTTATTTTTCGGTTCATCTCTCTACGGACAACAATTTTATATACGAGGAGAAGTAAAGGATGAATCAGGCAATCCTTTGCAGAATGTGAATATTTTGCTTCATGCCACAGGTTATGTTTATCACACCGGAACTTATGGCTCATTTGGAATTTTATCCAGCAACAATACCGACACACTGACCTTTTGGCTGGATGGGTATCAAACAGAAAAGAAGTTTGTCAATGCTGATAATTATGTAACCGTGCGAATGAAACTGGCTGCAGCTTCCAGCAGCAATATCCACAGAAGTAAACTGGCTTCTTTTACAAAAGGCTTGAATAAAGACATACAAAGGCAGTGGTTCCTTGGCGACGAAACCTATGCCAGCCTGATTGAAAACCACTTTGTCAAAGCACAAGAATACCCGGTAACCGGCCTCTCATTGAGTATAGATAAAGCGTCTTATAGCAACATTCGCCGATTCATCAATACAAGCACACTTGTTCCGCCAGATGCAGTAAGAATCGAGGAAATGCTCAACTATTTTAATGAAACATATTCTGAGCCCGATCCGGGAAAACTTTTCAGAATAAAGTCTGCATTGACAGAATGCCCCTGGAACGATGAGAACCAGCTATTATTTATTAATGTTAGCTCCCGGAAACTTGATCTTCAGGCATTGCCACCCTGCAACCTTGTTTTCCTAATAGACATCTCCGGGTCAATGGATATGCCCAACAGGCTGCCGTTGTTGCAATCATCTTTTAAATTACTTGTAAACAATTTGAGACCGAAGGATAGTGTCAGTATCGTCGTGTACGGAGGCGCGGTAGGAATTGAATTGAATGCCACGAGCGGAGCCGATAAAGAAAAAATATTGAAGGCAATTGATCAATTAGTGCCCGGGGGTTCGACACCGGGGGAATCCGGAATAAAATTAGCGTATAGCGTCGCACAAACGCATTTCATAAAGGGTGGCAACAATCGGGTTATACTTGCAACAGATGGAGATTTTAACGTGGGAGCAAAAACAGAAGATGAACTAGACGAATTGATCTCTCAAAAAAGGCAGTCGGGCATTTATCTGACTTGTTTGGGTGTAGGCATGGGGAATTATAAAGATTCAAAGATCCAGACGCTGGCAAAAAAAGGGAATGGCAATTTTGCTTATCTCGATAACTTTCCGGAAGCTGAAAAAGTTTTGCTCACAGAGTTTACACAAACTTTGTACGCAGTGGCAGATAATGTATACATGAACGTGAATTTTAACCCTAACTATGTAAAAGAATATCGACTGATCGGTTTTGATAATAAGGTTGGAGCCCTAAATGATTCGGTATCTCTCATCGAAGGTGGTGAAATTGGTTCAGGCCACTCATTAATTGCTGCGTTCGAGATCGATCCCACTGATTTCAATAGAGATGCCGTCAAAAGAGATTTTTCTCCCGGCAATATAGCCGATATCAATATCCATTACAAGCTTCCTAACGATACAGTGGAGAAACAATTCCCCGGTAACATACCGCTGACTTATAAAGATTTTAATTCGATCGAAAGAAATTTAAGATTTTCGACAGCCGTGATCATGTTTGGTTCTCTTCTTCGTTTGTCGTCAGTGACAAAAGAGATAAATTGGAACGATACCATTTTACTGGCCTCCCAGGCATCAGACGATAATGATCCGATTCAGAAAGAATTTGTTTCATTAGTCAAAGAAGCCAAGATTTTGTACTCAAAACAAAAGAAAAGAAAGAAATTATTGTGATGGCTCCGACCTTTAATCCCGAATTTTTTTGCGTGCATCTAAAATTGAAAATTATTTCCGATAGCTTTAACCTGTGAAAATTCTATCGTCTTAGACAATCACGTCTTTGTATCATCTCTCATCAAAAAGTAAATGATGATGACTCTAAAAGAAATCCGAAAAAAGATCCTCAAGGGAGACTTTATTGGTCTTTTCCGGTTGGGAAAAGATGAAAAAGCCATACAGCCATCTGAAGTCGCAAAAATATTTTTGAATTTGCCTGCTTCCTCAGCCATCAAGGCATTTCAGGCATTTCCTGAAAAAAACAAGATCACGCTATTTCCTTACCTGGATAGTCTTGTTCAGAAACAAATCATCAATGAAATAGCGAAAGAAGACGCATCTAAAATATTGAACAATATTAGTTCCGACGATCTGCTCATATTCTTATCGCATTTAAAGGGAGTTGAGCTCTCCGAAACACTCGATTACCTGAATGAGAAAAATAAAAAAGCAGCCCATAACCTGCTGGGTTATCCAAAGGAAAGTGTGGCGCGGCTCATCAATACTGAATTTGCAACTCTTACAAAAGAAATGACAATTGAACAGGCCATGGTTCATTTGAGAAAGCGTCACCAGGACACAGAAACCGCCAACATTGTTTACGTTGTGGATGATGAGGGGAAATTGATAGATGATATGCCGATCAGAAGGCTCGTTTTAAATGAACCTGAAAAAAGAGTGGAGGACATTATGGACGGGTTCTATATAAAGCTAAATATTGGTGATAGCAAAGAAACAGCTGTTGATATTTTCAAACAATATGACCGTGCCGCGTTGCCTGTAACAAATGATAGGAATGTCTTGCTCGGAGTAATTACCGTTGATGATGTTATCGATGTAGAAGAAGAGAAAAACACAAAGGAAATGCAAAGATTCGGAGGTCTTGAATCATTGGATTATCCGTATGTGAAAACTCCTTTTTTTAGCCTCATCAGGAAAAGGGCCGGCTGGCTTGTCATTCTTTTCTTAAGCGAAATGCTGACCGCAACAGCCATGGGACACTTTCAGTCGGAGCTCGATGCGGCACTTGTGTTATCGCTGTTTGTTCCCCTGATCATATCAAGCGGGGGCAATAGTGGCTCCCAGGCTGCAACACTTATCATTCGCGCTATGGCGCTTAATGAACTTACCCCCAGACGCTGGTGGTATGTGATGCGCCGTGAAATTTTTTCAGGACTTACGCTAGGAGTTATTCTCGGAACGATAGGGTTAATCAGGATTACAATCTGGCAGGAATTTCATTGGGCAAATTATGACCCCAAGCATGGCGGTCACTACTGGTATCTCGTTGCCATCACCGTTTTCTTATCGCTGATCGGGATTGTATTGTGGGGGACATTAAGCGGTTCAATGATCCCGATTGTATTGAAAAGACTAAAGGTCGATCCTGCCACTTCATCTGCTCCATTTGTTGCCACACTTGTAGATGTAACAGGCCTCGTTATTTATTTTACAATTGCCGCCATAATTTTGAAAGGAACATTGCTGTAGCATATCAAAAACTAACTCCGGCACAATGAAAAGAAAAGACAATTTGAGGGGACGAATGGCAATTGTCGCCCTGGCCTTCTTTACTATTCAAACCGTTTCTGCTCAGTCCAATTCGGATAGTTTTACAACAAACAAATGGACAAGTCATTTTCAAACTACTATAATAGGTCAGAAGCATTCAGGCTTTCAATCGCTTTATAAAGGAGAAAATAGCCTTGCAGATTCAGTGGAACCTGCAGCTGTCAGCCTCACCTCCACCTTATTTCTGGGACGAAGATTATGGAAAGGTGCGGCCGTTTACGTCGATCCAGAAGTTGCTGGTGGAAAAGGATTAAGTTTTGCCACGGGGGTGGCAGGAGCATTAAATGGTGAGACCTATCGTGTAGGTGCTACCGAGCCCCAGGTTTTTATTGCGAGGGCTTATTTGCAGCAGCACATTCCTCTTCGCAATACAGACTATGAATACGTTCCCGATGATTTGAACCAATTAGCAGAACGTAGACCAACTGACCGGATAACGATTAGCATTGGAAAATTTGCGATCAGTGATTTTTTTGATTATAACAACTACAGCAAAGATCCGCGAACACAGTTTTTTAATTGGAGTATTTGGGCTAATGGGGCATGGGATTACCCGGCTGATACAAGAGGCTACACATACGGGATAGTTGCAGAATTGATCAAACCTAGGTGGGCTATCCGATTTTCAAGCGTTGCCGTTCCCCGTATTGCAAACTATCATTTGCTGGAGTATAAAGTTCCTAACGCTCACTCGGAAACAGTCGAGTTTGAACATAATATTGCTATCAACAAAAGAAATGGAAGTGTCCGGCTCATCTTCAGTAATACGCGTTCCAAAGCGCCATCATACGACGAAGGAATAAATGCCTTGGCCACAAACGATAATTTCTTGCTTGATGTGATCACGGGCGATGCTGAAAATACTTCCTATGGAGGGAAAAAATTTGGATTGGGTTTGAATATAGAGCAGGAGCTAACAAATGAGATCGGAGTTTTTAGTCGCATCGGCTGGAATGATGGAAAGTATGTATCATGGGCATTCACAGAAATTGATCAAACCTTCACAGCTGGACTATCTGTAAAAGGACATCGGTGGAATCGCAGTGAAGATATTTTTGGAATCGCTTTAGCAAATAACGGCATTTCGGATGGCCACAGAAATTTTTTAAGCCAGGGGGGTTATGGATTCATCATCGGCGATGGAAAGCTAAATTATGGTCATGAAACGATCATCGAGAGCTATTATAACGCAAAGATTTTTAAATTTCTATGGTTTAGTTTTGACTACCAGCTTGTAAACAATCCTGCTTATAACAAGGACAGAGGGCCTGTTCATGTGTTCGGCCTTCGTGCCCATGTTTTCATTTAAATTTTAAATGATCTATCAGGAGAACATCTCCCTAACTTTTTCAAAAAAGCTTTTTTCACTTTTGTCAGGGTGAGGTTTGAAATTGGGGGAGTGATTAAATTTCTCCAACATTATTTTCTCTTCTGCGTTGAGATTTTGGGGTGTCCAGACGTTTACATGAACTAATTGGTCACCCTTCTGGTAGGAATTTACACCTGGAAATCCTTTTCCTTTCAATCGGAATATCTTTCCGCTTTGCGTACCTGCAGGGATTTTAATTTTTGCTCTTCCGTCAATAGTAGGGACTTCCACCTGTGTTCCAAAGACTGCATCCGGAAATGAAATATGAAGATCATAAATCACATTGAGCCCTTCACGATGTAACTCTTTATGATTGTCTTCCTCGATTAAAATGATCAGGTCACCGTGCGGTCCTCCTCTTTCCCCCGCATTTCCCTTGCCGCTTATATTTAGCTGCATTCCCTCCTGTACACCAGCAGGCACTTCAATACTCACTGTTTCCTCAGCGTATACCCTGCCTTCGCCTTTGCAAGTCCCGCACTTTGCAGTTATAGTGGTTCCTTCGCCATTACAGGTCGGACACGTGGTCACTGTTTGCATTTGTCCAAGGAAAGTGCTTGTAACGCGACGAACTTGGCCGCTTCCTCCGCAAGTTCCACAAGTTTGAACGCTCCCTTTATCCTTTGCTCCGCTGCCACGGCAGGTTTGACAGGGAACATATTTTTTTACCCTGATATTTTTGGTAACTCCTTTGGCGATTTCTTCAAAGGTCAGTTTCAGCTTGATCCGAAGATTACTTCCTCTGACCCCCCTCACTCCGTGCCCGCCACTCCTGCGTTGCTGACCTCCGAAAAAGCTTCCAAAAATATCGTCGCCGAAAATATCTCCAAACTGGTTGAAGATATCGTCCATATTCATGCCACCACCAGGATGTCCACGACCATTGCTACTGACGCCTGCATGCCCGTATCGGTCATATTGAGCCTTCTTATCGGTATCACTTAAAACTTCATAGGCCTCCGCTGCTTCCTTAAACTTTTCTTCCGCGGCCTTATCGCCCGGGTTGCGGTCAGGATGATATTGCATCGCCACCTTGCGATATGCTTTTTTTATTTCATCCGCGGCAGCTCCCTTTGATACCCCTAAAATTTCGTAATAATCTCTTTTACTCATATCATCCTTATAAAACAAATTTATTTTATGTTATACCGAAGGCTCCAGGATCTCTAGAATTCGATCAGTCATGCCTTGACGCGGTTTGCTTACATTCTTTTAACGGGAATTCTACTCGGCTATTTTCCAATTACCACTTTGGCATGGCGAATAATCTTGTCATTAAGATAATATCCTTTGACAACTTCGTCCAGGATTTTTCCTTTTAATTTATCATTTGGTGCTGAAATCTCGGTTATGGCCTCGTGCAGATCAGGGTTAAACTCCTCATGAATTGTTTGCATCGGTTTTAAACCTTTTGCAGATAAAATATTACGCAGTTTATTAAACACAAGTAAAACCCCATCCTTTATTTCCTTATTGTCCTCACTTTTTTCAATTTGCTTCTGAGCCCTGTCGCAATCATCCAGAACATCCAGCAGATCAGTGATGACTTCTTTTCCGGCTGTCTGAATCAATTCCACTTTTTCCTTTGCACTTCTTCTGCGAAAATTGTCGAATTCCGCCACCTTTCTTATAAACTTATCTTTTTGATCTTCCAGTTCTGCCTTTAGTTTCTCCAATTCTGATTCCTCCTCTACCGGCTCGTTTAAATGGGAAGTTCCGCTCAAACTTTCATCGGTATTAATGTCAATATTTCCCTCATTTTCCTGGTTTCCTCCTGGATTGAACTTCGGTTCCTTATCGGTATTTTTTTTGTGCATTTTTTACAAAATTGAGTGCAAAGGTAAGGTCGTCAATAATATTGCCAAGCAAAGTTTTAGGGACAAAATGACCTTTAGCGGGCAAAAGGTGCAGGCCGGGGGATAAGTGGCTGGTGAGATGTCAGGATCATGGCGCTTGGGAAATCCATTCAGACTCTAAAGCTCACTCGCCTGCTTTACCTTGCCGGTTATGAAGAGACTTTATCTCAAGAGAAAAATTTCAAATCGGGTCGCTAACGGACACCCATGGGTATTTGCAAACGAAGTTCAAAAGGTGGATGAGGGAACAGACGCAGGGAATATTGTCGAAGTGTATTTGGACAATGGAAAATTTGTTGGCAAGGGATATATTAATCCAAAATCCCAGATAATCGTTCGATTATTGACCAGGGATAAGAAAATTGAAATCAACGAACAGTTTTTTATCAATAGGATAACAGAATGCTGGGAGTACAGAAAAAAATTGGGTTATATCGAGAACTGTCGCCTTGTTTTTGGAGAGGCAGATGAATTACCACAACTGATCATCGATAAGTTCAATGATTATTTTGTCATTCAAACACTGGCACTGGGAATAGATGTGTGGAAGCCAGCCTTTGTAAAAGCCATAAACCAACTTTTTAAACCCAGGGGAATTTATGAGCGGAATGATGTGCCTGTTCGGGAACTCGAAGGCCTTTCGCAACAAAAAGGCTTTTTGTCAGAGCCCTTTGATACAAAGATTATTATTAGAGAGAATGGATTGAAGTTTAATGTCGATTTGGAGAATGGGCAAAAAACAGGTTATTTTTTAGACCAACACGATAACCGCCGTGCAATTCAAAATATTGTTAAAGATGCGGAGGTGCTGGGGGCTTTTACATACACGGGCACATTCGAGATTCATGCTGCACACTATGGCGCGAGATCCGTTCTTGGGATTGATATTTCAGAGAATGCAATTGAGCAGGCCAACAAAAATGCGAAGCTGAATAATGTAGAGAATGTATTACGATTTGAAGCCGCGAACGCATTTGATGTATTAAAGAGCTGGTCACGTGACGGCAGGCAATATGATGTGGTGATGCTTGATCCGCCCGCGTTCACTAAGAGCCGTGAAACGATCCAAAAAGCCATAACGGGGTACAAGGAAATAAACCTGCGTGGAATGAAATTAATAAGGCCAGGAGGTTTCCTGGTTACCTCATCCTGCACTAGCCTGGTTTCACCGGAATTGTTCTTACAGATCATTGACCTGGCTGCAAAAGATGCACGGCGAAAAATCAGGCAAGTTGTTTTTCAAACACAATCAGCCGACCACCCTATTATCCGCGGGATTGAGAATACGCAATATCTGAAATTCTTAATCGTACAGGTACAATAATGTCTGGAATTGAAAAGAGTTATTTGGAGACCTGGAACTTGCCGGATTCAAGAATTTTTCCATCATGATCTCTCAATTGGTAGATATAAACACCCCGGCTATATTCATTGAGATTGA
>Ga0070683_100005455_pt1 | contig 10626 bp, 1 predicted proteins | sample KBSC713LmetaG_FD_64662 | JGI IMG/M metagenome (GOLD analysis project Ga0070683, IMG submission 64662) | Corn rhizosphere microbial communities from Kellogg Biological Station, Michigan, USA - KBS C7.1-3L metaG | ecosystem: Host-associated > Plants > Roots > Rhizosphere ...
CCGGACCCGTCCGTGAACTCGACCGCGCGTGCCCCGTGCGCCTCGTAGAAGGCGCGTGCCCGCTCGTTCTGCTGGAACACCCAGAGGTCGAAGCCGCCGGGGCGCACGGACTGCGCGTGAGCGAACAGCGCGTGGCCGATGCCGGTGCCGAGCGCACCCGGGTGGACGTAGATGTGCGCCAGGGTGTCGCCGTGCAGCAGCGCGAACCCGCGGCCGAGCAGATAGCCCTCGCCTTCCGCGAGCGCCTGCCCGAAGAAGCCGAGGTTCTCCTCGTGCGTGTGCAGTTGCGGCAGGAAGTCGAGCAGCGCGAGCGACGGCTCGAAGATCGCCACGACGGCCTCGACGTCCTCCGCCGTCGCGCGTCTGATCATCCGCCTACCCTACGTCCGTGCCGCGCGACCGCAATGAGCCCGTCCGCCTGACGAAGATCTACACGCGCGGCGGCGACAAGGGGGAGACGAGCCTCGGCGACGGCTCGCGCACCTCGAAGCTCGACCCGCGCATCCGCGCGTACGGCGTCGTGGACGAGCTGAACTCGCAGCTCGGCGTCGTGCTCGCAGGCGACCTGCCAAGGGAGCTGCGGCCGCCGCTCGAACACCTGCAGAACCGGCTCTTCGACGTCGGCGCCGATCTCTCGGTGCCGTGGAACGGCCCCGACGACCGGCTGCGCACGACGCAGGAGATGGTGGACGCCCTCGAGTCGCTCTGCGACGAGCACAACGCCGGCCTGCCGGAGCTGCGGAGCTTCGTCCTCCCCGGCGGGACGGAGGCGGCCGCGCGCCTGCACGTCGCGCGCACCGTCGCCCGCCGCGCCGAGCTCGCCGCGCTCGAGGCGGACGTGAACCCGCTCGCGCGCGTCTATCTGAACCGGGTCTCCGACCTGCTCTTCATCCTCGCCCGGCGTGCGAACCGGCTCGCCGGACGTGACGAGCCGCTCTGGCGGCCGGGCGCCTGACCGGTGCCTGCTCTCAAGCAGGCACGAGTCTTTCGTTCGCTGATCAGACTGGCGCCTGCATGAATGCAGGCGCCTAACGTCGTACGAGCGTCTCGATCGCGTGTGGGAGGGCCGGTGCGTCCGCGCGCGTCGTGACGAGGACGTCGATGCCGATCCTCCGCGCCGCAGCCGCGAGCCGGCGGTCGTGCGTCAGGCCGACGATCCGGAGCTCCGGGACCACCGCGTGCAGCGACGCGAGGCTCGGCAGCGGCACGGTGGCGAGGTCGACGACGACCGCCGCCGCCGCCGTCCGGTTCTGCGGGTCGACCGCGGAGTACAGGTCGGCGTCGGCGACCGTGTCCACCGCCCAGTTCGCGCCGAGCGCGTCGCCGAGCGCGGAGCGGGGGACACGCACGCCCTGGACCATCGTGACGTGCAGGCGGCTCGAGTCCTGCCAGACCCTGTGCGGACGGTGCTGCAGGAAGCGGATCCGCGCGGTCTTGTCCACGACCTGGCCGATCCCGTCCGCGTGCACCTGCAGGCGGTAGACGCCCGGCTTCGTGATGCGGAGCGGCACCCGCAGCACCGTCGAGCCGGCACGCCGCGTCGGGGTCCTGATCACCTGGCCGGGGATCACCGTGCCGTCCGGCGCGACGAACGAGCCGGTCACGCGCGCCGGGGCGGTCACGACGATGCGCACCGCGATGAACTTCCGGCCCTGGAGCCAGATCCGGCGGGCGGTGGTGATGTTGAGGGCGAGCTTCGTCTGCGCCTGCGGGACGATCAGCGCGTAGTGCTCGAGGTGCCGCGTCAGCACGTGCACCGTCCCGTCCGAGTCGCGGAACCAGCCCATGTCGCGGTCGGCGGGCAGCTGCAGCGTCGGCAGCTCGTCGATCGCATTCCACGTCTTCGTGTCCTGGGACGCCTTCGGCATCGAGCCTGCCGGCGCGTTCCTGAACTGGACGTCGATCGCGTCCCCGAGCTGCGTGACGACCGCGTGGCTGTCGCGCAGGAACGCGGTCACGTCGACGACGAGCGCACTCGGCGGCAGCGACACGGCCGTCGGCGACTTGGGATCGATCTGCACGACGACGGGCTCGCCGAAGGTCGACGCCGACCACGACGCGGCGGTCGCGCCGTCCGAGGAGGTGACGCTGCCGGCACCGCCGTCCGCGTTCTTCTGCACCGTCGCCGCGCCCTGTGCGCTCGGCGACCAGATCGTGAAGTGGCTGAGCACGCGGGTCGTGCGTCCGCCTGCGGAGATCGTCCCGCTGACCACGTAGAGGCCGGGCGCGCTCGTGCCGGGCGTCCACGTCCAGGCGGCGCCCGTTCCGTCGGCGAGAGCGGTCACCGAGCCGTCGGGGCGCGTCAGGGTCATCCCCGTCCACGCGACGGACTGGTTCGCGCTCAGCGTGAACGACGCGGCGGCGGCGACCGTGGAGCCGTCGGCCGGGCTCACGGAGACGAGCGCCGGCGAGCCGTCGGACTGCTGGGTCGCGGGCGGCGGCGTGACGACCGGGGCGGCCGGCGGCGCGACCACGACCGCGGTCGAGTTGGTCACGGCGGAGGTGAAGCCGTCCACCTGGTTGCCGGCTGCGTCGTGGAGCGCGTCGAGCGCCGGGACGGAGTACGAGACGGTCACCGTCTGGTTGGCGGCGACGCGTCCGGCGAGCGACAGCACGACCGTCTTCCCGCTCAGCGCGGCGGCGGTGACGGCGCAGGCGGCGCCCTGGACGGTGACGGTGAAGGCGGCGCCGGCGGGCGCGTTGCCGGAGAGATCCTCGTCGAACTGCAGGGTCAGGGTGGAGCCGTCGGCGGTCGCCGTCGTCGGCCGCGGAGCGACGGTGTCCGGCGTCGCGTTCGTGACCGCGGACGGCCCGAAGCTCGCCGTCGCGTTCGGCGTCGGCGCCTCGTCGCGGACGCTGCCGTCCGAGGTGTACCGGACGGTGACCGTCTGGCCGTTGGTCGGCCGGGTGACGAGGTCGAGCACGATCGCCGAGCCGGTCAGGTGGACGCCGCTCGGCGTGGGCTGCGGGGCGCCGTTGTAGTAGACGGTGAAGCGGTCGGCCGCCGGGATCGAGGCGGCGTCGAGCGGCTCGCTCATCGTCAGGGTCAGCTGCGTGCCGGACACGTCGGTCGTGGCGGCGACCGGCGTCGGCGGCGTCGTGTCCGGGATCTGGACGACGTTCGAGGAGGAGAATGTCGCGGCGTTCCCGACGTTGTCGGTGGCGGTCGCCTCGTACCGGTAGCAGTGCTCGTCGGCGACCGTCGTGTCCGTGCCGGCGGTCAGCGTGACGGGAGCGAAGCCCGTCCAGCCCCCCGCGTCGCAGGTCGAGCCCGTGAGCGTCGTCTCCGAGCGGAGGACCTGGACGGAGGACACGCCGGAGCCGCCGTCCGCGGCCGACGTCGTCACCGAGACGCTGTGACCCGGATGCGAACCGTCCGGGTAGGAGATCGAGCCGGAAGGGGCGGAGAGGTCGGAGACGACGTCGATCGAGTCGTCCGTGCCGGTCGGATGGCGCGTCACCGTGAGCGAGGTGCTGATCGGCGACCCGTCCCACTCGTAGTCGTCCGACTCGAACGGCGACGAGGACGCGCTCTCCGACGACCCGTCGAGGGCGCCGGAGCTCGACGACCAGTCGGCCGAGTCGACGCCGTTCGTGCCGACGCCCGTCAGCTTCAGCGAGAAGCTGCTCGCGCCCGGCCCGAGATAGAGCGTCGTGCCGGCGAGATACGTGTCGCCGGCGCTCGACGACACCGTGATCGGCGACGCGTTCGTCAGCTTCGTGACCGTGCTCGACGTGAACGTCGCCGAGACGCCCGCATGGTTCTGCACGACGATGCGGTACGCGTAGCAGTTGCCTGGCGAGACGCCGGAGTCGATCACCGGGCTCGAGGCGGCGCTCGCGACGATCGTCGAGAACGAGTCGAGCGCGCCGCACGAGGAGCCGTCGAACGAGGCGCTCGCGCGCTCGACCGAGACCTGCCCGATGCCGGACTCGGGGTCGTTGCCCGCGTCCCACGAGACGGCGATCGCATTCAGGCTCGTGAGGCCGTCCGGCGAGGAGACCGTCCCGGCGGTCGGCGGCGTGGAGTCGACGAGGACGATCGTCCGGTACGTCGCGGCGTTCCCCACGCGGTCGGTGCCCGTGAGCGTGTACTCGTAGCACTTGCCGTCGGTGGGCACGGTGTCGCCCGCCGAGCCGCCCGAGACCGGGACGGTGGTCGCGCCCGTGTAGCCGCCGGCCGGGCAGGCGCCGCCGGACGGATCGCGCGGGTCGGAGCGGGTCAGGACGTTCGACGCGATCCCCGACTCGCCGTCGGCGAAGTCGGTCTCGCCGATCGTGACGGAGAGCGAGCTCGAGTACGGGGCCACGGAGAGCAGGCCGTCCGTCGGCGCGGTCGTGTCCGTCGCGACCGTGAACGGCGCCGGCGCGGAGTCGATGCCGGCGTTGTTCGTCGCGACCGTGCTGTACGTGCCGCTGCCGACCCCCGTCGATCCGAACGTCACGTCGAGCTTGTTGCCGCTCTGCGTGCCGCCGAGCAGCGAGGAGAACGTGAAGCTCTTGACGTCCGTCTCCGGGTCGGCCGCGCCGGTGGCCGTCACGCTGAACGTCCCGCCGGCGCTCGGGCGGTACCAGATGGTGCCGTTGCCCGCGTCGTAGGTGTTGCCGCCCGAGAGGTTCGAGAAGACGATGCTCGGCGCCGTCGGCGGAGTCGTGTCGACCATGACGACGGTCGAGATCGCGGCGACGTTGCCGACGTTGTCCGTGCCGGTGAGCGTGAAGCGGTAGCAGTTGCCGCTGGAGACGGTCTGTGCGGTCGTCCCGGTGATGTCGACCGCCGTGCCGTAGGATCCGCAGGCGTTGTGCGCGAGCGGCGCGCTCTCGACGGTGAGCGTCGAGCTCGCGAGGCCGGAGTCGGCGTCGGTGTAATCCGTGCGCCCCTCGATCGTCACGGTCGTGCCGCTCGTCAGGTAGCTCGAGCTGCCCGTCGAGTCGGCGTCGGTGCCGTTGACCTTCAGCGCGCCGTTCACCGGCGGGGTGGAGTCGGCATTCACCGTGAACTGCGCGTCCGGCGAGTCGAGCGCCGCCCGGTTCGTCGCGTGCACCGTGTAGTCGCCGCTGCCGATCCCGGTCGACCCGAACGTCACGTCGACGCGCCCGCCCGCTTGCGTGCCGCCGAGCAGGGAGGAGAAGCCGTAGCTCTGCACGCCGGACTCGTCGTCCGTCGCTGCGGCGGTGACGCTGAAGGCGCCGCCCGCGGACGGCCGGTACCAGAGCGTGCCGGCGCCGTCGTCGTACGTGTTGCCGGCCGAGAGGCCGCCGAACGCCACGGCGGGCGTGGACGGGGCGGTCGAGTCGACCTTGACGAGCTGCGTCCTCGTGGCGACGTTCCCGACGTTGTCGGTGCCGGTGACCGTGAAGCGATAGCAGGTGCCGTTCGTCGCGGCGAAGGCGCCGTCCGCGACGGGCGCGTCGGAGCCGAACGTGCCGCACGTCCCGTCGGAGAGCGAGGCGGACGCGACGGTCACGTCTGTGCTCGCCATGCCGGAGCCCGTGGCGCCGTCCGTGTACGGCGTGTGCGCGATCGTGAGGGCGAGCGTCGTCGCGTAGTCGTTCGCGTCGGCCGGGGTGACGTCGACGGCGCCGCCGGTGGGTGCGTCGTCGTCGACGAGGAATGCGATCGTGTCGTCGCCGGCGTTCCCGCGCGTGTCCGTGGAGGTGACGACGGCCTGGGCGGGCGGCGTCGTGTCGCCGCTCCCGAAGGAGTAGCCCGGCGAGTCGACGTCCCACGGGTTGTCCGTGCCGTTCGTGCGGGTCGCCGGCGCCGTCGAGAAGACGGCCGGGAACTCGATCGTGTCGATGCCGCTCGTGTCGGTCGCGTGCGCGTGCAGTGTGAAGTCGCCGTTCCCGTCCGTGCTGTAGAAGAGGTCGTAGTCGTTGCCGGCGCGGGGGCCCACGTGCGTGCCCGCCGCCTGGAGATAGGCGTGCGTGCCGGTCAGCGTCAGCTGCGTGTCGGGGGGCGCGAGGTCGGTGCCGTAGTCGAAGTCGATCGTGTGCACGGTCTCGACGTTGCCGACCTCGTCGACGCCGTAGACCTTCAGCTCGTACGTCGCCGTGGAGAGGTTCGCGTGCGCGAGCGGGTAGCTCCAGTTGCTCCCGGAGACGGTCGCGTCGAGCACGGTCTGGCCGGTGCCGAAGCCGGAGCCGTCGAAGTACTTCCCGCCGCCGAGGTCCTGCAGCGTCAGCTTCACCGCCGCGACGCCCGAGCCGCTGTCGCTGACCGTGCCGCAGATGCCCTCCGGCTGCGAGCCGCTGCACGCCTGCGCGCCGGTCGGCCACGTGTTCGGGTCGTAGCGTCCGGAGACGGCCGGGAACTGCGTCGCGGTCGTGGCTGCGGTCGCGTCGGCCTCGACGTCGAGGCTGTCGGTGGCGGTCAGCGCGGCCGGCCGGTCGACTCCGTTGGCGGCCGTGACGGTCACGGTCGAGGAGGCGACCGGCGTCGAGCTGCCGTCGAACGCGTAGGCGGGCGAGTCGTACTCGCCGCCGCCCTCGTCGGCCCCGGAGTCGCTGCCGAAGCGGACGGAGGCGATGCCGGAGTGCGGGTCGCTCGCCTGTGCGTGCAGCGTGTACGAGCCGGTGCCGGCCGCCTTCACGAAGAGCTTGGTGCCGTTCCAGTACGCGTCGCCCGAGGTCGTCGGCGCCTCCGCCGCGACGAGCGGGGCGCTGTCGTCGACGAGGACCGTCGCGATCGGCGAGGTCGTCACGTTCCCGACCGCGTCCGTCGACTGGGCGACGACCGCGTACGAGTCGCCGTCCACGAGCCCCGTCGTGTCCCATGCGACGCTGTACACGCCGCCGGCTTCCGTCGACGTCGAGCCCGCCGAGACGTTCGGCGCGCAGAGCGGTGCCGCCGTGCGGTCGCAGAAGAGGAAGGACACCGCGGCGACGCCCGAGCCCGCGTCGGTGCTCGCCGCCTGCAGAGAGACGCCGTCCGCGACGGTGCTGCCGTCGAGCGTCCCGTCGAGCAGCGCCGTCGGCTTGATCGAGTCGACCCGGATGTCCAGCGAGCCGGTCGCGGTGCGCGCGCCCGTGCCGGCCGTGACGCCGTTCGTCGCGGTCAGGCTGACCGGGAGGTCGGCGCCCGGGCTTGCGAAGCTGTAGGTGCTCGAGGTGTACGGGGAGGCGGTCGAGTCGTTGGCGGGCGTCCCGAGCAGCGCCGGGAAGCTCACTTTCGCGATGCCGGACTCGGCGTCGTCCGCGGTCGCGTTCAACGCAAAGCTGCCGTTCGCCCCGCCGCGCAGCCAGAGCGTCGAGGTCGTCCCGTCCCAGTGCTGCGCGTCCGAGCCGCTCAGGACGGAGGGTGCGGCGACGGCGATCGCCGGGAGGCTGTTGTCGACCGAGAACGTCCGCGTCGCGGTCGCCGTCTCGTTGCCCGCGTTGTCGGTCGCCACTGCGAGCCACGTGTACGTGTGGCCGTCCGTGAGGCCGGTCGTGTCGAGCGTCGCGCGCCACGTGCCCGCGCCCGCGTCGGCCGCGGCGAGCGCGGTTCCGGCGGCCGGGTCGCAGGAAGACGCGGTCGAGTCGCAGTAGCGGAAGGCCACGCCCGCGACGCCCGTCTCGCCGTCCGCGACCCCGTCGGCCGAGAGCGTCAGGTCGCCCGCGGCAGTGACCGCGTCGGCCGGCGAGCCGATCGTCGCGGAAGGCGCGACGTTGTCCTCGAAGGAGACGCCGGCGGTCTGCGTGACCCCCGCGGACGAGTAGGTGACGACCTCCGCGGTGCCGTCGGCGACGGTGAAGGCGGCCTGGCCGTTCGCGTCGGTCGTGGCCGAGGCGGGGGAGATGGTCGAATGCGCGCCGCCGCCCTGCGCGAGCGACACCGACCGACCGGCGACCGGATTGCCTCCGCCGTCGAGGAGTGTCACGGTCACGGTGCCCTGCGTCGTCCCGTCGGCGACGACCGTGGCCGGGCCGGAGACCGTGGAGCGCGCGGCGCTGACCCCGCCGGCGACGAGCGCGACCGGTGCGGAGGTGCCGGAGTCGACCGAGCCGTCGCTCGTGTCCGAGGCGCTGACCGTCTGCGTCCCGGAACCGACGGTCATCAGCGTGATCTGCAGCGACGCAGTCCCGCCGGCGAGCGCGGTGTCGGCCGCCGGCTGGGCGGCGCCGTCGCTCGAGCCGAGGTGGACGGTGTCGGTGGAGCCGACCGGGTTCCAGTTCGCGTCGACGGCGTTCACCGTCGCCGTGAAGGGCGACGTGGCGGTCTGCTGCGACGGCGTGCCGGTCTTGCCTGAGGCGGTCCCCGGCGCGGCCGTCTCGCCGGGCAGCAGCACCTGGAGCTGTGCGAGGGGCCCGGCCGCGACGTCGACGGCCGGCGAGGAGATGGAGCCGCTCATGCCCGGCGCGCCCGCGCCGAGCGTGATGTGCTCGGCGCGCGTGTAGTGGACGCCGGAGAGCGTGACGCTCGTGTTGCCGGAGGAGATCGTCCCGTCCGCGCCCGAGAGCGTCCCCGCGGCGCCGGCGCCGCTGTGCGAGTCGAGGCCGAGCGTGACGGCGACGTCCGCCGCGACGGCGGCCGGGTTGCCGAGCGCGTCCTGAGCCTCCACCGTGACCGAGAAGGCCGAGACGGCGTCCGCGGTCGCGGGCACGGAGGTGATCGCGAGCTGAGTCGCCGGGCCGGCATCGACCGTGAACGGGTCGCTCGTGGCGTCGGTCAGCGAGCCGCCGCTCGCCGTCAGGACGACGCCCGACTCGGCCTTCGTGTACGTGACGCCGGAGATGGTCACGCTGCTCGTGCCGGCCAGGATCGTCCCGGTGAGCGTGCCGGCCAGGGTGCCCGCGCCGGTGTCGAGGGCGAGCGTGACCGGGGTGTCCACGGCGACGTCGCCGTCGTTGCCGACGCCGTCCTGCGCCTCGACGACGACCGAGAAGCCGGTCCCGGCGGTCGGGCTCGAGCCGCCGTCGACCGACGTGATCGCGAGCTTCGTCGAGATCGAGATCACGTCGAACGCGTCGCTCGTGGTGTCGGTGAGACCGGCGTCGTTGGACGTCGCGAGCGTGTAGCCGGTGCCCTTGCGGTCGATCCGGCAACCCGCGAAGGTCGCCACGCCGTTCACCGCGGTGACGGTCGTCGTGCTCGTCGGGCAGGTGAGGGAGCCGCCGGCGGGGTTGGTGCCGAGTGCGAGCGTGACGGTGGTCGAGTTGTCGCTCGTGACGACGTTGCCGTACGCGTCCTCGACCGTGACCTCCGGCTGCGTCGCGAACGGCGCGCCGCCGGTGGCCGAGGAGGGCGACGCGGTGAAGACGAGCTTCGCGGCGGCGGCCGCGGTGATCGACCCGGTCCCGTCGGCGAACGTGACGTCGTAGTCGGCGCCCGAGTTCCCGTCCACGACCGAGCCGAACGGCGTCAGGGTCTTGCCGCTGCCGACGGAGGCGGTGGCGAAGCGCTGTGAGAACCCGGCGGTGTCGCTCCCGGCGAGGCTGCCGGAGGTGATCTGCGGCAGGACGCTCGAGGCGGTCGTGCCGTCGTACGCGCGCGTCTCCGGCTGCGCCGTGACCGTGAGAGGCCGCGCCGCGATCGCCGCCGTCAGCCCGCCCGGCTGCGCGACCGTGTAGTCGTGCGCGTCCGCGCCCGCGAGCGCGACGCCCGAGACGGAGACGGCGATGCCGGTGCCGACGTGCCGCGTCGCGAAGGTCGCGGCGACGCCCGTCGTGTCGAGCGTGACGTCGTCGCCGGGGACGACGTCCGGGAGGTCGGCACCGCCGAAGTCGAGCGTCGCCGCGTTCGTGCCGTCGTACGTCTTGTCCTGTGCCGCCGCTCCCGAGACCGTGAGGCTCTTCCGGGCAATCGTCGCGGTCAGGCCGGACGGCTGCGTGAGCGCGTAGTCGGCGGCGTCCGTTCCGGTGAGCGTCACGCCCGTGACCGTGACGGGGAGGCTCGCCCCCGCGCCGGCGGCCGCGAAGCTCGCGGCGGCGCCCGACGTCGACGCGGACACGTCGTCGCCGCCGAGGACGCCCGTCAGCGAGGCGCCCGAGTAGTCGACGGTCGCCGCCGTCGTGCCGTCGTAGGTCTTGTCCTGCGCCGCGGCGCCGTCGAGCGTCAGCTGCTTGCGGGCGATGTCGGCGGTCAGGGCGCTCGGCTGGGCGACGTCGTAGTCGGCCGCGTCGGCGCCCGCGAGCGCGACGCCGGTGACGGTGACCGGCACGTTCGAGCCTGCCCCGGCGCCCGCGAAGCTCGCCGCGTACCCGCCGTCGTCGATCGTCACGTCGTCGGCGCCGACGACGCCGGCCAGGCTCGCGCCGGTGAAGTCGACCGTCGCCGCCGTGCCGCCGTCGTAGGTCTTGTCGTCGGCCGTCGCGCCGGTGACCGTCAGCTGCTTCGGGGTGATGTCCGCCGTGAGGCCGGCCGGCTGGGCGAGCGTGTAGTTCGACTCGTCGGCACCACCGAGCCCGATGCCGGTGGTCGTGACCGCGATGCCGGTGCCTACGTGCGTCGAGGCGAAGCTCGCCGTGGAGCCGGTCGCGGCCACGGTCACGTCGTCGCCGGAGACGACGCCACTGAGCGTCGCGCCCGAGAGGTCGAGCGCGGCGGCGGTCGTCCCGTCGTACGCCTTGTCCTCGGCGGTCGCGCCGTCGAGCGTCAGCTGCTTCCGCGTGATGTCGGCGGTGAGCCCGCTGGGCTGCGCGACG
>Ga0070683_100005456_pt1 | contig 10626 bp, 10 predicted proteins | sample KBSC713LmetaG_FD_64662 | JGI IMG/M metagenome (GOLD analysis project Ga0070683, IMG submission 64662) | Corn rhizosphere microbial communities from Kellogg Biological Station, Michigan, USA - KBS C7.1-3L metaG | ecosystem: Host-associated > Plants > Roots > Rhizosphere ...
GCCGCCATCTCGCGCGAGCAATGGGCGATGTTCGAGATGGAGATGCAGGTTGCATCGTTCCAGAATCAGATCTTCAGCGTCGTCGTCAACCGCGTCGGCCGCGAAGGCGACATGGAGTTCGTGGGCCGGAGCTTCGCCACGGACCCTTACGGAAGAGTTATCGCACGCGCGGCCGACGGTGTGCCCGAGCTTCTGATTGTCGATCTCGACCTCGACGAGATCGATCGGGCGCGCCGCGTCATCCCGCATCTGCGCGATCGGCGGCCCGAGCTCTATCACGCGGTCGCATCGGCGAATGGTCTTGGCAGAGAGGCTTGAAACGATGCAAACAAGCGATTCAGGGCTTCCAGGCCTGCCGATCGGCACGACGGTGCGAGGACCATCGAAGACCCTCACCGATGCGCATTTCCTGCTTTTCTCCGGCCTGACCGGGGACACGCACCCGATCCATTACGATGTCGAATACGCCAAGCGCACGCGGTTTGGTAAGCCGCTCACCCATGGGCTGTTGCTCGCTTCCCTGACCGCGCTCGGGGCAAGCCCGGTCTCGGACAAACTGGAAGGCTTCGTTTTCGTCGAGCAAGGCTCCCGGTTCCTGAAGGCAGTCACGCTCGGCGACACAGTGCGGCCGCAGCAAACGCTCGAACGCGTCTGGACCGAAGGGCATCGTCGTTTCGCGCGCTTTGCGACGGCGCTCTTCAACCAGCGGGACGAGGTCGTCCTGGAGGGCTTCCACGTCTACCGGGTGCTCGATCAAAAGACGAAGTAACGCGCACGCCGGCCCCGGCGAGAGCCGGTCAAGCGAGGTGCCCGCATGCCGCGCATGCGAGAGCGGCACGATTTCCAGATGATTCAAGCGGGTTCGCGATTCCGCACTGCGCACAATCGGATCCTGGGCGCTTCGCGCGCGTGCAGCGCCTGCCGTTGTCGGCTATGGTTGCGGCAACCAGGTCGTCTTCGGGGAGGAGACCATGCATGACGGCGCTTTCACGCGGCGTGACATTCTCGGGCTGATGGCAACCATGAGCGCAACCGGTTTGTCCGGCGCCGCCGCTGCGGCCAGCGCGGGAGCGTACGATCCCGGCGCGCAGTTCGATGTCGCGGTCAGCGAGGTCGAGCTGCGGCGCAACAGCGCGGGCCGGATGCTGATGGCGCGGATCTACCAGCCGAAAGGGCCGGGGCCTTTTCCGACCGTGCTCGATCTGCATGGCGGCGCATGGAACAACAAGAACCGATCCGCCGAGGAGCCGATGGACCGCGCGCTCGCCGCGAGCGGCCTGCTGGTCGCCGCTGTCGACCTGACGCTGGCGCCCGAAGCGCCCTACCCGGCCTGCGTGCAGGATGCCAACTACGCGGTGCGCTGGCTCAAGGCAAACGCCGCAACCTGGAACGGCGACGGCGCGAAGATCGGCGTGTACGGATCCTCCAGCGGCGGTCACGTCGCGGAGCTGCTGGCGATGCGCCCGCGCGACGCCCGCTACAATGCAATTGCGCTCCCCGCCGCGCCGAACGTCGACGCCACCGTCGCCTACGTTGCGACGCGCTCGCCGGTCAGCAACACGTTCGCGCGCTACCAGAACGCGGAAGCCCGCAAGAACGAGAACATGATCAAGAGCAACAAGACGTTCTTCGTCCCGTGGGAGACGATCCACGAAAGCAACCCGCAGGAGATTCTCGAGCGCGAGGAAAAGGTCACCCTCGTGCCGCTGCTCATCATGCAGGGCGCGCTCGACGACAACGTGCTGCCGGCGGTGCAGGAAAAATTCGCCAACACCTACCGGGCGGCCGGGGGCGCTTGCGACTATCGCCTGTTCGAAAACTCCGTGCACGAATGGGTCGCACAGCCCGGTCCGCAGACCGACAAGGCGCGCGACACCGTCAAGGCGTTCATCGCGCGGCAGCTGAAGGCGTGACCCAGGTGCCGAGCCGGCAAGCCACTTGGGCTTGCCGGTCGACTCACTCGTTCAGATCACGTCAGGGCCCGTACTTGGGCGCCGGCGTCTGATTGAAATCGGGCTCGTCGGTGATGCAGACGAAATTGGCAGCCTGGTTGCTGTCGCCGCTCCCTTTGTACCTGGCGACCTTCGGGTAGACACAGAGCGGCCGGGTCATTTGCACGGTCGGCGGCGTGTCGGCGACAAACTTTGTCGCGAGGATCGTCTCCGGCGCCACGCCCTGCTCGACCCAGTTCACCAGCGGCGTGAGCGCGTCGAACACGTTCGGCCCGGGTCCGCCGGAGCAGTGGAACATGCCCGGCACCATGAACAGGCGCGCATACCGCTGCGTCGCGGTCAGCTTGCGATCCTCGCCCGGCCGGAACGACACCGGCCGAACGCCGTCGTGGTCATCGTCGCCGTCCCGCACCAGCGCGTTGAAGTAGTTGATGCTGCTCTGCGAGGGAATGAGCGGGTCGGCCCAGCCGTGATACATCACGAGCTTGTTGCCGCGCCGGTTGAATTCCCTCAGATCCGTGCTGGTGGCGTTCAGCGTCCTCGCCAGCTGGTCGTCGACCGTATCGACGTCGCGATCGAAATCGAACGTCTTGTAGCTGTGCGGGCTCCCCGGATGCCCGAAGCTCGACCCGAACACCCAGTAGAACAGGCCATCGAAGGGCGGCTCGGGCAGGCTTTCCTGGAATGCGAGGCCGAGCGCGAGAATATTGTCGGTTTCGGAACCGCGCGCGACGCCGGGATTGATGATCTCGCCGGTGCGCGGGTTGATCGTGCCGGCGTAATCGGTCCGGATCGTGGTGACCTGCTCGGGCGTGAGGCACGCCGGCGGCACGTTCGCGCCGGTGCATTGCAGCACCTTCGGATCGAACTTGCAGTCGCGCGGGTCGGTGAGGAATTGGTCGGTTTTCACGCCGCCATCCCGGCCGGCGCATTGGGCAAGGACGGCCTTGTTCACCAGCGTCAGCTGCCCCGGCAGGATGAACCGGCCAGGCGTCGCGTGGGTATTCTGCCAGCTCGACAGTCCGGCCATGTGCAGGTGCGTGCGATTGAACGCCGGCGCGCCGGCCAGGATGCCGTTGTAGTCCTCGGGGAAGCGTTGCGCTTCCATCAAGGCGTTCTGTCCGCCGGTCGAGCATCCGGCGAAATAGGCGGTGTGGGCGTTCTGATTATAGAACGCCCTGGCGATCTCCTTGCCGCGCAAGGTCATCAGATGGATCGCGCGGTAGCCGAAGTCCTTGATGCGCTCCGGATGTCCGAACAGGCCCGTCGTCGGCGTTGCGGGGTCGCCGAACGCAATCGCCAGCGGATTGCCCATGTTGCCGGCCGAGCCGCAGAACAGCGGATTGCAGCCGGACGGGCCGGTGCCGAGATCGCTGTTGGTCGACGCAAAGCCCTGCTGGATGCCGAGCGCAAGCTCGCTGTAGGTGATGACGCCCTGGAAGCCGCCGCCCCCGGTGCCGAGGAACCTGCCATTCCATGTCGTCTTGGGCAGCCAGACCTCGATGTTGATGTTGGAATCGCTCATCGGCGTGAGTGTTGCGGTGACGCGACAGAACGGCGGCAAGCCGGTGAGCGTCGAGGGCGGCGTCGTCGGGGTGACGAATACCCCGCTGTCCTGATCGGTGGCCGAGGTGATCGTGCCGTGGTGCAGCGGCAACCCGCCGAGATTGGTGCAAGGTGTCGCGGCCGCGGGCGTGGCAAAGAATGCGGTCGAGGCGAACAGAGCCGCGGCCGAGCTGACGAGCAGATAGCGACGATGCATGGTCACTTCCTCCCCATGATTTCTTTGACCCCGAGGAGGGCAGCGTTGTCGTGACCCCGTCGGGGCGCTGGCATCTTGGCCGATCAGCCGGAGGTTGTCGCGCGCGCGCTCATCATTTTCGCGCGATCACGTTTCCGCACCGCGAGACGGGCGTCATCGTCGCGATCATCGCCCGGTCAGGCGCCAGCGTTCGACCACGCGGAAGCGCTGGCGCTCATCCTCGCGCAACAGCGAGATCGCATCGAGCTCGAGGTGATCGCGCGCCATCGGGGCGAACGCATCCACGAGCGATTTCGTAGCGGAAGGCAGTTCGACGCCGGGCGCCGACCCAGCAAGCGTCATCTGGAAGCGGAAGGCTTCGGGCGCCTTGCGATTAACCTGCGATAGGCCGTCACACCAACGCGCGAAGGCTTCGTGACACGAGAGCGCGAAGGCGACGAGCTGTGCCGGCTGCTCCACCGGCCGCACGACGACGCGCACGCCGTCGTTCGCAATCGTCAGCGGACCCACCGGGACGACGCGCCGCCCCGTGGCGAACCGCGCGACCGCGTCGAGCAGCTCCTGCTCGGTTCCCTCGCCGAGACCAAGCGGCGTCACGAAGCTTGCGTGGAATCCGCGGCGGGCGGCCTCGACCGTCATCAGGCGCAGGATCGCCGGCTCGAGGCCACCAACCGCCGTGATGGGAACATCCGCGCCCCGATAGCAATCATAGCCGAGCACGCGGGCGCCAAATCGGGCGAGCGGCGACTCCGGCGGTGGCGTGTAGGCGATGGCGTAGCGCGGGCCCGGCATGCATGCCCGCGGATAGGCGTCACAGATGACAGTGCGGTGACGGTGGCGTGGACCGCGCAGCGCGGGCGCTGGTTGATGTGCCCTCGCCCCTTGCGGGCCCCTTGTGGGAGAGGGCGTAGCAATGTGCGCCGCGATCGCGGCGACTGCCCTCACGGCATCCGCATCAGCGGCTGGCCCATCCGGATCGCGACGCCGTCCTGCACGCCGTCGCACAGCGCGAACCCCTTCGGCGCGAACACGATGATCGTCGAGCCGTGCTCGAACCAGCCCATCTCGTCGCCTTTGTGAAACGCGGCGTCGCAACCGGCCGTCTTCGGGCCGTCATGATCGAGATCGCGCAGGTTGGCGAGGAAGTTGAGACGGATGCCGGCCACGAGAATTGCCGCTACGGGAACCAGCGTGATGACGTCGTCGCCTGGCAATCGCATTTGCAAAATCGCGCGTTCGTTGCGGCAGAACAGCTTCTCGACTCGCTTCAGCGCAATCGGATTCACATTCCAGGTGTCGCCCGCGATGTAGGTGACGCGCTCGACGCGTCCATCGCATGGCGCGTGGAAGCGATGATACATGCTGGCCGTTAGTCGAAGTGTCACATGGCGGCCGTCACGATAACGTTCGACCAGCGCCGGGTCGTGCAACAACTCCTCGAGCCGGTACGGAAAGCCCTTGATCTGATAGAGCTTGGTGCCCTCGATCGCCCCGCAGGCGCCGACGATCGCGTCGCACGGGCTTGTCATCAGGGCCGGATCCGCATCGACCGGGCGTGCGCCGTCCTTCAGCTCGCGGGTGAAGCAGTCGCGCACGCTGGTGAACGAGGTCTTCTTCGCCTCGCTGAGGTCCAAATCGGAAAAGAGCTGCCAGGCCCAGATCGAGACGTCGCGCACCAGCGGCTGCTCGATCCGCGCCAGCCAGCCGACGAAGCGCGTCAGCAGGCGGCGCGGAATGCGGTTGGTGAGCAGGAAGTTGATGTCTTCCTGCTGCAATATTTTCAGGACCTGAGATCGAACCGTCATATTGGCGAAGTGCATTTCCGTTAAACCGCGATTCCATGGATTTCCCGACACCACATCTTGCCGGCTATGCGGTCGGCGCCGCCGCCGCGATCGCCTCGTTCGTCAAGCTCAAGTCGAGGTTCGACTTGTCGCGCGCCAAACACCCCTCGCTCGGCGGGCATGCGCGGATGTCGCGCTTCTTCGCCTCGCTGGTGCCCTACTACGAGTACGAGGGCGAGCGCTTCTTCCGCGCCGACAATCCGCCCGACGACGTCGCGGCGAAGCGGCGCGCGGGCTTCTTCCGCCTCGCCGATCTCTACCGCGAGCGCTTCCCGAAGACGATCGCGCAGACCGTCGAGGCCGCCGTCGGCATCTCCGACCTGCAGTTCACCTCCGCCTACCGGGTGCCGTTCCAGTTCAGCCGCTTCGTGCGCACGCACCTCAAGACCGGCTCGTTCGTGCAGTCGAGCTCCGGCGTAACCGTCACCGATCTCGACGGCAACGTCTTCTACGACGTCACCGGCGCCTACGGGGTGAACCTGTTCGGCTACGACTTCTATAAAGAGTGCATCGCGGAGGGCTCGCAACGCGTCGCGGCGCTCGGCCCCGTGCTCGGCGCCTATCATCCGCTCATCGCCAAGAATGTGAAGCGGCTGCGCGCGATCTCCGGCATGGACGAAGTCTCGTTCCACATGTCCGGCACCGAAGCCGTGATGCAGGCGGTGCGGCTTGCGCAGTTCCACACGCGGCGGCGCCGCATCGTACGCTTCAGTGGCGCCTATCACGGCTGGTGGGGCGACGTGCAGCCCGGTGTCGGCAATCCGGTGCCGGCGCGCGACACGCTGACGCTCAGCGAAATGTCGGAGAAGACGCTGCGGGTCCTTAGGACCCGCCATGATATCGCCTGCGTGCTGGTCAATCCGCTGCAGGCGCTGCATCCAAACGCCAATGCGCCGTCCGACTCCGCGCTGGTCGACAGCGCGCGCACCGCCCATTTCGACCGCGCCGCCTATTCGGAATGGCTGCGCAAGCTGCGCGAAGCCTGCAGCGAGCGCGGCATCGTGCTGATCCTCGACGAGATCTTCGTCGGCTTCCGCATCGCGCGCGGCGGCGCGCAGGACTATTTCGGCATCAAGGCCGACATGGTTACCTACGGCAAGACGCTCGGCGGCGGACTGCCGATCGGCGCCGTCTGCGGGAAGCGCGAGTTCATGAAGCGCTTCCGCGACGACCGGCCGGCCGACATCTGCTTTGCGCGCGGCACGTTCAACTCGCATCCTTACGTGATGGCCGCGATGGACCAGTTCCTGACGCGGTTCGAGAGCGCGGAGATCCGCGCGCTCTACACCGACCTCGACGCGACCTGGAACGCGCGCACCGACCTGCTCAACCGCCGTCTGGAAGAGGCCGGCGTGCCGGTGCGCATCGCCAACCTCTCGTCGATCTGGGCGATCTTTTATACCAAGCCGGCGCGCTACAACTGGATGCTGCAATACTATCTGCGCGCCGAAGGCCTCGCGCTGCCCTGGATCGGCACCGGACGGCTGATCTTCAGCCTGAACTACACGCAGGCCGGCTTCCAAGCCGTGGTCGAGCGCTTCGTCACCGCGGCGCACAAGATGAATGACGACGGCTGGTGGTGGTCCGATCCGCAGACCACGAACAAGTCGATCAAGCGCGCGATCCTGCGTGAGATGCTGTCGCATCGGTTCCTCGGCAAGCGGGCATAGCGTCGCTCCGCTCGTCCCCGCGGAAGCGGGGACCCAGTTCTTCCGCCCAGTCCTCGGCCCCTGGATTCCCGCTTTCGCGGGAATGAGCGGAGATGGTTGCACCATCGAATCAAAAGCCTCACGGATCAAAGACCCGCGAGGCTGAAACCTGCGCAACGAGCCGCTCACGCGCCGGCGTGGCTCTCCTGCAGCTCGTCTTCTTCGGCCTCCCCGCCATGCTGCGCATGGTGCGGGTCGATCAGCTCGCCGCGCATCAGGTAGAGCGGCGACTTCCAGTAGAGCATGATGTCGTGGAACGGATCGGTCAGGATCTTGGTCGCCCACACGAGGCCGTCCATCACGCCCTTGATGAAGAACAGCTGCACGGTGCGGAACAGAAGGCCGCCGGCGCCGATCAGCAGCCAGAGCTTGCCGACATTGCGGATCACATCCGCGAGCGAGTCCGGCGCCTTGAACAGGCCGAACAGCGTCGGATCGACGAACAGCAGCAGCGGCGAAGCGGCCCAGATCACCATCAGCACGACCTTGCGGAACAGGTTGTAGCCGACCTTGATCTCTTCCTTGTGCTCGTGCGTCGCCTCGTTGATGTGATCGTAGCTCTTCGGCTCGAAGAAGAAGTGTCCGGCCTGGCGCGACCACATCGACACCAGCCAGCCGATCAGGCCGGCGACGCCGGGATCGAAATAGATGAAGACGTAGGCAACCAGGAAGCTGATCGCGCTCACGAGATGGAGCGACTGATTGATCCGGCTGTGGTGGTAGTAGCGGTGATCGTCCCAGCGCTGGACTCTCAACGCTTCGAGAAAGCTGTGCATGCCGTCATCCCCCTGGAGGCTTTGGCGGTGGGTTTTCGTGGCGCATGATCTTGTCCGAAAACCGGTACCCACTTTTCGGGATCATGCGCTATTTCGATTCCATAACCGGGATATGACAGCAACAAACTGTCATAATCGAGCGGATTCACGCGGCGGCAGTGGCCGTTGTCTGCGCCGGGTCGATCTTCTCGAAGCGGATCATGTAGAAGTGACCGAGCGGCGGCAGCGCGCGGCTCTCGGCGATGCGGATGTCGCTGCGGGTCGCGACCCACCGGCGATAGCGCTCGAACGAGAATTCGGTGCGCCAGCCGAGCCTGCGCACCACCGGCTGCAGCATGTGCTCGATATTGCGGCGCAGGCCCGTCTCGGCGCCGATACGGGTGGCGACCACGATCTCGCCGCCCGGCCGCAGCACGCGAACGAACTCGTCGAGCGCCTTCTCGGGGTTCGGCACGGCGGTCACGACATATTGGGCCACCACCACGTCGAACGCGCCGTCCGGAAAGTCGAGCTTCTCGGCGTCCATGACCTCGAGGCCCTCGACGTTCTCGAGCCCGAGCTCGTCGACGCGCTTGTGCGCCTTGCGCAGCATCTCTTCCGAGATGTCGACCCCGAAGATCTTGTTGCGTCGCGAATATTGCGGCAGCGAGATGCCGGTGCCGACGCCGACCTCAAGGATGCGTCCGCCGATGCGCTCGGCCGCCTCGATCGAGGCGCTGCGCCCGCTGCGAAACACCGCGCCGAAGGTCAGGTCATAGACCGGCGCCCAGCGATCGTACGCGTTTGCCACCGAGTGAAGTTGAATGTCCGTTGCTGTCGCTTTCATGTTCCGCCTGCCGTGGCTTGGAGTGCGAAGGCCGCCCGCTGTCGCTGCACGGTCGCGATTGCGGCTTTGTTGACATGGCCGATGAACTGTCTGGCGCTCGCTTCCCAGGAGCGCTCGAGCGCAAACGCCCGACAGGCGTCGCGCGGAATATTCAGTGCCGCAAGGCATGCGGCACGCAGGTCCGCGTCCATGACGCCGACCTTGGTGCCGCCGATCACGTCGCGCGGGCCCATCACCGGGAAGGCCGCGACGGGCACGCCGCAGGCGAGCGCCTCGAGCTGCACGACGCCGAAGGTGTCGGTCTTGCTCGGGAACACGAACACGTCGGCGGCGCCAAGATGCGCGGCGAGCTCGCGGCCTTTCAGCAAGCCGAGGAACTTCACCTCCGGATAGCGCGCCTTCAGCTCCGCCTCCTGCGGCCCCTCGCCGATCACGGCCTTGGAGCCCGGCAGGTCGAGCGACAGGAAGGCTTCGAGGTTCTTCTCGACCGCGACGCGCCCCATCGAGAGAAAGATCGGACGCGGCAGATCGAGATCGATCGCCAGATCAGGTCGGAATTTCTCGGTGTCGACGCCGCGGCCCCACATGCCGAGATGCTGAAAGCCGCGCGAACAAAGCTGCTGCATCAGCGACGGGGTCGAGACCATCGTGACGGTCGCGGCCGCGTGGAAGCGCCGCAGCACCGCATAGCTGACCGCGAGCGGCAGCGGCACACGCTCCGCGATGTATTCGGGGAAGCAGGTCGTGTAGCTGGTGGTGAAGGACAGCCCGTGACGGATGCAGAAGCCGCGCACCATGTGGCCGATCGTGCCTTCCGTCGCGATATGGATCGCGTCGGGCGCCGCGGTGGTGATCCGCTCCGTGATCGCGCGCCGGCTCGGCAGCGCGAGGCGGATGTGCGGATAAGTCGGCAGCCCGACGGTCGCAAAGCCTTCGGGCGTGAGGAAGTCGAGCGTGACGCCGAGCGTGCGCGCGCTCTCGGCGAGCGAGGTCAGCGTCCGCACGACTCCGTTGACCTGAGGATGCCAGGCATCTGTCGCGACGAGTACGCGCATCAGGCGCACACTCTGCAGGGCCGGTTTGCCAGCAAGACGAATCGCATGGCCGGAAACTGGCAGCGCCCGATTTCAGTCGGATGACTGTTTTGCGTTACGTGTGTGACAGGCTAGTGTTCCCCTTCCGATGCCGCACTAACTGCATGATATGAATCGATTTTGAGGGAGCGCCAAAAGCGTTAACCAACATGGCCGTGAACAAAGAGCACAAGGAATTCCATACGCTCGACATGGCGAGCGGCTGGGAAGTTCCGGCGGGCTACCCGAAAGGCATCATGCAGAAGATCCTTTCCGGCGCGCTCGACGAGAAAGGCAAGCGCGGCACGCGCACGCGGCTCCTGCGTTTCGCGCCGGGCGAGTTCACCACCGCGCCGTTCGTGCATGACTACTGGGAAGAGGTCTATCTCGTCTCAGGCGACCTCACCGTCGGCAATGACGCGCAGGGCAAGGGCGGCGAGCCGTTCCCACCGAACACCTATGCGTGCCGGCCGCCCGGCGCCTATCACGGCCCGTTCCGCTCCGAGCAGGGCTGCATGCTGCTGGAGATTCATTATTACGATCCGGCGTGACGCCCGGGCGCGCTACTCCTGCTGCGTCAGAAAAAACTCAGACCGCGAGCGCAGTCGCCGTTGTTGTGCCCTCTCCCGCGTGCGGGGGAGGGCTGCGCAGAATCTCAACGCATGAACCTGGGAGGAGGAAGCG
>Ga0070683_100005457_pt1 | contig 10626 bp, 9 predicted proteins | sample KBSC713LmetaG_FD_64662 | JGI IMG/M metagenome (GOLD analysis project Ga0070683, IMG submission 64662) | Corn rhizosphere microbial communities from Kellogg Biological Station, Michigan, USA - KBS C7.1-3L metaG | ecosystem: Host-associated > Plants > Roots > Rhizosphere ...
CTACAACCCCTCGCCTGTGGCCAGCCAGTGAGCACACTCGGGACCTAACTCTGCAAGAGCTTTGGCCTCGTATTCAGCGGATTCAGCCGGAGTCAAGGTTTCCTTCCACCGTCCGTTCGTGCCCTTGTTGATGAAGGTCTTAACGCCGCCCTTCCAGACTGCTCCGCCAAGCGGCACGATCTTCTCGCCGTTGTTCTTCATCCAGTCGAAGGTACAGTGCTCCACGATGGTGTCCCACTTGCTCTCGTCGATTGGGATGTCGAGGAACTTGGCAATACGGCGCATTTCCTCGGGCATGTTGCGCTTCAACTTGTCGAAGTGGACAAGCATGAGATTGGGGAGATCGCGGATCGCCCACCAGCTGCGGACGTTTTCCCAGAAGGACCAGTATGGAAAACCGTCTTTGGCCAGCCACGTATGCCAATACTCGCGAATGTCCTCGGTTGGAGGCTCGAGTGGCGGCCCGACGAGGCCCGGAGTCTTGTTCAAGGCGTCGTACATGGCTTCATTGCCATTCAAATGGTGGTTGTAGAGACTCCAGAGGACGTCTCTTCCGTCGCGACCGATGTAGATGTATTTGGCCTTCGGCGAGTACACCAGCGCTTCAACGGGAAGATGTGTCTTCACAAACCGGCGGTGCGTCTGTGCTTCAACCGCAGGCAGCTTGATCTCCTTGGGAGGAACTCGGAAGTCGATCCACGGTGACATAGCCTGTGTGTCAAGATCAGTTTCGCCATTGAACAACATCTGCGAGATGATCTGTTGCATCCAGGTTGTACCTGACTTCGCGTACGTGGAGATGATGATGTCGTCATCCCTAAATTTGAAGTCATTCCAGAACGTGGAATCGATGTGTTGGTTGTGCATCTCCTTTGTTTTTTCGGGCCATGCCACCGCCATGCTCATATTGAACCTCCGCTTTCTTGCACGCGCTCTTGCGTGTTTTCCAGATTGCTGTTCGAACTTGCTGTGCGACTATTCAACCAAACGTCGAGACTGATTTCGCGGGTGACTTCGAACCTGAAAGATCTTCGACCGCGGGGGGAATGATTTCGAGTTCCTCCAGGCGGTGAAGAATTTTCGCGACACTCGATTCAATCGACTCTGACGACGAATCGATGGTCAACTCCGGCGCCACGGGGGACTCGTAAGGATCGGAGATCCCGGTGAACTGTTTGATTTCGCCTGACAGCGCCTTTTTGTAGAGGCCCTTCACGTCGCGCTCAATCAAGACCTCGACGGGACAGTTCATGTGGATCTCGATAAAGTTCGGAATGCGCTTTCTCAGCTCATCGCGAGACGCGCGGTACGGCGAGATGGCGGCGGCGATTGCGATGACCCCATTACGAGAGAGCAACTCACAAACAAAGCCGATGCGCCTGATGTTCTCTTCGCGATCTTCTTTTGAGAAACCGAGCCCCTGGCAAAGCAGGGTTCTTGTGATATCTCCATCGAGAACTTCTACTTTCGCACCGAGTGCTCGCAGGCGCGAGCCAACAAGCTGCGAGATCGTGCTTTTGCCGCTGCCAGACAGGCCCGTGAACCACAGGGTACAGCCGGTGTCCATTCGCTTGCTCCTCCGAAACAACTTCAGTACTTCACCGATGCAACGGGATGATCTGCCGCTCTGCAAGAATCTCACTGATCCGCGCGACGCTCTCTTCCAGACTGCTGAACAACGATGCATTCACGTCGATAAAACGCTCCGGGTCAATGAGAGCTTTAGCCCGATCTCGTTCTACCTCGTAAAGGAAATCCGCTGCACAAATCGTCAGCAGGCCTGCTGCAGCGACGTTTTGCACAATTTCAAGCATGATGCTGCCGTCACTCTGCGCGGCGACGACATGCGTAAGATAGCCACGGTTGAAAAGTTCACGTTCGATCTCGAAAGCGAGTTGAAGGCCGCCATTCAACCAGATGAGAACCGGCGCGTGCCCCACCCGCTGCTCCCGCTCCGCTCCGGAGATGTGCTTCGCCTCGGGCGCTTGCACCTCCTGCATCGCAGAATCCGCCATCTTGGGATCGCGACCGGTGATCATGCCGGCGGCCACGGTAGCGTTCGAGATTGGATCGACGAGGACAAAGCTGCCTGTTGCGCGATTCCGCCGATACTGATCCACGAACAACGGGGAATGCAAGTCGATGACAACCGTTCCGATCTCGTTCAGCTTCAATTCGGAAGCAGGATGACGCTGAAAGCTGTTCACATCGACGCGGTAGCGAACGTATCTGACCTGGGCCTTCACCCACTGGCTGGTGTGCTTGATCATGTATTGGCGGCGCAGATCGAGAGGCTGATGATCCATCCAGACCAGTCGCGCATCGATGCAGCGAGTGATATGCGGAGGATGGGATGGCGGCACCAGCATGTTGCCCCGGCTCACATCCACTTCGTCTTCCAGACAAACCGTCACGGACATCGGTGGAAAGGCACGAGGCAGTTCGCCGTCGTAAGTGGCGATCGACTTGACACGCGAAGTGCGCCCGGACGGAAGCACCATGACCGGATCACCCGGCTTGAGAACGCCGGAAGCTACCTGGCCCGCGAAGCCTCGAAAATCCTGGCTCGGCCTGGACACGAGCTGAACCGGGAAACGCATTTCGGTCAGGTTTCTATCGCTGGCGATGTGGACCGTTTCAAGATGGTGAAGCAGGCTCGGCCCATCGAACCACGGCATGTTCTCGCTTTTGGTGACGATGTTGTCGCCCAGCAGAGCACTCACGGGGATGAAGTAGAGATCAGAAAGTTGGAGCGGAGCGGCGAAGCTGGTGAAGTCCGTGCAGATCTTCTCGAACACCTCTTCGCTGAAGCCCACCAGATCCATCTTGTTCACGGCGACGACGAGATGATGAATGCCGAGAAGCGAGGCAATGAACGCGTGACGCCGTGATTGCGGCAGCACGCCATTTCGCGCGTCGATCAGAACAATGGCGAGGTTCGCGGTGGAGGTCCCGGTCGCCATGTTGCGCGTGTACTGTTCGTGTCCAGGAGTATCGGCGATGATGAATTTTCGTTTGGGTGTGGAGAAGTAGCGATACGCCACGTCAATGGTGATGCCCTGCTCGCGCTCGGCGCGCAAGCCGTCGGTCAGCAGAGCGAAATCCATCGCGCCTGCAGATTGATTTACCGTCGCCTTCTTGATGGCGTTCAGTTGATCCTCGTACACGCCCTTTGAGTCGTAGAGAAGCCGGCCGATCAACGTGGATTTCCCGTCATCCACGCTGCCGCACGTGATGAAGCGGAGGAGGTCGTTCTCCTCCTCCCGCCGGAGGAACGCTTCGATTCCGGTCACTTCCTGGGTATTTGCGGCCATCAGAAATACCCTTCCCTCTTTTTGATCTCCATGGATCCTTCCAAATCGAAATCGATGATGCGATTTTCACGTTCCGAACGGCGGAAGAGCATCATCTCTTCAATGATCTTGGGCAGCGTGTCTGCTTCTGAGCGAATCGCGCCGGTGCATGGGGTGCAGCCGAGCGAGCGCATGCGGCACATCACCATCTCTTTCTTTTCTCCGGGCTGAAACGGCACATTCGCCTCGGCGGGAATGAGACTTCCTTTACGCACCACCATCTCCCGCGGTTTCGCGAAGTAGAGGGGCACGATCGGAATCTTCTCCAGGTTGATGTACTCCCAGATGTCCAGTTCGGTCCAGTTCGAGAGCGGAAAGACACGGATGCTCTCGCCGGGATTCAGGCGCGAATTGAACAGGTTCCACAGCTCAGGTCTTTGGTTCTTTGGATCCCATTGCCCGTGGGGATCGCGGAACGAATAGACGCGTTCCTTCGCGCGCGATTTTTCTTCGTCTCGCCGGGCGCCGCCGATAGCGGCGTCAAAGTCGCCCTCAGCCAGGGCATCAAGCAGTGCGCGCGTCTTGAGCAGCCCACAGCATTTCTGCGTTCCTAGGTCGAATGGATTGGCCCCGGCCTCAATTGCCGCCTTGTTGGTATGCACAATGAGATTGGCGCCGATCTCCGCGCAAAAGCGATCGCGAAACTGGATCATCTCGCGAAACTTGTATGTCGTGTCAATGTGAAGCAGCGGAAAAGGAATCCGCCCCGGATAGAATGCCTTCTGCGCGAGGCGCACCATCACGGAGGAGTCCTTGCCGATGGAATAGAGCATCACGGGGCGCTGAAATTCAGCCACGACTTCGCGCATGATATGGATGCTCTCCGCTTCGAGCATGCGCAAGTGCGTCAGTGTAAGGCTGTCTCTCATACGGCGTCGCTCACTCCCTGCTGCCTGGCAGCGCACTTTCCGCGCATACTCTGCAGAAAGCTGTACGACAGGCGAAGGTTGGAATCAATACCTGTGCCCAATCGGATGTTCGGTTTATTATCCCCGTGGAAGTCGGACCCGCCCGTAGGGATCAGATCGAAGCGCTCGGCAAGTTCGCCGAATTCTCTGGTATGGGCGGGCGAATGCTCACTGTGGAAGACTTCGATCCCCGCGAGGCCAACATCAATCAACCGCCGCAGAAGATTCTCGAATTCCAATCCACGCTGCGGAAGCCGCACAGGGTGAGCCAGTGCGGCCATTCCCCCACTCTCAGTGATCTGTTGAATGCCTGCTTCGAGGGTTGGCTCGTCGCGTTCGACTGAAGCTTTGGCTTCATCGGCGAGATAGAGGTCAAAGGCTTGCTGCATGTTTGAGACATAGCCTTTGTCGCACAACACTCTTGCAAAATGCGGACGGCCCACCTGATTTCGGCCGTAGATTTCAGCTTCGTCGAGCGAGACCGGAACGCCAAGTTGCTCGAGTTTCGCAACCAGTTCAAGGTTGCGCCGGCGCCGGCTTTCCTGCTGGCTTTCGAGCCAACATCGGAACTCATTCGATGGTGGAGAGAGCAGCCAATAGCCAAGTAAGTGGACGGATGGCTCTCGCTTTCCCGCGGTCCTCAGCTCATTGGGACGGGTGCTCAATTCGACAGCGCACACCAGTTCCAGACCCGAGTCTGCGGCAATTGGTGCCGCGGCATCGTAGCCAGCGAGGGTGTCATGATCGGCAATGCCGAGCGCTTCGATGCCTTCGCGCACCGCAAGCCGCACGAGGTCTCCTGGATCCGTAGACCCGTCAGAGCGGTCCGTATGTGTGTGTAGATCGATCAATTACGCTCCGCGCTTATTTACTGGGGGCCGAGTACATATCCTCTACACGAAAGCTGCGATAGTCGATGTTGCCCATGAGATCAAACGCAAGAATGACTTTGCCGTCCTTATCCGTTTCCGCAGTTCGCCCCTGCAGCGGCATCGATGCACCCGCCACCGTACTGTATCCGCCACTCTTTAACGCTTGAATCGAGCCGCAGCAGAATGTTTGAACCCCCAGCGGAGCAGCGTAGACGAGCGTTGCAATGTGCTTATCTTCATCGAGCTTCCATACTTGTCCGCGTACTCCAGCCTTGGGGTCCTTGCCGGAGACATCACCGTCGTCCACAAGGGTAAGCATGTTCGAACCGATGGGCTCGAACCCTGCATCGTGTTGGTAGGCGAACCACGGATTAGGCTCCTTGGCTTCGGCTTTGAAATCCCCGTCCTTACCGAGTTTCCAAAGAACCTTGCCACTGCCCTTGCCGTCTTTCCAATCGATCTTCAAAACCCAATTCTGTTCCGGCTGCGAAATGATCAGATCTCCTGTCGAAGGAATGTAACTCAACGAGTTTGTATGGGTCCATCCATTCGCCTCTTCGGCCAGCAGAACCGCGGGGCACCCTCCCGCTCCCGTGTGACATTTGGAATCATAAAGGGACTTGCGATTGAGATCGAGGTGGTCGAAACCGTTCCAAACTGCGGCAACTTGGAAGTCCTCGTCGAGGTCGATAATGAGATCCCCCAGGACATCCACCGGCATCTTCGATCCTTGCGTCCCGGTGGGCATCATGCGCTCAAAACCCGCGATCGTAAGGGTATGCCCGTTTGGCAGTCGTATCGCCTCATGGTGGAAACCGGACACACACTCCCTACCGCTCCGATAACAATCAGAGTGGATGCCGTGGCCTTCCAGTTGCTCGGCAACTCGACCGATGTTTGTCTCGCGAACTACATTTCCAGCCAGATCAATTTCCCGCAACACCTGCTCTTCGTGGGTGTTATTAACTGAATTCTGCCCGTCAGCCAGAACCAGGAAGCGCCCCCCCGGAACCACCCGGGTCAGGAAGTCGTTTGAACGCAGATACCACACCACCCTGCCTTGAAGGTCGGTGGCGAAGGGACGCACCTGCTCACCCATCGCTGCGGCGCTGTAGACGATAACCGATTCCGGGCTGTTGCCACCGGCTGCCGGCACAGCGAGCACGACGGGGGGAAAGTTACCGTCAAGCACTCCTGTGTGGAACGGCAGGTAATGGCCCGCAGTAACGGACCCGCCTGTGGTGACCTCTGATCGAAGCTGATATTCGGTATCGGCGCGCATGCCCGCCACGTAGACGTTGCTGCTGATCGATCCCCGGCATGGCTGGGCCGGTGTCCGGCTGATTGCTTCTTCGCCATCCGCATGAAACGCGACGCGGAACTGGCTTCCCATCGGGCATGGCGGAGCACTGAAGAGCGCCACAAGAGGATGAGAGGTAGGGGTCGCTACTGCCTTATCTTTGACCCGAGAGACGAACTGGAAAGGCATTTCGGCCTGGCCGGTTGCTTTGGTGTCATTGTCGCGGACCTTTACGCGAATCGTCGCCGACTGCTCGAACAGGTCAGGCGTCCACGCAAATGCGAACTGCTGGCTGTAGTCGTGCACCACGTGGAAGGGCCCGCCATTCACGCTGACGGAATACTGAAAGACGAAGGTTTCCCTGCCCGGAGGATGCCCCTGAGGCAGCGCCGTCAGACCGATGGGCGTACCTACTGGCTGGGGCGAGGCCAGGGTTGACCGCAGTTGCACGGTGAGGGGAGTTTCAGCCGCGCAAACAGAAACGGCCGCCATGAGAAGGGGAAGCACTAGTCGGTGGGACACAGTGCTGAGAAGCGTAGCACAGCGTTTGCAGGGTGGTCGATACCTTAAATTGCAAACGACTTCAGTTTCCCAAATCAACTTAAAGCCTTTACGCAAAGCTGAATACCAAGACCGATCAGGCAGACAAAGAGCAGCAGCTGGAGCGAGCGCTTGGGAATCCGGGAGGAGAGAGAAGCGCCACAAATTGCGCCCAGAACGCCGCCCACGCAAAGCCGTATCAAGGCATGCAGATCGTAGTGCCCAATGAACAGGTGAAGCCCACTCCCAATGGTGGAGACTGTGAGTCCGAAGACCATGTCGGTACCGACCACCAGCGCCGGCGGCAGTTGCGTGAGGGTCATCAGCACCACTGCACCCAGTGCACCTGCTCCCGCGGATGAGACGCCAACCTCGGCGCCGATCAGCGCCGCAATGGGCGGAAGCCAGCGGGAGCGATCAACTGAAGCGGTTATCGCTCGGTGGCGCAGGGAGCGATATAGATTGAGCAGCGACAGAAGAATGATTGTGATTCCGAGGACGAAAAAGATGCCCCGCTCGTGTTCTTCCATGCTCAGCCGCTTCAGCGCCTGAATTCCAATGATGACGCCCGGAATTCCGCCGCTGCAAAGCAGCAGGAGAATCCGAAAATTGACCTGCTGCCGGCGAAGATAGATCGGCAACACCGAAAGCTTGATCACCGCAGCAAAGGTGAGCGCGGTTCCGACAGCAATGGCGGGCTTGAAATGAAAGAACAGGATGAGAATCGGCGCAGTGATGCTGCCGGCGCCAACCCCTGTGAGGCCGACAGCTGTTGCGATCAGAAATCCAACAACATATTCCATTTCGGCCCCGCGCCAGATTGACGTTTTCGTATCATAGCAGTCCTTCCGGCAGTCTCCTCCGAAAGCGCAAGAGCCCGAGCCACGCCGCCAGTGCTCGGCGGGTCAGCGGACAATCAGCATTGAGCGAAAGACCGGTTTGCAGAAGGCGACTGCGCTTACGTCGCGTGTTCTCTGGCTGGAAACTTGGGAATCTGAAGAATGAGTACGAACGTGACAAGCAGCAGAGAGATGTTTACAGAAAACGCAATGTGCAATGCGCGAATGAACGCTTCAGTGGATGTTTGCCGGCCAAGTGCGCTGAAGAAGACGGTGCCGATAACTGCAACTCCCGTTGCAAATGAAGCCTGCTGAACCGTCGTCAGCACCCCGGATGCAGACCCGGCGTCATGACCTCTGATATTGATCAGGATGGTGTTGATCAGCGTGGGCATCACAAATCCCTGCCCAGTGCCGTAAATGAGAAGAACCGGCGCGAGATGCAGGCTGGTGAGCCCTGCGCCGCGCGCAGACGAGACCCACAGCAGGCCGACCAGGCCGCTGATCATCAGTGCGACACCGAGGTTGATGATGCGGCTCCCGAGCTTCGGCTGAACGCGAACCGAAGCCAGCGAACTGCCAAGAAAAGCAATCGCAAACCACAAGAAAGTCAGCCCGGCGTGCCGCGCAGAATAGCCAACCCCGTTCTGAAGAAAAATGGTCGAAATCAGAAAGAACGCCGCCGCACCACTGAAGAAGCAAGTGCCGCTGCACAATCCGATCACGAAGACACGGTTGTGAAACAGAGAGAGTTCCAAAAGCGGCGACCCTCCCTTTGCCGTTACCCGCTTTTCAAATTGCACGAACACGATCAGCACCGGAATGAACGCGACCAGGCAGATGAACGCCCAAGCAGGCCAACCGGCTTCGCGACCCTGAATAAGCGGGTAGAGCAGAAGCGTGAGAGCAATCGTAAGGATCGCGACTCCACCGAGATCGAGCTTGCGCGCTTTGGGAGAGCTGGACTCTTTTACAAATGTTTCCGCCAGAATGATGGTGGCCAATCCGATGGGCAGGTTGATAAGGAAAATTGGCCGCCAGCTCAGATGAAACATATCTGCGCTGACAAGGACCCCGCCGAGAGCGTTGCCCATGAACGAAGACAATCCAATCACTGTCCCGAAAAAGCCGAATGCAGTGGCCCGCTCACGCTGCGGGAAAGTGACCTGAATGATCGACAGCACCTGGGGAAAAAGAAGCGCCCCAGAGATGCCTTGCAATGCGCGTGCCGCGATCAGGAACATGGGCGAAGGCGAAAGCCCGCAGAGCAGGGATGCGGCTGTAAATGAGGCGACGCCCCAGACGAACATCCGCCTTCGGCCGAAGATGTCTCCCAACCTGCCGCCGGAGATCAGAAAGACCGCATACGTGAGCCCATAGCTCGCAATGATGAGTTGCACTTCGGCGAATGTGGCGTTCAGGCTGGTGCGGATGGCCGGGATCGAGACATTCACGATAAAGAAGTCCAGAGCGGCGAGAAACGCCCCTGTCAGCACCACCGCCAGCGAGCCCCATCGACCCGGGTCGGGAGTATCGGTGGATGCAGCTGGAGAACTGACGACGCTGGTCGCAGAACCAGAAACTTTCATGGGTCCTCATATTGCCGGCTTCCGATTCGGCTTGGGGGAGAGGGAAAGGAAGTCTGGTTATTCTATAACGCCTGCATGGTAGACTGCCGCCGCAGGGGGCCTCATGCGGCAACCGTTGAAGCTGATCCAATTTGCGGCCCTACTTGTGGGCTTGATGGCCTTCCTGCATCCGATTGTGGAATCGCAAACCGCCAGAGTGATCATCCTTGGTTCCGGGACCCCCATCCCAGATCCCTCAAGCTCCGGGCCATGCGTGGCGGTGGTGTTTAACGGGCAGGCTTATCTTTTCGACGCCGGACCGGGCGTGGTGCGCCAGGCCCAGGCTGCGGCAGAGAAATTCGGAATCCCAGCGCTGGACGCGACTCACCTGACCCGGTTGTTCGTCACGCACCTGCACTCGGATCACACGCTTGGATATCCGGATCTCATGCTCACGCCCTGGGTGGTGGGCCGCCGAGAGCCGCTTGAGGTCTATGGTCCCAAAGGAATCTCCGCAATGACGGAGCATTTGAAGCAGGCCTATGCAGCGGATATTCACGTTCGGACAGACGGCCTGGAGGGACTGAACGATGCGGGACTGGCTGTGAACGCACACGAGATCGAAGGCGCAGGAGTGGTGTACAAAGACCAGAATGTGACCGTGCGATCGATCGTAGTCAAGCATGGATCGTGGCCGCAGGCGTTTGGATACGCGGTCGATGCTGGTGGTCGCAGGATCGTCATCTCCGGCGACACCATGCCAACCAAGGCAGTTATCGACGCATGCAATGGCTGCGACGTTCTGGTGCACGAAGTGTATTCAGAAGACCGCTTCAATCTCGTGTTCGGGACAGTGCGCGGCCAGTATCACCGCAGCTTTCACACGTCGACAACCGAACTCGCCGAACTGGCAGCTAAGGCAAAACCTAAGCTTCTGGTGCTATATCACCAGCTCTACTTCGGAGATCCGGAGAAAATCGATCTGGTGAAAGAGATTCGACGGAGCTACTCCGGCACCGTCGTGAACGGTCGCGATCTTACCGAGTATTGAGCTCAATCAGGTCGCCGGTCAGCTTGTTCGCGACACCCCGAATCTTCCTGACCCGATCTTAGACTGTGCACCAGACATTCACCGGGCGTTTTCCTTGATCTTCCATTGGATCGCGTGTTGAATCAGCTCGCGACCGCTCTTCAGCCCCAACTTCTGCTTGATGTGCGCCTGGTATGTCTCAACCGTCTTGACGCT
>Ga0070683_100005459_pt1 | contig 10621 bp, 8 predicted proteins | sample KBSC713LmetaG_FD_64662 | JGI IMG/M metagenome (GOLD analysis project Ga0070683, IMG submission 64662) | Corn rhizosphere microbial communities from Kellogg Biological Station, Michigan, USA - KBS C7.1-3L metaG | ecosystem: Host-associated > Plants > Roots > Rhizosphere ...
GTCCTCTCCGGCACGAAAGTGCGCGAGGCGCTCGCCCGCGGCGAGAGCCTCCCCGTCGAGTTCACCCGGCCGGAAGTGGCCGCCATCCTCGCCGAGGCCTACGCGGCGAAGGCGAAGAACGGAGCAGCTCATGTCCAAGCGTGATCGTGGTTTCGTCGTGTGGTTCACCGGTCTGTCGGGCGCGGGCAAGACGACCATCACCGATGCGCTCGTCCCCGAGCTCCGCGCCGCCGGCAAGAAAGTCGAAGTGCTCGACGGCGACGTCGTCCGCACGCATCTCTCGAAGGGTCTCGGCTTCTCGCGCGAGGACCGCGACACGAACATCGCGCGCATCGCGTTCGTCGCGCATCTCCTCGCGCGGAACGGCGTGGCGGTGATCGTGGCGGCAATCTCGCCGTTTTCGCAGGCGCGGGACGACGCGCGCAAGGTCATCGGCGACTTCGTCGAGGTCCACGTCGCGCCGCCGCTCGAAGAGTGCATCAAGCGCGACACGAAGGGCCTCTACAAGAAGGCGCTCGCCGGAGAGATCGCGCAGTTCACGGGCGTCTCCGATCCCTACGAGCCGCCGGCCAATCCCGAGCTCGCGCTCGACACCAGCGCGATCGACCTCGCGACGAGCGTGGCGCGCGTGAAGAGCAAGCTCGTCGACCTCGGCTACCTCGCCGAACGGGTGAACGAAGCGACCGCGAGCGCGGAGTAGCCATGGGCGCCGCCAACCTGCCGAAGTTCTCCGATCCGAAGGACATCGACTCGTTCGTCGAGACGCTCGAGAAATTCGAGCGCGGTGAGATCGGGCCGGAGCAATTCCGCGCGTTCCGCCTCCTCCGGGGCGTGTACGGACAGCGGCAGGAAGGCCTCCAGATGTTCCGCGTGAAGATCCCCTTCGGTCAGCTCGACGAGAAGGGGCTCCTCGCGCTCGCGGACGTCGGCGAGAAGTGGTCGCGCGGCTTCGGCCACGTGACCACGCGCCAGAACGTCCAGTTTCACATGGTGCAGATGAAGGACGTCGAAGCGTGCATGCGCCGCTGCGACGAAGGCGGGCTCACCACGCGCGAAGCGTGCGGCAACTCCGTGCGCTCGGTCACCGCCTGCGAGCTCGCCGAGGTCTGCTCGAGCGCGCCGTTCGACGTCTCGGCGTACGCCGAAGGCATCACGCGCTACTTCCTCCGTCACCCGCTCGCGTCGACCTTGCCGCGCAAGTTCAAGATCGCGTTCAGCGGCTGCGCGAACGACTGCGCGAAGGCCGCGATCCACGACCTCGGCTTCGTCGCGAAGATCGAAGACGGGAAGAAGGGCTTCAAGGTCGTCGCCGCCGGCGGGCTCTCGTCGTCGCCGCGCAACGCTCTCGTGCTCCACGAGTTCGTTCCGGCGGGCGAGATCACGCGCGTCGGCGAGGCGATCATTCGCGTCTTCGATCGACTCGGGAACCGCGAGAACCGCCAGCGCGCACGCCTCAAGTACGTCCTGAAGAAGCTCGGCGAGGATGGATTCCGCGCGAAGTATGCCGAGATCCGCGCCGAGGTCGACGCCGAGGCGATCAGCGAATTGAAGGAGCCCGCGCCTCCCGCGCGCACGCCGTCGCCGGCGGTCAGCGAGACACGACGCGACGGATACCTCGCATGGCGCGCGGTGAACGTGATCGATCAGAAACAGGACGGCTACGCCGCCGTCTACGTGCGGCTGCTCCTCGGTGACGTCACGAGCGTCCAGCTCCGCGCCCTCGCGAAGATCGCCAACGAGCTCGGTGACGGCACGGTGCGTCTCACGATCGACCAGAACATCCTCGTTCCGTTCGTCGACAAGCGGTCGCTCCCCGCCATCCACGCCCGGCTCGAGGACATCGGCCTCGCCAAGCTCGATCTCCACACGGCGCGCGACGTGACGAGCTGCCAGGGCGCAGACACGTGCAATCTCGCGGTAACGTCCTCGCGCGCGGTCGCGCAGGCGGTCACCGAGCGGCTCGAAGCCGAAGGCATGGGCGCTCACGGCGAGCATGCGAAGACGCTCATCAAGATCAGCGGCTGTCCGAACTCGTGCGGCCAGCACCACATCGCCGACCTCGGCTTCCACGGCGGAGCGAAGACGGTGGGCAGCGTGACCGTGCCCGTCTATCAGCTCCACCTCGGCGGGGGTGTCGACGAGCGCGGCGCGCGCTTCGGCCGGCAGGTCGTGAAGATCGTCGCGCGGCGCGTGCCCGCCGCCGTCGTCCGCCTGCTGAGCCTCTACGATAGCGAACGACTGTCCGGGGAAACGCCCGCGCAGTTCTTCGAGCGCGTGGACGCGAAGAAGGTCGTCGCCGTGCTCGGCGAAATCATCACCGCTCCACCGACGCCGGACGAGGCCGCGGACGTCGGCGAGCAAGTCGGCTTCGTCGTCGCGACGGGCGAAGGCGAGTGCGCCGCATGACCCTCGATCTCGCCCGCGAGAACGCGCGCCTCGAGAAGGCGACGCCTGAGGAACGCCTTGCGTTCGCGGTCGACACGTTTGCGGAAGATCTGCTCTTCACGTCGTCGTTCGGTGCGCAGAGCGCGGTGCTCTTGCATCTGTGGAGCCGGATCGCCGGGAAATTGCCGGTCGTCTTCATCGACACCGGCTTTCTCTTCCCCGAGACCGTGAAGTATCGCGACGAGCTCGCCGCGCGTCTCGGGCTCGAGCTCCGCATCCTCGGGAGCGACATCCCCACGAAGGACTTCGTCGCGCGCTACGGCGACGACATCCAGAAGAAGGACCCCGATTTCTGCTGCGGCGTGAACAAGGTGGCGCCGCTCGCGCCGCTGAAGGAGAAGGCGCGCGGCTGGGTGTCGGGCCTTCGCCGAGACCAATCGAAGGCGCGCGCGAACGTCGAGATCCTCGAAGCGGACGGGCACCTGGTCCGCGTCCATCCGATCGCGTCGTTCACCAAAGTGGACGTCGCCGACTACTTGGCGAGACACGCGCTCCCAGAGCATCCGCTCGTCGCGCGCCGCTACCTGTCGATCGGCTGCGCGCCCTGCACGCGCGCCGTCGCCGAAGGTGAGGACGAACGCGCCGGCCGCTGGGCGTGGACGAACAAGACCGAGTGCGGCCTCCACCAACGATCGTCATGAACCGTCGTACTTTCCTCGGCGGTGCGCTCGCCGTGGCGGCGACCGGGATCGCCGGCGCGGCCTTCGCGCGCCGCACGAGGAGCGACGTGCTCCGTATCGGCGTGATGACCAATCTCACGCATGCGCCGCTCCTCGCCGGCCTCGGGTCGGGACGCATCGCGGCAGCGCTCGCGCCCGTGACCATCGAAGCGCGTGCCTTTCGTGCCGGACCGCGCGTGACCGAAGCGCTTCTCGGTGACGCCATCGATGCGGGCACGGCGGGCCCGGCGGCGATCGTCGTTCATCATGCGCGCCATGGGCGACTCCGCGTCCTGACCGGCTGCGCATCCGGCGGCGCGTCGTTCATGGTCACGAAGGGAAGCGAGATCCGCAGCGCCGAGGATCTTCACGGCAAGGTGCTCGCCGTGACGCAAATCGGGACGACGCAGGACGTGGCGCTCCGCGCGTGGTTGAGGCGCGGCGGTCTTCGTGACGAAACGGCCGGCGGAGACGTGAGGATCCTCGCCGTCGCCGCGTCCGTCATCCTCGATCAGATGAAGCGAGGCGAGCTTCACGGCGCGTGGCTCGCCGAGCCTTGGGCCACGCGCGTCGAACAGGAGATCGGCGCCGTGCGTCTCGTCGACGAACGCGATCTCTGGCCGAACCGAGCGTTCTCGACGGCAGCGCTCGCCACGCGCGACGATCACGCCGCCGACCCGCGCATCGCAAAGCTCGTCGCCGCGCTGAAAGACGAGGTCGAACGGGCGCGGTCGTCGCCGAAAGAGACCCTCGACGAGGCCTACACGCAGATGAAAGAGTGGGTGGGTAACCCCGGTTCGCGTCGAATCTTCGATGCGGCCGCAAAATACGTCGATTTCACGTCCGATCCCCTGCCCGCTTCGTTCGCCCGCTTCGCACGAGATGCCGCCGACCTCGGTTTGACGCCGGATCCAAACGGCGACCGCGGCCTCTACCTCTGAACCGAACGGCAGGTTACGCTTTTCTCCGATGACGCCGACGGCGGCCAACGCCCTCGCTGCACCGGGGACGGTGCTCGCCGGGAAGCTGCGCGTCGAGCGCCTGATTGGACAAGGCGCGATGGGCATCGTGCTCGAAGCGACCGACATCACGCTCCGCCGGCGTGTCGCCGTTAAGCTCGTCCACCCGGACTTCGTGAACGATCAGGAGAAGAAGAAGCGCTTCGGTCGCGAGGCGTACGCGGTCGCACGTCTCCAGAGCCAACACGTCCCGCACGTCCTCGAGATCAGCGAGCTCGACGACGGCACGCCCTACCTCGTCATGGAGCTGCTCGAAGGGCGAACACTCGACGTCGTCCTCGAGAAGGAAGGCCCCGCCGCGATCCACGTCGCGCTCGACTGGGTCCTGCAAGCGCTCGACGCGATCGCGGAAGCTCACAACATCGACCTCGTTCACCGCGACCTCAAGCCCGCCAACCTCTATCTCGCGCGGCGCGCCGATCGGCCTCCGATCGTGAAGGTGCTCGACTTCGGTCTCGTGAAGGACCTCTCCGTCGACGCCGCCAAGCTGACGATCACCGGGTCGACGATGGGCTCACCCGCATACATGGCGCCCGAACAGGTGAACGTCGATCAGACGATCGACGCGCGCACGGACGTGTGGGCGCTCGGCGTGACGCTGTTCGAGCTCCTCACGCACGAGCTGCCGTTCGACGGCCGTTCCATCCCCTCGATGCTCCGGCAGATCTTGCACGACGAGGCGACGCCGCTGCGCGCGAAGCGACCCGACGCGCCACCCGAGCTCGAGATGGTGATCCGGCGTTGCCTCGCGAAGCAGCCGGACGCGCGCTACACGAACGCGGCCGATCTCGCACGAGCGCTCGCGTCGGTGCGCGCGAAGCTCCCGCAGGTCACCGAAGCGACGCGAACGGTGCGCCTGGCGGAAGGCACCGTCATCCCGCAGGGGATGTCGGCGATGGACATGATGGACATCTCGAAGGTGCGGCCGCGCCTTCCCGTCGACTCCGATGGTGAGGTCACCATCGACGCGCCGAAGAAGAAGAAGAAGAGACCGCCGGCGCAGAACACCAGCTCGATGCAAATCGCCCTGTCGGCGATGATCGCGACGCTGCTCACGACGGCCGTGCTCGCGGGCGGTTTCTATTTGTTCCGCGACAAGCTGTTGCCGCCGCCGCGCCCGCAGGCGAGCACGCCGCCGCCGTCCCTTTCGCCGCCGCCTACGGCGGTCGCCACGCCGTCGCAAACCGCGGCGCTCGAGCCTGCGCCGCCGCCGACGATGGTTGGAACGACGGTGACGAACACGCCCGGGCCGGTCACGGGCGTGACGATCGACTTCCCCGGCCCCTTCACCGATGCCGATCAGGCGAAATGGCACGCGAACGCGACGGCGTTCGTGACGTGCGGAAAGAAGGCGACGGCGGCGTGTGAGAGGCACGTCCTCATCACGCGTTCACCCGGCAGCAACGCGAGCATCACCGGCGCACCGGGGTGCACCCTCCCGAAGGACGAAGCGTCGTGCATCGAGCTCGTCGTGAAGAAGGCCGACCTCGTGACGACGATCAGCCCGAAGGAAGCTGGGAAAACGACGTTTGCGCTGCCGGTGAAGCTGACGTTCCATTGATCCGCGCGAGCCACGCCTCGAGATCGACGAGCGCGCGATCCGCCATCACCTGATAGCGATCCTTCTTCTTCAGACGCCGGTCTTTCGGCGGCGGAATGCACGCCCACGTGATGTTCGACGGTTGGAACCGATCTTGAACACGTGACAAGTGAGTCATGATTCCGCCGAGGGCCGTGGTTTCGGGCGGAGGAACGACCGGCTCGCCGAGAAGCGAATGCGCGAGCATGATCCCGCAGAGAAGACCGCCTGCGCAGCTCTCGACGTACCCCTCGACACCGGTGATCTGCCCCGCGAGGTAGACGCCGGACGCCGCCCGCAGCTGCATCCGTTCATCGAGCATCTTCGGTGCGTCGACGAACGTGTTGCGGTGGACCGATCCGAATCGGAGGATCTCCGCGTCCTCGAGACCCGGGATCATCTTGAACACGCGCGCCTGCTCCGGATACGTCATGCGCGTCTGGAAGCCGACGAGGTTGTACGCCGTCGTGTCCTTGTCCTCGGGGCGGAGCTGCACGACGGCATACGGACGCCTGCCGGTGCGCGGATCGGTGAGGCCGACCGGCTTCATCGGACCGAACGCGAGCGTCATCTCTCCGCGCTGCGCCATCACCTCGACCGGCAGGCAGCCTTCGAAGTACTTCACCTCTTCGAACGCGCGCGGTTCGACCTTCTTCGACTCCACGAGCGCGCGCACGAACGCCTTGTAGCCCTCCTCGTCGAAGGGACAGTTCACGTACGCGTCGTCGTCGCCCTTGTCCCAGCGGGATTGCTTCCAGACCTTGTCCCAGTCGATCGAGTCCGCGCTGATGATCGGTGCGATGGCGTCGTAGTACGCCAGGTGCTCGGCGCCGACGACGCGCGCGATGTCGGCCGCGAGCTCGTCGCCGGTGAGCGGCCCCGTGGCGACGATGACCGGACGCGCATCGGGAATCTTTCGCACGACCTCGTCGACGATCGTGATCCGCGGATGCGCCTCCATGTGCGCCGTCATCACCGACGCGAACACGTCGCGATCGACGGCGAGCGCGCCGCCGGCTGGAACGCGCGCTTCGTCCGCCGCCTTCATGACGAGCGAGCCGGCGCGACGGAGCTCCTCTTTCAAGAGACCGACGGCGTTCACGAGCGCCGCCCCGCGCATCGAGTTCGAACAGACGAGCTCGCAAAGTTTGTCCGACACTTGCGCCGGTGTGCGCGTGCCCGTCCGCTTTTGCTCGAAGAGGGTGACGGCGATTCCGCGCTCTGCGAGCTGGTACGCCGCTTCACACCCCGCGAGACCGCCTCCTACGACAACCGCCTGCATCGTCGCCTTCCCTTACCAGGAGGAGGCGGCCGCCGCGATGCCCGTGTTATTCTCGACCGGTATGGCCGCGCCCAACGTCCGCGTGAAACCCGGCGAAGTCCTCGCCGGAAAGTACCGCGTGGAGCGCATTTTGGGTGTAGGCGGCATGGGCGTCGTCGTCGCCGCCAAGCACATCGAGCTCGGTCAGCGCGTTGCGTTGAAGTTCATGTTGAAGGAGGCGATGGTCGACCCGTCGCACGCCGAACGCTTCCTCCGCGAGGCGCGGGCCTCCGTGCAGCTCAAGAGCGTGCATACTGCACGCGTTCTCGACGTCGGTAAGTTGAAGAACGGCGAGCCGTTCATGGTCATGGAGTATCTCGAGGGGCGCGACCTCGACGAGGAGCTCCGTCTCCACGGACCGATGCCCCCGCACATCGCTTGCGACTTCATCTTGCAGGCCTCCGAGGCGCTCGCCGAAGCGCACGGCCTCGGGATGATCCACCGCGACGTGAAGCTGAAGAACCTGTTCCGAACGGCGACGGTCGACGGCCGGCCGCTCGTGAAGGTGCTCGACTTCGGCCTCGCGAAGCAGACGGGCATCGGCGGTACCGATGTCTCGCTCACCGCGACGAGCTCGGTGTTCGGGTCGCCGCAGTACATGTCGCCCGAGCAGATGCGCTCCGCCAAGGACGTCGACACCCGGAGCGACATCTGGTCGGTCGGCGTCTGTCTCTACGAGCTCCTCACGGGCCGCGTTCCGTTCGATGCCGGCGGCGTCGCCGAGATCTGCGCCATGGTCCTCAAAGACCCCGTCACGCCACCTTCGCGTTGGGTGCGCGGGCTGCCGCCCGATCTCGAAGCCGTCGTGCTGCGTTGTCTCGAGAAAGATCCGACCCGCAGGTTCCAGAGCGTCGCCGAGCTCGCGTTTGCGCTCGAGCCGTACGCCGCCGACGAGGGCTCGGCGCGGCGCATCCTCCACGTGATGGAGACGGCGAAGAAGGTGGAGATGCCGACGATCGTGTCGGACGGCATGCCGCCCATGATGGAGGACGTGCGCGCGGGCACGATGGCCGCGTTCTCGACCGGCGCGCAGGCGGTGGCGCCGAAGTTCCCCGTCTGGATCCCCGTCGGGATCGTCGGCGCGGTGATGTTCTTCGTCGGTGCGGGCCTGATCATCACCTACTGGGGAGCAGCCCACAAACGCACGGTCGCGACCCAGCCGAGCGGCGAGGTCGCGACGATCTCTTCCGGCGCAGAAACGGCGATCCCTCCGCCGCCGCCGATCCCGACCGATACCAACGCCGCCGGCGGCGTCGTCGGAACCGCGGAACCGAGCGGTCCCGTCGTCGCGGCAACGGCAACGGCGACGACGACGCAGCCGCGTGCGACCGGACGCCCGCCGACCCCGACGTTCGGCGCGCAACGAACACCGCCGACGAAGCCGCCGGCGACGGCACCGACGGTCGCGACCAAGCCGACCGCGGTCCCGCCGCCCGTCGTTCCGCCGGCTCCGCCGACGCCCACGAACAAGGACCCAGGCGCGAAGTTCTAGCGCGGGGCGCGCGTTCTCGGGGAGAATGGGACGCCGATGCGCCGCGTCTCCATTCCGCTCGCGATCGCCGCGCTGCTCATCGCTACCGACCTCTTCGCGCAGTCGAATCCGCACGACCACGACGAGGCGGTGAAGCTCTTCCTCGAAGGCAAGATTCACCGCGACGAGGGACACTGCGAGCTCGCCATCCCGAAGCTCGAGGCGAGCCTCCTCAAGGAAGAATCCATCGGCGCGCACTACAACCTCGGCGTCTGTTACGAGAGGAGCGACAAGCGGAAAGCGCTTCAGAACTACAACGACGCGCTGAGAATCGCGAAGGACAAGAAGGACGACCGCGAGCGCGAGATCCGCGCTCAGCTCTCCGACTTCCTCGATCACACCGCGCACATCCGGCTCGTACTTCCACCACCGATGCCTTCGGGGCTGAAGATCGCGGTGGATGGTGATCAGATTCCGCTGCAACAACTCCAGCAAGAGACGATCTGGTTCGCTCCGGACAAGGCGAAAGACAAGACCGACTTTCAGGTCCTCGCGACCGCGCCGGGCTACGAGAACAAGGCGATGACAGTGAAGCGCGGCGCGCTCGCGACCGTCGTCCTCAACAAGATCCCGACCGCGGCACCGCGCGGCGAAGACGAGGGCGGCTTTCAGTGGTGGCACGGCGTCGGCATCGGCAGCATCGTCGTCGGCGCCGTCGGGGTCGCGTACGCGCTCGCCAAGTACTTCAGCTACGACAACACTCGCGCACAGCTCGAAGACAAGTACAACCAGCTCTCCAACGACGCAGCAGACGAGGCCGCGAAAAAGACCAATACGACGCCGGACAAGGTCGACCGGAAGACGATGTGTACCGTGACCAACCCCCGGATCGTCTCGCAAGGCATCTGCGACGACCGCGCCCAGGCGCTCGCGGACTACAACTCGAACGAGAAGGACGGCACCGAGCACCTTCCTCTGTGGGTCGGCATCGGCATCGGCGGCGTACTCTTCATCGCTGCCGGCACCGTGCTCCTCGTCGGCGGCTCGTCGTTCTTCGGCAAGTCGTCGTCGAGCGACCCGAAGGCGGCGAAGAACACGAGGACGATCCGCTTCTTGCCGACGCTCGGTCCACACGAGCACGGCGCCGTGCTCGTCGGCACGTTCTAGGCGCGCTCGACCGCTACGACTGGCCTTGTGGGCTCCGCCCCTCATCGCCTGTCGGTCCTCACCCACCCGCGCGACCGCTTCGCCCGCTGCGCGCAGACGCGCAGCGAAGGTCGCGCTACGTCGTCTCGATCGTCTTCAGGCGCGCTCGACCGCTACCACGCCTTGCACCTTCTGCAGCGCGCGCATCACGCTCTTCAATTGCGTCAGGTCCTGGCAGACGAACGTGAAGACGTTGACCGCCTTCCCATCGTCGCCGGCGCGGCAGTTCGCTTCGCTGATGTTGATGCCCATCTGGCTGAACGTGTGACCGACCGTCGCGAGGATGCCGGGGCGGTTCGCCGTGACGACGCGGAGCTGCACGGCGCGGTTGATCTTCGCCTTGCTGTCCCACGTGATCTCGACGCGACGATCCGGATCGGTGTCGAACGCCTTCGGACATCCACGGCGATGGATGGTGACGCCGCGGCCGCGCGTGATGAAGCCGAGGATGTCGTCGCCCGGGAGCGGGTTGCAGCACTTCGCGTAGCGGACGAGGACGTCGTCGATGCCGTTCAGACGGATGCCACCGTCGTCACCCTTGATGACCTTGCGGACGAAGCCGGCGATGCGCCCTTCGCGCAGCGACTCGGGCGGCACCGAGTCCTTGCCGTCGATCGACGGCGGCGCGACGACCTCGAGGACGTCCTTCGGATCCAGCTTGCCGTAGCCGATGGAAATATAGAGCTCGTCGATGTTGCCGATGGAGAGGGTCTCGAGGACCTTTCGGAGCTCGCTCTCGGTGCGAAGGAGCTTGCCGAGTGAGACGCTCGCGCGCTGGAACTCGCGTTCGAGGAGCTCGCGCCCGAGGCGCAGCGACTTCTCGCGCTGCTCGCTGCGGAGGAAATTGCGGATCTTCGCGCGGGCGCGCGTCGTGACGACGAAGTCGAGCCAGTCCTTGCTCGGCTGCTGGTTCGGGCTCGT
>Ga0070683_100005470_pt1 | contig 10611 bp, 10 predicted proteins | sample KBSC713LmetaG_FD_64662 | JGI IMG/M metagenome (GOLD analysis project Ga0070683, IMG submission 64662) | Corn rhizosphere microbial communities from Kellogg Biological Station, Michigan, USA - KBS C7.1-3L metaG | ecosystem: Host-associated > Plants > Roots > Rhizosphere ...
TGAAGCCCGCGCCAGTTTCGAAGGTACCGGCGGCGCCACAGCCGGCAGACTCCGCAACCGCGGCGTCGGAGCAGCGGCTTGCGAAGGTGTTCACGGCGATGGAGCCGAAACAGGCCGCGAAGGTTCTGCAGCACATGCAGGACGCTGACGTGCAGATCATCCTCGGCTACGTCGGTCCGCGTCAGGCAGCGTCGATCATGGCGGAGCTGCCGCCGGAGCGCGTCGCGACGCTGAGCAAAATGGCAATGCAGACCAAGGGTACGAAATGACGAACGCCGTCAGCCTGCTCGGGATGTTCACGCCTGCTCAAAGTGCGCGCGATGCGAAAGCGAACGACGACAACGCGCTTGCGTCGTTTGCGGGCATGCTCGCGGGGGCCAATCAGGCGACCGCGAAGCTCATCGTTCCGACACCGCAGGCTGATGGTTCGCCCGACGGCGACGTTTTAGAGAACGCTGAAGAAGGCGACACGGCGGGAAACGCGACACCATCCGATGATTCGAGTGATGCGAGGGCCGTTGCGGCAACGCCGGCCACCGACGGCGCTTCGACGGCGACGACGATCTCGATCACCAATCCGAACGCGGTCAACAGCTCGATCGCCGCGCTGAACCCGGCCTTGCAAGAAAGGCTTGCTCGCGTCATCACGCGCATGCGCGAGGAGACGGGCCGCGATGTCCAGGTCACCGAGACGTATCGCTCGCAGTCGCGACAGAATGCGTTGTTCGCGCAGGGCCGACAGACCGATGGACCGGTTGTGACGTGGACGCAGCATTCGAAGCACACGCAGGGGCGCGCGGTCGACGTCGTCCTCGACGGCGGTCGCGCGAGCGCCGATGCGTACACCGCGCTCCAGCGTATCGCGAACGAAGAAGGTCTTCGCACTCTTGGCGCGAAAGATCCAGGACATCTCGAGCTGCCGGCGAAGAGTGCGGCGACAAGTCAGGCGTTGAACGATGTGATATCTGTCCCCGATGCGCCGGCTGACGCGTCAGGCCCGAGACAGGTAGCCATCGCGCGCCTTGCTAACATCGCGCAGGTCGCCAGTGTCGCTCGGGTCGCGACGGTTGCAGGCCCGTCGACGACGCGCGCCGCCCGAACGAGCGCCGCCAACGCCGGGGTGCATTCCGGTGCAGGCAAGCATGCGAAGCAGCAGATGGCAGTGCAGCAGGTTTCGGCGGCGACGACCGACAGGGTTCAAGTCGCCGATGGCGACGTCGCGCTGCCAGAGCAAACCACTTTTGTGCAAGACAACACGGCCTTCGCGCAAGCGGATGGCGCGGCCGATATGCCGCTCGCTCCGCAGAACGATGGATTCGTCAAGAACGCCGTCGCGACTCCGGACATTTCGATCGCAGATGCAACCGGCGCAATTAGCGATGAGGATTCGCCGAAAGGTTTGAAGATTTCGAATCTCGATCGGCTCAGCGACGCCGTGAACGCGACGCGCATCGGACGGCTCGCCCCGCGGGCGCAGGCTGCAGGTGCGGCGACGGAACAGCCGCGCGCCACGCAAGCCGCGATCAAAACGCAAAACGGCGCGAACGCATCAGCACAAGCTTCTACGCCGTCGATCGGACGATCGCCGAACAACAGCCAGAGTTTCAACAGCGATCGGCAGTCGAGCGATCGCAACGCGAACGGCTACAGCGCAATGAATCTTCGCAGCGAGCCGACGGTGCAATTCTCGGTCGCGGACGTCTCGTCCGAGATGACATCGAACGCCCCACAACGCGCCGAGCGGATCATGGCTGCGCAGGATGCGCCGGCGCGTCCGTTGTCGCAGATCGTGATGTCGGTGGACAACGGCAACGGAACGTCCGATCGAATTCACGTCGCGCTCCGCGGATCGAACGTCAGCGCAACGATCGACGCGGCAGATCACCACGCCGCGAATGCGCTGCGCGCGCACAGCGATGAGCTCGTGCGCTCGTTGACGCGCGACGGCGTCGAAGTCGAGTCGGTTCATGTTCGCAGCGCGGCGACGACGAGCGCAGCAAACCAAGTCGCGACGGTCGATTCGTCGCAGAAGTCGCAGGACTCGTCGAACAACTCTCGCTTCAACCGAGACGCGCAGTGGGATCAGCAACGTAGCCAGCAGCGCTCGAACAATGAGCGTCGCCAACACCAGCGCAACCAGCGCGGAGACAAGGAATCATGATCACGGTACCAACAACAGCCTTGAGATCGACGACCCCGCAGACCAGCACGACCGGATCAACCACGGGGACGTCGGCAAACACGTCGGCGGACGCCACGGCACCGGGCGGGGCCATGGGCAAAGATCAGTTTCTAAAACTGCTCATCGCTCAGCTGCAGAATCAGGATCCTATGAATCCGATGCAGGGCGACCAGATGGCCACGCAGCTCGCGCAGTTCTCGAGTCTCGAGCAACTGCAACAGATCAACGCGAACCTCACGGCGCAGCAAACGGCCGGCGGCACGCTGCTCGGCGCCGTGCAGTCGACGTCGGCGATCAGCTCGATCGGTCACGTCGTGACGGCGATCGGAAATCAGATCCAGGTTGGCGGCACGAACCCGGCAACCACCGTGGAAGCGACGCTCGGCACCGCGGCCGCAAAGAGCACGCTGCACATCTACGACGCGAACGGAACCGAAGTCGCGACGTCAGATCTCGGATCGTCGAGCAGCGGTATGCAGACGTTCAATCTCGGCAAGCTGACGGATGGTCTCGCGCCGGGAACCTACACGTACAAAATCGACGCGACCGACGCGGATGGCAAAGCGGTCACCGTGCAGACCTATACGACGGCGCGGATCGACGGAGTGACGACCAGCAGCAACGGTCTCGTGCTCACGTCGGGCGGCATCACCATCCCGTACGGCAGTGTCGTTCGAATCTCGAATTAGCGGTCGTTTCACAAGCAGATCCTCCCGCTCGCTACAGAATGGCGAGCAACGAATGTCCCTCCCCTTCCTCTCTCAGGAGCAATAATGCTTCGCTCGCTTTCCTCGGCTGTTGCGGGTCTTCGCAATCAGCAAACTCGAATGGACGTCATCGGCAACAACGTGTCGAACGTCAACACCGTCGCCTTCAAAGCCGGCCGCGTGACCTTCAAGGAAGGATTTGCGCAGATGGTTCAGAGCGCGACACGCCCGGGCGAATCCGGCGAAGGCGGCATCAACCCGATGCAGGTCGGTCTCGGTTCGCAGATCGGCAGCATGGAGACGCTGTTCACGCAGGGCAACCTCGAGTCGACGGGACAGAACACCGATCTCGCGATTCAGGGCAACTCGTTCTTCGTTGTGAAGAATGGCGAAGACACGTTCTACACTCGCGCCGGAAACTTCTCCGTCGATGCGAACGGCAACCTCGTCTCGGGCATCGATGGTGCCGCGGTGCAGGGCCGCACGGCTATCGACGGCAAGCTCACGTCGACGATCGGCAACCTCGAGATTCCGTTCGGTCAGATCGCGAAGGCGAAGGCGACGACGACGGTGAAGCTCTCCGGAAACATCGACGCTTCCGCCGCGGTCTTCGACAAAGGTCCGGCGACGACGCTCGACGCGCTCGATCCGGTTCAGCGCGCGCTGCCGCAGAACGAAGGCTCGTTCAAGGACATGTCGATGACGGTCTACGACTCGCTCGGCACGAAGCACGAGTTGAAGATGGTCATGTGGAAGGTCGCGCCGGACAAGTGGGATTGGAAGTTCGACAAAACTGGTATGGACATCACGAGCGCCGGAATCACGGAAGTCGGCGGTACGCATCCGATCACGTTCAAGGCCGACGGTTCGGTCGATCAGCCGACTGGATTCGTTGCGCCCGAGATCAAGTTCACGCCAAACAGCGGCGCGGCAGACGTCGACATCAAGCTCGATCTTGGAACGTCGGTCAACGGCTTGTCGCAGTTCGCTGGTTCGTCGACCGCGGTCATGCGCGATCAGGACGGCTACACCAACGGCACGCTCCAGAGCTTCAGCATCGACGCGACGGGAACGGTCGTCGGTTCGTTCACGAACGGCACGACGCAACCGCTGGGTCAGGTCCTCCTCGCCGAATTCAACAATCCGGGCGGCCTCGTTCGCTCCGGCGATAACATGTACTCGGTGAGCTCCAACTCGGGATCCCCGGTGGTCGGCTACTCGGGTGAAGGCTCGAACTCGACGATCGCGAGCGGTGCGCTCGAAATGTCGAACGTCGATCTTGCGCAGGAGTTCACGAACATGATCGTGGCGCAGCGCGGCTTCCAGGCGAACGGCAAGGTCATCACGACGAGCGATCAGATGCTCCAGGATCTCGTTGATCTGAAGCGATAGGCTTCGGCTAGCCGGCTAACGGGCAAACCGGCACCAACCGCACGGTTGGTGTCGGTTCCGGGCGGAGCGGCGCCAACCAAATCCGACGACCGGTTCGCCGGTCAGCCGGTTCGTCGAACCAGCCGACCCGGCAAAAAAAGACTCACATTAGGCGGAAATTTCTTCCGCCCTGCATCGAGATGGACTAAACTGCCGTGCTTACCCGGCGCGCGTCTCGATAACTCAAATCGATACACTGCAACGCTTTATGCAGCCAGCTAAAGGTTGGCTAAGCGTGCTCGTGCCTGGTACAGGGCCTGCTTTTACCGTGGCCGACGATCTCAGGATCGTCGGTTCTACCTGCAGTTCCCTCCCCTCGCAGTTCCCTCCTCCCTCGCCGTCCCCCTCATATGGCGACCGAAGCAATCGCGACCGCCCCCGTTGGCGAAGCAGCCGCGCCTGCGAAATCAGGCAAAAAGGGCATCATCCTCTTGGCACTGGCCGGTCTCGTCGCCGGTGCGCCGACCGGTCTGTTCGTGACCGGACCTCTCCTCGCGAAGCGAGCCGCCTCGGCGCCGGCAAAGCCCAAGGCCGAGAAAGGACTCGAGAGCGCCGCGGTGGTGCACTCGGTCGAAAACCTCGTGCTGAACCCGGCCGGCAGTAACGGCACGCGGTTCCTCATGGTGAGCGCGACCTTCGAGCTGAAAGACAGCGGGATCGAGAACCAAATGAAGGAGCACGACGCCGAGGTCCGCGATCACATCCTCTCGCTTCTCGGCAAGAGAACGGTCGAAGAGCTCACCGACATGACGCAGCGTGAGCAGATCAAGAAGGACGTTCTCGACTCGGTCGGCTCCCTGTTCGAGAAGGGCGCGGTCAAGAAGGTCTTCTTCGGACAGTTCGTCATTCAATGAGCGCGCCCGCCGTGGCAGCGCCCGACCTGTACGATTTCCATCGCCCACACCGCGTGTCGAAGGATCGCCTTCGCACGCTCGAGGCGATGTACGGACGCATGGTGAAGTCGTTCGAGGGCTGGCTCATCGGGCGCGTTCGCGGCGTCGTCGAGCTGCAGCTCAAGAGCATCGAGCAGATCTCGTTCGGCGACTACGTGAAATCGCTTCCGCAGAGCTGCAACTCGTTCATCCTCGACATCAAGGACAAGGGCGGAGACGACGCGGTCGGCGAGCAGGCTGTGATCGACATCGGCCGCGAGCTCGCCTACTTCCTCGTCGATCGCCTCTTCGGCGGCGGCGCGGACATGGTGATTCCCGATCGCGCGCTTTCGCCGATCGAGCGTCTCGCGATTCGCACGGTGGCCGAGCGGATGATGGGGCTCGTGCAAGAAGTGTGGGAAGATCATTTGGAGCTCGAGCTCTCGCTCGCCGGCTTCGAATCCGTTCCCGACATCATTCAAGCGGCGCCGCGCGAGTCGCCGGCACTTGTCGCGTCGATGATCGCAAAGTTCCGCGAGGCGACGAGCGTCATTTCGATCGCGCTGCCGTTCTCGGTGCTCGAAAAGTTTTTCGTGATGAGCTCCGGGAAGACGGCCGCACAGCCTCCGCGCCGAGAGCGCGCCGGTCAACGCGTCATCACTGAGAACGCGCTCCGCGGCACGAACATCACGGTCGCGGCGCGTCTCCCCGAATTCCGACTTTCGATGCGCGACATCGCCGCGCTGAAGGCGGGCAGCATGTTGTCGACGGGAATTCCCGTCGACTCCGCAGTGAATCTCTTCGTCGGCGATCAGCCGCGCTTCACGACGTCGCCGGGACGTGTCGGGCGCAAGCTTGCCGTGCGTGTCCTCGAACAAGTTGGCGATCCCCTCACGTCACCATCGGAAGGCAATTCATGAATCAAGGCAACCTCACGGCCGCGTCGGACAACGGCGCGCCGGATCTCGCGGAGCTCGGGCAGGGCGTTTCTGACGGATCTGAAGTCCCGCTCTCGATGCTCATGGATCTGACGCTTCCGCTCTCGATCGAGCTCGGACGCACGCGCATGACCGTGCAGGACATTCTACGCCTGGGACGCGGCTCGGTCGTGCAGCTCGACCGACTCGCGGGCGAGCCGATCGATCTCTACGTGTCGGATCGTCGCTTTGCCGAAGGCGAAGTCGTCGTTCTCGGCGAGCACTTTGGTGTTCGCATCACGCGTATCATCTCGAGCATCGCGCCGGGCGAGGGGAACGCGTGAGCGTTGGTTCAATCATGGGCGTGCTGCTGACGCTGGGATTCGTCCTGGCGCTCCTCGGTGTCGCGCTGAAGCTGCTCCGCAAGTTTGCTCCGACGTCGACGACGGGCGCGAAGCTCCGCATGGAGATCGTGCAGCGTCTCGCGCTCGGACCGAAGCAAGGCATCGCCGTGATTCGTGTCGGCGAGCGTCTCGTCGCGGTTTCGGTCGGCGATGGCGGGATTCATCGTCTGTTCGAGCTCGAGCCGGAGGAAGTCACCGCGATCGAGTGCTCGAAGGAGACGACGGTCATTCGGGCGGTTCCGGCGCGCGTCGATTTCAGAGTGGCGTTGACGACCGCGATCAAATCGGCGACCGGTTTCGGTATCGCTTTGATCCTCGCCGTCGCCGCGCCGCGCGCTGTGCACGCACAGACCGCGACATCGGCGACGACCGTGCAGACGACGGCCGCGAAGCCGGGCGTTTCGTCGGCGCAGTCTGCGATTCAGCTCGCGCAGCGCATAACGAACGCGGCGGCGCAGAATGCCGCAAAGGGAACGACCGCGGGACCCGACGTCCCGAAAATGGATCTTCGCGTCGGCAACGGCGACGGGCTGCATCTGAGCGGCACCGTCGGCGTCGTCATCATGATGGGGCTGTTGACTCTCCTTCCGACGCTGCTGTTGATGATGACGGGTTTTACGAGAATTCTCATCGTCCTCAACTTTCTCAAGCAGGCGCTCGGCACGCAGAGCGCTCCGCCGACGCAGCTCGTCGCGGGCCTCGCGCTCATTTTGACGGGGTTCGTCATGGCGCCGACGCTCAATGAGCTGAACAAGACGGCGCTGACGCCTTGGATGGACGGCACGATCACGCAGGCCCAGATGCTGGAGCTCGGCGCGAAGCCATTTCGCGTCTTCATGGTGAAGCAGACGCGCCGACAGGACATCGAGACATTCGTCCGCATGGGCAGCCGCAACAGCGACGCTCCGCCGCCGGCGACGATTGATGATGTGCCGCTCGTGACGCTGACGTCCGCGTTTGTCATCAGCGAGCTGCGCACGGCGTTTCAGATCGGCTTCGCGCTCTTCCTGCCCTTCATCGTCATCGACGTCGCGGTCTCCGCGGTGCTCATGAGCATGGGCATGTTCATGCTGCCGCCCGCCATGATCTCGCTGCCGTTCAAGCTGCTGCTCTTCGTGCTCGTGGATGGCTGGTCGCTGATTGTTCAGAGTTTGATAACGAGCTTCCGTTAATGTCTCACGCCCTGATCGTCGACCTCGCCCGTAACGCCATCATGCTCGCGCTGCTCGTCGCGGGCCCGATGCTCGTCGTCGCGCTGCTCGTCGGCCTCACCGTCAGCGTGCTGCAGGCGGTCACGCAGATCCAGGAGCAAACGCTCGCCTTCCTTCCGAAGCTCGTCGGCGTCGCGGCCGTGTTTCTCCTCGCGCTGCCGTGGATCATCCAGCTCATGGTCAAGTACACGACCGAGCTCTTTCGCTCCCTGCCCTCCCTGATCTCCTGATCGTGTCGTTCGACCTCTTCGCCCCCGGAGCCGCTACGACGCTCGTGCTGCTTGCAGCGCGGGTCAGCGGCTTGGTGATGGTCGCACCGATCTTCTCGACGAAGAGCGTTCCGGTCGCCGTTCGCGCGTGCATCGTCGTCCTGCTCACCGCATTGATGCAGCCGGTTGCGATGGGCCAGGCGGTCACTGCTCCGGTGATCACCCCCGAGACGTTCATGGGCGAGACGCTCGTGGGGTTCGCACTCGGGCTGGGCGCGGCACTGCTCGTCGGGGCAGCAAGTGTCGCCGGCGACGTCATGGGAATGCAGATCGGTCTGTCGGGCGCCGCGATCCTCGATCCGATGAGTAACACGTCGGAGAACGTCCTTGGTGTGTTCGGCAATCTGTTCGCGATCACGCTCCTCCTCGCCGTCGACGCGCATCTCGTGATGATCGACGCGATCGCACAGAGCGTTCGCGCAATTCCAGTCGGCAGCGGACTTCATGCTGAAGGCATGCGCACGATGGTTCGCGGCGGCAGCGTGTTGTTTGGGCTCGGTCTTCAGTTTGCGGCGCCAGTGACCGCGACGGTCCTCGTCGCGAACACGGCGCTCGCGATTCTCGGACGCGCCGCGCCCTCGCTCAACGTTCTGTCGCTCGCGTTCCCGATTCAGATCGGAATCGGTCTGCTGGCGCTGAGCGCTTCGATTCCCTTCATCGGCGCATTCTACCACGGTTGGTCCGGCGTCTACATGAACACGCTGCACCGCGTGTTCAACGCGTTCGCTCACGGGGCTGCCTGATGGCACAAGAGACCGAAGCGGAACGCACAGAAGAGGCGACGCCCAGGCGCCGCGACGACGCGAAAGCCGAAGGCCGAATTCCGAAGAGCCAAGAGCTCACGGTTGCCGTTTCGCTGCTCGGAAGTGCCGCGGTGATCAGCGCACTCGCTCCGATCGCGGGCAAGGGGATGTTCTCGATCATGGGACATAGCCTCTCGTCGATCGGCGCGATCTCGCTGGATGTTCAGTCGGCAACCTCGCTCATTCGCGAGACGGCACTGCGCGCCTTTACCGCGACAGTCGGTCTCATCGCCGCCATGAGCGTGGCGACATTCGTCGTCGCGGCAATTCAGGCGCGCGGCGTGTTCTCCGCAAAGCCGTTGATGCCCCAATTCTCGCGCATCAATCCGGTGACGAACGCGAAGAACCTCCTCGGGCTCCGACCGATCGTCGAGCTGCTCAAGTCTCTCGGCAAGCTCGCGATCGTCGCACTCGCCGTGTACGGCTCGATCAGAGCCGCGCTGCCGGACGCGATCGCGTTGTCGCAGGAGTCGGGAGTCGGGCTGCTCTTCGTGGTCAAGCACTACACGATTCGGATGTTGACGTCAGCCGGCGCGGCGTACCTCGCGCTCGCGCTCGCGGACTATGGCTGGCAGTGGTGGCAGCACGAGAAGTCGCTGCGCATGACGAAGGAAGAGGTGAAGCAGGAGATGAAGCAGACCGAAGGCGATCCGCACGTGAAACAGCGTCGCCGTGCGATCGCTCGCTCCTATGCGCGGCGGCAGATGATGAAGGATGTTCCGAAGGCGGACGTCGTCATCATCAACCCGACGCACATCGCCATCGCGATCAAGTACGACCCGAACGTCGCCCCCGCGCCGATAGTGCTGGCCATTGGCCAGCGCAAGATCGCCGAACGCATCAAGGCGATCGCGAAGGAATCCGGCGTGCCGATGGTCGAGAACAAGCCCCTCGCTCGTGCCCTGTTAAAGACTGCTAAAGTCGGAACGCTCATTCCATACGAACTCTACATGGCCGTCGCTGAAGTCCTCGCCTACGTGCTCCGCACGCGCGGTACCCGGAAGAACTGGCAAGGGAGTGTGACGGTATGAGCGCGTCCGTCGCCCCGATGCCCGCCGTGGGCAAGCCCAGCAAAGGCTACGCCGAGGTCGGTCTTGCGATTGGCGTCGTCTTCATTGTCGCGCTGTTGATGGTCCCGATTCCGGGGCTGATGCTCGACCTGTTGCTCGCGACGAGCATCGGCGCGTCGCTCGTCGTGCTGCTCGTCGCGCTGTACACGACGAATCCGCTCGACTTCAGCGGTTTTCCGTCGCTGCTCTTGTTGCTCACGCTGTTTCGCCTCGCGCTCAACGTCTGCAGCACGCGGCTGATTCTCAGCCAAGGCCACGCGGGCGCCGTCATTCAAGCGTTCGGCGAGTTCGTCATCGGCGGCAACTACGCCGTCGGGCTCGTGCTCTTTTTGATTCTCATCGGCATCAACTTCATCGTCATCACGAAAGGCGCCGGCCGCGTCGCGGAAGTCGCGGCACGATTCACGTTGGACGCGATGCCCGGCAAGCAGATGGCGATCGATGCCGATTTGAGCGCCGGTCTCATCGACGAGAAGCAGGCTCGCAAACGCCGCGAGGAGATCTCGCGTCAGGCGGATTTCTACGGCGCGATGGACGGCTCGTCGAAGTTCGTGAAGGGCGACGCGATCGCGGGGCTTCTGATCACCGCAATCAACATCGTCGGCGGAATCTTCATCGGCGCGTTCCAGCGCGGACTTCCGATCGGCCAGGCGCTCTCGCAGTACACAATCCTGACGGTTGGAGACGGCCTGGTCACACAGGTCCCGGCGCTCATCATCAGCACCGCCGCCGGCATCATGGTCAC
>Ga0070683_100005471_pt1 | contig 10610 bp, 6 predicted proteins | sample KBSC713LmetaG_FD_64662 | JGI IMG/M metagenome (GOLD analysis project Ga0070683, IMG submission 64662) | Corn rhizosphere microbial communities from Kellogg Biological Station, Michigan, USA - KBS C7.1-3L metaG | ecosystem: Host-associated > Plants > Roots > Rhizosphere ...
ATCAGCAATAAACACAGCGCGATCGTGAGCAGGTTGAAAAAGCAATAGTTGCCCGTGATCGCAATCGCGAGCTGAAGAAAAATCAATAGTCCGGCAGCAATCAATCTCAGACGTCGCGGCGCCCAGATGAAAAATGGCGCTACGATTTCCACCAGCATACAAAACGCGACGGAAGAATGTTTGAACCATTCCGGACTTTTGTCCGCCCACCAGCCGAACACCGTCGGCAGCGGTTGTGACCAGTAATGGTAATCGAGTGCTGTTAGATTCCACCAGCTATCGTCGCCGCTGGTTAACTTCACCACGCCCGACATGAGCATTAGTTTGAACAAAAGAAGCTTGAGCAAAAACAAACCAGCTTTCGAAACCGATGCTGTAGCGGGGACCGCCGATCCCTGCCGGAACGAAAGTTTCCATGGCCACAGCCGCCAGGGCGCAAAAAAGATCGATAAAAAACCTGTCTCCAACAAAAGCACGTCCCATTGAAAACTGAAAAAATCCTGGCCTGCGATGGTGAGTGACAAGTACAAAACGAAAAGCGCAACGAGGAGAAGGGCCGGAGCGATTTCGAGAATCAACAGCAACGAACAGAGAACACCGCCGCCGCAAAGGAAATGCAGAAACGTATCACTTGAATTAAACCAGCACAGCGTTGGTAACACTCCATAAGCCTTTGGTCCGACCTGGCCCCGAACTGCTGAGAGGAATTGATTGACGGGCGACATCCCATTGCTGCCGACAAGCCCGTCTACCTGAACCCAGAGCGATACGAATGCGATTAAATAGATCACGCCGAGTGCCCGTAGGAACCAGCGCCTCGCCCACAAATAGGTGGGCCGCCGCACGTCTTTGCCCCACAGCAATCGGGTAATCGCTGACGCAAATTTTCGGTGGCGAGCGATTAAGCCGTAACCGATTTCAGAAACAGCCGCGAACCCGGGGACGTGATCGTAGCTCCATGCCAGCCATTCTCGCGAATGCGGAGACGCTAACGAGCGATACGCCGCTTCCGCCGCAAAGACCACTGTGCCGTTCGGTTGGATTAAAACCAGCGATCGGTTGAATTCTTCCGGTGGAATTTCAGAGAAGCGGTTACCTGCTTCTTGATAAGTGATGTAATCCACCGTACCGGCTGTCATCTGGCGCCAGCGCTCAATCCAGAATCGGCAAAACTCGCAGTCGCCGTCCCAAATCAGCAGCGGCTTTGGCGGCGGATTGGAAATGCGTAGCTTTTTAAATCGGTTCACCAACATTCAGTTTGAATAGCCGCCATTCTGAGCGGAGCGGAGTCGAAGAATCCCGCGATGTTTGATTAAAGTAATTCCACGGGGTCTCTCGACTTCGCTCGGGATGACAAATCATTTTGTAAATTCCGCCCACACCGGAGCGTGATCAGAAGGATCTTTTCCAGCACGCATTTCGCGATCGATCCCGGAGGCGATGCATTTTTTCGCGAGCGATTCGTTTGCCAGAACGGCGTCTATGCGGAGACCACGATTTTTTTCAAAGGAGCGCATTTGATAATCCCACCAGCTGAAAAGTTCTCCTTCCTTGTGATGGATTCGAAGTGTGTCGATCAGGCCTAAGCTGCCCAACTCACGAAAAGCGGCGCGTTCGCCATCCGAAGCCATGATGGCGCCATGCCAAAGCTGGGGGTCATAAACATCGATGTCCTCCGGAGCGACATTGAAATCGCCACACATGACCAGGTCGTGAAATTTTTCTTTCGCAACGCAATCTCGGAGCCGCCGATACCATTGCAGTTTATATTCATACGGCGGCGAGCCGACCGCTTGTCCATTGGGGGCGTAAATTGAAAATACGCGCAACGGGCCAACGGTCGCCGCGATCACGCGCGCCTGCGGATCGACCACTTCATCGCAAAGCGACGTGCGAATGTCGTACAGCTCGTTCTTCGCGAGAATCGCCACGCCGTTGTATGATTTCTCTCCGTGATAGACCGAACGATACCCCGCCAGTTGCAGAGCGAGTGCCGGAAATTGTCCGTCCGGGCATTTAGTCTCTTGCAGGCAGACGATGTCCGGTTGTGTTTCCTCAAGCCATGCAAACAACCGGTCCTGCCGTTTGCGCAATGAATTGATGTTCCAGGAAGCAATGCGCATAGCTGTCGCGGCCGTCTATGACCGCCGTCAACAATTTAACATCAATCTGGCGCTCATAGAGCGCTACAGCTCTAACTCCACTCCTGGCTCCGGGACAATGATCTGCGACGTGGAAAGTTCATTCGATAATGTAGCGCGCATCCACTCGACTGCCGGCGGGTCGCCGTGGACAAGAACAATTTTTTTCGGCGAAATCTTTTTGGCGTAATGGATGAGCGACTCACGTGTCGCGTGTGCGCTGAACTGAAACTGCTCGATGTTGCAGCGGATGCGTTGCGGCGGTTTATCGGGATCGAGCGCCACTTCGCCGCCGGAGCCCGCCTCCCGCAGTAGCCCGGCTGGCGACTGCGGATTGGCGTAGCCGACAAAAAAGATCGAGTGCTGAGGGTTCTCGATGATTCGCCGGGCAAAAACGTTCGATAGCGTTTTGGGAATCATCATCCCGCTGGAGAGGACGTACACGCGTCCTCCGCGCAGCGCGGCAGAGCGCACAGTTTCATCATTTAAAATGAACGGCGCCACTTCCCTCATGAGTTTGAGTCGCGAGAGTTGCCGCCGACTCGTGTGGGTGCGGCGATCATAGATGTCTGTAAATTTCGAGCTCAGGCCGCCGATATAAATTGGAAATTCTGGCAGGAGCCGCTGGCGGCGAAATTTGTAGAGCATCGCGAGAACCTCTTGCGTTTTACCTAACGCGAACACCGGTATCAGCACGCACGCGTCGCGCTCAAAAGCGGCTGCAAGCGCATCCGCCAGCCGTTGCTCTTCACCGGCGCGGGTCCAACCTTCGGATTTCGCGTGATCACCGCGTGTGCATTCCATGATTAGCACATCAGGTTTCTCCTCGGGGAAAGCCGCCGCCTGCATGATTGTTTGATCGTCGAAATTGACATCACCCGTGTAAAAAACAGTTTTACCTTCACCGCGGAGCATTACCCCGGTTGAGCCCAGCACGTGTCCTGCATCGAAGAATTCGAATGTTATCGTGTCCTTTTCGCGTGGCGCTGCCCGTTCGCCGGCAATGGAGATCCGCTGACGCGTCGGACACCAGCGCCAGCGTTCCGATGCGCGATCGATTTCACGATGCGTGAAAAGCGGATACAACATTTCTCCGATCTCCTCACGTTGCCGCGTCATCACATTGACTGAGTTGTGCAAAAGAACGCTGCCGACCTCGGCCGTCGCCTCGGTCATGAAAATCTGCGCGCGCGGGAAACGTCGCATGGCCACAGGCAGCGTGCCGATGTGGTCCTGATGGGCGTGGGACATCAGGATTGCCTCGACCTCGCTGTCGCCGATTGCCTTGAAATTAGGCAGCGCGTCATCTCCCGTATTTTTCGGGTGCATCCCGCAATCGAGAAGGAGCCGGTGATGGCCAATCTCCAGATGGTACGAATTGGCCCCGATCTCCGTATGCCGTGTCAGATTCGTGAATTTCAAATGCGACTCCCGTGATGTCCTGAGGGTTTCCTATCAGAGCGCTCATTGTCTGAACAGTCGCTTTCGCGGTTGGTCTAATAGCTGCCCGCCATGGAAGAAGAAACAAACAGGCAGCGCGACGCAAACACGCATCTGGAGCAGGATATTTGTATCCACATTTTTACAGTCTCCTCGGCCATGGTCGGCGTTTGTCTGACTGTCATCGGGTTGATTCGGGTGGTCATTACATTCGGACGCGCGGACACGCTGGCAGACGATTTTCTGGCGGGCGACGCACTGCTCTTCCTGGTTTCCTGCCTTCTTTCTTACTGGGCGCTTCGTTCCCGGTCCGTGCGCCGTATGCATCGCCTCGAAAAGATCGCCGATGCAATTTTTATTGTCGCAATGATCGGCATGGTGATCATTTGTGCCTTGATCACTTACACGATCTCTATCCCACCCCGGCCAGGCACTGGCTAGATCATGGGGATTGTAGGGCCTCAGACGCCAATGGTTAAAGGCGTTTCGCAGAAACGCCCTACAAAATTTGTTTAAAAATCGGCAGCCAATTGCCGCGCAGAATGTTTTTGATCTGCGCTTACTGAATTGCCAGATGTAACACTTGCTGGTCCTTCCGCGTGGGAGAAGAAGGCTTTGTTATTCTCAGTATCAACCTATCATCTGCCTTGGTCGTGGGACACCGTTACCTCTACCTGCTCGCTGGAGGAGTTGCCGCCGCTGTCGGTGCAGGTGATGGTGGTCGTATAGATGCGTCCATGGTTATTACCTTCCCGCTCTGCTCGAAGCAGCACATGATGATCATCCAAGACGACCCAGTCTGGAGATGTATTGCCACTTCCGTGGCCAAGGACCGGTTCATTGCTGGTCACGCTTAGGGTGCAAGACCCGAGTGGTAGGGGGCAATTGTCCATAACATCGTAGCTGACAGTCACATTCACCATCCTGTGGTTTGGTGGCCACAAACTGGATGGATCTGCTGTTGCATTAGTGATCGTCGGCGGAGGGTTAGAAACCGTCGTAGGTGCTGTCGCGGAGTTGTTACTTGTGTCAGGATCAGGTGTAATAGAATTCACCGTAGCTGTGTTGTTTATCACTGTGCCGTCGGCTATCGAACAGTTCACAGTGGCCACAAAAGTTATTGTTTCAGATTGGCCTGAAGCAAGGGATGCAAATGTGACAATCTGGCTGTTACCTGAGCCACCACAAACTCCTCCTCCTGTCGAAGAGCAGGAGACGAAGGTTGTCTCAGTGGGAAGGTTGTCAGTCACAGTAACTGAAGTCGCAGTATCTGGGCCGTTGTTGGTTACAGTGACGGTGTAGGTCAGGTCGTTCCCGGCTATCACCGGGTCCGGTGAGTCGGTCTTTGTGATTGCCAGGTCTGCTTCGCCAACACAAACTCTGAAGAAGATCGGGTCGTGATTGGCGAAGGGCCGGCCAAAGGCAACGCCATTTGCCGTGAAAGCTCCGAGGAAGCAAGTATCCACAGCCTTCATTTGCATGTAGTCTCCCAGCACTCGCTGCCTGGAATTACCATTATCCATGGCAGAGGATAAAAAAGTCAGCAGCACCTGATCGCTGAAAGTAACGCCTTGGTCGCTGCTCTGTGCCAGATGGGCCGAGAACGTTGGGAAGGCATCCGGTGAGAAACCATCAAAGGTGTAATAGAAAACACCGACTATCCCGTTGCTGGTTACTGCAACTGAAGGGATAGCGGCTTCTACTTGACCAGTCACGAAGCTTTCTGGTCCTACGGTCACGCCGCCCGCTCCGTTATCCTGAATGCGGCGGATCGCGAGGCGGTCATTGCCAGTGCCACTATCACGATTGCCATAAACGTAATAGACATCCCCGTTATTCGGATCCACAGCGGCGTGATCCACCCCTCCAAGAAGGGCGTTAACAGTGCCAAACTTTGGAGTCGGCTGCGTACTGTCGCCATTGGCCACGATGATTCCACCGGCCATGCCATTAAGGGTCCACGTAGTGCCACCATCCGTGGAGCGATTGAGCATGTAGTCGATGTTTTTCGATCCTCCATTTCCTGCAGCGATATTCCGTTGGAATAAACTATAGATGAAGCCATTTCGCGGATCGACCGCAAGTCGGTGACCTGGGTTGATGTTACCCGTTGCTGTTCCGGATTGGTTGTCAGCTGTAAAGTTAGGCGGATTGACACCATAGGAAGCCGATACTCGCTCGATGCAGGCATCCCCCGCGCAATTGGAGCCGTTAGTAAAATCATCGTAGGCGGTATATACATTGTCCTGGGCTGGGATCGTCGGGTCCACATTAACCAGCAGCCATGGTTGATCTACTCCTCCGGGTGGCGGTGAATTATTGAAATTTGTAGGCTGCGTGACGCCACCGACAACCAGCCAATTCCAAGCCGCGGCGCTGGCAGGATTGGTCGTTGTGCCGCCAAAGATGTCGCTGATTAGAAAGGTGCCAGACATCTGATTAGACATTCCGTAATCGACGGCTTGATCACACGGACATCCACCTGCCGCTATGCCGGGCGGCGCAGGGATTGTAAATTGCTTCGTCCACATATTCCCTCCATCGGTGGACTGCCAGAGAGGTGCATTCGCTCCCCAACCTCCTGAAAAGGCTGTGATCACAACTTCATTTGGGTTCGCCGGATTCGCGGTTATGGACGTTTCGCCATCGTTGAACGTATCAGTATTCGTTAGATTTGGGTCGGTGTTGTTCACAACTACATCCACGATAAAAAGCGACGGCAGAAGTGGAATTGGTCTAATGCCTTTTGGGGCGAAATCCTCACGAACTGCTGGGCGTCTGTAGGGAGTAGTATCGGGCGGTGCGTCTCGAGTTGATTCTGCTGGCTGTTGTTGTGGAGTGTTCTGACTCTGAGCAATGGCCGTTGTCACTAAAGGGGAACTTCCTTTGAACAACAGTACCATGCCTGAAATTGCTACAGTTAAACTTATCTTTGTTAGTCTTTTCATGGCTTCGATCCTCGCTTATTTGGTCGCGAGACTAGCGCGTTGCACGCTTGATGGTCTATCCGGGAGTTTCCCGGATATTTTTAGCCCCTAATCCCCGATAGGCTGCCGGGATGTCTCCAGGGTCACAAACGGTGATTCACCTCACACCACTCTCGCGCGCCGCGGCGGAGCGCATCAGCGTCGCGGTAGCCAAACTTGAGTTTGATGTGTTCGTGATAGGTTTCAACGGTTCTAGGACTAATCCCGAGTTCTTGCGCGATCCGGCTGGTTCCGAGACCGGCACCGCTCAATGCAAAGACATGCAGCTCCCGATCGGTCAGGTTTGGTAGCTTGGAATGTGTGGCTGGGCGATCAACGACCTCGTGAACGGCGCGCAATGCGATCCGCGGACTGACGTAAAGTTCACCTCCAAGAATAGTATCTATGGCGCGGATCAACTCTTCCCGCGTACTGGTCTTCATCCAATACCCTGACGCCCCGGCGCGCAATGCGCGTTCTGCATAAATTTCCTCGGGCTGTTTCGATACAGCGAGAATCCGGGCGCAACGAAAACGTGCAGCAAGTTGTTTGAGTAGAAAAATTCCGTCGCGATGGCCGAGGAACGGCTCAACGACGAGCAGATCCGGCTGATGCTTTTCCGTCAGCTCGCCCATGGTTTTTTCATCAGTTGCGAGTCCATGCACTGTATAGCCCCGATCCTGTCGGATAATCGCAGCGAGTCCTTCTCTGGCGGCTGTGCTGTCGTCAGCAATAACCACAGAAGGCTGTTGGGGGGAGAGCGTGGTAGAGCAGGCCCTCACAAATTTGGGAGGCTGGCCAAAAGTTGTTCAGATGACAAGCAAAATTCGTCACACGCGGCTATAACCGCTCTTTAAGAATTCGCAGCCAATTGCCGTGCAGAATTTTCTCAATGTCAGCATCGTTGAATCCGCGTTCGATCAATTTGCGGGTGAGATTGCGAGTATGCGAATGGTTCATTAGGTCTGGAATAAAGTGCGGTGTTGTAAGTTTCGCACTTAGCTCTTTCTGCCTCGATTCGGGCCACTGCCGGTAAATGAATTCGAAGAAATCGAAGCCAATCCCGACGCTATCGGTTCCGATCAAATTCGCGATGTGCTCGATATGATCGATGTACTTGTCGAGCGTGCTCTCTTCTTTTCGTGGGCTCACGAGGATGGAGTTGACGCCGATCACCCCGCGCCGTTCGCCTATCATGCTGATCTGTCCGTCACTGATGTTGCGGTCGATATCGTAATACCGGCGCACGTTCGTGTGCGACACGATCGGCGGCTTGGTTGTCATCGAGAGAATCTCTTCAAACCCAGCCGGGTTGATGTGCGCAAGATCAATAATGATGCCGAGCACTTCGCACTCACGCACGACTTCTCGACCGAACGGCGTCAATCCCTCGGCCGCCGAGCCGCTCGCCGCAAAAACTCCGCCATGCCCCGCCGCATTGGTTCGCGCGTGCGTGAGTCCGATTGCGCGCACACCGAGTTCGTAAAACACGCGCAACTGATTCAAATCAGTGCCCAACGGTTCAACGCCTTCCATCGTGATGAGAAAGGCAATCTTGCCCGCGTCGCGCGCCGCTTGAATTTCAGAATAGTTTTTACAAATCGTTACATGTTCCGACGTTCCTGCTTCGGCGTACAACCGTGCAATTTGATCGAGCCCCACGCGCAATCCATTCTGAGGCAAATACCGGTCTTCAACATAAATCGCCGTGCCGACCACAAAGACGTTCCCTGCTTCGAATTCGGAGATAAATTCTGTTTCAAGAACATCTCTGCGCTGGCGTTTTTCGTACAAATCCATCGGCAAATCGAAATGCATATCGATGATGCCGCCGGTCTGCAGCCGATCGATTCGTTCTTCGATGGGATCATTCATAACTTAGCTCGGTTGCAGGCAAGGCGGCGACGGCGAGACTGGAATCGCCACGTCGGCGCCTCGACCGCCGTAGAGAATCTACGACCAGGTAATGAGACGTAGCTCGTGTGCTTGCATTAAACACGGATGCGTCGGCACGACCCGTACGCTGAAGCCGTAAGTCCCGCTTTCAGTTGCAGGAATGCTGCCTTGATAAATGTAATCGCCATTCCCCTCAGCCTGGCTGCTTTGATTTAACACCGTTGCCGCGGGATTATGGAGGTCGCCGTTGTCCACTTCGCCATGGTACGCTTCGACGCGCACATGCTGCGGATCAAGTGCACCCAGATGCACGCGCGCGCTGATCTGCAAGGATTCGCCAACCGAAATACTTTGCCGCTCTTTGTTGCCTAACTGGACGTCAGACACTTGCACTTGTGCCCAATCTTTGCGCATCTGCCTTTTCCATTGGCTGAGGTGCGTCGCGGCGCCGCAGCCGTCCTGGGAAAGGTTTTCGTGTGCCCGCGCGGCTCCAATATAAAGTTGCTCTGTGTACTCCTTCACCATGCGCTGCGTGTTGAACACCGGAGTGACGCTGCGAATCGATTCGCGCATCAATTGCAGCCAGGCGAGGGGAAGTTTGCCGTCTGGTTTCGCGTAATAAAGCGGAACGATCTGGTTCTCGAGCAATTGATAAAGGCTGCTCGCGTCCACTTCGTTTTGAAATTCCGTACTGCCGTCATCGATCTCGCCGCCGATAGCCCATCCGTTGCTGCCGTTAAAACCCTCGCGCCACCAGCCATCGAGCACGCTGAGATTGATGCCCCCGTTCGGCGCCGATTTCATTCCGCTGGTGCCGCTTGCTTCCAACGGACGCAGTGGATGATTCAGCCAGAGGTCAACTCCTTGCACGAGCCGTCGTGCGATGTAGCTGTCATAGTCCTCCACGAAGATGACGCGAGTCTCCAGACCTGACTCGCGGCTGAATTTGTAAACTTCCTGGATCAGCGCCTTGCCTGCTTCATCGCGCGGATGCGCTTTGCCTGCAAAAATGAATTGCACCGGGCGCGTCGCGTCGTTCACCAATCGCTTCAATCGTTCCTTGTCGCTGAACAAAAGTGCGCCGCGCTTGTAAGTCGCGAACCGCCGTGCGAAACCAACAGTCAAAATTTCCGGATCAAGAATACGATTAACTCTGCGAATCGACTCTGGCGATTCGCCCAGGCGTTCGCGGCGTTGTCGTTCACGGTCACGGACAAAATCGATGAGGCGGCGTTTAAGTTGTTGATGCGTCTCCCATAGTTGCGCGTCAGGGATGTCGATGACGCCGCGCCAAAAATCAGGTTCAGTCAGGTGCTCTTCCCAATCGCCGAGATGCTTGCGATAAAGCGCCGCAAATTCCGGTGCCATCCAGGTCTTGGTGTGCACGCCATTCGTGATACTGGTAATCGGCACCTCGTGCATCGGAACGCCCGACCAGACGTCTTTCCACAGCGATCGGCTTACGTCACCGTGCAATTTGCTGACGCCATTTGCGTGGCGGCTGAGCCGTAAGGCCAGGATCGTCATACTGAATGGCTCCTCGGGATTAAGACGCGTGTGGCCGAATGAAAACAGCTCCTCGAATGGAACGTTTAATTCCTTTGCGAATTTCCCGAAGTATTTTTGCATCATCTCGCGGGAGAAGGAATCGTTGCCGGCGGGAACAGGAGTGTGCGTTGTAAAAACATTCGCCGCCGCCACGACTTGTAGCGCCGAATAAAAATCGAGCTTCTTCTCGACGACGTTCAGGCGGATGCGCTCCAGCGCGAGGAAGGCCGAGTGTCCTTCGTTCATGTGAAACACGTCCGGCTGGATGCCGAGTGCGGTGAGAGCTTTTACGCCGCCGATCCCCAGCATGATTTCCTGGCGCATGCGCATCTCGAGATCGCCGCCGTAAAGTTCGGCAGTGATGCGCCGGTCCTCCGGATTATTCTCAGGAATGTCCGTGTCGAGGAGGTAGACGTTCACGCGTCCCACTCGCAATTCCCATACTCTGGCGAAAACTTCTCGGTCGAGAATCAGGACCGAAATGAGAAGCTTCATTTCACCCCGGCGAGCTTCGCGGATCGGCAGATGGTAAAAATTTTGATTCAGATTAATTGCTGCCTGAATCCCATCCTTGTCGATCTGTTGCCGGAAATAGCCGTGGCGATAGAGCAGACCAATC
>Ga0070683_100005472_pt1 | contig 10610 bp, 5 predicted proteins | sample KBSC713LmetaG_FD_64662 | JGI IMG/M metagenome (GOLD analysis project Ga0070683, IMG submission 64662) | Corn rhizosphere microbial communities from Kellogg Biological Station, Michigan, USA - KBS C7.1-3L metaG | ecosystem: Host-associated > Plants > Roots > Rhizosphere ...
CGGATCGGCAGCACCCGGCCGTCGGTGACCACCCGGTCGAGGGTGGACCGCGCCAGCACGACGTACGACGGCAACGTGTCGGGGGCCGTCCGGGCGATCTCGGCGAGGTGGGCCCGGACGGTGTTGACATCGCCGCGCACGATCGGCCCGGTCAGGGCGCTGTCGCCCTCAGCCAGGGCGTTGTCGAGAGCCGCCTGCAGCAAGGGCCGGAGGATCGCGGCCGGGTCATCCGCGCCGGCGGCGCCGAGCAGCTCCATCGCCTGGGCGACCAGGGTGACCAGGTGGTTGGCGCCGTGCGCGAGGCCGGCGTGGTAGAGCCCGCGCAGCTCCTCCGGGACCCACATCACCGAGCCGCCGAGCTCGGCGACGACCTCCTCGGCGCAGGCGCGCTCGTCGGGGTCGGCCGTGACCCCGAAGACGCAGTTCGTGAGCCGGTCGAGGTCGCGGGCTGTGCCGGTGAAGGTCATCGCGGGATGCAGCGCGACGACGCGGGCGCCGACGCGCCTCGCCGGCTCGAGCACGCGGAGGCCGTGGCTGCCACTGGTGTGCACGACGTACTGACCGCGGTGGATGGCGCCGCTGGCCGAGAGCTGGGTGACGACGTTGTCGAGCATGTCGTCGGGCACCGTCAGCAGCAGGACGTCGCAGGCGCGGGCGACCGCGGTCGGCTTCTCGACGGGCACGCCGGGAAGCAGCGCGGCCGCACGGCCCAGCGAAGCGTCCGACTCACCGGCCACGGAGACGATGACGTGGCCACGCAATCGCAGTGCAGCGGCAAGGGCGGCGCCGACGCGGCCGGCTCCGATCACGCCCACCCGGAGTGGGGACATTGGCTTCCTCGGCGTTTCGGTCCCGCCGACCACCCTCGGGTGAGGGCCGGTGTGGGTACCACACGATTGGGAACACTTCCACGGTACGCGGTGCCGGCCCGCCGCCGTAAGGAGCCGGGAGTGTGACGTGAGCAACTCGGTGCTCAGCGGCTGCCGGGGAGTCGGCGGCGCGCGCGGCGTCCGAGCTCGCGGGCGAGGGAGCGGCCGTCGACGTCCGACAGCGCCGGCCCCGCATCCGCGGGCGGAGGAGTCCTGCGGCTGTGGGCGCGGCGCCTGCTCTGGCGGTCGCGGAACAGAGCCTCGAGCGCCCCCACGACCGCAGCCGCCGCGGCCTCGACCGAGACCGCTTCGGGGATCCGGACCTCCGGATCGCCGGGGTCGCCCGCCGGTGGGAGCAGCCGCTCGGGATCACCGATGACCCGGATCCCGAGCGACCGGATCGCATCGACGCGGGCCCGGCTGCGCTCGGTGACGGCCGGTTGCACCCAGCCGGGAAGGGCCGGCATCGGCTGGTCGTACGCCGGGCGGCCGGCGTCCTGCAGCGAGCGCACGACCCCCTTCCGGATCAGGGCGCGGCGGTCGCCGTCGGGCCAGCCGTGCTCGGTGAACGCGAGATTGACCCGACGCAGCACCTCGGCGGCGTTGGCGCTGAGCGAGGCGTTGGCGTTGCCGCCCGGGGCGAGCAGCCCCTCGGGGAGACCCAACAGCTGCTCGAACACGTGAGAGAGCAGCAGCCGGTCGGAGTCGTCGCTGATCACCACCGTGTATCGGTCGGGGGGCAGCACTTCGAGCCACTGGGTCGTCATCCGTTCCATGTCGTGCGAGGTCCAGAAGCTGCGGTAGGCGTTCATGGAGTCGTCGCCCTCGAAGACCTGGTGCAGCCACTGGTCGTAGGTCAGCGTCTCGGCGCCCTTGATCCGCTCCTGCCAGTGCGACGGCAGGAGCCGATGGTAGGCGCGGGCGACGGCGAGGACGTGCAGCCGATCCGCGCCGAGGTCCGCGACGATCTTGCGCGCGCGATCGGGTCTGTGCAGGCGGCCGAAGTCCTCGGTGCTCAGACAGACCGTCTCGGGCCGGGCGCGGATGCCGGCAGCGAAGTCGTCCCACACCGAGATCGGCGGGACCGAGAGGCCACGCGGCGCGAACTGCATGAGCGAGTGGCCCTCACGGAAGAGGCGGCGCCACTTGTCGGGGTAGTGGACCCCGTTCTCGGCGAGCGCCTCGCGCTGGTCGAACAACGACTGCTGGATCGCCGTCGAGCCGGTCTTGTAGGGCCCGACGTGGAGCAGGATCGAGCCGGTCGGAAGCGGCTCCACCGTCGCGGTCACCGAGCACTCCGAGAAGTACGTCGGAGCCGGGCGGCCTGTCGACGCGTCACCTCGCGCAGCATCTCCCGGCTCGAGAGCCGGGCCAGCGGGTCGGGCGGCGCGGGGGGCGAGGGCCGGTCCTTGCGCGCCCGCGACCGGGACTCCCCGCGCCTCAGCATCGCGGCCAGCGCGTGCTCGATGGCGCCCGCCGCGGCGTCGGTCGGCAGGACCCTCGGCGGGTCGCCGAGGTCGGGTGCGTCGGGATCGGCCCGGTAGCGCAGCAACGCATGGTCGCCGAGGACGCGGACGCCGGACTGCTCGACGGACCGGGCGCGCTCCTCGCTGAGCTGCTCCAGCCGCGGGCCGGTCCAGGCGGGGAGCGCGGGGATCGTGGTCTCGAAGTCCTGCAGCGGCGCCGAGCGCAGGCCCGCGAGCAGGGCCCGGCGCGGGGCGTTCAGCTTCTTGGAGCCGGCCCAGCCGCGGGCCCGGACGGCGGCGTTGACCTGTCGGCAGAGCTCGATGCGCTCCATGGACAGCGAGGTGTTGGCGTGCGGACCGGGCGTGAGCTGTCCGGCCGGCAGCCCGAGCAGCCGTTCGAACGTCGCCGACTGCAGGCTTCGATCCGCCTCGTCGTTGACCAGGATGATGATCCGGTCCAGGGGCAGCGCCGTGCTCCAGCGCTCGACCAGGGTCCGGATGCCGTGGTTGTGCCAGAAGACCCGGGCCGCGTCCCCCGCCCGCTCGACACTCAGCACCTCGCGCAGCCAGGCGTCGTACGTGCGGGTCTCGTTGACGGACTTGACGCGCTCCTGCCACGCCGACGGCAGGAGCTTGTCGAGGCGGCGGGCGACGATCAGGACGTGGACGCGATCGGCGCCGAGGTCGTCGACGAGCTTGCGCACGTGCTGAGGCCGAGCCGAGGAGAAGTCCTCGCTGCTGATCACCACGCGGCCCGGAGCGGCACGGACCTCGTCGACCATCTCGTCCCACTCGCGCAGCGGGACGTCGGACTCGCCGACCCGGCTGCGTCCCAGCAGGCCCCAGCTGGGACGCATCTGGCGGTGGTAGCGGCCGGGGTAGGTGATGCCGGCGTCGACCAGCTCGGCACGATGCTCGTGGAGACTGCTCTGGATGGCGGTCGTGCCGGTCTTGTAGGGGCCGATGTGCACCAGGACCGCCCGGTCCGGGAGCAGCCCGGGCTCCGTCTCCATCCCGACTCCCTCTGCTCGCCTCCGGCCGCCGGAAGTCTAGCGGGGCGGTGCGTTCCGCCGGCACGTCGCCGAGGCGGTCCCGGTGTCACCGATATGACAGAGTTCGCTTCATGCAGGACGAGACCTCGGCGCAGCCCGGCCGCAGGCAGATGCTTGTCGTCGCCGGCTCCGGCCGGAGCGGCACCAGCCTCTTCACCGGGCTGACCGGCCGGCTCGGTGTCCACATCCCGAAGCCCGAGGTCAGCGCCAACCGCTCCAACCCGCGCGGGTTCGGGGAGCCGCGCTGGCTGGTCGACTACCACAACGACCTGCTCTCGTCGGTCGACGTCGTGGTCGAGGACGGCCGCCCCGAGGCGTGGGACCTGACCGACAAGCTGGCCGACGACGAGCAGTCCCTCGCACCGCTCGTGGCGTGGTACGAGTCGCAGTTCGCGCGGTGTGAGCGGCTTGTGGTCAAGGACCCCCGGCTCGCCTGGTTCGTCCAGCTCCACCGCGCGGCCGCCGCCCGGGTCGGGGCCGACGTCCGCGTCGCCACCATGCTGCGCCACCCGGCCGAGGTGATGCGCTCCCGCGAGATCGCCTACGGCACCCGCACCAGCAACACCACCCGGGTCATCGGCTGGCTCACGATGATGCTCGGCACCGAGATCCGCACCCGCGACCTCCCGCGAGCGACCATCCGCTACCACGACCTCCTCGCCGAGTGGCGGGCGACGATGGAGAGCGCCGACGCGACGATCGGACTGGAGCTGCTCGACCACGCCTCACCCGAGCAGCTGGCCGACGCCGGCGACCTGGTCGACCCGACGCTCCACCGCTCCACGGCCGGATGGGACGAGCTCGAGCTTCCGCCGCGCGTGCTCGACCTGGCGACGCGCTGCTTCGACACGTACGGCGAGCTGGTCGGCACCGGGCCGTCGGAGCAGACCGGCACGCGCGCCGCCCTCGACGACCTCTGGGCCGAGCTGACCTCCTACTACGACGAGTGCTTCGACGTCGCCCGCACCCGCACCGGCGCCTTCGTCCGGCGCGAGAAGCGCAGGGTGGCCCGGCGGGTGCGCGAGGAGATGCGGCAGGCCCTCACCGACGACAGCCGCGGTGCCGGCGCCCGGGTCGGTGAGCGGGTCGGCGAGCTCGCCCGCCGGACGGTCGGCCGGCTCCGGAAGAGCCCCTCGTGACGCAGGCCCCGGCCGGCGCCGGTACGCCGCGGGTCGCGGTGCTCCTGGCCGGAGGCGTCGGCACCCGCGTCGGGCTCGACATCCCCAAGCAGCTGATCAAGATCGCCGGCAAGACCATCCTGGAGCACACCCTGGCCGCCTTCGCGGCCCACCCGATGGTCGACGAGATCCTGGTGATGATGGCCCCGGGGCATCTGGACGCGGTGCGGGCGATGGTGCGCAACGGCGGCTACGACAAGGTCACCCAGATCCTCGAGGGGGCCGACACCCGCAACGGCACCACCCTGCGCGCGCTCGGCGCGCTTCCCGACGACTGTCCCGTCCTCTTCCACGACGCGGTCCGGCCGATGGTCAGCGAGCGGATCATCACCGAGTGCTTCCGGGCCCTGGAGCGGTACGACGCGGTCGACGTCGCCATCTCGTCGGCCGACACGATCATCGAGGTCGACCCGGCCGACAACACGATCCGGGCGATCCCGCAGCGGGCGAACCTCCGTCGCGGACAGACCCCGCAGGCGTTCCGTGCCTCGGTGCTCCGCGCGGCGTACGCCGAGGCGGCGGAGGACCCCGACTTCACCGCGACCGACGACTGCGGCGTCGTGCTCCGCTACCTCCCCGACGTCCCGATCTGGGTCGTGGCCGGCGAGGAGCGCAACATGAAGGTGACCGACCCGATCGACGTGTTCCTGGCCGACAAGCTGTTCCAGCTCACCAGCAGCTACCGGCCCGAGCAGCACGACGCCGAGGAGTACCGCGCGGCTCTCGACGGGCGGGTCCTGGTGGTGCTCGGCGGCAGCTACGGCATCGGCGCCGACATCGCCGCGTTCGCCCGCGAGCACGGCGCGACCGTCGAGACATTCAGCCGGTCGACCACCGACACCCACGTCGAACGTCGCTCCGACCTCGAAGCCGTGGCGACACAGGTCACCGAGAGGCACGGACGGATCGACTTCGTGGTCACGACCGCCGGGATCCTGCCGCGGGGCTCGCTGCTCGAGACCACCGAGGAGACGATCTACGCCGCCACCGAGGTCAACTACCTGGCTCCGGTCTTCATCGCCCAGGTCTTCTTCCCCCACCTGCAGAGCACCGGCGGCGGCCTCCTGCTGTTCACCTCCAGCAGCTACACCCGCGGTCGCAGCGGCTACAGCCTGTACTCCTCGGCCAAGGCGGCCGTCGTCAACCTGACCCAGGCGCTGGCCGACGAGTGGGCCGAGAGCGGCGTCACCGTCAACTGCGTCAACCCCGAGCGCACGGGGACGCCCATGCGGACCAAGGCGTTCGGCGAGGAGCCGGCCGACTCCCTGCTCGACTCCCGATCGGTCGCCAAGGCCTCGATCGACGTCCTGCTCTCCGGGGGCACCGGCCACGTGATCGACCTGCGCAAGCTGGATCCCCTGGCCGACCCCGCAGACGCCGACGACCTCGGCTGACGGCGTACCCATGCACCCGGAAGGGCCGCACCGAGTCGGTCGCGCGGGTGCTGCGGGACTAGCATGAGCCGCGCCCGAAGGGGCACGGCAACCCCGGAGCCTCATCCTGTCCGGACCGACCTGAGGGATCGATGCAGAACCGCCTCATGCGCCCCGCCCCGCTGTCGGACGCGCGCCTCGCGCAGGTGCGGCGTCTGGCTCGGAGCGTCCCCGATCGCGCCCGTCGGACTACCGACGGCGCGCGCATCCGTGCCCGGCGCGCCCTCCACCGCGGCGGCTACGTGCCCGGCCTGCTGTCGGTCGTGGTGCCCTGCTACCAGGTCGAGGACTTCCTCGACGAGTGCCTGGTGTCCCTCCGGTTCCAGCTCTACCGCGAGGTCGAGATCATCGTGGTCGACGACGGCAGCCCCGACCGGAGCGGCGACATCGCGCGTCGGCACGCGCGCCGCGACCTGCGCGTCCGGGTGGTCGTCCGGGAGAACGGCGGGCTGAGCGCCGCGCGCAACACCGGAGTCGAGCACGCGCGCGGCGAGTTCCTGACGTTCGTCGACTCCGACGACGTCGTGAGCCCGGAGGCCTACACCAGCGCGATCGAGGCCCTGCGGGAGTCGGGCTCGGACTTCGTCGTCTCCTGCTACGACCGCCTCGAGAACAAGAAGCACGTGCCCGCCGGCACCTGGATCCGCGCCGCCCACGCACGCAGGCGGCTCGGCGTCGACCTCGACTCCTTCCCCCAGGCGATGGTGAACGCCGTCGCCTGGAGCAAGACCTATCGTCGCGAGTTCTGGGACCGCGCCGGGCTGAGCTTCCCCGAGGGCAGGATCTACGAGGACCAGCCGGTCAGCGCGGCAGCTTTCGCGCAGGCGAGGGCGTTCGACGTGGTGCCCGACATCTCGGTGTCGTGGCGCATCCGCAACGACCGGTCGTCGATCTCGCAGAGCGCGTGGTCCACCCGCAACCTGGCCGCGCACAACGAGTCCGTCGCCGCGTCGTTCGAGGCGCTGCGCGCCGCCGGCAAGGACCGCGCGGTCCAGATCCGGGCGCTGCAGCTGATCTCGTACAACATGCCCTTCTTCACCCGCCATCTGGTCAAGGGCGGCCCGGACTTCTGGGAGCTGCTGCGCGCGGCGATCCTCGACCTGGTGCAGCGGGTCTCGCGCGAGGAGTTCGTGCACAGCGTCGGCGCGCAGGACAAGGTGCTCGTCGAGCTCATCGCCAACGACCGGCGCGACGCCGCGGTCGAGTACATCGAGAACTGGGGCAGCGACGCGCGGCGGTTCCCGACCGAGGCGACCCCGGAGGGGATCCGGGTCGAGCTGCCACTGACCCAGGGGCTTCCCGACGACGTCACCATCCTCTCCGACGGTCAGCTGGACCTGGTGAGCCGGCTGATGCGGGTGGTCTGGGACGGGGACGCGCTGACGGTCACGGGGTGGTCCTACCTGCGCAACATCGACCTCGCCGCGAACCCGCCCTCGATCGACGTCGAGCTGGTCTCCGCCGACGGCGCGACCCGGGTCCCGCTGGAGACCGAGCTGTTCGACGAGCCACGCGTCGACGTCCTCGGCACCCACTGGCACTGCAACTACCGACCCGGGGGCTGGCGCTCGCGGGTGACGGCCGACAAGATCCCGGCCGACGCCGACCAGGACTGGTCGTTCGAGATCACGATGACCGCGGCGGGCGTCCGCCGCACGTCGCGGCTGCGGGAGGTCTCGTCGGCGGGCTCGGCCTCGGCCTCGCAGACCCACGTCGACCGGGGCGGCGTGTCGTGGACCGTGCGGAGGGGTCACGAACGCCAGATCGCGGTCCGCGTCACCCACCACGCGGCGTACGCCGTCTCGCACGAGCTTGGCACGAACGGCCTCGCCCACATCGTCTTCCGCGCGTCGGATCCCGACCGGGTCGTGGTCAACCATATCGACGCCGAGCGCAAGGAGCTGCTCACCGCGACCCCGGAGCCGACCGGCACCGCGGGTGAGTGGCAGGTGGCGCTCGACCTCGGCTCGTTGCCGACACCGACGTCCAACGTCACGTCGTTGGGGCCGATCACGCGGCCGCTGCGCATCCGGGTGCGTCACCGAGCCGGCGAGTGGAGCCCGATCCTCGCACCGCCGGGCGCTGCGACGTCTCCCGCCGTCGTCGACGACCCGGCCCTCCCCCGCCGGCTCACCGGTGGGAAGGGCGGGGAGCTGGAGCTGATGGACCGCGCACCCGTCGCGACGTCGTACACCGTGGCGGACGAGACGCTCACCGTGCAGGTGCACTGCGTGGTGGACCTCACGGCGTACGAGCCGATGCTGTCCAGCCTCGACCTCGACGTGACGGGCACCCTCGAGCGCGATGCCGGTGGCGTCTACACCCTGACCTTCCCGCTGGCGGGATCGCGCTGGGGCTACGACGATCTCGCGCTGCCGCGCAACAAGTACTCGGTGACGATGCGCGCCCGGGGCGACGACCGCGCGCAGGACCTGCCGGTCACCCCGTCGTCCTCGTTGCTGGACCTGCTGCCCGCAGAGGAGCCCCAGGAGCGCTTCCGGACGCTGGTCGAGGTGGTTCCGGGCCGACCACCGGTGCTGACCCTCAACCTCCAGGAGCCGCTCGCCGACGACGTACGCGGGCAGCGCAACCAGTACCGGCTGCGCCACGCGGCGCACGTCGAGGAGGCCACCGCGCCCAGCGTGTTCTTCCGGTCGCTCTACAGCGAGGCCACCAACGACAACATGCTCGGCGTCCACCGCGAGCTGGGCGCCCGCGGCACCGGGCTCACCCGCTACTGGTCGGTGCGCGACCACTCGGTGCCGGTGCCGGAGGGCGGCGTCCGGCTCATCGAGGGGACGCCGGAGTGGCACGAGGCGCTGGCGACCTCACGCTACGTGATGATCAACGTCCATCAGCCGGAGTGGTACGAGAAGCCGCGCGGCCAGGTGCTCATCCAGACCATGCACGGCTATCCCTACAAGGTGATGGGGCACGAGTGGTGGGCCAAGGGGGGCTTCCCCTCCTGGCAGATCAACAGCTTCGACCGCCGGGCGCGGGCCTGGGACTACTTCGTCTCGCCCGCGTCGTACGCGACGCCGCTGCTGAAGGCGGCGTTCCTCGACCCGGCGGGCGCGACCCCCGAGATCCTCGAGATCGGCTACCCGCGCAACGACGTGCTGCAGTCCGACGAGGCGCAGCTGATCCGCGAGCAGGCGCGCAAGATGCTGGGGATCGGTGACGACCAGAAGGTCGTGATGTACGCGCCCACCTTCCGCGACTACCTGTCGGCCGACGACATGGCCGCGGAGCGGATCGACTTCTTCGACGTCGACCGGGCCGCACGCGAGCTGGGACCGGCGTACACCTTCCTGATGCGAGGCCACGCGTTCAACGCCCGCGCCGGCGGCCGCCACGAGGGTGGCGCGCACATCGTCGACGTCACCGGCCACCCCGACATCAACGACCTGATCCTGGCCTCCGACGCGGCGGTGCTCGACTACTCGTCGCTGCGCTTCGACTACGCCCTGGTCGGCAAGCCGATGGTCTTCCTGGTCCCCGACCTCGAGAAGTACGACGCGGTCCGCGGCGGTGTCATCCCGTACGCCCCCACCGCGCCCGGCCCTCACGTCACCACCACGCGCGAGGTGGCGGCCCTCGTCCGCGACCTCGACGGCCTGGCTCGGCGTACCGCCACCCAGCGCGAGGCCTTCCGCCGCGCGTACGCCGACCTCGACGACGGGCACGCCTCCGCCCGCCTCGTCGACGCTGTGTTCACCCCCCGCGGCGACGCCTGACGCCCAAGTGGGACTTCTCCGCCGCCCAAGTGGGACTTCTCCGGGACCGAGGTGGGAGTTCTCCGGGGCCGAGGTGGGAGTTCTCCTCTGAAAGGCCCCTCTCGACCGCGGAGTCCTCACGCTTCGACCGCGGACTTCTCCCACTTCGACCGCGGAGAAGTCCCACTTCGGCGTCAGGGGAGGAGGCGGAGGATGGCGTCGAGCATGCGCTCGGAGGCGTGGCCGTCCTGGTCGGGGTTGTACGTCGCGTCGAAGGCGCGGACGCGGTCGCCCCACGTGGCCGAGAGTGCCGCGACGTCACGGACAGCGTCGACCACCTCGTCGGTCGTCGCGACCAGCGGCCCGGGGGCGGTGTCCGCGAAGGGGAACAGGAACCCGCGCACGCCCGAGGTGTAGTCATCCAGGTCGGGCACGAGGAACACCATCGGTCGCCCGGTGAGCGCGTAGTCGAACCGCAACGAGGAGTAGTCGAGCACGGCGACGTCGGAGGCCAGGATCAGCTCGTTGATCTCCGGGTGGTCGGTCACGTCGAGGACCCCGGGCCGCGAGGGTCCCGGCGTGTGGAAGCGGTGCCCGCGCAGCAGCAGCACGTGCGAGTCACCCAGCGCCGCCGCCGCGGCGTCGACGTCCAGGTGCTCCGCCATCGCCGCCGCGCGCGGCCGCGTGGCCAGGTGGTCGCGCCAGGTCGGGGCGTACAGGACCGCCGTCTGGTCGGGGCGTACGCCGAGCCGTCGCCGAGCCGCGGACCGCATCGTGTCCGCACCGGCCCCGTGCAGAGCGTCGTTGCGGGGATAGCCGTGCTCGGCCGCCGGGCCGGTGTAGCCGTACTGGTCGCGGTAGACCTCGGTCATCTCCGGGGTCGGGGTCGAGATCAG
>Ga0070683_100005476_pt1 | contig 10604 bp, 9 predicted proteins | sample KBSC713LmetaG_FD_64662 | JGI IMG/M metagenome (GOLD analysis project Ga0070683, IMG submission 64662) | Corn rhizosphere microbial communities from Kellogg Biological Station, Michigan, USA - KBS C7.1-3L metaG | ecosystem: Host-associated > Plants > Roots > Rhizosphere ...
TCTCCAGCGTCACCGGGAGCGCGATCAGCAACCCCGCCCTCGTCACCTCGCAGACCAGCAACCTGTCCAACGGGGCGGGGGCGTTCACGAACTTGTGGGTCTACCGCGCGCAGGGCACGGGCACGACCAGCAGCCCCGCGGTGACGGTCAACTTCAACAACGCCGACAACCGCGCGACTCTCGTCCAGGTGATCGTCCTCTCCGGCGAGAACACGAAGGCGCCGATCCTGCAGAGCAACAACACGAACAAGTGCACCACCGGCTGCACGACGACGGCGACCGCCACCCTCAGCAATCCACTCTCGACCGGCAGCAAGGAGATCGTCCTGGTCGGCGAGGCCAAGACCACCAACACGGCCATGACCTCCACCAGCTGGACGACGAAGATGTTCTGGGCGACGCTCGGCAGCTCGACCGGCGCCAACTTCGGGAGCTTCTTCGGCACGAGCACTGCCAGCGGCACCGTCACGCTCGGCACGGCCAGCGTCTGGGGAGCCATCGCCCTCGAGGTCGCCAGGTCCACATAGCCCCGGCCGCTGCTGGCAGGGTTTCTGCCATGGGACTCACGTCCGGCACCGGGCCGCTCGGCGCCCGGCCCGCGGGCCGCTTCAACTTCACGCCCGACCCGCCGACGGGCTCCGCTCTCTACTTCGACCCCGTGCCGCACCGGCTGCGAGGCTTCCTCGCCGGAGAGACGATCTTCGACACGGTCGACGCGAAGCTCCTGTACGAGACCGGGCACCTGCCGGTGTACTACGTGCCGGAGGAGGATCTGCGGCACAACCTGCTCGAGCCGAGCGAGAAGCACACGCACTGCCCCCACAAGGGAGAGGCGTCGTACCGCTCGATCCGGGTCGGCGACCGGCTCGAGCCGGACGCGGTCTGGACGTACCCGGAGCCGCTCGAGCCGGCAGCGTTCCTCACCGGTCACGCGGCGTTCTACTGGGGGAAGCTCGACGAGTGGTTCGTGGAGGACGAGCAGGTCTTCGGGCACCCGCGCGATCCGTACCACCGCATCGACACCTACCGCACGTCACGCCCGGTGCGGATCTCGGTCGACGGCGAGGTGGTCGCGGAGAGCACGCGAGCGGTCGCCCTGTTCGAGTCCGGTCTCCCGCCGCGCTTCTATCTGCCCGCCGAGGACGTGCGGACGGAGGTGCTCGAGCCTTCCGAGAAGAAGACGCGCTGCGCCTACAAGGGCGTCGCGTCGTACTGGCACGTGCGGGTGGGCGAGACCCTGCACGACGACCTCGCCTGGACGTACGAGGAGCCGGACGATGACGGGCGGGCGGTCCGCGGCCTGATCTGCTTCTTCAACGAGCGGGTCGATCTCGAGGTGGGCGGCGAGCCGCAGGAACGGCCCGTCACCCAGTGGTCTCACTGACGCTGCCGGTCGCGAGCCGCGAGTCGGCGATCTCCTGCCCGCTGGCATAGGCGGCCGCGTGCGAGGTCACGGCTGAGAGGAACGCGTTGCGCGGCAGCGCGTAGAGCACGGACTGCGTAAGCGCCGTGACCGTCGCCGTCCTCGGCACATCGAGCAGGAGAGCGATCTCGCCGAAGTAGTCGCCGGCGCCTACGGTCGTCCGCGTCCCGCCGGCGTCGACCTCGAGCTCACCCTCGGCGACGACGTAGAAATTGTCTCCGATCTCTCCGGCCCGGATCACGCACTGCCCCGGCGCGACCGCGACCCGCGCGAGGCTCGCCGCGAGGCTCTCCTTCGCGGCCAGGGACAGCGGCGAGAACATCGGCACCTCTCCGATCAGCTCGAGCTCCTTGCTCGGGGCCACCGCGAGGTCGATCGCGTTCAGTCGCCGGTAGGTCGCGATCGTCAGCAGGGGGAGGATCAGCCCCACCACGACGAAGGCCGCGTGGACACCCACCGCGTCGACGATGGCCGGAGCGGTGAGCGAGCCGATCGCGACCGCGCCCATCGCGACACCCCAGAGGACTGCGAGGACGCGGGTGAGGAGCTGCTCGTCGGCGGTTCGTTGGAGCAGCGTGATGATCGCAACGTCCTCCACGCTGTTGGCGACGCCCACCACCGCCAGCAGAAGGATCGCCGCGGGCAGATACGCGCTCCCGGCCAGGAGGGCGATCGGCAGGCCCCAGAAGACGAGGGCGAGGCCGAAGACGACCGCGAGCCGTCGGCTCCCGAGCGTCATCGCTCCCAGCGCACCGATCATCCCGCCCGCCCCGATCGCGGCGGTGAGGTAACCGACCTCGGAGCCGCCGCCGCCCAGGAGGCTGAAGGCCGCGACCACGATCAGGACGTTGAGGCAGCCGCGAACGAAGGACTGCGCGACGCCGAGGCTGATCAGAAGCCGAGGTCGCGGCGCCCGCGCGACCGCGACGAACCCCGCCCCGAGCATGCGCCGGACCGGCAGGCGGGCTACGACCGGCGCGCGCCCCTTCACGCGCACCCCCAGCAGCAGCACAGCCGCGACCAGGAACACGACCGCGGCAGCGCTGAAGACAGCGGCAACGTCCGTGACCGCCACCAGCACACCGGCCAGCAACGGCCCGACGAGCGTCCCCAGGCCCTCCATCGTCGAGGTCGCGGCGTTGGCCGCGATCAGCTCCTCCGGCGTGCGCGCGAGCGACGGCAGCAGCGCTTGCAGCGCCGGCCTGAACAGCGTCGACGAGAGGCCGACGACCGCCGCGAACGCGTAGACGAGCGCCGTGTTGGCCGCAGCTGCGCTCGCCGCCGAGGCCGCGAGCGCGAGCGCGCCGAACAGGCTCGCGCCGAGGATGAAGCGCTCACGCGGGAAGCGGTCGCCCAGCGACGCCGCGAACGGCGCGACGGCGGCGGCAGGAAGCAAGCGGATCAGACCGGCGAGCCCGACCGCGGAGGCGCCGCCGTGCCCGTAGGCGTACACGCCGAGAGCGACGAAGTGCGTCCACTCCGCCGCGATCGCGCAGGCCCACGCGAGCTGGACCTTGCGAATCTGGTCATTCGCGGCAGCCGTGAGCAGGGAGGACCCCAGCGCACGGAACCGGTTCATCAGGGGATTGAACCGCTTCTGGAAGAGCGAGACAATGCCCGCGGGGAAGCTTCTGCTCCTCTACCGCGTCTGGAGGAGTAACGGCACCGGCTCGGACAGGACGCCCGAAGGAGGAACCATGTCGGAAGAGCTACTCAACCTGGATCTGCTGAAGAACGAGGAGCTCGACGTCGAGGGTCACGCCAAGAAGGACAGCGCCGAGGAAGCAACCGAGGCCAAGGGCGACGACGAGGTCGAGGCACACCTGCTGAGCGAGAACCTGCTCGACCTTTAACAACCCCAGTCAGAGCGAATCGGGCCCGGTCCGAGCCCCGGGCCTTTTTCGTGCCGTGCTCAGCGTGCCGGGCGGAACCATTCGACCGTGCGGCTCCCGCGAGCGGCGTGGACGTCGCCGGCCGTCCGGCTGCCGCCCACGACGTAGATCCGGCCGCGGAAGACCACGCTGCGCGCGTAGTTGCGGGGAGTGGGCAGCCTGCCGACACGTCGCCAGCTGCTCGCTCCCGGGGCGAGCCGGAACACGTCTCCGAGCACCCTCCCGCGGGCCTGCGACTCGCCGCCGAAGACGTAGATCGAGCCCTTCCAGACCACGGCTCCCGCAGTCCCACGCGGCGGGATCCGCGGCCCGCTGGTCCAGCTGTCCTTCGCGGGGTCGTACACGTAGGTGTCGCCGTAGTCGGCGAAGCCGCTACGGCCACCGATCACCCAGATCCTGCCGCCGAGGACCACCGCGGCCGGGCTGCCCTCGGAGCGAGGGAGGGGCGCGGCCTTGGCCCACTTCCCCGTGGCCGGGTCGAAGACGTCGTGGTCGGCGAGCGTCGAGACGTCGTTGCCGCCGCCGAGCACGTGAATCTTGCCGTCCAGCACGACCGCGGCCTCACCGCCGCGCGCACCGGGCAACGGCGGGGCGGTCGTCCAGTGCTTCGTCGCGGTGTCGAACACCGAAACGCGGGCGGTCGGCTGGTTCGTGGTCCCGACGAAGCCGCCGAGCACGTAGATCCTGGTCTGGATCGCGACCGCCGCCGGCGCGTTGACGGCCTGCGTCGGAAGCCGCGTCTCCCTGCGCCACCGACTGCCGTCGAACCGGTCGACCCGGCGGGTGCCGGGCCCTCCGAGCACGTGGATCGCGCGGGACGCGACCACGACCGCGTGAGCCGAGCGCGGCGCGGGCAGCGAAGGCGCCGTTCCCCAGACCCCGCGGGCCGAGGCGGCGCCGGCCGCCAAGAGGAGGGCGGCAAACGCAACGGGCAGAACGGCTCGCTTCTTCATCTCCTGGACGCTTCGACGCCGATCTGCCACGATCGTTTGCAAAGGTTTTTTCCATTGGACGAGCTGATCGAGCTGACCCGTACGGCGATGTGGACGCTCGCGCACCCGGTGCGCTTCCGGATCTGGGAATTGCTGCGCGAGGGGCCGGCCACGGTAGCTTGATCGAGTCCCGGCCACGAACTCGCGTCGACGAATTCCGCTGTGACGTCGGGCAAGCGATAACGCGAGGGCTTCAGGTTGGGTCCAGACACATGGGCTTAGGAGGATTCGAGACCCGGGTCCTCACGTGGTGTGTAGAACCGCTGGCATTGGTTGGCCGCCGACGAGGCGCGATCTCACCTCGTTTCCCAGACGGCACGGGACCCTCGGCAACGACTGTCATCAAGAGGCGGCAGGCGGAGACGACGCGGGTACGCGTACGGGCGACCCTCTCTGCGGGAGTCGCCCGTATGCAGTGACGTCACGTTCGTCGGTCAAGACGGAGCCCTCAGGTGCGAAGGCAGGACCAGAGGTCGTTGCGAGGGTTGTAGAGGTATTCGCCGCCTGGTTGCTGCGAGCACGGCGGCGTTCCGCGCTCGTAGATGTCGGGCCTGAGCAGGTGCTGGGTGCCGATGAAGGCGCCTGTCGCGTTCTCGAAGACCAGGAATTCGTAGGACGGCGCCCTGTCGCCGAAGCCGGGCGTTCCGGGAAGCGGCGGAAGGCCGACGCCGGGCGGCGTGCACAGCGTGAGGGTCGGATCGTTGCGCGGCTGGATGCAGGTCCAGCCGGCCGCCGATAGCTGATCCGGCGTGACGCTCTGCGCCTTGGCCGTTGCGGCGGCGGCACCGGCGGCAGCGAACGCTGCGGTCAAGGCGATCATCGCGGTGAGTCTCCGACCGCTGATGTGGTTCTTCACGTCTTCTCCTTTCCGTGTTGAGCTCACGCTGCGATCGAAGCAGCCGCCGGGATTCGTGCCTTCGGGGATCACCCTGAGATCGGCGCAGTCGAGGGAAAACCCTGAGCTGCGAAGGTGAGTCAGGGTGTCGGCTGAACGCGGAGTACGCGGCCGTTGTCGTCGTTGACCCAGATCGAGTCGAAACCGACGCTCGCGCGAACGGGGGTCCCGCCGAGATGAAGCCTCCCGATCAGGTGACCGTTGCGGTCGATCCGGTCGAGATCGGCAGAGTCGATGACGGCCGCCCAGACGGAGCCGGATGCGAGCGCGAGCCCCACAGCATGCGGCTCGTCCACCGTTGCTGTGAGTTTCTTTGTGCGAACGTCGATCTGTCCGACGGTGTCTGCGCAGCCGCCGCCGGCCGACCAGACGTCGTTCCGATCTGCGGCGACGAAGCCGCACGGCGAGTAGGGCAGCTTGAGCTTTGTGACGCGGTGGTTTGTTGTCGGATCGATTCCGACGATCTCGTCCCCATTGGGGACGGCGACCCAGAGTTTGCCGCCCGCCACGGTCAGGCTCATGTGTTCGGCGCAGCATGTACGCAGCGGGCCGACGCGGATTGTCGCCACGACCCGGTTCCGGGCCGGGTCGATACGCGACACGCTTGGGCCGCTCAGGTCGGCGACCCAAACGGCGCCAGGGGTGGTGGCGATCCCGGCCGGTTCCGCTCTGATCGGGATTGTCGTTTTTACTTTGTTGCTGTTCGGGTCGACGCGTAAGACCGCGTCGCTCGATGGGTAGGTCAGCCAGACCGCGCCGTCACCGGCGGCCGCCGCTTCGGGTTCAGGAGGGACTTTGATCCGTGCGACGACGGCATTCCGTGACGGGTCGATGCGCATCAGCCTCTCCTCGGCGTCGCTCATCGCCCAGACGGCGCTCTCCCCGACCGTCAGGGCGCCGCCTCCCGCAGGAGCCGGCGCACCGCGCCCGAGCCGAATGCGGGCGACGACTTTGCCGCCGGGTGGTAGCGCCCGCGAGCTCGGGCCAGTCGTCCCACCACTGCTTGCGATCACGGCTCGCGGCGCAGAAGTGGTCGAGGACGTGCTCACTCGCGCAAGCGTGCTCGAGGCAAAACTGCTGACCCAAACGGAACCTCCCGCCGAGGCCACCGCGAGACCCGGCGCTGCCGCGGCGGCTGGGGCAACGCGGACCGGCTGGCCGGCCACGTTCCCCGAGCGCACATCGATCCGGCTGATGGTCCCGTGTACCGGATCGCCGACGAACAGGTAGTGGCTGGCCTGCGCCAGCCATTCCGGTGCACCGCCGACACGAACCGGCGTCCCGACCGGCCGAAGCGTGCGCGGCGCGAGCCGGCCGACTTCCGCTCGTTCTCGGTCGACGAACCAGACGCTTCCCCCAGCGACGGCGATTCCGACTGGAAAGCCGCCGACCCGCACCGGTGTGATCTTGCGGGTCGCCGGATCGATGCGGAGAACTTCGCCCGCATCGGACGCGGTTGCCCAGATGTATCCGCCACCGACCGCGAGCCCGAGCGCTCGTCCACGCGAGAGGGGAAGCGGGCGTGCCTTCGGCGCTAGCGTTTGGGGATCGAGGCGGAGGAGTGCGCCAGGCCTGACCTGCAGCACCCACAGATCCGCTCCGTCGGCCGCGAGCGGTCCCATCTGCGTTTGAAGTTGTGTCCGCGCAAGCAGCTTCCCGCTCTGCCAGTTGAGCGCGGTGACGAGGCTTGGACCAGATCCGCTGCTCCCGACGTGCTCGACGGAAGCGAAAAGCCTCCGGCCGACATGCGCTAGGTAGGAAGCCTGCCCGCCGACGCTGATCGTCTTTTTGATCTTGCCGGAGGCTAGATCGAGTCGCATGAGCGGTCGATCACGCACGGGCATCTGCGTGCCCGTCTGTGCCAGCCAGAGGGCGGTGCGGCCCGCGGCCACCGACCCTGGGTGACCTGGGACGAGTAGCGTCTCAGTAACCCCGCGCGTTGTCACGCTCTCGCTCGAGCGGTGTGTCAGCAGCCAGACTGAGCCGCCGATTGCGGCGATCACGGACGCGACGACGACCATGAGCCGGAACCGTCGGTGAATTGGTTCGCGCGCAGGGGCCGAGGAGGCGGTCACCCGCTAATGATCTATCGCGCGGCTCGGGGTTTCCACCGAGTTCGCTCGATTCCAGGGAAAACCCTGAGTCTGTGCCGAAGGGGTGTGCGACGATTCGGGATGTGCAGAAGCGCGTGTTGATCGTCGACGATCACCAGCCTTTTCGGGCCATAGCGCGAGAGTTGCTGGAGAGCGCTGGCTACATCGTCAGCGGCGAGGCCGCGGACGCGGCGGAAGCGCGGGCTGCAGTGGCCGCCAACGCCCCCGACGCTGTGCTCCTGGACGTGCAGTTGCCGGATTGCGACGGGTTCGCGGTTGCGACTGAGATCACGGCTGGGGATGGGCCGATGGTCGTGCTCATCTCGTCACGCGACGCAGACGACTACGGTCGGCAGGTCGTGGCCTGCGGCGCGCGCGGATTCATTCCGAAGTCGAAGCTCTCCGCGGCGGCCGTCGCCGCCTTGCTCGAGTGATGGCGCCGAACGCTGTCACGGTTTCGCCGAGTCGAGAAGCGGTCCGCGACCCTGTGCTGCTCTTCCCGCTCGCCGTTGCGTGCGGCTTGGCCGTGGGGTGGCTTGGCGTACACGAAGGAGTCGCCGGGACTCGAATCGCGGTCGACCTCGCGCTTTCGTGGGCGCTCATTGCTGCGTCGCTCGTCGCGCTGGAGCGGCCACGCTGGCGCCGAGCGAGGTGGCTGCTCGCCGCGAGCTCGTTCGCGCTCTTGGCCGCAGACCTCGAGTGGGCGAGCTCGGACGCGCTGTGGACCGTCGGTTTCTTGCTCGAGGGATTGTGGGTCGCCCTTCTGATTCAGCTCGTCCTGACGTTCCCGGAAGGACGTCCCTGGTCGCGCCCGGCCCACCTCACAATCGTCTCCGCCTACACAGTCACCTTGGCCGGGCAACTGGTCGGTGGGCTGCTGACTCCGGACCACCGCGACCTGTTATCGGTCAGCTCCCATCCGAGCACCGCGGCTGCGATCGATCGAGCGCAGGCGATCGCCGGGATCGGCGTCGCTCTCGCGGTGCTCTTCCTTGTCCTACAACGTTTGGAGGCAGTGCGCGGCCCGGCGCGGCGCGCGCAGGCGCCGCTTCTTCTCGCGGCGGCAATCACGGCCCTCGCCTGTCTTGTCTGGCTGGGCCGGGTGACCGCCATCGGTTCGCGCGCGCCGACGCTCGAAACAATCGCTCGCGCGTTCGCCCTAACGATTCCGGTTGGGATCATCGTTGGAGTCGGCTGGTCCCGGTTCCATCATCCGCAGGCGTCCGAGCTCGTTGTCGAGCTGCGCAGCGAGGCCGCAGCCACGATGCGTGAGCGGCTCGCCCGGGCGCTCGGGGACCCCACGCTCGATGTGGCGTACCGACTCGACGACGGTCGCTATGTCGACGCTGCCGGCCGGCCGATCGAGCTGCCGCAACGAGAGGACCGGGCCGTCACCGCGGTGAGCATCAGGGGCGAAGAGATCGCCGCGCTCGTTCACGATCCGGCGTTGCTCGACGAGCCGGCGCTCGTGGAATCTGTTCGTGCGACCGCCGCGCTCGTTCTCGAGAACGAGCGGCTCGCGGCAGAGGTGCGGTCGCAACTCGCGGAGGTGCGCGCCTCGCGTGGTCGCATCGTCGCGGCCGCCGACGCCGAACGGCGCCGCATCGAACGCAACCTCCACGACGGCGCGCAGCAGCGGCTCGTAACACTCTCCGTCGCGCTCGGCCTCGAAGCGACCCGCGCGGACAAGGCCACAGCCGACGTCCTCTCACGCGCACAGGACGAGGTCGAGCAGGCCGTCGGAGAACTCCGCGAGCTCGCCAGAGGCATCCATCCCACGCTTCTCCGCGACGAGGGCCTGACGGCTGCCGTCGAGGCGCTCGCACGGCGGGCGCCGCTACCGGTGACAGTCGAGAGCAACGCGCGAGATCGCTTGCCAGACCCGGTCGAGCTCGCCGCGTACTTCGTCGTCTCGGAGGCACTAACGAACGTCGTCAAACACGCCTCGGCGACGCAGGCATCGGTCATGCTCGAGCGCGAGCCGGCGACACTTCGCGTCACGGTGACCGACGACGGCGGGGGCGGCGTACACATCTCACCCGAATCCGGCCTCTCCGGCCTGCGCGACCGGCTCGAGGCACTCGACGCGACCTTGCTGATCGAGAGCGAGGCAGAGCGCGGCACGAACGTGTGCGCGGCCTTCCCATGCGGGTCGTAATCGCCGATGATGCACCGCTCATCCGCGAGGGAGTCGCCCGACTGCTCGCAGAAAACGGCGTCGAGATCGTCGACAAGGTCGGCGACGCCGACGCCTTGCTTCGCAGCGTCCGCGACCTACACCCGGACGTCGCTCTCGTCGACATCCGGATGCCTCCGACCCACACCAACGAAGGACTGCGCGCAGCCCGCGAAATCCGCTCGCGCTATCCGGAGACCGCCGTCCTAGTCCTCTCGCAACACCTCGAGCCCGACTACGCGCTACAACTCGTCGACGCGAAACCCGAACACGTCGGCTATCTGATGAAGGAACGCGTCGGCCGGGTCGAACAGCTGCTCGACGCCATTCGACGCGTTGCAGCAGGCGAGTGCGTCGTGGACAGAGCCGTCGTCGACGACCTTCTCGCACGGCGGCGTCGCGTAGATCCGCTCGAGGAGCTCACGCCCCGCGAGCGGGAAATCGTCGCGCTGATGGCCGAGGGACGCTCGAACCACGGAATCTGTCGCGCCCTCTGGCTCAGCCCGAAGACGGTCGAAACGCACATCAGAGGCGCCTTCGCAAAACTCGGGATCAGAGAGGCACCGGAGGACAACCGGCGCGTACTCGCCGTCTTGGCCTACCTGCGACGATAGAGCCGGTGAGGCTCGGGACCGCATGGTGCGCGCCTGGGAGCAGCCGAAGGCGAGAGTCTTCAATCGCGATCCGATCGGCGGACGGGAGAAGGTCGCCGCGGACGTTGAGAAGATCGACCTCCACCTTGAGGCACGCGCCTGCCGACACGGCCACGTCATCGTCTTCGAGGAGTGCGACCACGGCTTTGAGTCCGAGTTCGCAGCGCAGGCTGAGTCGAGGCATGGCTGCCGCGTTCGTTTCATCCGTGGTTGGACGCCTACCTAGGCTCGTTCGCCGAGCCAAGCGGTGCGTAAAACCGCTTGCAATTGCCCCGCAGCCGGCTCTGCTCCACGGATTCGGTTCCGCGTCCCGATTCCGAACAGGCAGACTGAAGCCTCAAATCGTGGATTCCGGCGTCAACGGCGCCCTGTGAAGAACCGCCTTTGTGCAGGAGCTTTTGTGATGCCCCCGGCATGAATCGAACATGCGCACGCGGTTTAGGAAACCGCTGCTCTATCCACTGAGCTACGGGGGCCGGC
>Ga0070683_100005478_pt1 | contig 10603 bp, 8 predicted proteins | sample KBSC713LmetaG_FD_64662 | JGI IMG/M metagenome (GOLD analysis project Ga0070683, IMG submission 64662) | Corn rhizosphere microbial communities from Kellogg Biological Station, Michigan, USA - KBS C7.1-3L metaG | ecosystem: Host-associated > Plants > Roots > Rhizosphere ...
CCCGGCTTCGAGGTCGAGACCCTGATCAACCTGCGGATCGCGGGGGCCGGGATGAAGATCACCGAGGTGCCGAGCTACGAGGCGGATCGCCTCTACGGGCAGAGCAACCTGAACACCTTCCGCGATGGCTTCCGCGTGCTCGGCACGATCCTGCGCGAGGCCAGGCGCCGCCGCGCGATCGGCCAGGCGCCACCGCGCCCGGTCGCCGAGCCCGAAGCGCAAGCGGCGCAGACCGCAGCAGCGGCGTAGGGCAGTGCCGGCAGACGCCCCCGCCACGTCGGTGGTCGTCTCGACCTACGACGACAAGCGCTGGGACGACCTCGTCGCCTGCCTCGAGTCGCTGCGGCAGCAGACCCTGCCGCCACTGGAGACGATCGTCATCGTCGACCACAACCCGGCCCTACTCGAGCAGGCGCGGGGGGCGTTCCCGGAGGCGAAGGTGCTGGCAAACGCCGGCGCCCGGGGCCTCGCCGGCGCCAGGAACAGCGGCGCCGCGGCCGCACGCGGCGAGGCGATCGCCTTCATCGACGACGACGCCCGGGCCGACCCCGACTGGCTCGAGCAGCTCTCGCTCTGCTTCGGCGAGGAAGAGGTCGTGGGCGCGGGCGGCGCCCTGGTCCCGCGCTGGGAGGGCTCGCCGGCGAGCTGGATCCCGCGTGAGTTCTACTGGGTCTTCGGCTGCAGCTACACGGGCCTGCCGGACCGCCTGGCGCCGGTGCGGAACCCGATCGGTGCCAACATGGCGGTGCGGGCGTCGGTGCTGGCCGACGTCGGCGGCTTCCGCGAAGGGGGCGAGGACGACGCCCCCCGCGAGCTGCGCGCTCGCGGGGTCGTGCGGGCGGCGGGAAACCTGCCCGACGACACCGACTTCGCGATCCGGGTCGGTCAGCGGCATCCCGGGGCGATTTGGCTCTATCAGCCGCGGGCCACCGTTCACCACACCGTGACGCCCGAACGCGCCTCGTTTGGCTACTTCCTCCGCCGCTGCTTCGAGGAGGGCGTGGGGAAGGCGAATCTCTCCCGCTACGTCGGCTCCCAGGAGGGTCTCAGCTCGGAGCGGCGGCACCTCCTCGCCGTGCTCCCCCGCGGCGTCGCCAAGGGGCTCGGCGAGGCGCTCAGGGGCGACCTCAGCGGCGGCGCCCGCGCCGCCGCGATCGCGGTCGGCCTGCTCGCCAGCGCGAGCGGCTTTCTCGTCGCGACGCTTTCCGGGCTGGCGAGGCGCCGGCCGGTGGAGAATGCCTAGATGCCACGCGGCGCCAAGGCTGTCCCGCCCTCGCCGGACTTCGCCCCGGTGCGAATGGACGACGTCGAGATCGGCCGACCCCTGCCGGACTTGACGCCGGGCGCGACCCGAGACGGCACGCCGTTCGCCGCCTCTCTCTGCCTGGTCCGGCTGCACGGGCGCCCGCTCGGCCTGGTCGAGGTCGGCCTACCGGCAGCTGGCCTCGCGGCGGATGCGCTGGCCGCCGAGATCGGCGCGGCCCTCGGCGCCGAGGTGGACGCCCACCTGCGTGGAGACGGCCTGCCGGCGAGCGAGCTCTCCGGCGCGGGAATAGTGAGCCCAGGCACACCCGCCTGCATCGCCGCGCGCGAGGAGCTGCTCGCCGATCCTCCCTTTATCTCGGTCGTCATCTGCACTCGCAATCGCCCCGACTCGGTGCGACTGACCCTGCGCTCGATCCTGGCCTGCCGCTACCCGGTGGACCGCTGGGAGACGATCGTCGTCGACAACGCGGCCGAGGCGGACCCCTCGATCGCGGCGGCCGCCGCGGAGGCCGACGGGGAGGTTCCGATCGTCGTCGTCCACGAACCGGAAGCCGGCCTCTCCAATGCCCGCAACCGCGGCCTGCGCGCGGCCAGGGGCGAGCTCGTCGTCTTCGCCGACGACGACGTCGAGGTGAATGCCGAGTGGCTGGCGGTTCTCGCCGCCCCGTTCCGCCAGGACGAGCGGGTCGGCGCCAGCTCGGGACTGACCTTGCCGGGCTCGCTCGAAACGCCGGTCGAGCGCTGGACGGAGGGGTTCGGGGGACGCTCTCGCCCGCTCCTCGTGCGCAGGTTCGACCTCGCCGAGCCGCCGCCGGACAACCCGCTCTTCCCCTTCACCGTGGGAGGGCTCGGCGCCGGCCGGAACATGGCCTTCCGGCGGCGGCTGCTCGAGCGGCTCGGCGGCTTCGACCCGGCGCTTGGTCCCGGCACGATCGCCCACGACGGGGACGACATCGAGGCCTTGCTGCGCGTCCTGCTCGCCGGCCACGTCGTCGTCCACGATCCGGCCGCGATCGTCTGGCACGCCCACCCAGACGACTATCGCGAGCTGGAGGACCGCGTCTGGGGCTACGGCGTCGGCCTCACGGCGTGCCTGACCAGGGCAGTCATCGACCGGCCCTCGTTGCTGCTCGACCTCGCACGCAAGCTGCCCCGGGGCCTCGCCTTCGCCCTCTCCGCCAAGTCCGAGAAGAACGTCGGCCGCCAGCGTGATTTCCCGCGGCCGCTGGTGCGCCGGGAGATGTTCGGGATGGCCTACGGCCCGCTCGCCTACGCCCGCAGCAGATGGCAGCTGCGCCGGCGCCGGGCGCGGCGCCTGCAATCCTCCGGGACGCACCGATGAGCACGCCTCCCCACCGTCCGCTTCGCATCCTCATGGTCAGCGACGAGTGGCGTCCCTACATCGGCGGCGCCGGCCATTGCATGGAGCTCTTCGCCAGGGAGCTGGCCGGTCGCGGTCACGAGCTGGCGGTCGCGACGGCCTGGCACGCCGAGGCCCCCGCCTTCGAAGAGGCAGCCGGCGTGGCCGTGCACCGGATCAGGGACCTGCCCAGCCGCGCCCGGTGGATCTCGGAGAACCCGACCCGGCACACGCCGCCGCCCTTCCCGGACCCCGAGGCGATCTGGCAGCTGCGGCGACTGATCGACCGCTTCCAGCCCGAGCTCATCCCGGCCTACGGCTGGCTCGCCCACTCGGCGGCGGTGGCGCTGGTCGGCAGGGAGATCCCGATGATCATCTGGGGCCACGAGTACGGAAACGTCTGCGCGATGCGCTCGCTGTACCGGCTCGAACGGGAAATCTGCACGGGGCCCGCCCCGCTCAAGTGCCTGCGCTGCTCGACCGGCGGCCGTGGCCTGGCAAAGGGCCCGGTGGCAGCGGCAAGCGTGCTCGGGGTGGGACCGCTCCTGCGCCGTAAGACCAGCGCCCTGCACAGTGTCAGTCGCTACGTGGCAACGGTGCTGGAGAGGGACCTCGACGTGCCGGGAGTCCCCTCGGTCGTGATCCCGAACTTCCACCAGGAGGACGGCGGCGGCGCGCCCGAGGAGTCGATCCTCGTCCTGCTGCCCGAGCGGCCTTTTATCCTCTTCGTCGGTGCTTTGCGACGGGTCAAGGGTGTCGATGAGCTGCTCGATGCCTACGCGCGGCTCGACGATCCTCCGCCACTGGTCATGGTCGGGATCAGGACGCCCGACACGCCCGAGGAGTTCCCGCCCGGGGTGACGGTCTTGAACGACGTGCCCCATCCGACGGTGATGGCGATGTGGGAGCGCGCCCTCTTCGGCGTCTTCCCCAGCAAGTGGCCCGAGCCGCTGGCAACCGTCGTGCACGAGGCGATGAGCCGCGGCCGCCCGGCGATCGGGACCACGCCCGGCGGTCACGAGGACATGATCGACGACGGCGAGAGCGGCTTCGTCGTGCCGGCCGGAGACGCGGCGGCGCTGTCGGCGGCGATGGCGAAGCTGCTCGGCGACGACCCCCTTCGCGAGCGGATGGGCCGAGAGGCGCGCGAGCGGGCCAAGCGCTTCACCCGCGACGTGGTGGTGCCGCAGCTGGAGCGCTTCTATGTCGAGACCGTGGAGCGGCAGCGGCAGCCGGCGTGACGATGCTCGCGGCACGCTGGTCGCGTGACCTGACAGTGGTCGTGGCCCTGGCGCTGCTGGGGTTGGCGCTGGCGCTGATACCGGGCAGCGGCTGGTTCGAGGGTGTCATCCTGGCTCTCCTCCTCCTGGTCCTGCCGGGATACGCGCTGGCAGCGGCGCTCTTCCAGCCGGGCTCGATACCGCCCGCCGAGCGCAGCGTCTACGCGATCGCGCTCAGCGTCGCGATCGCGGGCCTCGGCGGCGTGGCCACGCAGATCCTCTTCGACCTCGACCGTGGGGTCTGGCTGGCGCTGTTGCTGACCGTCACCGTGGCGGCATCCTGGATCGCGCAGTGGCGGCGGGAACTCCTCCCGTTCGGCAGCGCCTCACCCCGCCTCCAGCTGCCGAGCGTCAACCCGCTCGCGATCGTCGCGGCGCTGGTCGCGGTCGGGGTCGCGGCCGGCGCGTTTTCGATCGCGGTCAGCAGCACCAGGGACAGCCGGGGCGACGCGCATTTCGCCGAACTCTGGGTCCTGCCCCAGCCGGGTGCCACCGCCAACGCCACCGAACCGGCGGTGTCGATCGGGGTCGGCAATCACGAAGGTCGCTCCGTCTCCTTTCTGGTGCGCGCGGCGCGCGGCGCCAAAGTCGTCGCGCGATGGAACGTCCACCTCGCCCGGGGCGAGCACTGGCAGACCAGCCTGCGGACGCCGCCGCTGTCGGGGGCGCCACCGCTGTCGGGGACTCCCCCCCTGCGGGTGACCCTGCTGCGGGAAGGCCGCCCCTACCGCGAAGCCTTCCTGAGGAGTGAAGCGGAACCGTGAGGGGCATCGGCGCCGGAGAGCCGATCAACGCGAGATCCGTGGCCGATCGTCGCGCCGCCCAGCAGGAGCGCCTGCGGCGGCGTGCCGACATTCCCGAGCAGGGCCGCTCCGGCGCAAGGCGGCGGCTGCGACTCGGCGCCGCGCCGCTGCTCGCGCTGACTGCGGCGCTTGGCCTCCTCCTCGTCGCAGCCGGCAACAACGCGGCACTGGACGGGCCGGCCGGCTTGCGGGCCTTGTTCTGGATCGGCCTCGTCCTCATCTACGCGCCGATCGCCCTTCGCCTCGTCTCCAGCTCGCCCGGTCGCGAGGAGCGAATCGCGTTGGCGCTGACACTCGCGGCCTCGCTCTTCCTGGTCAAGGTGCTGCGCAGCCCGACCGGCTTCACCCGCTTCGACGAGCTCGGCTGGTGGCGGGCGACGCACGACGCGGTGCGCTCGGGCGGGGCCTTCTCGCAGAACCCAATCGTCATCTCGACCAGCGGCTTTCCCGGTCTCTCCACGGTCACTGCGGGGCTCTCCGAGCTGAGCGGCCTCAGCATCTTCCAGGCCGGCTTGATCCTGATCGGGATCGCCCGCGTGACCTTGACCCTGGCGCTATTCCTCTTCCTCGAGCGGACGATCGGCTCGGCGCGCGCTGCCGGCATCGGAGTCGTCGTCTACGCCTGCAACCCCAGCTTCCTCTACTTCGACGCCCAGTTCGGCTACGAGTCGCTGGCGCTGATGCTGGCGATCGCGTTGCTGCTGGCGACCCTGCGCTGGTCCGATCGCAGCGAGCGCCGTCAGCCCGAGACCCTGGCCGGCACGGTCGGGGTACTGATCGTGCTCGCTCCGATGCTGGTCATCACGCACCACATGACGACGCTGGCGGCGCTCGCCTTCTGCGGCCTTTGGACCCTGGCGATGCTGGCCCTCAACGGCGGGCGGCGCCTCGACTACAGCGGCCAGTGGTTGGCCGGACCGGGCGTGCCCGCGGTGCTGATCGGGGTCGCGGCGCTCCTCTGGTTCGCGCTCGTCGCCGGCGGCGTCACCATCGAAGAGCTCGGCGGCGTCTTCTCGGGCGCCTTTCACTCGGTGGCCGACCTGATCACCGGCAGCAGCGGCTCGAAGCAGCTGTTCAGCGGATCCGGCCAGGGCGAGCCCCTGGTCGCTCGCACACTCGCCCTCGCCTCGATCGTGCCGCTGCTCACGGTGATCGCCCTCGGCGTGCTGAAGATGTGGCAGGACCGCGAGGACGACCCGCTGCGAGCCACCCTCGCCGGGGTGGCGGTCCTCTACCCGGTCACACTCGGGCTGCGCCTCACCCAGGCAAGCTCGGAAGCCTCCCAGCGCGCCTCGGAGTTCGTCTTCATCGGCGTCGCCTTCCTCGCTGCGACGCTGATCGTCGAGTGGGACTGGACCCGACGCCACCTGCGCCGGCTGGCCGGGTCCCTCGCGATCACCGCGGTGGCGACGGTCACCTTCCTCGGCGGCTTCATCGTCGGCGAACTGCAGGCGACGCGGCAGCCGGGCCCCTACATGGTGGGGGCCGAGGATCGCTCGATCACCAGCGAAGGTGTGGCCGCGGCGCGCTTTACCTCGGCGCAGCTGGCGCCCGGTAGCCGGATCCTCGCCGATCGGACCAATGCCACCCTGCTCGGCTCCTACGGCGAGCTCGATCCCGTCTTCGGGCGTTACGGGGGCATCTCGGTGCCGCGCGTCCTCTTCAGCGAGCGATTCGACCGCGCCGACAGGCGCGTTATCCACGGCCAGTCGCTCGCCTACGTCGTCGTCGACCGGCGCCTCACCCGCGAACTGCCGCTGATCGGCTACTACGTGGAGTCCGATGAGGAAGGCGCCTTCGAACGCAGGCAACCGATAGCGATCGCCTCTCTGCGCAAGTTCGAAGCGGTGCCCGGCGTGAGCAAGGTCTACAGCAACGGCCCGATCTCGATCTACGACACCTCGGCCCTGCTGCGGCGACCGCCATGAGGGAGGGCGCCCTGATCGAACGCGCCCGCGCGACGGCGGCGCCCCACCGCGCCCTGCTTGCCAACGCCGCCTCGATGGTCGGCACGACCGGAGTCAACTCCTTGCTTGGGGTCGCCTTCTGGTTCGTCGCCGCCCACCACTTCTCCGAGGCCGCGGTCGGCGTCGGCGGCGCCGCCGTCTCGGCGATGATGCTGCTCGGATTCACAGGCACGATCGGCCTCGGCACGCTGCTCATGGGGGAGCTGCCGCGGCGCGCGGAGGGCCGGCGAGCCCTGCTCAGCGCGGCGCTGGTCGCGGCCGGGATCGCCGGAGTCATCCTTGGGCTGGCGTTCGCCCTGGTCGCCCCGCTCACCTCGGCCAACCTCGAGCCGCTCAGCTCCACCGGGCTCGCAGCAGCCTCGTTCGCCGCCGGCACCAGCCTCACCTCGCTCGGCCTCGTTCTCGACCAGTCGCTGATCGGGCTCCTTCGCGGCGGCCTGCAGCTGAGCCGGAACACGATCTTCGCGGCGGTAAAGCTGGCGGCCCTGATCGCTATCGCCGCGCTCGTCGCCGACCCTTCCGCCCCGTGGATCTACGCGGCCTGGGGTCTCGGCCTGGCCGCCTCCCTCGTCGTGCTGATCCGCGTCTACCGCAGCGGCGGCAACGAACGAGTGGGACCGGATTTCGCCTCCCTGCGGAGGATGCGGCGCTCGGCCGTCTCCCACGCGAGCGTCAACCTGGCGCTGGAGACGGCCGACCTGGCGATGCCGATCGTCGTCGTGATGCTGCTCAGCGCCGCCGAGAACGCGAGCTTCTACATCGCCTGGCTGATCGTCAACTTCCTGATCATGATTCCGTTCTCGCTGAGCAGCGTCGCCTACGCGCTCGGCTCCGGCGACGAGACACCGACGGAGGATCGCTTTCGCTTCACCTTCGCCGTCTCGCTGGCCCTTGCAGTGCTCGCCGATCTCGTGCTGATCCCCTTCGCGGGTCCGGTCCTGCGCATCTTCGGCGAGAGCTACGACTCTGCGACAACGACCCTTCGAATCCTCGCCCTCGGCGTCTTCCCGCTGACGATCAAGACGCATTACGTGGCGATTCACCGGGTGCGCCGAACGCTGCGCAGGGCAATGCCGATCGCCTGGGCCGGAACCGCGCTCGAGCTCGGCGGCGGCGCCCTCGGTGCGGCTCTCGGCGGCCTCTCGGGAGTGGCCTGGGGCTGGCTCGCCGGCCTCCTGATCGAGGCGGCGGTGATGGGCGGCGACGTTACGCGGGCGCTCGCCCTGCCGCGGCGCGCCGCCGCCGTCGGCTCCGGCGCAGGGCGATAGCGGCGCCGGCCAGGAGGAGCAGCGCCAGGAGCGCGACCGCTATCGCGATCGCCAGGTAGCGGCCGTGCAGCTTCTGCGTCAGGCGATAGAAGAGGGAGGGCTGGCCGAAACCACCGCTGGGCGGCGAAGGCGCCGCGATCGGCCCGCGGGAATAGTCGGCCGGGGTGGCGAGCAGCTCGGAGCGGGTGAGGCCGTAGCGCGGCGAGGCGATGGCCGAGCGGAAGGCCCGCAACGGGGCTGCCGAGCTGTTCACCCTCGTGTCGAGCCCTCCTCCGCCCTTTTCGCCGCCGTTGGAGAAGGTGGCGTCGAACCAGACGACGGCGCGGATCCGGGGCAGCTTCGGGATCTCGCGCCGCAGGGCACTCGCCACCCAGGCGGCCTTGTCGCCACCGCTGTCGCTGGAGCCGGTCTCGCCGACGATCATCGGCAGCGAGGTCAGCTTGGCGATTTCTTCGTAGCTGTTGTCGACGATTTCGGTGAAGGAGTGCCATTCGCCGCGCTGCGCCCAGTTGAACCCGTCGAAGCCGACCCAGTCGACCCAGCGGTCGCCCGGGTAGAGGTCGCGAAAGGGGAAGCTGCCGCCGGTGTTGACGTTGGGAGTCCAGACCCACTGGACGTTGGCCGCGCCCTGTTCGCGGAAGAGGCGGACGACGCGCCGCCAGACCGCCTTGATCCGGTAGGAGTTGTTGCCTTCGACGCCGCGCGCCCACGGGTACCAGGTGCCGTTCATCTCGTGGGCGAAGCGGACCAGGATCGGGCGGCCCCAGGCGGCGGCGGCGCGCGCCGATTCCCTGATGTAGCGGTCGTAGCGGCCGCGCTGAATCTGCGCCAGCGGGAACTTCCGCCCTTCGTAGCTGAGCGGCTCCCAGGTGATCATCGGCACCGCGCCGCGGCTCCAGACCGCGTCGAGCTCGTCCGCTTCGAAAGGCACGTAGTCCCACTGCTTGTAGTAGCTGACTATCGCCGGCCGGCGGCCGACGAGGCGGGAGAAGGCGTCGATGCGCTCCGGCCGTTCGTTCGCCTTGGGGATATAGGCACCGAACGCGACCGACGGGGTCGGGCTCGTTGCCGCCGCGGGAGCCGCGAGGCAGAGTGTGCCGAGGACCGCCGCCGCGAAGGTCAGCGACATTCGCCTTGCGCTCATCGGCACAGGCTATCCGCGCGCTCTTCGATCGCGCATCCGACATCGACCCACCTCTGGTGGGGTCAAATGTCCGATGCGCGTCCCCTAGGAGTGGGCCGAGGCGACCTTGAAGCGGGCTTTGCGCGGCTGCGAGGTGGCGCCGCTCGCTTCGTCGAGGGCGGTGACGACCACGCGGTAGGTGCCGCGGCCCAGCGGGTGGCCGCCAAGCAGTCGCGTCAGGCGCACGCTTCCGTGCCGCTTCGGCCGCTCGATGGTCACCTCGTAGAGGTGGTGCGACCCATTGCGGCGGTGGGCGTGGACCGCGATGCTGACCTTGGCCCGGCGCGAGAGCCGGTAGACGACGCGGGCGCGGCGCCTGAGCGCCCGGGTGGTCGCCTTCTTGTGGCCGTGCTTGGGCTTCGGCGTCACTTCGACCGAGGTCACTTCGATCGGTTCGGTCGCTTCCGGCGCGGGCGCCGCTTCGCTGCCGCCGTAGAGGGAGTTGGAGACGACGTGACGGTAAGCTTCGAGCGAGGCGGTGGAGGAAGCGATGCGCCAGTCCTCCTCCTGGCTGCGGTCGAACCAGATCACGGCGGCGATCCGCGGGAACTGTTCCGGGATCGTGTGCAGGAAGCCCGTGGTGATCCAGGCCGCCTTGTCGCCACCGGCTTCGCCGGAAGAGGTCTCGGTGATCATCACCGGCTTGGCGCTCATCTTGGTCAGCTGTTCGTAGGAGGACCTGAAGACTTCGGAGAGGCTCTGCCACTTGTTGACGCCGATGCCCGCCGTGCCCCAGTTGTAGCCGTCGAGACCGACGTAGTCGACGTAGGAGTCGCCGGGGAAGTAGGAGGCGAACGGGTAGCTGCCGTTGTCGACGTTCGGCGACCAGACGAACTTGACGTTGGCCGCGCCGACCGAACGGAAGACCGAGACGACGTGGCGCCACGCTTCCACGTAGGCGGTCGGGTTGCCGCTCCACCCGTACCAGTTGCCGTTCATCTCGTGGGCGAAGCGGATCAGGATTTCGTTGAACGGCATCGCCTGCGCCGCTTCGGCGGCCTTGCGCAGGTAGCTGTCGTAGGAGCCGTTGGCGACGCTCTGCAGGGAGACCGTTTCGCCGCCCCAGCCCGACTTGTAGAGCTGCCAGGTGACCAGCGGCGTCTCCCCGCGCTGGGAGAGGTTGGTCACCTCGGTGGGGGTCAGCAGCGGGTCCGTGATGTTGCTGTAGTCCATCACGATGTCGGGCTTGCGGCCGACCCTCTGCGCGTATTCATCGAGCCATTTGGCGTCTTCGGGAGCGCCAACCTGACCCTGAGCGGAGCTGTAGACGCCGAGCTTGATCGAGGCACCGGCGACGGCCGGAAGGCTCAGCGCGATCGCCAGGAGCGCCGTGAAGAGGGCGAGGAAGCGGGTGGTTGTCGGTCGGCGTGTCTCCACACCAACCGCGTCGGCGCCGCATACGCCCCCCGCGAGGCGTGGTCCATCTGGCTAGACGTTTGTTCTAGCGGGACCCGCGCCGAGCGGCGAAATGCAAGG
>Ga0070683_100005484_pt1 | contig 10596 bp, 10 predicted proteins | sample KBSC713LmetaG_FD_64662 | JGI IMG/M metagenome (GOLD analysis project Ga0070683, IMG submission 64662) | Corn rhizosphere microbial communities from Kellogg Biological Station, Michigan, USA - KBS C7.1-3L metaG | ecosystem: Host-associated > Plants > Roots > Rhizosphere ...
GAACTTCTCGACACCCAGCGCTTCGGCGAGCACGATGGCCAGCGAGTACGCCTCTTCGCCGGTCGCACAGCCGGCGCACCAGACGCGGATCACTTCCGGGGGGCCCTTCTGCTCGAGGAGGCGGGGGATGATCTCGCTGCGGAGATACTCCCACGGGAGATCGTCCCGAAAGAATGCGGTCACGTTGATGAGCAGCGTGTCGAGCAGCCCCGCGTACTCGCCCGGGTGCGCCTCGATGAAGAATTGGTACGCGCCGAATCCCTCGACGCCGACGGTGCGCATCCGCTTGGTCAACCGCCGGATCAGCCCGACCCGCTTGTAGCCGCTCAGATCCAGCCCGCGCGTCTCGTGCAGGTACTGCAGCAACTCGGCGAGCTCGCGGTCGCGGGTCTGGCGATCGTCGGTCATGGGAAGGCCGTGGGTGGGCGACAGCCGGCGCAGGCTCGTCGCCTCAAGAGTCGTGCGCAATTCCCATAATGGCGAACGCACGAGATCGTAGCGAGCCCGACGCGCGTGTACGGAACGGTACGAAGGAGGGAATGAGGGGATAGGGAATGAGGAAGTGCGAACGGCCTCGGGCGGCAGCCGCGTCCCGAGGTCGTTCCTCATCCCTCATCCCCTCATTCCCCCATTCCCTCAGTTTGCTACCCAACACTCTCAGCGGGCCAACTGCAGTCCCCGTATCTTGAGTGTGCTGCCCCGGCACGTCCTCCCGCCTCACCCACAACCGTCATGACCCCGAGTCGTTTTCCCCGCACGCTGACGTCGCTTGCCGTCGGTGTGCTCGCCGCTACGGCGCTCACGGCGCCCGCCGCCGCCCAGGGCCAGCCCAACATGGGACTCGGCCCCTCACTCCCGAAGAGTGGAAGCATCCCGCGCGATACGGCGTACGAGCGCAAGGTGCTCGCGCAGATCAAGACGCCCGATGGATTCACCCTCGTCAACTTCGCGGGCCCGCCGTTCGCGATGTACCCGACCGCCGTGGCGCCAGCGCCCGACGGCTCCGTGTACGTCGGCGTCGATCTCAACCTCGCGCAGGGCGCGGTGAAGGGACGCGGACGCGTCGTGCGCCTCGTCGACACCGACGGCGACGGCCGCGCCGACACGTACACCATCTTCGCCGACATCGACAGCCCGCGCGGCATCGCCGTGGACGGCAACACCGTCTACGTCATGCATCCGCCCAACCTCACGGCGTACCGCGACACCAACGGCGACGGCATCGCCGACTCGGCAGTCGACATCGTGAAGGGACTCGGCTTCGGCCTCGACGTGCGCAGCTCCGACCACTCGACGAACAACATCACCCTCGGCCCCGACGGCTGGATCTACGTCGCGGTGGGTGACTACGGCTATCTGAACGCGAAAGGCACCGACGGGAACACGATCACGCGCCACGGCGGCTCACTCGTGCGCGTGCGCCCCGACGGCACCGGGCTCGAGATCGTCACCGTCGGCACGCGCAACATCTACGACATCGGCCTCGATCCGTTCGGCCACGCGTTCACGCGCGACAACACGAACGACGGCGGCGGCTGGGACACGCGCTTCCACTGGCTCGCCCCCGGCGCGAACATGGGCTACCCGTCGCTCTTCCTGCACTTCAGGGACGAGCACATGCCGTCCATCGCCGACTACGGCGCGGGCTCGGGCACGGCGGGACTGTGGATCCAGGATCCCGGCTTCCCCGATCAGTGGAACAACGCGCTCTTCACGGGCGACTGGACGATCAGCAAGATCTTCCATCATCCGCTCGAGCGTCGCGGCGCGAGCTGGTCGATCAGGCAGGACGACTTCATGTCGGTGCCGCGCATCATCGACATGGCGATGGACGACCAGTCGCATCTCTATGTGGCCAGCCTGATCGGCGGCGTGTTCAACTACGCGGGTGACACCGTCGGCGCCATCCTGCGTGTCGGGTATCCCGGCAAGAAAGCAGCGACCGCGCTCGAGCCAGGCAAGCTCACGGACGCGCAGCTGCTCGACGCGCTGGTCTCGGACAACGCGATGCATCGCCTCTGGTCGCAGCGTGAGCTCGTGCGTCGCGGTGCGAAGCCGGCCACGCTGACGAAGCTCCAGCGCATCGCGCTCAACCGCACGCGTTCGGCCGAGGCGCGCGCCGCGGCGATGTTCACCCTCAAGCTGCTCGCCGGCGCTCGCGCCAACCCGACGATCCAGCGTGTCGCCGCCGAGCCGGCCATGCGTGAGCTCGCCCTCCACACGCTCACCGACGACAAGCGTCAGCTCGCCGGCGTGCCGGTGACGCTCTACGTCACGGCGCTCGGCGACTCGAGCCTCGCCGTGCGCGCCGCGGCGCTGAACGGGCTCGTGCGCCTCGGTGCACGCGACAAGGCCGACGCGATCGTGCCGCTCCTCACCAGCCCCGACTCGGCGCTGGCGCATCTCGCGGTGCAATCGCTCATCGTACTCGGCGCGCGCGACGTGGCGCTCCGCGCGCTGACCGCCCCCGCGTCGACGCCCGACCTCCGCACGCGTGCCCGCTTCGTCCTGCAGCAGATGCACGACGCCGAAACGGTGTCGGCGCTCCTCGCGGCGAATGGAAGCGTCGGCGATCCCGCGACGAAGCGCGAGATCCTGCTCACCCTCGCGCGTCTCTACAACACCGAAGGTCCCTGGCAGGGCGACTGGTGGGGCACGCATCCCTCCACCGTCGGCCCGTACTTCACGCCGGTCACGTGGGAGGAGAGCGCGCGGATCAAGCCGGTGCTCCAGCAGGCGCTGCTCGCCGCCACCGGTGACGACGCGAACAAGCTCCTCGACGCGTACGTCGCCAACCGCGTCCTGCCTGCCGGTGCCAAGGCACTGTTCGCCGCCGTGGACGCGTCGCAGCGGCAGACGCTCGCCGACGCGCTGGTCGGCACCTCGCAGCTGTCCGCGGCCGCGGTGCCCATGCTCACCCAGCTCGACGCGAAGTCGCCGGCGCTGCACGCCGCGGTCGCCGAGCTCCTCGCCGGCGAGACCGCATTCGACGCCGCGACGCTCCCGATGGCGCGCGCCGCAGTGTTCGACACGTCGCTCCCCGCCGCTACGCGCGCCAGGGTGCTCACCGCGTTCAGCCAGCTCCAGGGCGACGCGGGCCGCGACGCCGCGACCGCGGTGTTCGCGCAGCTCACCCCGAAGCCGGGCGCGCCGACGAGCAACGATCCCATGGAAGCCGCGTGGCGCCGGTGGGTCGGCGAGCGGCTCCGCAACGGGCAGCTCGACTACTTCGTGAATCTCGCGAAGTCGGCGAGCGACCCCGCGCAGCGCACGCTCGCGTACAGCGTCCTGGTGCAGGTGGCCCGCAACCCGCGCGTGCCGCCCGCGATGCGCGAGCAGATCACCCCGGTGCTCGACGCCGCCTGGGCGGATCCCGCCCTCACCCCGCGCCTCGTCGACGCGATCTCCATCATGCGCGTCGAGAACCAGTACACGCAGCAGCTCGACGCCTACAAGGCAAAGCAGGGCACGAAGGTGGGAGAGAAACAGGCGGAACAGCAGGGATCCGCGAAGCCCGCCCCGAAGTAAATGTCGGGGTCAGACACCTGGGGTCAGACACCGCAGGTGTCTGACCCCTTGGCGTCTGGCGGTTTGCAGGCGGGGTCAGACACCGGAGGTGTCTGACCCCTTGGCGCCCCTACTCACCGACCTTCCTGCGGCCACGCCAACGCCGTGCGCGGGCCGAGATGCGGCACGACGAGCGCTGGTGCGATCCCCGCCGCGCGCACGTCACGCGCGAGGGGAAGCAGCAGGCCGTCGAGCAGCAGCTCGTGCAGCACCGGATCCGCTTCTCCGAACAACCGCTCGATCGTTCGCGCGACGCGCGAGAACTCGACGACACGCCCCGCCGCGAGCTGCTCCAGCGCGTACCGCCGCACCGCGTCGAACAGCATCTGATCGTCGGGTGCGCCTCCCGCGAAGGTGCGCCGATACTGCTGCCACGACTCGCGCAGCTCGGGACTCGCGCCGAGCAGCACGGATTCCAGATACGAGCTATTCACGCGGATCCGACAGTCCGCATCCCCGTATCCCCGTATCCCCTCATCCCCGCACTACCACGACGATTCCGCACTCGCCAACGCATGCGCCGCCGGCGAGGGAACGTCCACCAGCTCTCCCCGTCGCTCGATGACGTGGTCGATGATCCCGTACGCCTTCGCCTCCTCGGCCGACATGTAGTTGTCGCGGTCGAAGTCGCGCTCGATCTGCTCCACGGCGCGGCCGGTGTGCCTGGCGAGCAGGCGATTGACCTGTGAGCGCGTGTACAGGATCTCCTTGGCGAGGATCTCGATCTCGGCCGCCGTCCCGCCGCCGCCACGCTGCGAGGGCTGGTGCTGCATGATGCGCGCGTGGGGCAGGGCGCTGCGCTTGCCCTTGCGTCCCGCCGCGAGCAGGAAGCAGCCCATGCTCGCCGCGAGGCCCATGCAGATCGTGTTCACCGGCGCGTTGAGGTACTGCATCGTGTCGTAGATCGCGAGCCCCGCCGAGATGCTGCCCCCGGGCGAGTTGATGTAGAGATGGATGTCGCGCTCGGCGTTGTCCGCCTCGAGAAAGAGCAGCTGCGCGATGATGACGTTCGCCACGTCGTCGTCCACGGCGCTGCCGAGGAAGATGATGCGGTCCATGAGCAGCCGCGAGAAGACGTCGTACTGCCGTTCGCCGCGGCTCGTCCGCTCGATCACGGACGGCATGTAGATGGTCATGCGCGATCTCCCTGATGAATGGCGACGACGCGACGGTGCAACGCGCCGAACGCCTGCGTGAAGTCGTCCTCGGAAGCAATCCCACAGTACGAGAACGCGTTCGTCGTCGCGACGTACGCCGCGAGCCGCGCCAGCAGCGCGGGCCACGCATCCCCATCGGCGGCCGGCAGCGTGTGCGCCGACGCGATCGTCGCCTCGCGAACGAGCCAGTGGGTACGTTGGCGATGCGTCACGGTCACGCGTGTCCCCGCCACGCCGGCGACGTCGGCGGGCGCGAGCTCGAACGTCACTTCGTCCTGCACGAACCGATTCCAGCTCGCGGCCCACGTCGTTGTGAGGGAGCGCGAGGGAACGACGTACAGGAACTCCCCCGAAACGGTGCCTGGTGTTCCGTCGGGCGCACGAACGTGCGCGAGCCAGCTCGCCCCGTCGCGGGGATACGCGAATGGCGCCGACGGCGAGGTCGCGTCGCGTTCCTCGCTGGCCGGATCGTGCGACGGCGCGCTCCGCGATGCGTGCGACGCATCGCTCACCGGCGCGTCGCTGAGCCACGCGACCAGCTCGTGCGGATCAGCCAGCGCGCGGAACACGACGTCAGGGGTCGCCGCGATCTCGATCGACGCCTGAATCGATCCCGTGGGCCTGGCCTCTCGCTCCCGCCCGAAGGGGTCACCGATGGGATGCGTCATCATTCGCTCTGTGTGCGCCCGCGCCGGGCGCCGTCTTCGACGTGCTGCTTGAGTCGCGTCAGTCCATCCTGCCAGAACGCCTCGTACTGCTGCGCCCAGCGTGCCACGTCGCGCAGCGGGCCGGGCGTCAGCTGATAGATCCGCTGCCGGCCGTCGTCCCCGCCGCGGCGCTCGCGCACCAGCCGCGCGTCGCGCAGGACGCGCAGATGTCGCGACACCGCGGGGCGCGTCATGGCGAAGCGCGCCGCCAGTTGCGCGACGGGCGCGTCCCCGGTGCGCAGCCGATCGAGGATCGCCCGCCGTGTCGGATCGGCGACGGCCAGGAACGCATCGGCGTGAGCGGCAGGACGGGGCATCGGCGATAGGTAAGAGAAACGTTACCTAATATGTGCATCCGCCGTCGGCGGTGTCAATGTTCCAATGAGGCGTCCCGCTCGCATCCCTGGTCCCACATCCACGTGTCCTCACTCGCCGCGCGTGCCACCCCAAGCGATCCGATCCGTGCCGCACTCGTGCGGCGCGGTCTCTGGCTGAACTATCTCGGAATCGGCTACAACGTTCTGGAAGCGGTGGTGGCCGTGGCGGCGGGAATCGTCGCGGGAAGCGTCGCGCTGGTCGGATTCGGGTTCGACAGCGTCGTCGAGGTCACGGCCAGCGGGGCCGCACAGTGGCGGCTGCGCCGCGATCTCGATCCGCACCGTCGCGAACGTGTCGAGCGACACACGGCCCGCATCATCGGCTGGACGTTTCTCGCGCTGGCGCTCTACGTGGCGATCGACAGCGCCAGCGCGCTCAGTCGCCATGACGAGCCCGAGCGAAGCGTGACCGGGCTCGTCCTGCTGGCACTCTCCGCCATCGTGATGCCCGTGCTCGCGCGCGCCAAGCGGCGCGTGGCGCGTGCACTCGCGAGCGGCGCGCTCGAGGCCGACGCCATGCAGACGTCGCTCTGCGCCTACCTCTCGATCATCGCGCTCGCCGGCGTGGCACTCAACGCCTTCGCCGGGTGGTGGTGGGCCGATCCGGTCGCGGCGCTGGCGATGGTGCCGATCATCGCGCGAGAAGGCCTCGAGGGGATACGGCGCGACGTGCTCTGCGCCGACGACTGCTGCCGACGCTGACCGTCAGGGACCGGCGGGCGCCCCAGGCGGTGGACCGCCGGCGCCCGGTGGTCCGCCCGCGCCCGGCGGGCCACCGCCCTTCATCGCACGCGGTGACGGCAAGCTGACGAGGACCGCCGTCACCGCGAGCACGAGCGCCGCGACGGCGAGCTCCTTCGCCGACGAGCGGCGGATCGAGTTCGCCGCGCCCTCGCCGCCGAGCGAGGGGCGCTGCCGGCGCCAGTTCCACGCGCCCAGCGTGAAGACGAGGGCGACGAGCGCGAGCTTCACGAGCAGCGCCCAGCCGTACGGCGTCGTGAACAGCGACGAGAGGGGGGTGAGATGGCGATACGCCGTGATCAATCCCGAGAGCACGACGAAGCCGCCGCAGGTGAGCGCGAGCGGCGAGAAGCCATTCACCATGTCGGCGGCGATCGTGCCGCGACGGTCGCGCCACGTCGTGCCGCGCAGCAGCGGCACCAGGCCGGCGACGACGAGCACGAACAGCGTGCCGATCCACAGCCCCGCGACGATGCGGTGCACGGGATTGACGAGGCGCAACCACTGGCCCGACAGGATCCCCGAGAGCGGGGCGAGGATGACGCCGATCGCGGCGAGCGGCCAGCCCCACGACACGCGCGCCGCCGCGACGAGCAGTCCGAGCACGCCGACGAGGGTGAGCAGCGTCTGCGCGCCGGCGATGTGGTCGTGCAGCACGAGGTCGGTGACCGTCGTGTGCGCGCGCGCCGCCAGGTCGGGCAGGTGCTGCGCGAAGAGGACCGCCGACACGATCGCGCCGAGGAGCCCGATCCGCGCCGCGCGGGCGCAGGCGTACGCGTAGAAGCGTCCGTCGCCCGTGGCGCCGACGTTCAACGTCGCGCGAAGCCGGTCGCGCACCGCGGCGTAGCGGAATCCGACGGCGCCGGTGGCGACGAACTGCGCCGCGAAGCCGACGTACTCGACGACGACCTCGGGCCATTCGATCAGTGGTCTCGCTTGCTGGATCACGTGTATGCTCGAGGTCGGATCGGTCGGTGGCGAGGCAATTCTCCCGCCAGTTTCAGGCTACCCGCCACTCACGGCGGGCACGATGGTGATGGTCACCCCGTCGTCGACCGCGGTGCTCAGGCCGTCGAGGAAGGCGATGCTCTCGTCGCCGACAAAGATATTCACGTGGCGGCGGAGCTCGCCCTGTTCCGTGAGCACGCGATCGATCAGCGCCGGCCACCGTTCGGCGACCTGGCCGAGCGCCTCGCGCACCGTGGCGCACGAGCCGTCGAGCTGCACGGCGCCCAGGCCGAACGCATAGGGGGTGAGCGCCCGCGGGAGCACGACGGAGACGGCCATGCGACGCGCCGCGATCAGGACGGAGCGAGGACGGCCGTCTTCACGCAGCAGATCGGCGGCAGCGCGTCGGCGAGCGTCGTCCACGACTCGCCGTCGTCGTTCGAGCCGTACAGCTTGCCGCTGCGCGTGCCGAAGTACACACCGGCCCGCGCATGCGTGTCCACCGCGAGCCCGTCGCGCAGCACGCTCTCGAACGCCTGCTCCTGTGGCAGGCCGTCGTCCAGCGCCCCCCACGTCGCCCCCGCGTCGCGCGTGCGATAGACGCGGAGCTGCGCGCCCGGCACGACGCGGAACTCGTCCGACTGGATCGGGATGACGTAGACCGTGTCCGGATCGTGCGGGTGTGCCTGGATGGCGAAGCCGAAGTCCGACGGGACCCCGTTGGCGACGTCCTGCCATGAGTCGCCCCAGTCGTCGCTCCGGTACAGCCCCCAGTGGTTCTGGAGGAAGAGCCGCTCGGGGCGCGACCGGTGGTGCGTCACCTTGTGCACGCACTGCCCGAACTCGGGGTACTTGTCGGGGAGGAACACGGCGCGCACGCCGGCGTTGCGCGGCCGCCAGGTCGCGCCGCCGTCGTCGGTGCGGTAGAAGCCGGCCGTCGAGATGGCGATCGCCATCCGGTCCAGGTTCGCCGGATCGAGCACGATGGTGTGCAGACAGAGCCCGCCGCCTCCCGGCATCCACCGCGGGCGATGGGGATGCTCGAGCAGCCCCTGCACCGGCGCCCACGTCTCCCCGCCGTCCTCGGAGCGGAACAGCGCCGCCGGCTCGACCCCCGCCCACACCACGTCGGGCTCCTCGGCGCGGCCGGGCAGGATCTGCCACACCTGCGCGAGCGACAGCCCCGACGACTCGGGGAAGCGAATGGCCTGACGCTCCGGCCCCGACCAGCTCCGACCGAGGTCGTCGCTGAACCGGATGGTGGCGCCCCAGTGGTTGCTGTGCACCCCGACGAGGAGCCGCGAGCGGCCGGCACGCTGGTCGAAGGCCATCGCGTAGACGGCCTCGCCGGGGAAGTGGGGTCCGTCGACCGTCCATTCCTCGCGCGCGTCGTCGGAGGAGAGGATGAACGCGCCCTTGGTGGTGCCGACGAGGACGAGCGTGGAAGGAGTAGCCATGACGAAAAACCCAGAACCGGTAGCGGGTAGCGAGTAGCGAGTACCTGGAAGCGAGAAACGGCGGCGCGGACCCAAGTAATGCACTGGCGCGGCCCGGTCCGTTAGAGGCCGAAGGGAGGTCTCGGAGGCTCTGCGAGCAACGACCACCTTGCGGGACAGAACGCCTCACGACTGGCAGCAACTTCGCCGTTGCTTTCGGTGTTTCTTCGGCTTACTGTTTGCTCCCCCAAGTGGTCGGAGGCGCGCGGTCGCCCTGCCCGGCAGGCTCCCGTGAACCGTTCACCCTGAACCCGGCAACGCTGCCATGACCAAGCTCGAATTCGGGCGAGACGATCTCTCGGACTATGCGCTCGTGGCCGACCGCATCACGCTGTTCTACGAGCGCTATCCGGACGGCCGGATCGTGACCGAGCTCCACTCCCGCGTGGATCGCGAGATCACCTTTCGCGCGCTCGTCTACCGCAGCGCGGCGGAGGTGCTGCCGGCCGCCACGGGGTGGGCGTCGGAGCGTGAGGGCGACGGCGAGATCAATCGCGTCGCCTGCCTGGAGAACACGGAGACCTCGGCGGTCGGCCGTGCGCTGGCAAACCTGGGCTTCACCGCCTCGAGTCGTCGGCCGAGCCGCGAGGAGATGGAAAAAGCGGAGCGGCAGCGTGCGCGGCTCGCGCATCGGCCCGCCGCGGTGATGGAGCCGCGCACCGCCCGCCTCTCCATCGACGCGGATCCGCTGCAGCGGCGCGCCAACGCCGTGCACGATCTGCTCACCCTCGTCGAGCGCGCCGAGGCGATCGGGTTCTCCGAGCAGCGCGGGGCCGCGTTGCGCGAGGCCGTGCAACGACGCGAGCTCGGCCCGCACACGCTCCTCCGACTGGAGCGGCGGCTCCGCGCCTGGATGGCCCGCCACCGCCCGCATTCGAGATGATGGCCACGCGGCGCTCCGACCGAAGGCGCGTAGCGCCGCGTAGATGCTGGCAATGCGGGCACTCCGACCGGAGGCGCGCGGCGCCGCAGGGAGGAGCAATCCCTTGGCTAATCGGTACGCTAGCCAAAGCGGCGCGGCGCGATGTCACGCCCCGGTGCCTGTGAATCGAGACCGACCGGAGGCCGACGATCAGCGACGCCGATGATCGCGGGAGAGCTGGTGCGAACGTGGAGCAGACCGTGGGATCAACGAGAGACTACGACATCGTCGCGGCGATGCATCGCGGCGAGTCCGCGTCGTTCGTGCAGTTCGTCGAGCGGTTCCATCCCACCCTCCTCGACTACGCGCGGCGCGCCGGCGTGTCCGCCGCCGAGCGCGACGAGCTGGTGAGCGAGCTGCTCGACGACGTGGCGATCCAGCTCATGACACGCAGGGCGCCCTTGCCGCAGAACCCGCGCATGTACCTGCTCGGCGCACTGCGGCATCGGTTGCTCAATCGCAAGCGCAGCCGCGAGCGGCGCCAACGCGTCGTCTCGGAGGCCGCGCGCGCGGCGTACGGCGATGCGCCGACGAACGCACGCGAGTCGGCGGCGGGATGCTCGGAGGATCTCCTGCGTGCGAGCCGCGGCCCCGAATGGGACAGCACACCGCTGCCACGCGCGATCGAGCGGCTGGCGGAGCGGCTCAGCGAAGCGCTGCGCCCCGACGAGCGCGTGTTGC
>Ga0070683_100005486_pt1 | contig 10595 bp, 8 predicted proteins | sample KBSC713LmetaG_FD_64662 | JGI IMG/M metagenome (GOLD analysis project Ga0070683, IMG submission 64662) | Corn rhizosphere microbial communities from Kellogg Biological Station, Michigan, USA - KBS C7.1-3L metaG | ecosystem: Host-associated > Plants > Roots > Rhizosphere ...
GCATGAGGTTCCACGTCATGAACGTCGTGTTGCGGTTGGTGAAGTCGTTCTCCGGCCCGCCCGAGCCCTCGTCGAGGTATGACGGCCCGGGGCCGGCTTCGCCGATCCAGCCGGCGTCGGCCTGCGGTGGGATCGCGTAGCCGAGGTGCTGCAGCGAGTAGAGCGCGTTCATCGCGCAGTGCTTCACCCCGTCCTCGTTGCCCGTGACGAGGCAGCCGCCGACGCGCCCGTAGTAGGCGTACTGGCCGGCATCGTTGAGGAGGTGCGAGTTGCCGTAGAGGCGCTCGATCACCTGCGTCGCGATCGAGGACTTCTCACCCAGCCAGATCGACATGCCGAGGACGAGGATGTCTGCCGCCATCACCTTGTCGAAGATCCGCGGCCACTCGTCCCGCTCCCAGCCGTGCTCGGTCATGTCCGGCCAGACACCGGTTGCGATCTCGTGGTCGACGGCCCGGATGCACTCGACCTCGACCCCGTTGGCGCGCATGATCTCCATCGAGAGGTCCATCAGCCCCTGCGTGTTCGAGACCTCCGGGCTGCGCTTCAGCGTGCAGTTGACGTAGAGCGCGCGCAGATCCGAGTAGTCGGTCATGTCGGCACCTTCTCGGCCGTGGCCTCGGCCGGCGCCGGGACGCGGGAGAAGCGCATGTTGCCGTCGTCGAGCGGACCTCGCCTGATCGTCCTGATGTCCCTGATGTAGTTCTGTCGCAGCTTCCAGGGCTCCTTCGAGCCCTGCTTGGGGAACTTGTCGAGCGAGCGCACGACGTAGCCCGAGGTGAAGTCGAGCAACGGCACCTCGGCGGTGCCAGGGTCGGTGACCTCGGGCACGCTCTTGGCATAGCCGCGGGCATCCATGTGGGCGAGCAGCCGGCAGACGAATTCGGCGACGAGGTCGGCCTTCAGCGTCCAGGAGGCGTTGCTGTAGCCGACGGTGAAGGCGAAGTTGGGGACGCCGCTCAGCATCATCCCCTTGTAGACCATGGCGCTCGGCACGTCGACCGGCTCACCGTCGAGGCTCAGCTCCATCCCCCCGATGAAGAGCAGGTTGAGGCCCGTGGCGGTCACCACGACGTCGGCCGCGAGCTGCTCGCCCGACTCCAGCTCGATTCCCTTCTCGGTGAAGGTCGCGATGCGGTCGGTGACCACGGAGGCTTTGCCACGCGAAATCGCCTCGAACAGGTCGCCGTCCGGCACCAGGCACATGCGCTGGTCCCACGGGTTGTAGCGCGGGGTGAAATGGGTGTCGATGTCGTATCCCGCCGGCAGCGCCCGCTCGAGCCCGCGCCGGATCAGCCTCTTCACCGCCTGCGGCCGGCGGCGACTGAGCTGGTAGACGCCGGTCTGCAGCAGCACGTTCTTCCAGCGGACGATCGCGTAGACCGCCCGGACCGGGAGAAACCGGCGCAGTCGGCTTGCGAGCGGGTCCTCGGCCGGCAGCGAGGCGATGTAGGTCGGCGAACGCTGCAGCATAGTCACTTGAGCCGCCTTCCCCGCCATCGCCGGGACGAGCGTGACCGCGGTCGCGCCGCTGCCGATCACCACCACCCGCTTGCCGGCGTAGTCGAGGTCCTGCGGCCAGTGCTGAGGGTGGACGACCTCGCCGGAGAAGCGCTCGATGCCTGGGAAGTCCGGCGTGTAGCCCTCGTCGTAGCGGAAGTAGCCGCTGCAGCAGAAGAGGTAGTCGCAGGTCAGCTGCACCGTCTCCCCGTCGCCGCGCTCCGCTTCGACCGTCCAGCGGCACTCCTCGCTCGACCAATCGGCGCGCAGCACCCTGTGCCGAAAGTGGATCCTCTGCTCGATGCCGGCCTCGCGCGCCGTCGCGCGCACGTACTCGAGGATCGAGCTGCCGTCGGCGATCGTCTTCGCCTCGGTCCAGGGGCGGAAGCGGTAGCCGAGGGTGTGCATGTCCGAGTCGGAGCGAATGCCGGGGTAGCGGAAGAGGTCCCAGGTCCCGCCGACGGTGTCGCGGGCCTCGAAGATCGCGTAGCTGCGGCCGGGGAAGGCCTCCTGAAGATGGTGGGCGGCGCCGATGCCGGAAAGGCCGGCGCCGACGATGAGGACGTCGAGGTGCTCGCTTGTCTCGCTCGCGCTCAAGGGAGCGCATTCTGGCAGTCCGGCTGGTCAGCCAGTTTGCCGCCTTTCCTTCTCGGGAAGCAGATCCAGGTGGCAGCGACCGAGGAGATCAGCACCGACCGCGCGCCGCTGCCGCCTCCCGCGGGTCCCGTCAGCGAGCTGGTCCTCGACCTGCTTTGGAGCAAGCCGCCCGCGACCGCGCTCTCGATTCCGGAGGCTGAGCCGTTGGGGGACGACGTACAGCTCGCCCTCTACCTCTGCTACGAGCTGCATTACCGCTCCTTCGCCGGCGTCGACCCGGACTGGGAGTGGGACCCGGCGCTGCTGGCGCTGCGCGGCGCGCTCGAGCGCGCCTTTTTCGCCACGCTGGAGGAGGCGATGCCGCCGCGGCCGGTCGACCCGGACAACGTCGGCGATCTTCTCTTCGAGATCGAGGCCAACGACGACGGACCGTCCCTCTCGCGCTACCTGCGGCGCAAGGGAACGCTCGACCAGTTCCGCGAGTTCGTCGCCCACCGCTCGCTCTACCAGCTGAAGGAGGCGGACCCTCACAGCTGGGCGATTCCCCGCCTCACCGGAGCGGCCAAGTCCGCCCTGCTCGAGGTGCAGGAGGACGAGTACGGGGCGGGGCGGCCGGAGCGCATGCACTCGGCGCTCTTCGCCAAGACGATGCGGGCGCTCGGCCTGGACGATCGCGAGAACGCGTATCTGCGCTGCGCGCCCGGCGCCACCCTCGCCACGGTCAACCTGATTTCCGCCCTTGGCCTGCGTGGCAGCCGCAGGGGCGCGCTGGTCGGCCACCTGGCGATGTTCGAGATGACCTCCTCGCGACCGAACCGGCGCTACGCCGAGGGGCTGCGACGACTCGGCTGCGACGGCGACGCAACCGACTTCTACGACGAGCACGTCGAGGCGGACGCCGTCCACGAGAACATCGCCGCCTTCGACCTGGCCGGCGAGCTTGCGCGGTCCGAACCCCGCCTCGCCGCCGACATCGTCTTCGGCGCCCGCGTGATGCTCCACCTCGAAGCGCGCTTTGCCGCCCACCTGCTCGAGGCATGGAGCGCCGGTGTGACTTCGCTGCGCGAGCCACTGTGAGCGCGGAGCGAGCAAGCGTGCATTTCTGGTTCTTCGCGCAGCGAGCGGAGCGCGAACATTGATGGTGAGCGCGGGGGAGCGACTGCCGCTCTCCTACGTGCTGCCGCTGCGCTGGTCCGAGCCGGGCCCGCTGGGGGAGCTGACGGCCTACCTGCGCCGGCTCTCGGGATGGGTGGAGGAGACGATCGTCATCGACGGCTCACCCCCGCCGCTCTTCGCCCGCAACGCGGTCGCCCTCGCCGGGGTCGCCTGGCACCTTCCGCCCGACCGCGACCTCGACTTCGCGATGGGCAAGGTGAACGGCGTCGTCAGCGGCGTCCGCGCGGCCGGCCACGAGGCGATCGTGATCGCCGACGACGACGTGCGCTACGAGCGCGCCGCGCTGGTGCGCATCGCCGGCCTGCTCGGCGAAGCGGACCTGGTCCGGCCTCAGAACCACTTCGACGAGCTGCCCTGGCACGCCCGCTGGGACACGGCCCGCACCCTGCTCAACCGGGTCCTCACCGGCGACGTCGACTTCCCGGTCGGTGACTTCCCCGGCACGCTCGCGGTCCGCCGCAGCAGCTTCATGGGAAGCGGCGCCTACGACGGCGACGCCCTCTTCGAGAACCTGGAGCTGATGCGGACGATCCGCGCCGGCGGCGGCACCGTGCTGACGCCGCTCGACCTCTACGTTGCCCGCCGTCCGCCGACGACGGCGCACTTCCTCTCGCAGCGGGTTCGCCAGGCCTACGACGACTTCGCGGTGCCGGCGAGGATCGGCGCCTTCCTCGCGCTCGGGCCCCTCGGCCTGGCAGCGCTGCGCCGTGGCCACGGCCGCCGCGTCGCCCTGGGCGCAGCCGCCTCCGTCGCAGTCGCCGAGATCGGCCGGCGCCGGGCCGGCGGCGCAGAGCGGTTCCCGGCGAGCGCCTCGCTGCTGGCGCCGGCCTGGATCGCCGAGCGCTCGGCCTGCGCCTGGCTCGCCGTCGGCGCACGCCTGCGCGGCGGCATCCGCTACGGCGACCGCCGCATCAAGCACTCCGCCACGCCCATGCGTCAGCTGCGAAAGCGGATGGTCTTGTGGGTGCCGTCGCAGAAGGGCCGGATCTGCGAGCGACCACAGCGACAGAGGGCGACGACCGGGCGCTTCAGCTCGATCTCCTTGCCCTCCTGGTCGACCAGGACAAAGGGCCCGCGGACGAGGTAGGGCCCGTTGCGGTAGGGGGTGATCCTGGTAGGGGTCTCGGCCACGCTCACCCGACGACCGCCGTCCGGTCCCAGCTCTTCGCCAGCTTCTCCGCCGCGGCGCGCTCCTGGGGAAGGATGCGTTCCGCGATCGCGACCGTCTCGGCGTCGCCCGCCCGCTCGGCGACCCGCCGCAGCAGCTCGTAGGCGGCGATCTCGAGGTGCTCGAACGCGTAGGCGAAGCCGGAGACCTTGACCGTGGTATCGGGCTGGGCACCGAAGAAGCCGCCAACGTTGAAGCCACCGGCCGCCAGCGCCGTGTCCTCGAGCTTCGACGGGCTCGCGCCGCGCGCCTCGAGCCGCTCGCGCACCAGGCGCTCGTGCTCTTCGGTCTCGACCAGATGGCCGGCCATCTCCCGCTCGAGCGTCTCGTCCTCGATCAAGTCCGGAGCCGTGCTGAGCAGCACCTTTGCCTGCTGCTCGATCGCGTGCGCGTCGGCGAGGTAGCGGTCTAGATCACCGGCCTCCGGATCGTCGACCGAGGCGTCGACCGCGGCGTCGAAGCAGTCGGCCAGCCGCTGTCCCATGCGGCGCTCCTCCCCGGCGATCTCGCTCGCCATCCGCGCGGTCTCCTCGTCGCCGACCTGCTCGGCGACTCGCCGCAGCAGCTCGTAGGCCGCCAGCTCCATGTGCTCGTAGGAGAAGGCGTGGGCGGTCAGCTTGCCGGGCGTGTCGAGCTGGCTGCCGGCGAAGAGCAGCATGCCTACACCGCCTATCTTGCCGGCGAGGTCCTTGGCGGTCGAGGGGCCGACGTTGTGCGCCTTCAGGCGCTCGCGCACCCGCCGCTCCTGCGCTTCGGTTTCCACCAGGTGCTGGCGGAAGGTCGCCGCCAGCCGCCCTTCGCCGGCGATCTTCGGCGCCGCGCGCAACTGTGTCAGCGCCTGTTCCTCGATCGAGTGGACGTCGGCCAGGTACTTGATCAGCTGCTCCTCGGGATCGTGCAGCCATTGGCGGGCGCCGACGCCGGTGCGGACCTCGTTGAGGCGACCGCCGGCCTCGGGCTCCTCGAGCGTCGGCGTCGGGAATCCCTCGCCCTCGCGGATGCCCTCGAGCAGCTCGGCCAGTGCCTGCAGGGAGCTGAAGCGCGGCTCCCAGCCGAGCTCGCTGCGCGCTCGCGCCGAGGACATCAGGGGCACGTTGAGCGCCATGTCGAGCCAGCCAGGCGGCGTCGGCTGCAGGCGAAGGCGCCAGGTCACGTCCGTGAGCGCTCGAGCGACGGCGGCCGGCAGCGGGAAGGTGCGCGCGTCCAGAACCTCGCCCAGCTCGTCGGGGCCGATCGGCGGCTCGGCGGCGATGTTGAAGGCGCCCTCGGCGTCGCCCGTCGTCGCCAGCGCGTAAGCCCGCCCGACGTCGGCCGAGTGGACCGCCTGGAAGCGCAGCCCGGGGATCTTCGGCACCGCCGGGACGAGGCTGGAGCGGAGGAGGAAGCTGGGCAGGAAGGGCCCGGCGAAGAGGCGCCGGATCTCGCTCGCCGCCTCGCCCTTGAAGATCAGCGCCGGCCGCAGGCGGACGACCTTGACCTCGGGCAGCCGCGCTTCGAAGTCGTCGAGCATGTGCTCGACCGCGACCTTGTGCCGGGAGTAGAAGGAGCTCGCGGTGGCGCCGATCTGCCAGCCCTCCCCCACCTCCTCGTCCTTGGGCCCGCGGGCGTAGGCGCCGACCGAGGAGGCGTAGACCAGCTTCGGCGTTCCCGCCGCGGCGACCGCGTCGAAGACCCGGCGGCTGCCGTCGATGTTGATCCGCTCCAGCGTCAGCTCGTCGCGCGAGGGCTGGATCGCCCAGGCGAGGTGGATGACCGCATCGGCGCCGGCGAAGATGCTGCGCAGGTCGGCGCTGAGGACGTCCGCCTCCACCCAGCTCGTCTTGGCCGGGCTCCAGCTCGGCCGGCGGCGGGCGAGCCCGACGATCTCCTCGACCTCGGGCGCCTCGCCCAGCGCCTCGACGACGCTGGTGCCGACGTTGCCGGTGGCACCGACGATGACGACCCTCATCCTCCCGCGCTACCCGGCGCCGGGAGGCGATTAACCAGCCCGCTCCAGCGTCACCTCGGCGGCGGCCCTGTCGTCGCGCAGCCCCTTGAACGATCCGTGGCGGACGAGGCCCTCGGCGGTCATCTCGCGGAACTCGAGCTCGGCGACCAGCTCGGGCTCGACGAAGTGCGCGTCCTTCGGCACCTTGGCGCCGGCGAAGGGGCTCGTCTCGCGCGCCAGCGGGGCCAGCCGCGCCGGCAGTGAGACGAGGTCGCGCTCGGAGAAGCCGGTACCGACCTTGCCCGCGTAGCGCAGCTTTCCCTCCGCGTCGAAGTGACCGACCAGCAGCGCCCCGATCCGGTCGGCGCGCCGGCCCTTTCCGGACAGCCAACCGCCGATCACCAGCTCCTGGCGCGAGGTGTTCTTCACCTTCAGCCAGTTGCCGTTGCGCTTTCCCGGCGCGTAGCGGCTGTCCAGCCGCTTCATCACGATCCCCTCGAGCCGCTGCTCGGCACTCGCCGCCAGCAACTCCTGCGCGTGGCCGGTCCCGTATCCCGGGGTCTGCCAGCTCTCGCCGGAGAGCTCCAGACCCTCGAGCAGCTCGCGTCGCCGCCCGTAGGGCTCGCCCGTCAGGTCGCGGCCGTCGAGGTGGAGCAGGTCGAAGATGACGTAGGTGACCGGGTGCGACTTCATGCGACGGCGGACGACGCTCTCCGAGGTCTGGTGGATGCGCTGCTGCAGGCGCTCGAAGCTGGGCCGGCCCTCCGCGTCGAAGGCGACCAGCTCGCCATCGAGAACGGCGTCGCGGGCGCCGAGCGCGCGCGCGAGCCGGCGGACCTCCGGGTACTGGGCGGTTATCTCGTTGAGGTTGCGGCTCTGCAGCCCGAGGCGGCCGGGCCGGCAGTAGGCGATCGCCCGCACGCCGTCCCACTTCACCTCGACCGCCCAGCCCTCGTCGCTCTCCGGCAGCCGCGAGAGCCGGGCGAGCATCGGCACGACCGATTGCGGGAAGGGGTCGCGCACCTCCTCGGGCGGGTCCATGCGGTGGATCATCCAGTCCTTCTCTCCACCGGCGCGGAAGAGTGCGTAGCGGCCGTGCAGGCGCTCGCCCTCGAAGCTGAAGACCACCTTGCCGTCCTCCCACCTGTCGCAGGCGTAGGTTCCACGATCCCAGATCCGCACCGATCCGGCCCCGTACTCCCCGGCCGGGATCTCGCCCTCGAACTCCATGTACTCGAGCGGGTGGTCCTCGACGTGGACCGCCTTGCGGTTCTGGTCGGGGTCGGCGGGGATCCCGTTGGGGACCGCCCAGGAAACGGCGACGCCATCGTGCTCGAGGCGCAGGTCCCAGTGCAGCCGCCGGGCGCTGTGTTCCTGCACGACGAAGCGTGGGCCGGCTTTCTTCGCGCCTCTCTTCGGGCTCATCGGGGTCCCCTTGGTGGACCACCCGCGGCTACCCGAATCGGCGAAGCTGTATGTCGTGGAGGACGTCGCGCTCTTCGGACACCTGGCCGGCGTGCTCGCCTTCGTCGCCGGAATCGTCCTCGCCGGCGTCGCCTTCGAGAGCGCCCGGCGGCGCCGGCGACCGGCCGAGATCGCCCTGCTCCTCGGGCTGACCCGGATCGGCGCGATCCTCGTCATGGCCGGGGCGCTGCTGCTCCTTGCCTGCGGCCTCTGGCTCGTCGGCTTGGAGGACGTCGGCTATGGCACCGGCTGGGTCGACACGGCGATCGTCCTCTTCCTCGTCACGATCGTCGTCGGCGCCCTCGCCGGCCGGCGGCCGAAACGGGCCCGCAAGCTCGCCTCCCGACTGGCGGCCGAGGACAGAGACGCCAACCGGGAATTGCACGCCCTGCTCGGCGACCCGGCCTCGCGGCTGGCCAACTACGCCTCGGCGATCCTCGTCGTCGCGATCCTCGCCCTGATGGTCTTCAAGCCCTGAACTATGGTGTCAGCGCACGGACCAGCTCGCCGGCCGGCCGCACCTCGTCGATGCGGGCGACGGTTTCGCCGGCGTAGAGGGGCCCGGCCTCGACCAGGCCGGCGGGACCGTCGTCGGTCGGTCCAGCCGGCGAGAGCAGGCGGCTGCCTGGGCGCTGGCCGCGGACGATCCGAGCCTGCAGGGCGCCTGGCAGGTAGCGGGCGCCGGGCGCCAGCACTCGGTTGATGACGCGGTTCAGCCGCGGCCCGCGCGGATCGTCCCCCAGCCAGCGCCGCGTCGCGGCGTTGGGGACGACCCGATGCGGGGCCGGCCAGCCGGCCCCGAAGAGCTCGGTGAGGATCGTCTCCTCCGCCCCGAGCAGGCGCTGCCGGTATTCAGGGTGAGCGCGGCTCTCCTCGGATAGCAGGAAGCGCGTGCCGGCGACCGCGGCGACCGCGCCCGCCTCGAGCGCGCGGCTGACGTCGGCGCGCTCGGCGATGCCGCCCGCGAGCAGCAGCGGGTAGTCGCCGGGCAGCGCCGCCCGCGTCCGCTCCAGCAGCTCGAGCCCCGGCGTCGTGCCGCGCACGTGGCCGCCTGCCTCGACTCCCTGCACGATCACGCCGTCGGCCCCGGCGGCGTGCGCGGCCCGTGCCTCCGCCACCGAGCCGCACTGGTGAATCCAGGCGCCGGCCGTGCGGCGCCGCGGTCGTCCCCAGAAGGTGACGACGACGTCGGCCCCGGCAGCCGCCTCGAACCAGTCGGGCCGCGCGAAGGGGAGCAGCAGGTTGACCGCCAACGGCCGGCCGGTCAGCGCCCTCGCCGCCGCCAGCTCGCGCCGGATCGCCGCCGCCCCGTTGACGGCGATCGTGCCGAGGCCGCCCGCCTCCGACACGGCGGCCGCCAGCTCGTGACGGCTCAAGCCGCCGCCGAGCCCGGCCTGGACCACCATCGTTTCCGCGGAAATGGCTCGGGTAATTCCAGTCACGATGCCATTCAACAACGATCCCGATGAGGGTGACGGCGCGGGGCCGGGCAGCCGTGCCCTGGTCGTCGCCGACGAGGCCGTCGCCGGGCGCGAGTTGCGGGAGCGCCTGCTCGAACAGCTCGGCGGCTCGCCGGGCAAGGTCTTCGTCGTGGCGCCCGCCCTCGCCGGCTCGGGTTTCAAGCACATCATGGGCGACATCGACGAGGCGATCGAGCCGGCCGGCGAGCGGCTCCAGCGCACGCTGGAGGAACTGCGCGCCGCCGGCATCGACGCCGGCGGCGAGGTCGGCGACTCCGATCCGCTGATCGCGATCAGGGACGAGATCCAGAAGTTCCGCCCCGACCGCATCTTCCTCGTCGCCCACCGCGACAGCGAAGGCGCCTTCGCCGAGAAGGGCCTGTTCGACAACGTCGAACGGGACCTCGACGTGCCGGTGACCGAGCTCCTCGTCGACGCCGCGCCGGCGCCGCACGTCGTCGACGTGAGGCGGACGGCGCCGGTGGCTGCCAGCCGCAAAGGCTGGCAGCCGTCCTACAACTGGCCGCCGCTTTCGAAGAAGGATGTCGCCGGGATCCTGATCGCGATTGTCGGCACGCTGCTGCTCGGCGCCCTCGCGGCCGCCTGCACCGGCGACTCGAACGGCGCCACCGACGCTCCCTGCATCGCCCGTCTCCTGATCGCGGTCGGCATCGCGCTGATCAACCTCGCCCACGTGGTCGGCCTCTTCCTCTTCCAGAGCGTCGCCTACCGCGGCATCTTCAGCCGCTTCTTCGCCCGCATGAGCCTCTTCGGCACGCTCGGCGCAGTCGTCGTCTCGCTCCTCCTCGGCCTCTTGATGTAAAGCCCTCGTCGGCCGGCGCCGCCCGGGCGGCGGTTTATCGTGACCGGTCCGATGGGCGAATTCGGCTACGAAGGCCACAGGATCGAGTACGACGCCTACGGCGAGGGCGAGCGGGTCCTGGTCCTGGTGCACGGCCTGCTGATGAACCGGCGCATGTACGAGCCAATCGCGCCGTCGCTCGCCCGTGCCGGCAACCGGGTGATCTGCGTCGACCTGCTCGGGCACGGCGGGTCGGACCGGCCGGAGGACCTTCGGCTCTACTCGATGCCGCTCTTCGCCCGCCAGGTCGTGGCCCTGATCGAGCACCTCGGCGCCGAATCCGCGGTCGTCGGCGGCACCTCGCTGGGCGCCAACGTCGCGCTCGAGCTGGCTGTGCACGATCCGGAGAAGGCAAAGGGCCTCTTCGTCGAGATGCCAGTCCTCGACAACGCGCTTTCCGCCGTCGCCGGCGCCTTCACCCCGGTGATGCTCGGCCTGCGC
>Ga0070683_100005487_pt1 | contig 10594 bp, 7 predicted proteins | sample KBSC713LmetaG_FD_64662 | JGI IMG/M metagenome (GOLD analysis project Ga0070683, IMG submission 64662) | Corn rhizosphere microbial communities from Kellogg Biological Station, Michigan, USA - KBS C7.1-3L metaG | ecosystem: Host-associated > Plants > Roots > Rhizosphere ...
GTCGTGGGCGCGGCGGCGCCGCCGGCCCTGTACCTCGCCTGGTGCGCGCACGCGGGCAACGCGGACGCGGCGCTCTTCTGGTTCAGGTTCAACTTCTCGTACGTCGGCGCCGGGCTCACCGGATCGGCCGCGATCGCGCGCGGCCTGCGGCGCACGCTGCTGATCGGCGGCGTCGCGCTGGTGCCGTACGCGCTCGGGCTCGCGGCGGCGGCCCGCGCCGCGGCGAACATCGTGCGCGCCGTCCGCCGCCCGGTGCCCCCCGCCAACGTCGCCGCGAGCATCGCGCCGCTCCCGGCGATGACGTCGGTGCTGGGCCTGCTCTGGCTGCTGACCGCGGCCATCGCGGTGAGCGCCGGCGGCCGCTTCTTCGGCCACTACTTCCACCTGGTCCTCGCGCCGCTCTGCCTGCTCGCCGCGCCCGCCGCCTGCCGCCTCTGGAACCGCGGCGGGTCCCGTCGCGCGGCGCTGGTCGCGTTGTGCGCGCTGCCCGCGCTCTGCTTCTTCGCGCTCGCGACGTTCGGCCGGCCGGTCGCCGCCGCCCTCGACGAACACGAGCCGCGCTACGACGCCGTCGCGGCGCGCATCGCGGAGATGACCGCCCCCGACGAGCGCATCTTCGTCTGGGGAAACACGCCGCAGCTCTACATCCTGGCCCGCCGGCCGATGGGGACGCGCTTCTCGTTCTGCAACTACATGACCGGCGAGAGCCCGGGCACGCCGACCGAGACCGGCCTGCGCAACGCCGACGCCAACCAGCTGCCCGCCGCGTGGGAGATGCTGTTCAGCGACCTCGAGCAACGTCGCCCCACCCTGTTCGTCGACGCGGCGGCCGCCGGCTGGGACGGCTACGGGAAATATCCGCTCGCGCGCTACCCGCGGCTGCGGGCGTACGTCAACGCCAACTACCGGCCGATCGACGTGCTGGACGGCGTCGTGCTGTATCGCCGGCTGCGGTAGGCGAAGACCGCCGTCGCGATGATCGCGACCGGGACGACGTGGCTGAGGTGGTACGTGAGCGCGTACGACACGGCGACGTCGCGCGGCGCGCCGCACATCACCAGCGCGAGGGCGACGCCCGCCTCGAACGTCCCGAAGTTGCCCGGGACAGCCGGGATGACGACCGCCGCGTTGATGCCCACCAGCGTCAGCATCGCGGTGCGGACGCTCGGCGGTAAGCCGAAGGCGCCCTGGAACAGCACCAGCATCACCAGCTCGATCGACCAGCCGAGCAGCGACAGCGCCACCATCGCCGCCACCCGGCGCGGCGTCGAGGCCTGCAGCCCCGCCGACAGCGCCTGCTGGACGCGCGGCCAGCGCGCGAGCCGCGGCGCCATCGCGCGGCCCGCGACGAGCAACGCCGCGTAGCCCGCCACGCCCGCCCCAGATAGCGCGAGCGCCAGGGGTCCCAGGTTCGTCGCGATCGACACGATCAGCACCAGGATCGCCAGCGCCAGCACCTCGGCGCCCCGCTCCGCGAGCGAGCTGGCATAGTCGATGGCGGTCTGGCGCTGGCGCCGCAGACGCGCGGAGCGGACCACGTCGCCGCTGCCGAAGCCGATCGCGGCGTTCGCCAGCAAGCCTTCGATCGTCGCGGCGAGCACCTGGCGAAACGGCGGCGGATCGATCAGCGCCACCCGCCAGCGCGCCGCCTTCAGCGGCAGGAACCCGATCAGGTTCAGCAGGATCGATGCGGCGACCGCCCAAGCCGCGCCCGGCGACAGCGTGACCGCCCATGGCTTCTCGCGCAGCAGCACCACCGCCAGCAAGCCCAGCGGAACGAAGCGGAGCGCGGTCTTCCAGTGCCGGCGCACGACCGGGCGAGGTTACGCCACGGCCTTCTGGCGCGCGTCGGACGACTCGGCCGTCCGTCCCACCACGCGGTTGTAGACGTCGATGATCCGGCCGCCGATCCGCGTCCAGTCGAACGCGTCGGCGATCAGCCGCCCGCGGGCGATGCGATCGCGCTGGTCGCGCTGCAAGGTGTCGCGCACGGCGGCGGCGAACGCGTCGGCGCTCTGGTCCTTCGCCATGATCACGTTCGCCCAGTGATCGCCCGCGTTGTCGGTCCCGAGGCCCGGCAGCGCCACGACTGGCAATCCGGCCGCGAACGCCTCCAGCACCATGATCGAGAAGCCGACCGCGCGCGCCGGCAGCAGGAACACCGACGACGACGCGAGCAGCTCGGGACGCTGGTCGTAGACCGCGCCGGTGAACTCGACGCGGCCGCGCACCTCGGGCGCGACGCGCGCCTGCAGCTCCTCGCGCATCGGACCGTCCCCCGCCATCAGCAGGCGCACGTCCGGCATCGCGGGCGCCATCTTGTTGAACGCGTCGATCGCGATCTCGGGACCGTTTCGGGGCTCCAGCCGGCCGAGGTACACCAGGTTCCGCATCCCGGGGCGCGCGTAGTCGGAGCTGGGCGCCGACCGCCAGTAGCCGACGTCGACGCCGTTCGGGATGATGGTCGGCTGGAACTCGGCGTAGCGCCGCATCGAGTTCGACGTCGTCTCGGAGACCGCGATCACCGCGGCGGCGCGGCGGAAGACCCAGCGGTAGTACGGCGCGATCCGGCGGCGCCACGGCGCGTCGGGAAACGATGCGTTGTGCAGCGTCAGCACCTTGGGCCCGCGGAACAGCGCCAGCGCCCAGAACGCGAGGCCGATGTCGCACGGCCCGTGGATGTTCAGCAGATCGAACTGCCCCGCGCGCAGCGCGCGCCGGAAGTTGTACGCGGCGCGCAGGCCGATCGTGGCCTGGAAGAAGCTGCCCCCGCTGCCGAACGTGCGGGCGCGCCCGACGCGAACGACGCCGCGCTCCGCGTCGCCGGGCCCGGGCGCGTTCGTGGGCGCCTGGATGCCGGTCAGGATCGTAACGTCCACGCCCTCCCGCGACAGTAGATTGCGCAGGTGGCGGACGTGCTCCTGGATCCCTCCGAGGGTCGGGAAATAGCTCTCGGCGACGATGCCGACGCGAAGCGGGCGCATGCGCAGAACCGTTTTACCCTATTCCCACACGCGAATTTTCGGATCTCGTCGGCATGCTGCGACAAAACGCCCCGTGGCCGCGATCAGTCAGCGCGGGCGTAGATCTCCAGGTCGCCGGCGGCGAAGACGCGGCGGTAGCGCGGCGGGATGATCGGCCGAGCTTCCTCCGGCATGGCCCAGGTGAGCACGTGGCTGAACCGCGGCTCGGCCTCGCTCCAGAAGGATGACCACAGCTCGCGCCACATCACGGCGCAGGCGGCGTCGGACGGGAACTGGCGCAGCAGCTTGCAGACCTTCGCGGGGGTGCTCGCCGAGTCGGCGAAGCGGTCGAGGGCGGGCGGGATCAGCGACCGCGGCGGGAATTCCCGGTACGTGATCGGGTAGCTGCGCTCGACGCCGAACACGAGCGGCGCCGACGTGTCCCGGGCGACCGTGTAGTAACCCCAGGCGTGGGTGAGGCTGGCGTTGAAGTCGCTGGTCTTGCTGCGCTTGAACAGGAGCGGCAGCAGCGTCGCGCGCGCGGGAACGGCTTCGATCCCGGCCGTGAACGCGGCGCGATCGCGGTCGAGGCGAACGTAGTCGACGCCGGTCACGGCCGAGAACCCCAGCGCGCACGCCGCCAGGCCGATCGCCGCCGGGCGGGGCAGGCGGTCGGGCAGGCGCAGCAGCAAGCCCGCCCACAGGAACGGCACCAGCCGGCAGTTCAGGTAGTGCCAGTTGCTCATCATCTCGGGCAACGCGACGTACGCGATCGCCAGCAGCGCCATCGCCAGCGGCGAGAAGAACGGACGCGCGGCCCGCCGCTGCTTCCAGGCGAACCCCAGCAGCAGCAGCGCGGGGACGATCGTCACGGCGCCCCAGCGCGTGAGCGCGCCGGAGACGTCGGTCCAGAGGTGGGCGGCGATCTCCCACGGGTTCAGGTAGGCGAACGTGCCCGCCGCCATCGTGGTGGCGCGCTCGGCCTTCACCAGGTGCTGCCGCGCCGCCAGCAGCGACAGCAGCGCCGCGGGCACGAGCGGCGGAAACAGCGCGACGGCCGCCGCGATCCGATCGCGCCAGCTCGCGCGGGTCACGGCGTGCAGCGCGACCAGCGCGCCGATGACCATCAGCGGGAACGGGTGCGCGTACCAGATCAGGCACCCGATCGCGGCGACGCCCACGCCGCGCCCGACGGTGGGGCGCTCGCGCTGCCCATCCAGCACCGCCAGCAGGATCAGCGACAGCGCGAAGGCGAACGCGAAGTTCAGGAAGCCCATCACGATCGAGAAGCTGTGAACCAGCGGCCACAGGAACAGCGCCGCGGTCACCAGGCCGCGCCGCCCGGCGAAGTGCAGCACGAACACCGGCAGCGCGATCGCGTTGACCGCCAGGACGAGCGCGACAAATGCGCGCGCCGCCCCGAACAATCCGTGCCCGCCCAGCACGGTGAACCACAGCGTGAGCAGCGCGTTCGACTTGAAGAGCCCGTTGAACGTGTACTGGGGGTAGAGATCGGGGTGCGCGATGATGTGCGCCGTCGCGACGTGATTGGGCAGGTCTTGCAGCGGCGGCAGGTCGACGAGCAGCAGCGGCCAGGCCGACAGCGCGAACAGGACGAGCGCGATCAGCCAGGTCAACCGTGCGTCCGACAGCGCGGCCAGGCGCTGCTCGAGCTGGCTCGACGGGAACGATCTGCCGGGCTCGGCGCCAATCACATTCTGGTCCTACTACGCGCCCCGTTCCCTTGACAGCCCCCAGGGTGCGTGTTCGATTGGCACGCTGCCGTGTCGCGTCCCGGCCTCGCGATCGTTGTCCTCGTCCAGTTCGCGGCGCTGATTGCGGTTTGTTTGCTGGTCGGCGACAACGGCTGGGATGACGGCGCCATCACCCTCGCCTTCTCGCGCACGTTCGCGCGCCACGGCGTGATCGCGCTGACCCCGCATTCGGAGACCGTCGAGGGGTTCTCGTCGGTGTCGTGGTTCCTGCTCAACGCGCTGCCGGCGCTCGCGCGGCCGGCGTATTCGTTCCTGATCCTCGCGTCGCAGATCTTCGCCGCGCTTTGCATCTGCGCGTCGACGGTGTTGCTGGCGCGGACGTGCGCGCTGCTTCGCTTCGACAAGCTGGGCGCCACGCTGACCGTGGTCACGTTCGCCGCCTGGGGCTGCTCGTTCTCTGAAGCGAGCAACGGGATGGAGATGGGCCTCTTGACCGCGGCGATCCTGATGGTGGTCAACGAGCTGCTCGCGCCGCAGCCGCGCCTTCGCTGGTTGGCGGCGGGCGTCGTCCTGGCCGTGGCGACGCGCTTCGAGGCCAGCGCCACGGTCGCGCTGCTCGCGGTCAGCGTGTGGTCGGTCCCCGGGCGCCGCGCCTTCCGGTGCGTCGTGCTCGCGGGCCTCGGCGCGGTCCTGCTGCTGACGAGCTGGCGTCTCGCCGTGTTCTCGGACGTCGTGCCCAACACGTTCTGGGCGAAGCGCTGGCCGCCCTACGCCGGCTTCGGCCTCGGCGGCCGGCTGACCGGCGCCCTCGAGTTACCGAGCTTCTTCGTCGTCACGCTGGTCGTGCTCGCGGTCGTCCGTGCGTCGGGCTTCGACCTCGCCGGCGCCGTGCGCGCGCGGCGCCGCGCGGTCTGGATCCTCGCCTGCCCGATCGTCGGGGCCGTCGTGGTGGGCGCGCTGATCGGCAAGCACTGGGGCTACTGGGGGCGGATGCCGTACGCCGCGTTCCCGTTCGCGCTGGTGCTGTCGTGGCTGGTGATCGCGCCGTGGGTGGACGCCCGGCGCGGCACGCCGCGCATCGCCGTCGCGGTCGGCCTCGGCGCGTCCGCGATAGCGGTGTCGATGCTCGGGTTTCCCTCGGGCTCGCTGGCCGCGGCGCTTCATGGGGGCGACTTCGGCGTCACGCCGCACACGTACGCCGAATCGGGCCGCGTGTTTCGCCGGTTCGCGTCCGCGGCCGCGCTGCCCCACCCCACCGTCCTCACGCCCGATCTCGGCGGCCTCGCCCTCTGTTGCGAGGAGCTCCGCGTCGTCGACCTCGCGCTGCTGTCCAACCGCAAGCTGGCCCACCGGGGCCCCGCGGCGCTCGCGGACGTCCTGGAGGCGGAGGCGCCCCACATGATCGAGGCCCACTGGGAATGGGCGTCGCGCGGCGGCCTCTACGACCTGCCCGCCTTCCGCACGAACTATGTTCCGGCGTTCGCCGGGGGAACGAAGCTGTGGCTGCGACGCGACGTCGCCCGGACGATCCAGGACAGCGGCGGGGGATGCACCGTGCCCGTGGATCGACACGATCTGCAGGAGGCGTTGCGCGCCCATCGCTACGCCAATCACGACGTGCCCGGTGACCGAAAGGCGTTCGAAGCGCCGGGCGTCGTGGTCACGCTCGACTGCAACTGACAGGCGCGTTCTAGGGTGACGGGCGCGGGACGTAGAAGACCCCGTCGTCGCTCACGTAGTGGGCGCGCAGGAAGTTGACGAAGCGCGGCCCCAGCGCGGCCAGCTCGACGTCGAACGCGATCAGCGACGGCCGCACGCGACCGCTCTCCAGCGCGGTCAGGTACGCGTCCTTCTCCGCGTCCGAGAGCATCACCCGCAGCTCGCCATGCATGAAGAAGTAGTAGAGCGGGTGCGGGCGGAACACGTCGGTTCCCATCCAGCCATCCAGGACGGTGTCGGCCGGCGCGGTGCGCTCGAAGACGGTGCGCAGCCGCGCGATCTGACGCTCATCACGTCGGGTGAAGGACCGCGCCAGGTCGACGACCGGCCAGATCGACAGCGCCAGGACCGCGCCGGCGAAGAGCGCTGAGCGGATGCGTCGCGGCGCCCGCTCGACGAGGAAGAGCAACCCCTTCGCGGCGAACACGCACGCGATCGGAAGCGGCATCAGGTAGTACTGCCGATAGGCGGCGGGCACCACCAGCAGGCCGGCGAAGAGCCCGGCCATCGTGCAGAGCAGCAGGATGTCCCCGAAGTCGCGCCGCTGATCGCGTCGGAAGCGCTGCAGGGCGACCCACGCCCCCACGCCGGACAGAAGGAGGATCGGCCCGCTCGTCTCGAGCACGACCAGGAGATGCCGGCTGGAGTGCGCCTTCCAATGGGCGTTGAGGAGGAAGTTGTTTCGGATGAAGGGCTCGCCGCCGCCGTGGGCGGCAAACGCGGCCCACGTCGATGCGAAAGGAACGGCGATGCCGATCAGGAACACCGCGACCGCGAGGATGCGGACGCGGGACCGCCCGGCCAGCGCCCAGATCCCGAGGCCCGCGACCGCGCCCGGAACGACGAACAGCGCCTTCTGCGTGCACATGATGGCCGCACCGAAGCAGAGACCGCCGCCGAAGAGCCAGCGCGCCGTTCGCGACGCCGCGCCATCGGACTCCCGCAACCCGCGCAGGAGGAACCAGAGGCCAGCCAGGAAGAACGGCAGCGCGGGAACATCGGGGCGGATCTCCAGCGTCTTCTGGATCACCACCGGCTGGCCCACGAGGAACAGCGCCGCCAGCAGCCCCGCCTTCCGGCCGGCCGCGAGACGCCCGACCAGGAACATCAGCCAGGCCGACAGCGCCGTCAGCACCAGCGACACGCCCCGCGCGAAAATGAGGAAGCGCCGCGCGCTGTCGAACGACTGATCGACCGCGAACCAGCGGAAGAACGGCGAGAGCAGGTAGTAGTACCAGGGTGTGTGGTGTTCGAAGAAATCGCGGTACGGCACCAGGCCCCGGGAGACGCTCCACGCCGCGTGCGCGTGCTCGAGCTCGTCCGGATCGAAGAACCGGACGCCCATCACCGGGATGCGCGCGATCAGCAGCGCCGCGATCGCGACCAGCAGGATGACCGCGTCCGGACCCCAGCCGGCGTCGCCGCGCGACGGCGCCCCCCTGTCGTCCAACGCCGTCACGGCCGTGGCTCGTAGATCTCGCGCGGGCGCGCTTGCCATCCCGTGCGCGGCATGAAGACGGCGGGCTCGTCGACGAACAACGTTCGCGCCCGGATGTACGACGCGTCGAGGTCCGCCCGCCACCAGTCGTCGTCCACGACCACGGCGGCGAACTCACGCGCGCGGAGGCGGCGGCGGACGTCCGCGTCGAGCGCGTCGGCGACCTGCCGATCGCCGCCGCGCATGACGTCGGCGAGCGCCATCTGCTGCGCGTGCGTCGCCTTGCCGGCCAGGCGCGCGAGATGCGGGTGGAACGGGACCAGGACGGGCCCAGGCACCGCCGCGAGCCGCGCGACGAGCGCCGCGCCGGCCGCCCGATCCGCGGCGGTCGGGATCTGCCGCCACGGCGGAAACCACAGCAGCGCAAACTGGAGCAGGCAAGCCCAGGGCGCGAGGGCGAGCACGACGCCGCGCTTCGGGCCCGGTTGCAGCGTCGACGGGGGCGCCGGCTCGCGGAGCCACCCCACGACCATCCCGACCTGCCAGGCGAGGACCGCGTACACGGGCATGAGCACGTTGCTGTAGGCGCCGCTGTGCAGGCGCCCGCTCCAGGATGCGGCCAGGCTGCCGAACACCGCCGCCAGGACGATCGGGCGCGCCGCGCCCAGCCGGGTCGCGCCCGCGACGACGAACGCCAGGGCCAGCATCGCGATCGGCACGGCGGCGAACAGGTCGCCGCCCCAGTAGCCGAGCCAAGCGGCGGATACCCGCGGATGGGACGCGGGCAACGTGAACAGGTAGTACGTCGACCAGCCGTGCGTGCGCACGTGAAGCAGCACGCTTCCGCCCACCGCGAGGGCCGCGAAGGCTGCGACACTCTGCAGGCGGCGCGGCCCGCGCAGGCTCCAGGCGCGCGCGAGCACGACGGGCGCTGCGATGAACAGCGCGCTCTGCTTCGTGAAGAAAGCGGCCGCGAGCAGCGCGCCGGCAACCACGTCGTGCTTTTCGCTCGCGAGCAGCACCCAGATCCCGAGCAGCGTGAAGAACAAGGCCAGCGCGTCGACGCGCGCCAGATCGAAGAAGGCGCCCGAGCGCTTGAACAACGCCGCGAACAACCCGGCCGCGACCAGCGCGCCCAGCCGGCTGCGCGTCGATCGATGAACCAGCGCGGCGAGCAGCGCCAGCACGCCCAGCGACGCCGCGAATGAGACCAGGCGCAGCGACAGCAGCCTCAGCCCGAAGAGCTTCGCGACGGGCGCGGCCACGAAATAGTAGAGCGGCGCGTAGATGTAGGGCGTGAACTCCAGCGTGGGCGCCACGTACAGCGGCTGGCCGCTCAGAATGCGGGCCACGTGCTCGAGCGTGCCGCCCTCCATCCATTCGAGGTCGTACGGGTAGCCGATGCGGGCGAGCGCGATGACCAGAACCGATCCGAGGTACCAGAGCGCGGCCGCGGCCAGCGCCGCCTCGAGCCATCGACGCCGGGGGTGCTCGTGACGGATCACCGCCGGCAGCCTACGTCTCCTGTCGGCGGCGTACCACCCCGCCCGTCAGGTCCTCGCGTCGTCGGACCCGCGACGGCGCGTCAGAAGCGGTAGCCCACGCCGAGGGCGACGCGCCAGTAGCTGAACTTCACGTCCGTCGTCACCTTCCTGACCACCTCCACCCCATCCATCGTGATGCGCGAGGTGTCGGTGCGCGTCTGGAGGCCCCACTGCTTACCGCCCCCGAGGTTGACGAAGCAGCGGTCCGTCAGGTCCACGATGACACCCGCACCGAGCGCGACAACGGGGCCCTTCGCGATGTCGCCCGTCTTCGGCTGGACCAGCGAAAAGCCCGGCAGCACCTCGCCGTAGACGGCGATCGTGTCGACCAGCGAATAGGCGTACGCGATGCGCACCATCGCGTCGTACTCGCGCGACGCCGCGGGATTGGTCGTGATCGGATCTTCCTTGGGCTTCACGTTGAACAGCACCTGCGGCGCGATCCCAATGCTCAGGCCGCGCACGACCTCGTAGCCCACCACGAGCGACCCGCCCGGCGCGAAGGCCGCGTCGAGCGTCGTCGGCATGCCGCCGTACGAGGACTTGAACTCTCCCAGCGACATCGGCAAGAACGAGAGGTTGACGAACAGCTTTCTGTGCCGTGCCGGCTGAGCCGATGCCGCGAAGGGCGCCGTCGCCACGGGTGTCGCGTCCTGCGCGCGCGCGACGCCGGCCGACGCGACCAGCAGGAGAGCCACGAATCCGAGCTGCATGATTGCTTTGCGCATCTGTTTTCTCACCGTCTAGAAGTAGAACGAGAACCGCAGCCGGGCGCTGTACATCTCGTTGTCGAAGATGACGCGCGGATCGTTGCCCGCCTGCTCGAAGTGGGCCTTCGAGTAGCCGCCGACCAGCTTGATGAACATCACGTCGGAGACGACGTACTGGGCTGCGACGAAGCCCTGGTACAGCCAGTAGCTGTCGATCGGGTTCGGCTCGATGCCGTTCTGATCCTCGGTCCACGTCATCATCGACCCGACGCCGATGATGAACGGGTGCAGCGGGTCGCCGTTCGAGACGTTCGCGAAGGCGCCGATGCTGGTCCGCGTGATGCTGCCTTCCGGCCGCAAGACACCCAGGCGGTCGACGTCCAGCACCGTGCCTTGCGCGGCGTTCACGCCGAACTCGATGTGGGGCGCGAGGACGAACTGCAGCGCGCCGCCGACGCCCTTCGAGGTGCGCGAGGTGTTGTCCGTGCTCGTGTTGGCGGCGATG
>Ga0070683_100005491_pt1 | contig 10592 bp, 12 predicted proteins | sample KBSC713LmetaG_FD_64662 | JGI IMG/M metagenome (GOLD analysis project Ga0070683, IMG submission 64662) | Corn rhizosphere microbial communities from Kellogg Biological Station, Michigan, USA - KBS C7.1-3L metaG | ecosystem: Host-associated > Plants > Roots > Rhizosphere ...
GTGCTGTTGGTGCGCACGAAAGGAAGTCCGCTCGCTGCCGAAGCTCGCCTGCGGACGGCGGTCAGCAGGGCAGATGGAAACCTTCCGATCATCCGGTTCATCACACCCGAAAAGTTCATGGGCCGACAGCAAGGTGAGTTCGTGAGCGGCGTGCTCCTGGGCTTTGCGGGCCTCGCACTCGTGCTGGCCTCGTTCGGGCTGTTCAGCGTCGCGTCCTACACCATCGCGCATCGCACGCGCGAGTTCGGCATTCGGATCGCTCTCGGTGCGACACCGCGCGCGGTGCTCCGATCGGCGCTCCAATCGACCATGCTTGCGGTGTTCGCCGGCCTTGGCGTCGGATTGGTCCTGAGTGTCGGCCTCAGCTCCGTGCTCGCGCGGTGGTCGATCCGCAATGTCGATGACCCAGTTGTCTTGGTTGCCGCGGTAGGCACGCTGCTTTTGTCAACGGGAATTGCGACGCTCATTCCCGCTCGAAGGGCGACCGCGATTCAGCCGATGATTGCCTTAAGAGTCGAATAGCTCGTCGGTTAGCCTCGTCGGTCCGATCCGCTCGAAAACCACTGGAGCCGGCAATCTGATACGACAACAATTGGAGTGCGCCGCCAGTGATCCAGCGTGCTCATCCGGATGTTGTGCCTCTCGCACTCCCGCTGCGTCAAAAACCGTCGACCATGCCCCGGGTCTCCTGTTTGGCTTCGCATCCTCCCATTTTCGGCAGCGTCGCCCGAGCAATCAAGATGGTTCCTCAGACGCTTACCATGATCAGAGACTAGCTCCGGATAATCGCCCGATAATTGCCATTATCGGTAGGCGTCCGACCCCGTGAGCGAGCAGTTTCCAGGATTGCATCCAAGACTTCGAAGGGAATTTGGCAGCCCTTCACTTCATCGTCTCCGTTTAGGATTTTATCGGCGCGTTCGGTCCAGTAGGCCAGCCATTGCGGTGACCCGGGGACCAATCCAGCGTCATCGGTCAGCAACCCTTCGAGTTTCTTGAGTCGCCTGCGAAGATTCGACATTACGTATCGTTACTCAGTGAAGTCGCCACGATGTCGGCGCGTTCGATGCCCGCCTCCGGCCGGAAGGCAGCATTTCGATCCGTTCGCCGGTAGGTGTCCTTGTGCCATCGGAATCGACAATGATGATTTCCCATACTTTGCGCTCGTCCTCAGGTATCACCTGTTCTTCCAACCGTTCTAAGCGCCTAGCGAGACTCCTGGTCATCGGGGCCCTTCGATAGGAAAGCTTTGGATGAAGCGCTCCAACTCTTCATCGCTCAAATCGTGGCCGCTGCCATTAACGTTCACGATCTCCATAAGCCCCCCATCAGTCATGAGCGTCCGCGTGCATGTCGCTGTGGCTAAATCGAACGGCTTCCCGGCGTGACTCACGACGATGCGAAATCGCCCGCGCTCGATTTGGCTACGGTGCCGCTCAAGCTTCTGGAGCCTGGTCCTTAAGCTCATGGCCGCGCTCCCTACCTATGGCGCCGTCCGTCCTCATTTGATGACCATCTCCTCAACCGGCAGCTTCTCAAGTTGCGCGCGAGAATGGTCGGGTTTGGACCGTTCTCACTGTTGCGAATGAAGATCCTGCCCGACTCCGTTCGGCGAAAACTGAATTCAGCGTTGCAGATCTTAGCTGATAAACACACGCCGGTCTTCGGCTCCATCGGACACGTCTATGTGGTTTTGGCAAATAAGATCGCGACGCTGCTGGTTGTGTTATCTGTCAACCTAGTAAACGATCAAGCGCTGGCCTTGGATCCGTGTTCGCTGGCTTTACGGGCGAGTGAACTCTTGTGATCGATGCGGTATCGACCTGGGGGCTGCCCAAACGCGCGCTTGAAGGCGCGGTTGAAGGCCGCTTCCGATTCGTATCCGACCTCGGCCGCGATTTCCGAAACGCCTCGCGAAGTCCTTTCGAGAGATCGCGCCGCCAAGTCAAGCCTCCAGCGCGTCAAATACGTCATGGGAGGCTCGGAGAGATAGCGGGTAAAGCGCTCCACAAGAGCGGACCGGGAAATGCCCACCTCGTCGGCGAGATCCGCGATGGTCCATGGATGGGCAATGCGGCTATGCAGCAGGCCGAGGCTTTTCCCCACGATGGGATCGCGCGCTCCCGTGAGCCATCCTGTTTGTTGTTCGGGCAGGCCGGACACGTAGCGCCGTAACGTGTCCACGAACAAAGCCTCCGAGAGTTTGGCGAGCATAGCGTCGCTCCCGATTCTTCCCGAAGCTGCTTCTTCCACCAGGTGCAGAATGGAATTCTCCAGCCAATGCCCGGAGCGATCGGTCCGGATGTTGACCTTGAAGACGGGCGGCAGCCCACTCAGAATCGGGCGGCTGAGGTGGGGGTCGCAAGTCATGTACCCACACACGAACCGCGAAATTTCACCGCCGCCCCCGGCATGCAAGGGACTTAAGTCGCGCGACTTGACCTTGGCGCCGATCCCGTAATTCGGGAATGGCCGGGTTACCTCATTGCCGCTGCTCATGTGGTGCGGATCCCCGTGGGGAAAGATGACGATATCTCCAGGTCTGAGTTCGATGGACTCTCCATCGATTAACTCGATAACGGCGCCGCCTTCAATGAGTAAATGGTAGAGGACAAGGTGCTCAGCCCCCGGAGCGTGCGTAGCCATCATCACCTCCGTCGGGGGCGTCGAAAATCCCCAGGGAGCAGAAAATTCCGCGCTGAAAAACACAGCTCCGTTGAGCTTGACTCCGCTCAGGATTTCTGAGAATGCATCCATTTCGCTAACCGCGCACAACGCCACGAGCAGGCTGTGCGCTCTTTCGGTCCCTCTGGACCATCTGCAAACGTTCCAGGCCTCTAAGCAAAGCGATCCGCTTCCGCAAGACGTTCGAGCAAGGTATCGCGACGCTCGGATATGAGTGTTTCAGCGGATGCCTTGCACAATTGTAGCTCTGAGGACGCGAGTCCGAGAAAAGGAGCTTAGATGAGTACTATGGCCGTTAATCCAAACGTCGTTAACCCAAATAAGGCATTGTGGGAAAAAGGCGACTTTACTGAAATTGCCGCCTTCATGCGTCAATCTGGAGAAGCAGTGGTTCAATCCCTGGGGATCACCCCGCCGCTGCGGGTTTTGGACCTCGGCTGCGGAGACGGAACCACGGCGATTCCCCTGGCCCGAGCGGGGGCAGACGTGACTGGAATCGACATTGCCAGGAACCTGATTGCGGCTGGGAACCGGCGCGCCGCGGAGGCGGGTCTCACCCGGTTGAAGTTTCAAGAAGGCGACGCGAGCAATCTGGAGGGGGTCGCCGACCACTCGTTCGATCTGACCGTCTCCATCTTCGGAGCCATGTTTGCTCCCAAGCCCTTCGATGTGGCCAAGGAGATGGTGCGCGTTACGAAACCCGGCGGCCGCATTGTCATGGGCAACTGGATTCCAAACGATCCGACGTTCGTATCGCAGGTGCTGAAGATCAGCTCGGCGTTCACGCCTCCGCCGCCAGAAGGCTTCGTCAGCCCCATGACGTGGGGTGTGGAGAGCAACATCATCGAGCGCTTTGGCCAGGCAGGAGTTCCTAAAGAGAACATCTCCATGATCAAGGACACGTATTATTTTGCTTCGCCCGAAAAAAGCCCCATACAGTTCATCGAGCTATTTGAGAGGTACTATGGACCGACGATGAACGCTGTCGAAGCGGCCCAGAAAAACGGAAAGGCAGGTGAACTTCACAGCCTATTAGGGGAACTGGCGAATGCTCAGAACAAGAGCAAAGACGCCGGTACTCTTATCCCGGCCACCTTCATGCGGGTGACTGTTTACACCTAACCCTTCAAGAAACTCGCTCGCACAACGGAGTCTGGCGCGGCTGAAAATGGGCGAGTTTCAGGTAGATTGGTCGGGCCGCGCCGACCTGTGCGAGCTAAAGGAGATTTCAAAATGTCGATTTGGCGTCCCGATCCCACGTTCTATCCCTCGCCCAAGATGGCCATGGATGCGCCGGCGGAAAAGCTGGCATACGTCGCGATGGTCAACGGAAAAGACAACGGCCGTCACGATGCCATGGGCGTCGTGGACATCGATCCCGCCTCCTCTGGCTACGGCCAAATCGTCGGCCAGGTGGACATGCCCCATGCCGGCGATGAATTGCATCATTTCGGCTGGAACGCATGCAGCGCCTGCCTATGCCCGCACGCTGCGCATCCCCACGTGGAACGCCGTTACCTGGTGGTGCCGGGCATCCACTCGTCGCGCATCCACATCATCGATACCAAGCCGGATCCGCGCAAGCCGCAAATCGTTAAGGTGATTGAGCCGGAGACCTTGGCCGCGCGCACCGGATACGCATCCCCGCACACGGTGCATTGCGGTCCCGATGGAATCCTGATGAGCGCGCTGGGAGCTCCCGGCGGCGACGGTCCCGGCGGACTTTTCGTGATGGATCACGAGAGCTTCGACGTCCTCGGGAAGTGGGAGCTGGATCGAGGCCCTCAGAAACTCGCTTATGATTTCTGGTGGCATCTGGGATACGACACCATCATCACCAGCGAATGGGGAACTCCCAACATGGTGAGCAAGGGGGTGAATCCGGAGATTCTGCTGGCCGGCGGCTACGGCCACAAGCTGCACGTCTGGGATCTGCCCAAGCGGCGTCATCTGCAGGAACTCGATTTAGGCTCCGAGTATCAGATGGCGCTGGAACTGCGGCCGGCGCACGATCCCACCCGCGCCTACGGTTTCCTCGGTGTAGTGGTCTCTCTAAAGGATCTCTCGGCGTCGATCTGGGTCTGGCATCGCGACAACGCCAAATGGGGAATCAAGAAAGTGATCGACATTCCCGCCGAACCTGCCGATCCGGCAACCCTGCCGCCGCTGCTGCAAGGCTTCAAGGCTGTTCCGCCGCTGATCACGGACATCAATCTCTCGCTCGACGACCGCCTCCTGTATGTTTCCTGCTTTGGTACCGGCGAGTTCCTGCAATACGATGTCTCCGATCCCTTCCACCCGCGAAAAACCGGATCGGTGCACCTGGGTGGAATCGTCCGCAAGGCCGCGCATCCCAAGAATCCCAAGACTCCGCTGAACGGCGCCCCGCAAATGGTAGAGCTCAGCCGCGATGGCAAGCGCATCTACTTCACCAATTCTCTCTATACTCCGTGGGACGCGCAGTTTTACCCGGAAGGCATCAACGGCTGGATGGTGAAGCTCGACGCTAAGCCGGAAGGCGGCATGCAGATCGATTCGAAGTTTCTTGTCGAGTTCAGTGAACTGCGCCCTCACCAGGTCCGTCTGGAGGGCGGCGACGCTTCCTCGGACTCCTACTGCTACGCATGAGCGAGAAAGTATGAACGAGGGATTAGGAGCCTGGTCCACGCTCTTCCTGCTGGGGGCCTATCACGGCATCAATCCCGGAATGGGGTGGTTGTTCGCGGTGGCTCGCGGCATGCAAGAGCATCGTGCGCGAGCCGTCGCGTGGTCGCTGCCGCCCATCGCCCTGGGCCACGCGCTGGCGATCGGCGTGGTGGTTCTCATCGCTCAACTGGCGCAGGTGGCGCTGCCGATGCTGTACATCCGGATCGGCGTGGGCGTGACGCTGGTGGGGTTGGGCGTGTATAAGCTGTTCCGCAGCCGGCACTTCCGCTGGGGCGGCATGCAAGTAGGCTTTCGCGATCTGACCATCTGGTCATTTCTAATGGCGTCCGCGCACGGCGCTGGCCTGATGGTGCTGCCAGTAGTTCTAGCTGCGCCGTTAGCGGGGCCTCATGCGCATCACATGGCCGCGGCCCAAAGCGCGGCTGGCGGAGTCTGGGCGACGCTCATCCACACGCTGGGATACTTCACCGTGACGGCGGCCGTGGCGTTGCTCGTCTACCAGAAGTTTGGCTTGGCGATGCTTCGCCGGTCGTGGTTCAATCTCGACTTGGTCTGGGCGATCGCACTGATAGTCACCGGTTTTGTTGCACTACTGGTTTGAACTCCGATGTAGACTGTCGATCAGAAATACCTGGAAAGATTTTCTCAGGCCTCCGGAAAACTTTTCTAAAGGGACGTACTACCGCATCCGGACGCTCCTACAGCGAAACTCAGGTGGCTTTGCGGGTGTCTTTCCGATACGCCATGGCCTTCCGCCAATCGATGGATTGGTATGTCGGCCATGTTGTCAGCGGTGCGGAGACAAACGGAAATCATTGAATGGATCATGGTGACGATCTATATCGTGTTGACCGCATATCTCTTCGCTTGTAGCGCTCCGCCTCGAGTCGTCTTCGCGCTTCGTGACGCCGCCACACCGTTTCAAGTCATCGTCCGCGCCAGAAACGCCGGGGCTGAGCGCAGCCTCGCGGTTTGGCGATCTGCAAAGTTTGAAAATCGCACGCTCACGTCGCCGAGCCTGGTTCGGAGCGAAGTGTTTGCTCGATTCAGTTAGTGCTCGGCGTGCTCGGACTTGGCTTCTTTGGCTGCCGGAGCAGGCGTATCCGCCGCAGGAGCCTCGGCAAACTTCTCTTCTTGCTGATCCAGCCCCTCATTCCGCACAATGATCGAGATTCTGCGATTCGACGGATTCTTCGGATCGTCCTTCATCAGCAGACGCTGGTCGGCGAAACCGCGGACCTGGCTGATCCGGCTTTGGTCCAGCCCGGTCTCGACCAGGATCCTGCGCGCCGCGTTGGCTCGATCCGACGACAGCTCCCAATTCGAATATTCGGCCCGTCCGTACGGCGCGGCGTCGGTGTGTCCTTCGATTGCGATTTTGTTAGGAAGCTTCACCAGCTCGGCCCCCAGTACCTTTAACAGCTCCGAGCCCCTGTCGCTGGGCCTGGGATTTCCTTTATCGAAGAACATGCCGCGCTCGGTTTCCAACAGATCGATACGCAGACCCTCCGCGGTAATGGTCATGCGAACCTGATTCTGCATGTGCTGCAGCTCAGGGATCTGCTTCATCACCTCTGCCAGCTTATCCTTGAGGTCTTTGAGATCGTTGCGATTCACCGTGAGCGTTTCGCCGATGCCCGCAGTAGTGGTGCCTGTCTGGCGGCCCACGCCGGTGGGATCCTGAAAATACCCGCCCACCGCCTTCTGCACTTTTTCGCTCGCGCTCAGCAGCCACAGCACGATGAACAACGCCATCATCGCCGTGACGAAATCGGCGTAGGCTACTTTCCATGCCCCGCCGTGCGGCTCATCGTGCCCATGGCTGCGCTTCTTGATGATGATGATGGTCGGCTGGTTGGGCTTAGCGCTCACGCTGCCACCTCGGCTGCCGGAACCGCAGCGGACTTCCGGCAGGCATCATCCATTTGCTTGAAGGTCGGCCGCACATGCGGCGGAATCGCGCGCCGCGCAGCTTCCAAGGCCAGCATCGGAGACATTCCCTTCATGTAAGCCAGAAGACCCATGCGCAGGCACAACAGATAATCGTTTTCTGAATCGTTCTGCTTCTTCAGATTGGCTGCCATGGGACCCAGGAATCCGTAGCAGAGAAGGATGCCGAGAAACGTCCCCACCAGAGCCGCCGCTACTTTGTGGCCGATCTCTTCGGGCGGACCACCCAGAGCGCTCATGGTGATCACGACGCCCAGCACCGCGGCGACAATCCCCAATCCGGGAAGACTGTCCGCCATGGTGGATAGCGCGCTGACCGGTAAGCTGGCCTGCTTGTGCTGAATTTCCAGGTCGAGCTCCATGATGCTGTCCAGATCGTGGACCTCCACGCCGCCTGCGACCAGAGTACGCATCGAATCGCAGAAAAAGAGCATCGCCTCGTGGTCTTTGGCGAAGTTAGGATGCCTTTTGAACAGAGCGCTCTTGTCGGGGGCATCCAGATCTTCTTCGAGTGAGGAGAGGCTGTTCTTGCGGGCGGTCTGAAAGAAGTCGTTCAAGAAGCGCAGAGTATCCAGGTAGATACCCGACGTATAGCGGCTGCCCTTGAAGACTCCCAGAAGACCTCCGATGATGGCCTTCAAGACGTGCGGGGGATTGCCGATCAGGACCGTTCCAATGGCCGCGCCGCCGATGATCAACAGCTCGGCGGGCTGCATGAGAACGAGCATATTGCCCTTCTCCATGAGGTAGCCGCCGGCTATACAGCCGAAAACGACCACTATGCCAATGATTGGAAACATCCCCCTCGGGCTCCCGCGATTCTAAGAAATCAGTCACTTACCTGAGTTCCCTAAATCGGCGGATAGCCGAAGGTTCTTTAGGATGAGCCGGATAGCGGGATGGAGCCTATTCCGGGGTGGTTTGTACGGATTCCCGATAAGCCTGCTTTCCAGCCTGAACGGCGGCGCTCAGGTTCTGTGCCTGGTGACGCACCTTTTCCTTGCCCCGGTCGAGTGCTTGCGCGGCCGAATCGCGCAGGTCTTCAGCACGGCGCTTGGCATCGTTAGCCTTATCTTTGAGGAGTTGCTGGGTCTCCTCCCCGGATCGCGGTGCGAACAACATCGCGGCCGCAGTCCCGATCCCAATGCCGATTCCCAGATAGCTAAGTTCTTTGGAAGTCATGACACTGATTAGATCCGTCACGGCGGAAATGGTTACCGTTTGCCCTAATGGCGGCGGACGCACTTGGAGTACAGATCCGGGAAGACGCCGTTTGGATCGTACGCCTGTTTCAGCTCGGAGTAGCGCTTCCGGTCGTAGATGCTCCAAAACTCCGGCTCGTCGTACCAGGCGGTGGAGTACAGCCCCTTCGCCCCACCCAGCTCCATGGTCTTCTTCTCGATCTTGCGATTGAAGTAGCCCTTCTCATGCGTGGTGGGTATTACGTCCCAGAATCCGAAGTTGACGTAGAGTCCCTCTCGGAGAGGGCTCAGGTCCCAGACGCGGGTGTTGAACGGGCACATCCAGACGGGCGTGATTCCGATTTCGGAAAGCAGAAAATCGAAGAACTCGGCCGCGTTGCCTATGGGGATGTCGATATCCTGAATCACCGATTCGGCGCCCCCGGAATCGGGCATAAATTTGTACGAGATCCGCATGATGCGCTGGTACGTGCGCGAGTTCAGGCCCCATTTAAACAGCCGTCGCATTGCCGGATTTTGCAGATGGAACTGATTGGAGCACCAGAACCAGTCCGTGTCCCAGCGCCAGATGTAATCCTTGGCCGTGAGCCAGTCTTCGGATTTCCGTTGGATGGACCGATAGTAAATGTCCATGTAGGTGTAGTCGCTGAGAGAGGGCGCTTGGTCCACAAACTCAGCTTCGGTGAGATACATTTCATCGCGCGAGAAGATGGTCCCGTCCAGATAGTCCGCCCGCCCTTCCGCACAGACTTCGGCGACCCGCGCGAAATAGCTTTCTGCGTTGGAGAAGCGGGTGTGGACCAGGTGTACGTAAGGCTTCGCTGGGATCAACCGGACAGTCAGCCGCAGCGCGTAGCCCAGCGTGCCATAGGAGTTGGGGAAGCCGAAGAACAAATCGCGATTCTCGCGGCAGGAGCAGCGCACCAGGCGGCCGTCGCCCAGCAGGATGTCCATGTTCTCCACGGTTTCGTGGACCAGGCCGAATTTGAAGGACGACGATTCGATTCCCAGGCCGCTGACCGCTCCGCCCACGGTGATCGTCTTGAGCTGCGGCACTACAGCGGGCAACAGTCCATACTTGAGCGTTTCATTGACGAGGGCTTCATAGGTGATCATACCCTCGACGTCTGCGGTCATCCGCTGAGGATCGATCGCCAGCACGTGATCGAATCCACTTACGTCGATCAGGTGTTTTCCCGCTGGGGCGCGCTGCCGGAATAGGTTGGACGTAGATTTACGAAGACCGATGCGCTGCCCTCGCGCTCGCACGCGCTCGAACTCCGCAGCCAATGCGGAGCATCGTCTTTCATGATTCGTCATTCTTTAACCGGCCTATCGAACCGGCGTGTACGAAGAAATATCGCCCTTCGAAAGGACGATCTGCCAAAGCTGGAGTTTGCGCGCACGGAACGATCCCGCCGAGCACATCAGATAGTATTTCCACATGCGATAGAACCGATCGCCGTAGGTGGCTCGCAGACCGGGCCAGGCTTGCTCGAAGTTCTGCCACCAGGCCATGAGGGTCTTGTCGTAATCGGGACCGAAGTTATGCCAGTCCTCGGCTACCCACAGGCCTTCCCACGCCGACGTTAATTGGGCCATGGACGGAATCAAACCGTTGGGAAAAATGTACTTGTCGATCCAAGGATCAGTATAAGAATACGATTGGTTGGATCCGATCGTGTGCAGCAGGAATAGCCCGTGGTTCTTGAGCCGTGCATGCGCCAACTGCATGAAGCCGCGGAAATTCCGGTACCCGATGTGCTCGCATAGGCCGACCGAGACAACTCGATCGAAACGGTGCGATTCTCGAGCAGCCTCGCGGTAGTCGCGCTGCTCGAACCGCACCGGCAATCCTTTGCAAAGATGCCTGCCGAATGCGACCTGTTCGCGCGAGATGTTATAGCTGACCACCTGGCAGCCATATTCGCGAGCCGCAAAATGAGCCAGCCCGCCGAATCCGCCGCCCAGTTCCAGCAGCGCCATGCCGGGCTTCAGCTTAAGCTTTCGGCAGATCAAATGGAGTTTGGCCTCTTGGGCTTGATCGAGATTCGCCGCGCCTTTCCAGTAAGCGCAGGTGTACTGCAT
>Ga0070683_100005498_pt1 | contig 10585 bp, 8 predicted proteins | sample KBSC713LmetaG_FD_64662 | JGI IMG/M metagenome (GOLD analysis project Ga0070683, IMG submission 64662) | Corn rhizosphere microbial communities from Kellogg Biological Station, Michigan, USA - KBS C7.1-3L metaG | ecosystem: Host-associated > Plants > Roots > Rhizosphere ...
CCGAAAGCGAATCAGCGCGTACACCAGCAGCCCGCTTACGCCGAGGAAGATGAGCAGGCATATGGAGAGAACAAAAAGAGAGAGCGAATGCTCTTCATGCGCGGGCGTGGAGTGCGGCGCGAAGATGGAGCCCGGCAGCGACGCATGCGCCAGCGATGCCTGCGCCATCAAACTTACAAATGCGAATAAAGCGATGGCGGAGGACGATCGACGAAACCATCGGCTTGATCTCATTCGCATTTTGGCGTTCGATCCCAGATACCGTAAAAAGCCGGTACGATGCTGGCCGCATAAGGGCGGTTGTCCTTTTAGCGGACGACGAAGTTGCACCGGGGGAAACGCAGCGGGTTGGCTGCGCATTGTGGAATCAGGGGACTAGCCACCCTGACGGTTTTATCTTAGCGCACGTGAGCGGGCATGTTCCCGCCTTCCGGCCGATGGTGCCGTAATGCAGGATTGCGCCGGACCGCAAATCGAATATCGCACGGCGAGTTTCAGGAATGACGCGCCGGATCGGCGAACAGGAAATCCCATGACGTGTCCAGGTACATCCAGCGCTGGCGGCTGAACCAGCTCGTCGGCAGGCTCGGCACGTGCAGCAGCGCATGCCCACCCGTGCAGATCATCTCGGTACCGTTCCATCCCAGGAAGCTGCACGAGGCGATTCCCACCTGCGCCGGATGCGTCACCCGCCGCAGGCAAACCGGGCAGCGCCGGCTCTGGTCCATGATCGCCCAGCGCAGTCCGAATAGGCAGATGAGGAACGCCGCCGCAAACTGCAGAAGCTCTGCATTGGGCGAATATCCGGTCACATTCCAATACGCCAGATCCAGCCCCGCGCAATATCCAACGCCCGCTACCAGCGCCAGCTTCGCAGCCAGGAAACCTGCGCGCTTCGCCCGCGTGCGGAACGATGGCTGATGCGAGGCAAAGCTCGATTCGCTTTGGAACACCGACGTGATCGCCGGGAGCGCCAGCACTGCCAGCAGAAGCGAAAAAAGGAAAATGGCTATTGGACCGCCGCTCTGCGGCTCGAGCGTGACGCCGCGCATCTCCACGTCTTCGCCATCGATTCCCGGAGCGGAAATCGCAATCGTGTCTCCGTCCATCTCGGCCCGTCCCGATGCCGAGAGCAGCCCCATTACATATCCGGACTGCTGCGGCGCCGTGCGCGCCAATTGCTCCGCCGGTTCAAGTATCCACACATCCGCATGGCCCGGAAGCCGCATGGTCTCGGCCGGCGCAATTCCAGTGATTCGCACTTTGCGGGCGCCGATGCGCATCATCGTGCCCATCACTCCGCCATCGGAGTGGAATGCCCGCCGCCACATGCCATCGCTGATCAGCGCCGGCGCAATGCCCGGTTCGCCGCCGGCCGGAACATCCACGCCCAAAACTCGGAACAGCGAATCGCTCGCATGCGCCACCGTGAAGGCCCGGCCACCTTCAGCCAGCTCGCGGTCAGTACGGTAATACGTCAGCCCGTCGAAGAAACGCTGCCGCCGCGACGCCCAGTCCCGATAAACAGAAAAGGGAATCGACGCCGCGTGATTCTCCCCGGCCTCGATCATCACCACGCCGTTGCGCAGCACCATGCGCGATGACTGCTCTTCGGTGCGAATTCCCGGCAGCAGCCGTGCGACGATGGCGCACAGAATCAACAACGCGCAGAGATAGAGCAGGCACTGCCGCGCTGAACCATGCATCGACGCGGACGCGACAGCGACTTCGCCCTTTTCCTGGCGCAGGCAGGCGGCGTCCTTCAGGGCGCCTCGGCAGAATCCGGCCACCTCGCATTCGGCGCTCCACGTGCCGCCCTCGGCAAGGCAGCTTTGCCGCACGTGCCACAACTCGGCGCGCCACTCGCGGTACCACTCCGCGCGCAGAGGGAAGGGCACCACCAGTGACGCCCCGCGCAGGAACGCCAGGTCCAGCGCATGAAAGGCAATGCCGGCTGTTCGCGTCATCGCACCCTCTCCTCTTCGGTCGGAATCAGGCGCTCGAGCAACGGATAGCGCCGCCGCGCTGCCTCAAGGCTCGCAATTCCCGCCGCTGTCAGCTCGTAATATTTGCGCGGGGGCCGCTGCTCCGCGTCCGCGATCGACTGCCGCTCCCACTTCGAACGGATCAGTGTATCGCGCTCCAGGCGCCGCATCGCCGGGTATACCGTTCCGCTGGGCAGGCCGATCGTTTCCATGATGCTGAATCCATACCGATAGCCCGCATGGATGGCCTGCAGGATCATTGCCGCGGTGTGCGAGAGCTTCGCCTCGGTACCCATGTCCCGAATCATACCCTATGTAGGAAACTACTTGACAAGAAGTTTTTTCGGGTACACGCTGAATGCTACATAGGGTACCGGAGAAACCTCCATGCTCCTCGTGCAGCATCTTTTCCGCAGTTTTCGTGGCATCCCAGCCGTCCAGGACGTAAGTTTCCAGGTGGCTCCCGGCCAGATCGTGGGGTTCCTTGGCCCCAACGGTGCCGGCAAGTCCACCACCGTGAAAATGATTACCGGCATGCTTCATCCCAACGACGGCCACATCCTCTTCGATGGCCGCGATATCCACGACGACCTGGTGTCGTACCGAAAGGTGCTCGGGTACGTCCCCGAGGAAGCGCACCTTTACTCCTACCTGTCTGGCCTTGAATACCTGCAGCTCGTAGGGCGGCTGCGGGGCATGACCGAGGCCGCCATCGAGGAAAAAGCGTGTTCGCTGCTCGCCCTGCTCAATCTTGAATCCTGGCAGCACACGCCTATTTCGTCCTACTCCAAAGGAATGCGGCAGCGCGTGCTGCTTGCCGCCGCTCTGCTTCACGATCCGCGGCTGCTCATCTTTGACGAGCCGCTCTCCGGGCTCGATGTGGCGTCGGGCCGCCTGTTCAAGGACCTCCTCGAGCTGCTCGCCGCGGAAGGCAAGGCGGTGCTTTACATCTCCCACGTCCTCGAAACCGTTGAGCAGGTCTGCGATCGCGTGATTGTCATCGCGCGGGGGCGCGTTCTCGCCGATGCGGCGCCTTCCGAGCTCACCGGCCTGATGAGCCTGCCCAATCTCGAAAGCGTCTTCGCCCAACTCGTCCAGCAGCAGGACACCCGCTCGGCCGCGCAACAGATCGTCGAGGTCATGAAGATCAGCCATGCCTGAAGCCTTCCAGCGCATCTTTCAGCGCACCGACTTCACCGTGCAGTCGCTCAGCGTGCAGGCTGCGCTTGGCCCGGCGCGTCCGCCGAAGCGCAGCCAGTTTTCGCTACTCGTCCGCCACTTTCTCGAGCGCTTCTTCAATCACGAGACCGCCTCCTCGACGGGCGACGGCAAAACGCGCATGGTGCAGATCGCATGCGTCACCGGTCTGCCCGGCCTCATGGTCGCCGTGTACCTGTGGCCGATCTACCACCCCGTGATCATTTACCCGCCGCGCCATGACGGAATTTTGCCGGGACCGCCGCCGTACTGGGTTCAGGCCAATCACCACTTCTTCTTCGTCATCTACTCCTTTGTTGCCATGGGCCTCATCACGGTCTTTCAGTGGGACCTGTTTTTTCCGGACCTGCTCGACGTCTTCGTTCTCAGTCCCCTTCCCATTCCGCAATGGCGCATGTTCCTCGCCCGGGCCGGCGCAATCGGGCTCCTCGTAGGCGCCGTCCTGCTGGACGCGAACCTGCTTGCGTGGCTCATCCTGCCCGTAGCGACCGATCCTCCCAGCCTGGCAGCGCTTCTGACCGGCCATGCCCTTGCCGTCGTTCTTGCCGGGCTTTTCAGCGCGGGATTGGTCCTTGCACTTCAGGGGACGCTTCTCGCCGTTTTCGGCGAAAAGCTCGTCCGCCGGATTTCGCTGATGCTGCAGGGAACGATGGTCGCCGCGTTTCTGCTTCTGTTGCTCCTCTTCCCGGTTCTCTCAGGAGTCACGCCCGGCCTGCTGCAGTCTGACATTTCCGCCGCCCGCTGGTTTCCGCCGTTCTGGTTTCTCGGCGTGTATCAGCAGCAGATTCCCGACGCCGCCACGCTTCCAGCATGGAATTTTCTTGCCCGCACAGGTTTTCTCGCTACGGCCGCGGTCTGGGCCGTCGCGCTGGCGGCCTACCCGCTTGCGCATTTGCGCCGCGTCCGCGCGCTGGTGCAGGGAAGCGCGTCGCGAACCCGGCCGCTCACTGTCTTGCGTCCATTTCGCCGGCTGCAGCATGCCGTCCTGCTTCGTCCCCCGCTTCGGCGGGCGGTGTTTCACTTCATCAGCCAGACCATCCTGCGAGTTCCCCGGTATCGCATCTACCTGATACTCTATTGCGGCGTCGGGCTCTCGCTGGTGATCGCGACCATCCTTCGCCTCGATGTGCGCCACGGCCATCTCGAAGCCGGCTTCTCCGCCGATGGATTTCGCGTCGCCATCGGCATCATCGCTTTCTGGGTAGTTGCCGGATTGCGCAGCGCCTTCGTGTCGCCGGGGAATCAGAACGGCGGATGGATCTTCCGCAGCATCCAGGGACGGCCGCCCGCGTTCCCTGCCGCCTGCCATCAGCTTGAGGCCGCAACGCTGTGGGTCTTTCTAGCCGCAGCAACGGTCAGCGTGTGCTCGATTGCGGCGTTTCAACTCATTGCGCCGGCCGAGCTGCGAACCTGGCCTGCCATCGCAGCGCAACTCCTCACGGCGCTCGGCCTGTCTCTGCTGCTTTCCGACGGCTTCTTCCTGAATGTCACCACCGTGCCGTTTACAGGCGCACGCAGCTCCAGCCAGGACAACCTCGCCTTCAGCGTTCTCCGCTACTACACGTTCTTCCCACTCGTAACCGTTGCCTCGATGGCGTTCGAGTTCGCCATGGAACGCGGAGGAGCTCGCCTTGGCATTGCAGTTGCCGTGATCGCCGTGATCCATCTGTGGCTGCGCCGCCGGCATCGTGAAAGCGTGCGGCTGGAGTGCGGGCAGGTCGCGCTCGATGACGATGAAGACGACTTTCCCATGCGCCTCGGCCTGCGATATTGAGTGCGATGGTCTCGTTGTTTTTTGCGGGATGCGCTGCCAGTCAGCGCCTGACGGTGTTCCGCTTCTGGTTGCGACGGATATTCGCGACTGGCGGCGCGCCGGTGGATTCCCGCACAACGAGCTGAGTCTCGATCCTGTATTCGCGGTCGTAAGCCATGCCTTCTACGCGGGCGCGCAGCGCGGCCACGGCTGTCTTCGCAAGCTCCAGCCGCGACATCCGGATCGAGGTGAGCGGAGGAATCATGACCTGCGCCATTTGAATGTCGTCGAACCCGATCACCGACAGATCGTGCGGCACGCGCAGCCCGGCGCGATAAGCCTTGTGCAGTACTCCGAGCGCGGTCATGTCGTTCGAACACATGACGGCCGTCGGACGGCGCACGCCTTTCAGCAGCTTGTCCATGGCGGCAATGCCGCCTTCCAGGGTGTGATCGCCGGCCACGAGCCAGTCCGCTTCGAAGGCGATGCCGCACTCGGCGATCGATCGCTTGAATGCGGTCACCCGCGATTCCGCCGAATGCAATCCCGGCGGTCCGGAGATAAATGCAAGCTGCGTGTGCCCGAGGTCTGCCAGGTGCTGAACTCCCTGCCGGATGCCGTGGTAGTAGTCGACCTTGAGCAAGCTCACTCCGGGCCGATCCGGGCCAAGGTCGACCATCACCAGTGGAATATCGCGCGCCGCGAGCTGCTCGTAGAGCGGCTGCTCGATGCCGAACGTCATGATGGCGACGCCTTCGGCCTTGCGCTCGATCATGCGCCGGATGCTCAGCTCCATGCGCCGCGGATCATAGTTGGTCGAGCTGACGAGGATCTCGAACCCGCTCTCCACTGCCACATCTTCGAAGCCCTGGATCAGCTCGGGGAAGAACGGATTCGTGATTTCAGAAACGATGAGGCCGAACAGGCCGCTGCGTCCCGACCCCAGCGCTCTCGCTTGCGTGTTGGGAAAATAGCCCAGCTCGCGAATGGCATCCCAGACGCGCTTGGCAAGCTTTGGGTTCACTGTTGGAACCCGATTCACCGTACGCGAAACCGTTGCGATCGATACGTTGGCGCGCTTGGCGACGGTGTGAATGTCCATGCGGGCTTTCGGTTTCGAACTGCGGCGCGGCGCTCTCGGCATGCGGGATCCTGTTGGGATTATCTGAAAGCCTCCCCATCATAGCCGGTGCCGTCAATCCCGGCGCCCGCAGTTGCCGCGTGCCGCGTCAGGCAATCGTGATCGCCGAATCCAGGTAAACATCCTGAATCGCATGCAGCAATCGCACGCCCTCTTCCATGGGCCGCTGAAACGCTTTTCGCCCCGAGATCAAGCCCATGCCTCCAGCGCGCTTGTTGATCACCGCCGTCCGCACCGCATCGCCAAAATCGTCCGCGCCCGACGCTCCACCGCTGTTGATCAGCCCGATGCGCCCCATGTAGCAGTTCGCCACCTGGTAGCGGCAGAGGTCGATGGGATGATCGCTGGTGAGCTCGGTGTAGATGCGCTTATCCAGCTTGCCATAGGACGAATCGCCGGTGTTCAGCGCCAGATATCCGCCGTTATTCTCCGGCAGCTTCTGCTTGATGATGTCCGCCTGAATGGTCACACCGAGGTGGTTCGCCTGGCCGGTCAAGTCAGCGGAGACGTGGTAATCCTTATCCTTCTTGAACGCGGGATTGCGCAAGTAGCACCACAAGACGGTGGCCATGCCCAGCTCATGCGCGCGGGCGAAGCACTTCGCCACCTCGACCAGTTGTCGGTCGCCTTCGTCCGAGCCGAAGTAAATGGTTGCGCCCACCGCGGCCGCACCCATCTCGTACGCTTCCTCAACCGTGCCGAACAGTATCTGGTCGAACTTATTCGGATACGTAAGCAGCTCATTGTGATTGATCTTCACGATGAACGGAATGTGGTGCGCGTACCTGCGGGCCACGATGCCCAGCACTCCGAACGTGGACGCCACCGCATTGCAGCCGCCTTCGATGGCGAGCTTCACGATGTTTTCCGCGTCGAAGTATTCCGGATTCTTCGCGAAACTCGCCCCGGCTGAGTGCTCGATGCCCTGGTCCACCGGCAGAATGGAAACATAGCCGGTGCCGGCGAGCCGCCCGTGCGTGAGGATGCGCTCGAGATTGGCGAGCACGCGGGCGTTGCGGTTGGATTGCGCGTAAATGCGATCGACGATGTCGTCGCCCGGCAGGTGAAGGCGCTCTTTGGGAATCTTCGGATTGCTGAATCCGAGCAGGCCTTCCGCTGCCTGCCCCAGGTACTGTTCTGTCGACGTACGATTCGCATTTGCCATGGAACGCGTCCCTCCCGTGGGTCAGTCGATGATCGGCCGCTCGAACCGCCCCTGTTCTTAGTTGTACCGCGTTAGAAGAGATCGGGAATGGAGTGGAACGCGATTCGCGTGGGAGCGGCCTTGTAGGCGCTGAGCATGGTGGCCGGCGCAAGGGTGCTCAGGCCGTATTTCTGGTTGATTTGATCCATGGCGGCGAGGAGCCGCGACCGGCTCTGCTCATCTTCGGTGCCGTCGAACAGGCTCATGCTGTGGAGACGGTCAGGCACCAGGCCTCCCAGTTGCACACCCACAAAGTACGGATGATCAAACTGGCTTCCCTGCGGCTGCTGGTCCCAAAGCTTGCGCAAGGCGGCGATCAGCGTCTGGTTATCCTGGCATTCAGTTACGCTGAGCTCGGCATGCCAGCCCTTGGCGGGCACGCCGAAGCGGCTCACCGGGGTCGGCATGCCCTCGGTTCTCGGAACCGAAAACCCCACCGCAAGCCCTACGTTGGCGGCCCACAATCCGTTGGAGCGCAAGCGCATGGCGGCCTTGTGGAGCAGCTTGTGCGCCACCGCCCAGGCCTTCTCGCGGGTGCGCATCTCCGGCGACAGCACGTGCTGGTGGCTGATGGACTTCAGGTGATCGGTTTCGCCCATTTCGAAGTCTTCTCCGCGCAGCCAGTGCCACAGCCTCTCGCCCCACACCGAGCCCCAGACTCGCCCCGACTCCTCGAGATCGAGCGCCATCAGATCCTGCATTGTCTTTATGCCGCGCTCATTGAGGCGCTTTTCAGTTTTGGCCCCGATGCCGGGCAGGTCCCGCAAGTCCAAGCGGGAAAGGGCTTCCGGGATCAGGTCCTTGGGGAGGGCGACCAGCCCGTCGGGCTTTTCCATGTCGCTGGCGACCTTGGCCAGGTAGCGATTGGTCGCCAGGCCGACCGAACTGCGCATATATTCGCCCACGCGCTGGCGGATGGTGGCCTTCACCTTCCGGCCCAGTTCCATGGCGGCGAGGAGCGGGCGTTCGCGCCCCATCAGGCGGCAGGCCATCTCGTCGATGGAACAGACGGCGGTAACGGGAACGCAGGTTTCGACGGCCTCGACGATGCGGTGGTGGTATTCGGTGTAGATCTCATGGCGCCCTTCCACAAAGACGATCTCGGGACACATCCGGCGCGCGTCGGCCACGATGGTCCCGGTGCGAACGCCGAAGGCCTTGGCTTCGTAACTGGCGGCGATACAGCAGGTTGTGTCTGCCATCATGGGGACCACGCCGACCGGCTTGCCGCGCAGTTCGGGCCGGTCCTGCTGCTCGACAGAGGCGAAATAGGAATTGAGATCGACGAACAGCCAGTTGACCGCGGGGCCTTCGGTGGTTGCGGCGGAGCGGGGAATGCCTTGCGGCGGAGGACTGGTTTCCGGGGCGTGGATTTCTCCCTGCTCGCCGGCAACAAAGGCATCGCCAGATCCGTCTATGGGATCAGGGAATCCGCTGATGTTCCGGTCGCTCATGGCACTATCTTCGCCCTTTCTTTGCCCGTTTGCAATGACATTGAAAGGCATGGCCGAGTGTGTTTTTGCGGTGGTAAACTGATCGCCATCAGATCTCATACGAGGCGAATGGAAGTGCGAACAGCGTACGTCAAACGGTCCGCATCTCACCAAGAGGGAATCGCCCGAAGCGAGAACCAATTATGCATACATTAATCGAGTGGTTAATCTCTACCGGAAGCCTCCTGGCGCTGATCGTCACCGCAGGAGTGGCGGTTCTGCTTGTCTGCTGCCTGGGCTGTGCCAAGTGCACCGGCCGGGAGAAGGACGACATCTTCAGCCGGCATGAAGTCTAGGCGTTTTCGCATTTTTTGCAGCTTCCTGAAAATTAGTGGGGAGGCCGTGCGAGTATTGCGCCGGCCCGCCTCTGAGCCTGAGTGCTTTTTCGCGCGGCCGCGTGTCACCGCGTGAAGGGCTGCCGGCACGATCCAGCCATTTTTAAGCACGCTGATGCGACAGCGGCGACCGCAATCGAGGGATTCTGAATCCAACAGAATGCGGTTTCTTGCGCTCCCGGGCCAAGCCGGGCTCGCATATGGAGGATTAGCTCTAAGCTTCCTGGTATTCGCAGCCCATTAAAATCCAGCGATCCGTTAAGAAAGATTCGGCTCGCATCCTCGCGCGTCAGCCTGCGGCTGCGTGTGCATGCCGCAATGGAGCACCCATGCGACAGCTTTGTCTTAGGATGGTCGTGTTTTTAGCAGTGACGCCCATCCTGTCGGCCCAGACATACACGGTTGTTCACAACTTCGGGAGCAATTCCCAGGACGCCGTCATTCCTTCTTTCTCAGGAATCATTGCGCAGAGCCGCGGCGGATATCTGTTCAGCACCGCCGGAGGCGGCAATGACGGCACGCTCGGGCGCGCATTCCGAATCGCGACCAGTGGCGGCGAGACCACATTGCACACGTTCCATTCAGGCCAGCAGGTCGACGCCGGGCTCACCCTTGGGACGGACGGCCAGTATTACGGCACCACTACCACCGGCGGGGGCTACGGCCACGGGATGATCTTCAAGATGACCCAGAGCGGCGCCATCACGGTTCTGTACAGCTTCCACGGGGCTGCGGATGGCGGCAATCCCACGGCTCCTCCCATTGAAAGCGAAGCCGGGGATTTTTATGGAACCACGACGGGGGGAAGCAACGGATGGGGATCGGTCTACAAGATCACCCGGTACGGCGAGTTCACCCTGCTGCACACGTTTTCCGGTTCACCGGACGGCAAACGGCCCTACGGGCCATTGGTCCAGGGGTCGGACTACTACTTCTATGGGACGACTGAGCTTGGGGGCACGCACAACGACGCAGGCACCATCTTCCGCGTCAGTCGCAGCGGGGACTACAAGGTAATCCACAGCTTCGACTACACCGACGGCGCGAATCCGTTCGCAGGCTTGATTCAGGCAAGTGATGGCAACTACTACGGTGTCACTAAATGGGGCGGCACAATGGACGAGGGCACTGTTATCCGGATGACGCCGGATTACCAGGTAAAGGTGCTTTACAGCTTCCTACGGGGCAACGATGGCGGCACCCCCACGGGTGGACTGGTGCAGGCCACTGACGGCAATCTCTACGGCACGGCCAGCGGGTATGGACCGTACGATGGCGGCGTCCTGTTCCGGATCACCCTGGCGGGAACCTACACCGTGCTGCATAACTTCACCACGAGCACTGGATATTTTCCCAACGGTGCATTGATTCAGCACACCAATGGACTTTTGTATGGAATGACGTCGAGTGGGGGTGTGAATTCCGAAGGAGGCCAATCCGGCGCGTTTTACAGCAT